>Ga0315332_10000101_pt1 | contig 29332 bp, 26 predicted proteins | sample M110034915metaG_FD_203455 | JGI IMG/M metagenome (GOLD analysis project Ga0315332, IMG submission 203455) | Ammonia-oxidizing marine archaeal communities from Monterey Bay, California, United States - M1 100m 34915 | ecosystem: Environmental > Aquatic > Marine > Intertidal zone | place: USA...
ATTTTTTCCATCTTCATCGTCACTGACCACGAGGTTGGCACCATAGTTTATGAGTTGAGCTTTTAGGTCTGTTCTCCTCACAAAATTGATGGTTTTCCAGCCCATTAATTTTGCAATTTCAATGATAGCTATACCTACTCCGGAATTAGATGCGTTCTGCACGATCCATGAATCAGGTTCTTTATATTCGATCTGATTGAGAAGTAGCCAGGCTGTTGCCGGATTCACCTTCAGCATTGCACCGAGCTTTGGTGATAATGATTCAGGGACTTTTATTACCTGGTTCGGATGGACTCTCACATAGTCCTGCCAGCAGTCATTTCTATTAACGTAAAAGACATGATCTCCTTTAGCAAACCCTTCACAGGACTCTCCTGTGTCAATGACTTGACCACTCCCTTCATTGCCGATGATTGCCGGGAGTTGAGGTAGTTTGCCATACTTTCCTTCAATTACGTTCAGGTCTGCTGGATTAATTGGCGCATATTGAGTTCGAATGAGTAATTCTTCTGGACCAAGGCTTCCGATCTTTTCCTGACAGAATGAGGCTCCTTCTTCGGGAGATGTAAATTTTTCTACTTTGATTTGTCGATTGATTTGAGACATTTTTCTTTCTTAGTGCCAATTCGTTAATAAAAGAGACTTTAAACAAGTGAATAAATAGTTTTTAAATCACTTTATGGTTTTTCTTCTTTTGATCGAGCACGTACGATTAGATCCAGATAAATGAAATCTTTTCTTAATAAAATCAGTATTTTCATAGCATTTGTTCCCTTTTGTTTGGGACTTGGTTATGAATTGTCAGAAGATTCAAAGCCTCAGGACGGAGTCCCTAAGGGCAAAGTTACCAAACATCAATTCACTGATAGTGAGGTTTATCCCGGCACAGTAAGAGATTATTGGGTCTATGTGCCTCACCAATATGACAAGTCGAAACCTACCTGCCTGATGGTCTTTCAAGATGGAGCCTGGTACCAAAATCTTTCCGGGCATACCCGGGCTCCGATTGTTTTTGATAACCTAATTCATAAGAAGGAGATACCGGTCATTATAGGAGTCTTTGTTAATCCTGGCATTATCCCACCACAGAAAGAAGGCGCTAAGCCAAGAAAGAACAGGAGCTTGGAGTACGATACATTAAATGATCAGTATTCTAAGTTTCTTTTGAATGAACTGTTACCTGAGGTGCAAAAAAAATATAATATAACGGAGGATCCTTTGGGCCGGTCTACTTGCGGAATCAGTTCCGGAGGAATTTGTGCCTGGACAGTGGCATGGGAACGGCCTGACAAGTTCAGTAAGGTAATATCTTACATTGGTAGTTTTACCAACATAAGGGGAGGCCATAATTATCCTGCCATTATTCGGAAGACAGAGAAAAAGCCGATACGCGTCTTTCTTCAGGAAGGAGAAAATGATCTGGATAATCTTCATGGGAGCTGGCCCCTAGCGAATCGGCAAATGGCAGCGGCTCTAAAGTTCTCAGGTTATGATTATAAGTTCGTCATGGGTGATGGTGCACATAACGGCAAGCATGGAGGCTCAATTTTTCCCGATATGCTGAGATGGCTCTGGAGAGATTATTCAAAAGACTAATGAATCGTAGTATCATTTTATGGTCGTTAATGACTCTAGGGATGGTCCTTTCATGCCGGTCACAGGATACTCCGTTGACGATGGTGCTAGTTCCCGGTCAAGGATGGGAAAAGATGGCAAGTGGAATGAAATTTTGTGATGCTTGCTGCACTGACAAGGAGGGCAATTTTTATTTTGCAGATGCAGGTAGCAAGGCTCCAATCAAGAGGATCGGATTGGATGGAAAAATTTCTAATTTTGGGCCCCCTTTACAAGGTGTGAGCGGGCTCCAATTTGGTGAGGATTCTGTGCTCTATATTTGCCAGGGCAGGGCACGGCGCATATGTGTACTCCGAGGGGGTAAGGAGCTAGAAGTGGTTGTGGATAATGTCCAACCCAACGATTTGGTGGTGACTTCGGACAATCATTTGTATTTTACCGAGACTTTTTCGCAGAGAGTTTACCACATTGACTTGAGCAAGGAGCAGAAGGCCTTGAAGATTGTTGATAGTGGCATTCTTAAGCCGAATGGGATCGGATTGACACCGAAAGAAGGGACATTATTTGTGTCGGATCACCTCGAAAGAGAGATTTGGTTTTTCAGAATAGATAAAGATAATGCACTAAGTTTTAAGGCTCCTTATGGATCTCTTCGGATACGCGGTAAGAATGCTCAAAGTAAAGGGGATGGTTGTGACGTGGACTCCTTGGGCCGTTATTATGTTTGCTCGGACCTGGGCATCCAGATGTTTGATCCTACAGCGAGGCTCGGGGGTGTGATTCTGGGTCCTGACCCAAACAATTCTGTAGTGAGTTTGGCATTTTCAGGTGAGGGATTGCGTTATCTTTATGTAGCGAGTGGAGGATCCATTTACCGGCGTCAAATGAAGACTCCTGGGGTAGGTAATTGATTATTGTCTAAACTGCTGCTGTAAGTTAAGCAGCGGTTTGCATTAAGCTGTGTGCATGCTGTTGAGCCGATTCTTTTTCTCCACCAAGCATTCGAGCAATCTCAGCGACTCGTTCTTTGCCATCTACTTTCATGATTTCGGATCGTGTTCGGCCTCCGTCCGTGAATTCTTTCCTTACAACATAGTGGGATTTCGATAGGGAAGCTACTTGAGGAAGATGAGAGATAGATATGACCTGATGACTCTTCCCAAGTGACGCCATTTTGATTCCAACTGATTGGGCAATTGCTCCTCCGACATTAGCGTCTATCTCATCAAATACCAGAACTGGGATTGCATCCTGACTGGCTAAAGTGCTCTTCAATGCAAGCATCACTCGAGACATTTCCCCGCTCGATGCAATTGATCGCAAGGCTTTGGATGGTTCTCCCGGATTAGGGGCGAAAAGGAACTCTATACCTTCGGCGCCCATTGAAGTGGGATTCTCTTTTTTCTCCAGAGAAATCTTGAATATTGATTTTTTAAATCCTAAGTCTTTCAGTTCCTTCGTGACTAAGTTGGCGAGTTTTGGTGAAGCAGAGATGCGTTTTTTAGTGATTTTTTCGGATATTTTAAGCATTTCTGACTGAGCTCCCTCGATTTCTGTTTCGAGCCGCTTTAATTCTTCATGCCTATTTACGTTTTTATTTAATTTTTCATGAGCGGACTGCCTGAAGCCGAGAACCTCACTGAGACTGTTACCGTATTTTCTTTTAAGAGTTTCAATGAGATCGACCCGACATTCGATTTCCTCTATCTTTGAAGGTTCCATCTCGATACTCCCGGCATAGGTTTCTAATTGATTTTGTAATTCCTGAATTTCAATTAGTGCATTCTCAAACTTTTCAGTGTATGCAGTAGCTGATGAATCAAACTTTTCTAATTCTTTGAATGAACGCATGAGTTGCATGAGTTGATCAATGACTGAATGTTCTTCACCATGAAGCTCACTAATGATTCTACTTGAGGCTTCCAGTAAACTCTTGGAATTTCTGCTCACCTGATACCTTTTATACAATTCCTCTTCCTCATCTTCTTTAATTTCTGCCTCATCGATCTCATTGATCTGGTGCTTTAAAAGGTCAATAGCTTGTTCGTTACTTCGTTCCGAACTAATGAGTTCATCATATTCACTCTGTAGGGATTTGAATTTTTTATAGGCCAAAGAATGCTGATTTGTGATCTCTGTTAAACCTGCATAAGCATCGAGTAATGAGAGTTGCTTTTCACTTGAAAATAATGAGTGATGGTCATGAGGTCCGTGAAGGTCAACAAGTAATTTACCTACCTTCTTGAGTGTGTTCAGAGTCACGGGCGAGCAATTGATGAACTGTTTATTTGTGGCCTTCCTATCAAGGAACCTTCTAATGACTAGTTGATTCTCGGAACATGGTTCCAGACCCGATTTCTCCAGTATCGAGTTAATTTCACGGCAATCTTTTAGGTCAAATATGGCCTCAACAATACAGGTGTTTTCTCCGGTCCTTATCAGTTCGGTGTCAGCCCTCTGACCCACGATCAGTTTTATTGCTCCTATGACCATGGATTTTCCTGATCCCGTTTCCCCTGTGATACCGATCAGCTCAGATCCCATTTCCCATACGACCTCTTCGATCAGTGCCAAATTATTGATTTTTAGTAATGTAAGCATTGTCTGAAATTTGCCCACACAATATGTACAAATATACAAGTGTTCAAGCGAACAATATAAATTTATATTAAAGAAAACAGTATTTTAGCCCTTTATATACTTAGGGAATGCGCTGAATCTTTAATTAGGAGCATTTTATGCAGGAACTTGAGGTCATATTTTTAGGATCAGGCACTTCGGTCGGTGTGCCGATGGTGGGCTGTACCTGTGAAGCATGTGAATCCCTAGACCCTAAAGACAAACGGCTAAGGTCTTCTATTCTCCTCAAAACGGACGAGAAGAAAGTACTCGTTGATTGTGGGCCAGATCTTAGGCAACAGTGCCTGAGGGAGGACGTAGCGAGTTTGGACGCTGTATTAATTACTCATCCTCATGCCGATCACATCATGGGTCTTGATGACCTTAGGCGGTTCACTCCTCGTGCTGATGATACTCTTCCCATTTATGCTCAGCCCAGTTGTATTGAAGCTCTCAGTACTTGCTTCTTTTATATTTTTAATGGTGAGAATCGTTATCCTGGTTACTTTAAGCCCGATTCTATACCAGTTGAAGGACCCTTTGATTTATTCCAAATGAAGGTAATTCCTGTACCTGTTGAGCATGGCAAGGTGGAGTGCATTGGTTTTACGTTTTATCGGGATGATGCTCCGATACTTGGTTATGTTCCGGACTGTAAGAAAATTCATGAAGAGGGAATGAATGCATTAAAAAACGTTGATTGTCTTATCATTGATGGGCTCAGACACACTCCCCATCCTACTCATATTTCTATTTCAGAAGCAGTTGAGATATCTCAGGAATTGAATGCAAAGCAGACCTGGTTGACTCATATTTCTCATGATGTTATGCATGAAAGAGATGAGTCGAATCTTCCTGAGAATGTTCGTATCGCTTACGATGGATTGAAATTAACTCTATGATTTTTTACTTTTCCAAAGCAAAGCGGTAGAACTTTTTGCCGTCAGGAATAGGGATGGTGCGTGTCATCTCACCATCGAGATTTATCCTTATCCTCTTTAACTAACCATTTCTCGAACTGTGGGTTTCCTTCGATGCCCAGATCGGACTGAATGCAAACGTCGACTTGAGGGAATTTTGAGGAAAAGTTCAGACCTTCCTCAATGCCAAGAATGTAACAGGCGGTGCTATGGATGCCGGCTTCAAGACAGCTCTTAGATATTACTGTCACAGAGTTAATATCGTTACTGGAAGGCCATCCTGTTCGGGGATCTATGATGTGGCCGTACCGTTTCCCATCGTGAATGAAGTGCCTAGCATAGGCGCCTGAAGAGGACACTGCACGGTCACTGATTGCGAGACTTGCTAGGCAATTTCCGGGGCTCTTTCCATCTTCAATGCCGATGTGCCAGAAGTTTTGCTTGCCATTGCCTCCCCTTGCATAGACGTCTCTTCCAAGATCAATTAGAACGTTCTCAATCTGGTGACGCTGGGATATTTCGATGAGAGCATCGACGGCGAGCTCCTTTCCAAATCCACCAAAATCAATACCCATGCCTTTCTCTGGTAAGAAGATTTTACCAGATTTTCTTTGTACTTTATTCCAACCTGTTAGCCTAAGAGCTTCCTGGATTTCTTGCTCGTCCGGTAACTGTGCATGAATTTTCTTCCAGTCCCAGACCCTCGCGAGCGGTAACATCGTCGCGTCCAGGACACCATCACTTTTTCTGAATACTTCATCAGCAACGTTGAGTAGGCGCTCGGCATCTTCGTCGATTTCGACCCATGACTGACCGGCAGCGGAATTGATTGTGGATACGAGAGAATTATCTAGGTACCTTGAGTACCTTTCTTCGAAGTTCTTTATCCATTCCAGAGCATCGGCAGCAAATTTTAGCGATTGTGTCTCTGAACCTAGTCTTACTTTTATATTACATTCCGTGCCTAGTGCTCTAAATTTTAATTCTCTGACTCCGTTAGCATTAGGTGTCAAAAATTGGCTCAAGTCTGGAGCACTCATAAAATTACTTTAAAATTTGAGTTGGGCACTGATGCTGAATGTGTTGGCTGTGGGATATGCCCCGGACGGTGCCGTCTCACTACCAACGCCTTTCATGGCGTAATGCTCATAGGCGCCCGAAAGGGAAAGTCTATCATTTATTTGATAGTGGATTTTGAGTCCTATGCTTGTTGCATGAAGAGAAGATAAGCGATAGTCCGCGGAATAATTCGGACCGTCTCCATTCGGTTCATCGGCTGGAGCATTGATATTGATTTCATTCAAAGTACGTACAAAAAAGTCAGCACTGTTTTGGTTATAGAACCTGTAAAAAGGAGCGATTAAAAGATCCTCATTAACTTTCTGACGCCATTCTATTTCTGCCGTTTGTGAGAAGATGCCATAGTCATCGTTAGAGAGGCGAAACGCAGCCTTCATTGTTCCATTGAGTGATTCAAAGAAGTGTTTTGTCTCCTGATGGAGGACTTGTCTTGTCCGGCTATCGGGTCTGTTCTCCCTGTAAATATTAACGATTGGAATACTGATTCCCGGGGCAATGACAAAGTCCTCATCTCTTTGAACGACCTTGTAAGGATCATTAAGATAACCTTCAGAATATCCCAGTGTAAGGTCCGCTGAAATGATGGTATTTTTTCCAAGGACCTGAGTGATGCCTGCGAATATGTCGTAACTGTCCTTTTTTTGGTCTTCGAGGAGCGGCACCTTGACGGTGTCATCGAGATAATTGAATCCAAATGCTAGGGTCGTGTTACCCAAGTTATAATCCTTTTCGTAGTTAATTGAAATGCCGTTCGAGAGATAGTCTGACTCCTCACTCTTTGAGAGTTCAAGTTCTATCCTCTCTTCGTCTAGGCTATGTTGCAGTGCTGCTAGGATGCCTGTTCTGACATCTTCTAGGTTTGAGGTGAATGGCTGGTTCCCTCCCGGAAGCGCGCCAGTAGGTGATGATCCTGTGATCGCGTCATTCAGAAGCTGGAACCTGAATGTCGATTCATTGGTAAGATCAATCTTTCCTCTGAAATAATTGGCTTCGACCCTGATCCTCTCATTGCCTTCATCATATATTTGAAACCCATAATCATATTCCTGACTCAATTCATTGGCCTTTGAGCTTACCCAGGGCAGGAGACAAGTCAGGATGATGGGCCGATGATAGCTGCTAATCATTCAAGATTTTTCTCTAAGCTTCACATTTAAGCGGTAATATTTTGCTCCGTTACTCGCGGTTTCTGAAATTGTGATTTTCTGCCCATTCCCGATAATATTTTGATATCCTTGCACTGAAACCCAGGATCCATTGGAGAAATTATCGGATTCCTCGAGACTGTATACACGCTCTAAACCAATGTAACCTTTGCCGGTCGCGGGCTCTGTCTGAAATGATATCTCAATCTTGGAGTTTTGTAATTTCAGAGCAGTTTCTGAATCTAGGCTCTGCTCGATTGGAGAATTTCCTAATAGGTATTCCATTTCGTTGGTTAATCCATCATTGTCCGCGTCTGCGCGTGGTACTGTCAGTTCAGGATTAATATTAACAGCCCCAAAAATTTTTGATGCCCAGCTATCGTAGTTGTCTAATACCTGTAATTTGGCTGTGTCTGAATTAATGGATCCTGAGTCGTTGGAAATTTTTACCCAGTAACTGGTATCTTTATCCAGTGGTCCAATTGTTAGCGATTCGGTGTTTGCTCTAGAAATTGGGGCTGAGATATCACCCGAATTGCCTTTGTACCACTGATATTTAAGTCCGTTTCCAGTAGCGACAACCTGAAGAGTTTCTTCGCTGACTGAAGTGGAAGTTAGGCTCATGGGTTGGGTGGAAATTGTGGGAGGTTGTGCTCCTGGCGCCACTTCTATCATGAAAGTTTTTGTGTAACTTTTCCCCTGATTGTTTGCTTTTTGGTAAGCACGAACTCTGACCCTGTAATTTCCGGACTCATTTGGTGTTCCGGTAATGCCGTCAGTGTTGCTGTTAGTTGAGTTGAGGTGAGTTAGGCCCGGAGGCAGTTTATCTATGACGGCCCAACTCTGTGCCCGATGAGGAGCACCTGTTATTTGATAGACTAGATTTAATAGTTCACCGGCCTTGGCGGGTACTGTTGAAGATCCGGAAGAAGGAGCAATTTGTGTGATTTGTGTTGCACCACTCACAGCATCATGGGCACCTAATCCTGCGACACTTACAGCGGTCCACTTAATGACTTTAGTCAGCGCTACAGAGCTTAGATGCCTCGCCTCAAATACAATAAATTGCGATGCGGCACCTTTATTTAAAACTAAAGTTGCTAGGCCCGCCTTTGAAAAGGTGGACCCATACTTGCGCATTAAAATGGATCGACTCATTTGCATTGAAGCTAGTTTTGACTTAGTTGCATCCGCAGCCCCCGCCACCAATTAATCCGCCCCCGAAGCTTCCTTCTCTTGAGAAGTATCCATGCTCGGTCATTGTAGTGATCAGAGTATGCAGTTCACCTGACATGCCTAATTGTGATAAATTGCCACGATCGTAGGGTTGTACACGGACAAGATTTTGCGAACAATTACATAAACAAATCATAGAAAAAATGAGGAAAATAAAAAGTTTGAAGGATTTCATGAGCAAAAATATATCTTATATAGAGATGTAAATCATATTGAGGTGTCCTTTGGATTCAATGAGAATCAATTGATTGGATATGATGAAAAATTGATATTAGTTCTTAATACATGAGAATTAGGTTCAAGATTGCAAACATTTCATTTTAATCAGCATTCGAATTCATGAGGAGTGTGTATTTTTATTTAGTCTAAAATTATTATTATTATGGGATTTGAGTGGCGAATTATTGATTTTTACTGTATTTCAATTTTTTTCTTTGTTTCCTTTTTCTCTTCTGCCGTTGCTCAGGAGCCTGCGAAAAATAGCCAGTACGCGTCTGCTACACTAGTGATTTATAACCAGAATGTGGCCAATTCTCGGAAATTGGCTGCGTATTATGCCGGTAAGAGAAATATCCCGTTTGAGAATTTAATTGGGATGAAATGTTCGACCGAGGAAATTATTACTCGGTCCGAATATCAAAAGACGATCCTAGAACCACTCCGTAAACAATTTGATACCAATGGTTGGTGGGAAAGAAAAGAAGATGCCCAAGGAAACCTGCGAGCTGTTCATATAAAAATGAAGTTTGCAGCAATTATGTTTGGGATGCCTCTGAAGGTGAAAAGTTCCTTATCTGAGAATTCAAAGAAAAAGTCTTCAACTAATCTTGGGCCAGGGAACAATGATGCTGCTAGTATTGATTCTGAGATTGCCTGCTTGAGCATGGATTTGTCGAAGCTTAGTGGAGCAGTAGGTAATCCTTACTTCAGATCAACGGATCGGGGAGGAGCTCCCGACATCCTCCTGACTTCTAGGATTGACGGTCCCAATTATGCTACTGCCAAACGGCTCATAGATGACGCTATAGCTGTTGAGGGATCTGGATTGTGGGGAATGGCTCTGATTGACATTGCTAATTTGGCCAAAGAGAAGGGGGCTGCCTATAAGATTGGTGATGATTGGCTTGAGACTTGTAGTGGTTTTTATAAGAAAGCCGGCATTCCTACATTAGTTGATAGGTTTTCTACTCGTGTTCCCAAGGGTTACCCACTTGGTAAAGATATTATTCTATATTTTGGGTGGTACACGCAGAATGCACAGGGGCCGTTCATTGATGAGGGCTTTCAATTTAAAAGAGGGGCAGTAGCAGCACACATTCATTCATATTCTGCTAGTACACTTCGCACGACTCTAAAGAACTGGTCAGGACCATTACTTTCTCGCGGAGCATGTGCTGTTCTGGGGAATGTTTATGAGCCTTTTTTGCAGATGTCTACGCACCTTGATCTGTTTAATGCACGTTTTTTGGCTGGTTTTACCTTTGCGGAGGCTGGTTGGATAGCGACTCCGGTATTTTCTTGGATGCAGGTGATGATTGGGGATCCGCTGTACCAACCCTTCATTGTTAAGAGCGAAATTGAATCGGGGCAGGACGATGATTTCAAAGCATTTCGTATTGCTGTTTTAAGGTGGGCATCTGAACCGAAGCAATTGATCTCTAATTTGGATAAAGCTGCCGATTCACTAAAGAGTGGAAAGATTTTGGAGGCTACGGGCCTCTATATGATGTCTGAAAGAAAATATAAAGATGCGGATCAGATTTTCAAAAGGGCTGCCGTTTTATATGCCAATTCCGAAGATCAATTGAGGATTAGGTTACTTCGTGCACAAGGGAAGGTAGCGGCTGGAGACAAAGCATCGGCTTTGGAAATATTATCCAATTCTTTATCGGACTTTAAAGGAGATCCCGGAATTGAGGCGGTAACATCAATTGCTGATCAAATACGAAAGGAATGAAAAAAGGCTAACGGATTACTCGTGAGCTGCTGGTTGAGAGAATTTCTTAAAGATTAAATTATGAAGAAGCTGGTTCTGTGCTCGGCTGGGATTCCTCTGAGCCTTGTATCTGAGGTAAAACGGTCGCAACACGTTCTTTCATTTCTTTACCAGGCTTGAACTTAACTATTGCCCTCGGCGGTATAATGACATCGGTGCCTGGCTTGTTTGGATTACGGCCAATTTTTTGTTTTGTTTCCTTTACCTGAAATGAACCAAAATTTCTTAATACCACTTCGTCTCCGGCAGCGAGCGTTTGTGTGATCGTGTCTAATGTTTTCTGAATAACGTCGAAGACCTGTTGCTGGGTCATCCCTGTTTCGTTACTGATCTTTATCACGAGGTCACGTTTAGTGGCTGTTTTCATTAAATTATGTTAGTGATTTATTTCCCAAATAATTTCAGGATATTTTATTCATTCTTTCAAATTGCTACAAATCTAGGGCAATGAGGAGGGAGAAACAAATAGCGATCTGAAGTGATTTGGCAACGGAAAAATGATGCTCATTTACACTTTAATGTTATTGTAATGTTAATGTAGTTCAAATGCTCTTATAACCAATTCTTGGCCGTTTTAAAATGAGTCTTTGAGACCTCTTGTAGGATTTGGGTGCCATGCTGGGCAACTAACTTTTCTCCAGCTTCTTGGACCTTATTTGATGCTCCTTTCGGGATCGGAAAGCCGAACTGCTCAGTTGCCTTGTCAATCCATGTTACAAATGCATCACGGGCTAATATAGAGGCAGTTGCGACTGCTATGTCTGATTCTGCTTTAGTCCGTTGTTGTATTTTAATGTTTTTTCCTCGTTCGCCCAGTGATGATGTGAGGACCGAGGATCTGGCAAATTGATCGCTTAGTGCTCTTTCGCAATCAGGCCGTTTTTCACAAAGCCTCTCTATGCATGTAGCATGTCCCCAAGCCAGTAGTTTATTGAGATTCCCAATTTTACTGTAAAGCTCATTATATTTTTTTGGGCCGATTATAATAATTTCATGCTCGATCCCAGGGCTATCGCGAATAATTTTTGATAATTTTTTAATTTTAGTATCAGTTATTTTTTTTGAGTCCGCTATTCCCTCATCAAGAAGTGAACGTGTTAGATTTTTATCGGTATAAGCGCCCGCTATTACTAAAGGCCCAAAAAAATCACCTTTTCCACTTTCATCAATTCCAAAGTGAGGCTCAAACATTTCCGGATTAAGTTCTTCTTCATAACCTAGCTTGGCTTCGCCAAGTATTCTGGGTTCAAGAGTGAAACGAACGAATTCTTCAGTTTTTTTGCCTTGTATTAGTACTTTCGGTCCTTTTTGGTAAACACTGATGTTTAGGTGATCCTTGCGCGCAGAGAAAATCGTATATTCTTTTGTTTTGAATTCGAAATTTTCATGTTCCAAGATTTCACGCAATTCGTTAACTTGGTCCAAGTTTAATGGATGAGTGTATGAATTGATTGGTTTTGCCACTCAATGATTTAAACACATGCTGGACATGGCACAACAGTTGAAAGCTCTAAAATGTGAAGATCCTCTCCCTCTGAGTCAGTCAGAGCGATTAAATAGTGCTCTTATAAGTTGGTTCGAGGAGTTTGGTAAGGATTATCCTTGGCGTTCGACCAATGACCCTTATGAGATTCTAGTCTCTGAGATGATGCTGCAACAGACGCAGGTTTCTACGGTCCTGGATCGAGGTTATTATAGGAAGTGGTTAGAGCGGTTCCCGGATTTTGAAGCGCTATCTTCTGCCGCGGAAGAGGAAGTACTTAAGGCCTGGGAAGGACTAGGTTATTATTCAAGAGCGAGGAACCTTCATAAGGCAGCGATTGCAGTGATGAAAGATTTTGGGGGAGTTTTTCCGTCTGATCTTAGCCTAATTGAGGACCTTCCTGGTATTGGTCAATATACTGCGGGTGCAGTAGCAAGTTTTGCGTTTAATGCGGCAGTCCCTGCAGTAGATGCGAATATTGCTCGTGTCCTTGCTAGGCTCTTTGAATTTAAAGAAAGAATTGATACGAGCAGCGGTCAAAAGCAGCTCTGGGAATGGGCTAGCGAACTCGTGCCTGAGTCCGGAGCAAGGTCGTGGAATTCTGCACTCATGGAACTTGGGCAAACACTATGTAAGGCAAGGTCAGTCCAATGCCAGGAATGTCCTGCTGTTTCGTGGTGCCTGAGCGAGAGTCCTTTGGAATTACCTGTAAAAAAATCGAGACCTGAAATTACTGAGATACAAGAGCATGTTGTTTTTGCTTTTGAGGGGAAGAGGATATTACTTCAAAAAGAGACAGGCAGACGGAGAAAAGGAATGTGGAAGTTACCGGAAAGGGCAACAGAATCATTGAGTGGTTTGAGCTTACTTACTGTCCAAAAATATGGTATAACTCGTTACCGGGTCACAATGAATGTTTACGAGGCAAAGAAGGAAATTGCCCTTGAAAATGAGCAGTGGTTTAGCATCGAAGAGGTAGAGAATTTGCCAATGCCAAGTCCTTACCGGCGAGTATTACAAAAGATAATTAAAGTATAAGTTCTTTTGTTTATTAGAAGGGCCAATCGATTTCCGTTTCTTCATGTAGGATATCAAGAATGATCGGAGGATTGATGATGTCTTCTAGGACTGATCGGTTCGTGATACTCGCTGTGTCCCTTTCGTCATTAATGTGATTCAATATAATTCCCATCAGTTCGAGTCCCATGCTTCGCACCGCATTTGCTGTGAGAATAGTTTGGTTAAGTGCCCCTAACTTATTATTAACGACAATTAGCACAGGGTCCCCAAGATCTGCGGCCAGATGTCCCATTGAATATTCTGCGTTTATCGGTACTGCCCAACCTCCTGCGCCTTCCGTGAGTACATGGTTGTAGGACCTTGTAAGTTCTTGGTACGTGGATTTAATTTTGTCAGTATTGATGGTCATTCCTTCAATGGATGCTGCTGCCATTGGAGCGGCTGGCGTTTTGAGAAAGATTGGATTGACGGTGTCTATTGATGTAGGTGAAGGGTCACTAGCAGCGCTGATAATTTCAGCATCTTCACGGTCGCCGCAGGCAATAGGTTTGAATCCTACAGCAGATTGTCCTGTGCGGATGAGAGCAGATAGTAACAATTTAGTGATATAGGTCTTGCCGACGCCAGTGCCTGTTCCAGTGATAAAGAGATTCACGATCCAATTTCGTTATGTATGGATTCTGCAATTTTTGTTGCCTGAGAAATCACATATTCTTCGTCCTTTCCCTCTACTAGAATTCTGATTTTTGGTTCAGTGCCTGAGTACCTTATGAGGACCCTTCCTTGCTCACCCAAATCAGCTTGAGTCGTCTCTATCAGATCATTTGCTTTTAATTCATCAATTTTTATCTTTTTGGAAACAGAAAGGTTCACGAGTTTTTGAGGGAACTTATTGATTACTTTTCTTAGTTCAGATAATGGTTTTTCTGTTTGTAATACCACTTTCATAGCAGCCAATGCGGCAACGATTCCATCACCCGTCGTATTATGGTTTCGATAGATGACGTGGCCGCTCGGTTCTCCTCCGAAGTTGGACCCTATGCTCCGCATTTTTTCCATTACATTGCGGTCACCGATTTCGGCTCTTACTAATGTTCCTTTATGATTTTTAATGCATTCATCAAGGCCATAATTGCTCATTTTTGTTCCCACTACGGTGTTTGCTGACAGCTCATTTTTTGTTAGCATATGGCATCCAATAATTGCCATGAGTTCATCACCATCGATTGGGTCTGCGTTCTCATCGCACATCAATATTCTGTCAGCATCTCCGTCATGAGAAATGCCTATGAATGATTGGTCCTCTTTTGTTATACTAGAAAGGACTTCGGGATGAGTGCATCCACATTCCAAATTAATGTTATCTCCATCAGGAGCATTGAAATGACATACTAGATCCGCTCCTAAGCTTTCAAGAATTCTCTGACTCGTTTCGTATGATGCTCCGTTTGCGGCGTCAAGAGTGATGCGCATTCCCGAGAGGGGTTTATCTGAAGTTTCTTTGATAAATAATCCGGTAATTTTCGAAACATAGGTTTCCATTGAACTTACTAATGGAGTTGTTCTGCCTATTTTTTCTCCTGTGGCACGTACAGTTATTGGTTGCTCTGAGAGTATTTTTTTTTCGAGTCTATCTTCCTGTTCTGATGAGAGTTTGTATCCGTCATTAAAAAAGAACTTAATTCCGTTATCGGGCGGCGCGTTATGAGAGGCTGATATAACGACACCCAAGTCTGCGTTCATTTCTTTAACCAACAGTGCAACTGCAGGTGTTGGGATTACTCCTCCAGTTTTTACATCGATACCGGCAGAGTTTAGTCCCGCCGATAAGGCTGATTCTAACATGTCTCCGCTCCGGCGCGTATCTTTGCCAATGATAGCGATTGGTCTTTGATCGTTCTTATTATCGTTGCAAAGAATCAGTTCTTCTGCTGCGATTTGACCGAGTCGGAGCGCTGACTCTGGTGTTAAATGCCCTTCGTTAGCGGTACCTCTAACTCCATCAGTTCCGAAAAATTTATTTTTTTGAGCCATCTAATAAAAAATGGATATGAGTTTTTTGATTGGTTGTTTTAAAAAAAGAATGAACAAATGAATCTATTCTTCGGTTGATGAGCTTGGTATGGATTTTGGTTTTGGAGGATCTGAAGCAGTTGCTGAAGGTTTTTTATCATTATTTTCTGTTATCTCAACTTCTAACAATTCCAAGAGGCGATGGCTAAATGTCTCTAGGTCAAGATCATGTTCAAGTTCTCCAGAATGAGCGATTGATACTCCTCCCGTTTCTTCTGAAACAATGACAGCAATTGCATCAGATTCTTCGGTGATTCCAATTCCTGCTCGGTGCCTTAGCCCGATGCTACGGTCTGAAATTTCTCTTTGACTAACTGGGAACAGACAACCTGCCCCTATGACTTTCCCTTCCCTTAATATAATTCCACCATCATGCAATTCCGTTTTTGGGCTGAATATTGTTAGTATAAGTTCTGAGGAGAATTGCGCATCAAGGAATATGCCTGTTTCTAAGTGAGGCTTGAGCTCGATCCTCCGTTCAATTGCAAACAATGCTCCATACCTTTTAGCTCCTAGCTGTCTGATAGTTTCGGTCAGACTGTCTAGGAATTCTTTATTTTTCCCTTCAGAGAAGAAGAAGAAGCTTCGACTACCGAGTTCTGCTAATTTTCGGCGCAGTTCTGGCTGAAATACCACAATCATAGACATAGTAAAAAAGAAAGTGCCTACCAAAACGAACAAAGGAATCAGCTTCAAATCTAAAAATACTGAGGTCCCTGTAATAATTATCAGCAAGAAGCTCAAGACAACGAAAAAACGGCTCCACTTCTGCGATCCGTGTTTACGTAGTATTAAATACATTATCCCAATGATAATGATCAGTTCGATAATGATCGACCGGTTCTCGGATATGTTTTTTAAGATCTCCACGTAATGGTATTATTATATATCAAGAAATGATGTGTTGCACGGAGATCGATTAATTAATAATTGCTTCTGTCATTAACATGGCATCTAAGTTTTGCTTTACAGAATGAACCCTAAATAGAGTAGCTCCCTGTTCTCGACAGTATGAAGTTAACGCGACTGTTGGCCATTCTCTTTCATTGAGATCATCATTTTCTAGGATTTCACCTATGAATTTTTTACGAGATGCGCCAATCATTACTGGCCTTTTAAGTTCAGTGATTTGAGGAATTGACCTTATTAGCTCCAGATTGTGATCTAGGCTCTTGCCGAATCCGATTCCTGGATCAACTATGATACGTTCTCGACTAATGTCTTCAGACTCACAAAGAGCAATTTGTTCATTTAAAAATGTGATTACTTCGGCAGTCACATTACTATAATTTGGTGATATCTGCATGGTGCGAGGATTTCCTGCCATGTGCATTATTATAATGCCACATTCCGATCCTGCGGCGACCTCACGCATTCTCGCATCGGAGAAACCAGTCACATCATTTATAATGTCCGCTCCGACAGCGAGCCCAGCTTCTGCTACTTCGGCTTTTGAAGTATCAATTGAAATTAGTGTTTTTGGAGAGCGGATCTCGACAAATTTCTCTACTACTGGCAGAATTCTATTGAGCTCCTCCTTAACGGATACGTTTTCTGCACCTGGCCTTGTAGATTCTCCCCCAAAGTCAATAATGGAGGCGCCTGCATTTTCGAGCTCAATAGCTTGGTGAATAGCAGCTTCACTAGATTCATAGAGTCCACCATCTGAAAAAGAGTCAGGAGTCGTGTTAATGATGCCCATGATCATTCCCCGTTCTGTGAGATCATAGCTTTTTCTTCTGATAGACCAGAGATCTGGCTTTTCTGGAGCATTGGAACTTGCCGGGTAAAGTTGCATGTTATAATCTTATATAAATTCCCAATCCCTCAAACGATGAAAAAAATATCCGTACCAGCTGTTTTATTAACGGTTATTCTGATTTTGTCACAGGCGATTCATTCCGAAGTATATTCTTATGATGGGGCTGACCAAGTTTCAAGGACCGTAGTTCATAAGGATGGAACATATACCACTACTCAGAGGGACCGGGACACCAGAACGCTCGTTAGGGAAACAAAAAAACGTAATAATACTTTGATAATGAGGAGTGAATTTGCCCTTGATGAAAAGGGAAGGGAACGGAAAGGGCGCGTTTATGATGGGCAAAACAACCTTCTCTTCATCAGTGAGTTTGTATACGACAAAGATGAATTGATCGAAGAGCGAGTCTTTGATTCAAAGGGCAAGGTCGTTAGGCGATTATTATACAAGGTAAAAGTTGTGAGCAAACTTGATGGGCGTTCAAGGCCGGCACTAGTATCTTATCAGAACGGGAAGCCAATAGGGGACTTGGTTCCTCTGGATGATCCTGGTGTTTTTAGCACGACATCTCATAATGCTCATTCTTCAAAGAAAAGTGTTGAGGCTGGAGCGAATGGATTTATTCGTTCCAAAGATGGTAAGGTTGTGCCTCTTCCGCAGGGAGCTGTACAATATCCTGGGACTCAACCAAAGCCAGCCCAACCGGGTTCGGATTCTGGTAAAACAATTAAACCGAAACGTAAACTCCGGATTTTTAAGCCTCGGAGCTAGAAGGTTAAATTAAGAGATGAAGTCTACTACGGCCCTTGGTTTTGTTGTCTTTGCTGCAATACCGATAGGTTTGCTTTTATGGAACATTAAAGAAATCAATACCTCTTACGTTAAGCGGTCTGTCCATATCGATATTAGCAAACTTGAAAAGGAAGTTGAGGATTTTAGATTAGAGTCAACTAGGCTCAAGGATGAGAATAATAATCTTAGACATCAGTTGAGCATTGAGCGTGATAATTCGGCAGGATTAATTAAGGAAACAGAAAGGCTTGAGCTTAGGTTGGCCAATTATCGTGATTCAGGGGGGGCTCAGAAAGATGCAAGAGAATGGACTGATGAGGAGCTCAAAATACGCAAAGAAATTCAGGAATTGACTTCTACTATTAGAGATTTGCCATTGAAGAGAAATCTTAGGTACCGATTAACGGACTGGGATGAAATGATTTCTACATTATCAAAAATGCCAGGCGTTGTTTCTGAGGAGGACTCTGAAAGACAATCCCGTGCTTATTCAGCGATGGGATTTGTTACTCCAGAAGTAAATGTCAGAGCCAGAACATTGGACTTGCTAAAAGGTCAGCTCGGAGCAGCTATTTATAGTGGGGAGGATAATATCTTAATCAATAAAGAAGCTACGATAAAGAGTTCTTCAGATCGCACATCATTGGCCTTAGAAATTGCTCGATCTCTTCAGGATCAGCACTTTGGACTCATGGCATCTCTTAATGATTGGTTATATAATGATGATGCAAAATTGGCACTGTGGGCAGTGGCTGCCGGAGATACAAATTTATTCAAGATCCGGTTTCAATTGCAAAGTAATGTTTCAGCTGCAGTAACAACACAAGGCCCGACCAAAATGTCGCGGGAACAATTCGAGAGGATTCCATCCTTTGTACGTGAGTATTATCTCTTTCCTTTTTCATTAGGTGATCGTTTTTGCCAGAATCTTTATGATAAGGAGCGCTGGGATTCAGTGAATGAGGGTATCGCGCGTCCTCCACTAAGCACAGCTGAAATATTGCATCCGGATCTGTATTCGAAAGATAACCGTGAAGAGCCGGAACGTTTTAGATGGAACATTAATGCTTTGGAAATTGGTGAAAAGGATCCTATTTGGAACAATGTGGCGGGCGAGCTTGGCATCGCCCTTCTTCTTAACCAGAGTGATTTTTTACAAAGAATGGCTGAGTTGGGACAACCTGATATTTTGAATATGCCAGATCTGGTATCGAAGGGCATTGAACATTTTTCTAATAGGGATGGATCAAAAGCCGCTGCCGGATGGAATGGTGATCGTTACCTCGTATATGCAAATGGCGATGGTAAGGACGGTACTGATCATGTTTATTGGCGAAGCCAATGGACATCAGAAAAAGATGCTGAAGAGTTCTTTGATGCGATTGGTAAGTCCTTAGAATTTAGGCGAAAGATTAAACTCTCTAGTAAAGAAGATGAATATACATTTGAAGGCCCTAAAGATCGTTACATTTCGGTGAAGAAGCTCAGTGAAAATCAGATTAGGGTTCTTGATGTTGGTGACAAGGAATTTGCGGAAAAATTAGTAGACAAATTTGAGCCTCCATCTTCATAAAATGATTGCTAAAAGAGTTTTCTTCAGCGGTCGAGTTCAGGGCGTAGGGTTCCGTTATGAAACGAAAAGAATTGCCATGGGGTATGAAGTGGTAGGCACTGTTAGTAATCTTGAGGACGGTAGAGTTGAGCTGTGCGTTATGGGTGAAGAATTAGAAGTTGATGATTTTATTTCTGATATTCGGATCGAATCGAACCTTGCTCATCATATTTTGGAATATGCAGAGGAAACGATTTCTTCATCTGCACTGAATGAGGTTCGAGGATTTACGATTGTCCGATAATAGACCTTTAGTTCGCGACAATATTGACTAATTTTCCAGGTACTACGATGATCTTTCTTACCGTGACTCCTTCAAGAAATGGTTTTATTTTTTCTAATTCTTGGCATTGAGATTTAATTTCTTCCTCTGAATCATCTTTGCAGATAGTCATTTTATCTCGCAATTTCCCATTAACTTGTACAACGATTTCGATCTCATCCTCTATGAGATATTTTTCGTCATATTCGGGCCACCGCATTTTAGAGATTTCATTTCCATCAATTATCTGAGGGAAACTTTTTGTAATTATAGCGAATAATTCTTCAGTGATGTGAGGCGCGAATGGGTTTAGGAGCTGTAGAAAAGTTGTGAGCTCTTTGATAGGGCGTTCTTCTGATCCCGTGAATACATTTGTAAACACCATCATTTGTGCGATCGCAGTGTTGAAGTCCAATGACTCTATATCATCAGTCACTTTTTTAATTGTTTCATGAAGTACTTTGAGCTGTTGTTTGCTTGGCGCTGCTTCTTTAACCTTTGAGGATAAGACCCATTCTCCTTCCTGTGAGTTTTCCATGAATAATCTCCATACTCTGGCCAAGAATCTGTGCACGCCTTCCACGCCTTTATTGCTCCATGGCTTGACTTGTTCAAGTGGCCCCATAAACATTTCATAGAGCCTCAAGGAGTCCGCGCCGTATTCCTCTATAACAGTGTCTGGATTAATTACATTGCCGCGGCTCTTTGACATTTTTTGACCGTCCTCACCAAGTATCATTCCCTGATTAATTAATTTCTGGAACGGTTCATTGGTCTTCACATATCCCAGATCATAGAGGACTTTGTGCCAGAATCTTGAGTATAAAAGATGCAGTACGGCATGCTCTGTTCCGCCGACATAGAGATCAACATTCATCCAGTATTTTTCGGCTTCAGTTGAGATGAATCTTTCTGCATTATTTGGATCACAGTAGCGCAAGTAATACCAACATGAACCTGCCCATTGGGGCATTGTGTTCGTTTCGCGTTTGTAACCTTCCGCATGATTGACCCATTCCTCTGCTTTGGATAGAGGAGGTCTGGCATCGCCAGTAGGTTTAAAATCTTCCATCTCAGGAGGTTGAATTGGAAGAGAATCTTCCGGAATTGCGTGATGGCCTCCTTCATCATCCCAACTGATTGGGAACGGTTCTCCCCAATACCTTTGTCTACTGAAGAGCCAGTCCCTAAGCTTGAAGTTGACTGCACTTTTTCCGAACCCATTATTTTCCAGCCAATCAGTCACTACTTCTTTTGCTTCTGTAGTATGCAATCCATCAATGAGTGGCGAATTGATTGCTATTCCTTCACCTGTGAAGCAACTTTCCTCGTTAATTTCTTCTTCTTTTGGTTTAACGACTGTTCTGATCTCAATGTTGAATTGTTTTGCAAATTCATTGTCCCGATTATCATGTGCCGGGACAGCCATGATTGCACCTGTGCCGTATGTCATCAGGACGTAATCAGCTATCCATATAGGAATCTCTTCTCCATTAATTGGATTAACGGCATAGCCGCCAGTGAAAACACCAGTCTTTGATTTCGCCAGATCTGTTCGTTCAAGATCGGATTTAGTTGCAATTTCATTACGATAATTATCAATGCTTTCCGAATGTTCGGTACTGGCCACTTCATCTACTAGTGGGTGCTCAGGTGCCAGTACCATATAAGTCGCGCCAAATAGGGTGTCAGGTCTTGTGGTGAATACGGTAACTTTATTACCTGTTCCCGGTAATTCAAAGTGAACGTCTGCCCCTTCACTTCTGCCGATCCAATTGCGCTGTAAGGATTTGATTCCTTCGGGCCAGTCGAGTTCTTCGAGTTCTTCGATGAGTCGATTGCCATAAGCAGTGATTCTTAACATCCACTGACGCATGGGTTTGCGTTCGACTGGATGGCTTCCACGCTCTGATTTTCCATCAACGACCTCTTCATTTGCTAAGACAGTCCCTAATGCTGGGCACCAGTTCACTGCCACTTCATCAATGTAAGCGAGTCTGTGTCGATCAATGAATGATCTGCGTTCAGCTTCATTTTCGTCAGGATATTCTTCTTTTCTCTTTTCTATGAGCTCTACTATTGGTGTTGCTGCCTGATTTTCTTCGTCATAGTAACTGTTGTATAGTTTCAGGAATATCCACTGTGTCCAACGGTAGTATGCGGGATCGGTCGTGTTAATTTCACGGTCCCAATCATAAGAGAAGCCTATACTCTTTAATTGTTGTTTGAAGTATGCAATGTTCTTGGTCGTCGTGTCTCTCGGATGGATTCCGTGTTCAATGGCGTATTGTTCTGCTGGTAAACCAAATGCATCCCATCCCATAGGATGTAGAACATTAAAACCGAGCATTCTTTTGTATCGTGAAATAATGTCAGTGGCAGTGTAACCTTCCGGATGACCAACATGCAGGCCTTGACCACTTGGGTAGGGGAACATGTCCAATGCATAAAATTTAGGCATCCCAGGATCGAACCCTTCATCATCAGGATTAAGTGATTTGAAAGTTCCTTGTTGATCCCAGTGAGATTGCCACTTGGTTTCAATTTTATCGAAAGGGTATTGCTTGCGACGTTCGGACATGAGGTTAGAGGTATTGTTTTCTGTAGACCGGAATTCCTATAGTGGCACGTAAATTATGAATGAAATGAATCGCTTGATTATTGCAACAGGTAATACGCACAAAACGGAGGAGATTCGCAAGCTCTTGGGGTCTATTTTTGAGTGCATTGAAGATTTACAATCTTACCCAGAAATTGGCGAAATTGATGAAATTGGCAGCACTTTTGAAGAAAATGCAGAATTGAAAGCTATAGAAGTAGGAAAATTACTGGGAAATTCTGCAATTATTTTGTCGGATGATTCTGGGCTCGAAGTGGATGTTCTGAATGGAGCCCCTGGAGTTCGGTCAGCTCGATTTTCAGGGGAAAATGCCAATGATGCAAGTAATCGGAAGAAATTGTTGAATGAACTTGAGGTAATTTGCGCTCATGATGGGAGTAGGCTAGCACGCTTCCGTTGTGTTATGGTGCTGACGAGGGGAGATCAGAAATTAGCTGTTTTTAATGGTGTTGTTGAAGGCAAGATTGCTGATAAGGAAAGAGGTGAGGGTGGTTTTGGGTATGATTCAATTTTTATTCCGCAAGGCTATGACAAAACCTTCGCGGAATTATCTTCTCATATCAAGAATACCATAAGCCATCGAGCTAATGCGTTGGCCGCATTCAAGACCTGGCTAATGGATACAAACTCTGTGAAATAATTATTTTGTGATTTCGTATATCTGTCCGTCCCACGAAAGAACCCACAGTTCTCCGTCAGGGCGATTCACAAAAGCGGTTGGTTTGAAACTTCCTTTTGGGGGGTTACGCTTTTTCAAAACAATATTACTCGCTTTTTCCCCTGCCTTATTAACTGTTAGTCCCCAGACGTAACCTGATCCCCAGTCACCATAAATGTAATGTCCCTTCAATTCAGGAAAGGCTTTACCTTCATAGACAACGCCTCCCGTAATGCTTATTCCATCGGCATGACTGTATTCATGAACAGGATCAATGAGTTTAACTGGTGCTTTTCCTTTTTCTGTTATGAGCTTTGGATTACGGTTCAGCGGGAATGGATGAGCACCTTCACGATAACTCCAACCATAATTTCCCCCTTTCGTTATGATGTTAATTTCCTCCCAAAGGGCCTGTCCCACATCTGCACACCACAAGCGTCCACTTTTATCAAAGTGAAGTCCCCAAGGATTACGCATTCCGTATGTCCATATTTCTGGGCGTGCTCCCGGTTGGTCAATGAAAGGATTATCTTTAGGTATGCCGTATTGTAAGTCACCTGAACGATTGTTTACATCGATCCTAAGAATCTTTCCCAGTAAAGAAAAAAGATTCTGAGACGTTAATAGTGGATCATTTCCTTTGCCTCCATCTCCGGTCGAAAGATAAAGATATCCGTCAGGGCCAAAGGCAGGTTGTCCTGAATCGTGATTCCAGAACGGTTGATTAATTTCAAGAAGAATTCGTTCACTAGAAGGGTCAGGCTTTCCGTTTTTGGTTACAAATTCAGAGAGCACTGAACGTTTTGGGTTCTGGCGAGAATAATAAACATAGAATTTACTGTTTGATTTGTAGTTTGGGTGAAATACAAGCCCAAGCAGACCTTCTTCGAAGTCCTTATCGATTTGTACCCTAGATGTTAAATCGAACCAAATCTTTGCGTTTCCCGCAGCCCGATCCTTTGGAAGTTCATGAATCGTTCCACTTTGAGAAACGATCAATTCCTGTTCAGTTCCTGGAAGTAAAGTGGCCCAGACGGGTTTTTTTATCTTTAATTTAGGATAAGCAACTTTGAATTTAATTTCAGGGGCTCCTTTTGCGCTTATTGCTAGAATAAGGCTAAGAGCGAATATTTTTACGGAATGATAGAATTTTTGCATTGCAACTATAGATTAAGATCCTTTGAATATATTTACTCAATAATTAAAACTAATATCCTATATCATGAAAAGAAAGACTTTCATTATTTTATCTCTCCTTACCATTTTCAACCATTCCCTTATTTCTGCGCCAAGTAAAAACGGCACTTATATTGATCCTTCTAATGTGGATGCTGATTATGCGATCCAAGGTGAGTATCGCGGTGAAGTGGAAGGTGGGGATGCAGGTGCTCAGATAATTGCTCTCGGAGATGGAAAATTTGATGTAGTTGGATATCCAGGTGGCCTTCCTGGCGATGGATGGGATGGCGATAAGGAGAACAGGATTAGAGGCAAGGGCGAGACCAAGGATGGCGTTACTAGTTTTACGATGGCCACAGGAAGTAAAGCTTCGATTAAGGATGGTGTAATTACTGTAATGAGAGATGGAGAAAAAATCGGAAGCTTGAAACGAGTAGTACGCAAGAGTCCAACTCTAGGTGCCAAGGCGCCGGAAGGTGCGGTAATTCTCTTTGATGGAAAGAAACACGGAGCAGATCTCTGGAAAGGTGGCAGAGCCAGTGAGGACGGTCTATTGATGGAAGGATGTACCAGTAAGCAGACTTTCAGTGACTTCAAGATTCACATTGAATTTCGTACTCCTTACAAGCCAAAAGCAAGGGGTCAGGGTAGAGGGAATAGCGGTTTTTACGCGCATGGTCGTTATGAGGTGCAGGTCCTTGATTCTTTCGCGCTTGAAGGTCAACACAACGAGTGTGGAGGAATTTACTCTACTAAGGCTCCTCTCGTGAACATGTGTTTCCCACCTCTTACTTGGCAAACTTATGATGTTGATTTTACTGCTGCAAAGTTTAAGGATGGAAAAAAAACAGCCAATGCAACAATGACAGTTAGGCACAATGGAGTATTGATCCATGATAAGACTGTTTGTGATCATGCAACGACTGCCTCGCCAATGAGAGAAGGTCCTGAGCCTGGTCCGGTTTTCTTCCAGAATCATGGAAATCCTGTCAGATATCGCAACATTTGGGTAGTCGATAAGAAGTAAAGAAAATTACCAAAACATGTCCGGGTTCATGATCAATGAGCTCGGGTATGTTGATTTATAACAGTTCGTAACTGAGTACACTCAGAGAGTAGAGTGCTGCTGTTTCTGATCGAAGGACGATCGGGCCTAGGCTCATGGGAGAGCAACCAATATTCAGGGCAACATTGATTTCTGATGGGGTAAAATCTCCTTCTGGTCCGATCAGTATCAATACTGAATTGGGTCTTGTTTTTTGATGAGCATCTTGATATTCCGATAAGATTTCTTTGAGGTGTTTGGATTCTTTTTGGAGTGATGCAATGAGCAGCAGATCATATTTTAACTGATCAGATTGAAATAATTCTTCAGGTTTTTTAGGTATTTGTACTTCAGGTAACCAGTTTTGTCCGGATTGTTTACATGCTTCTGTGGCGACTCGTTGCCATTTTTCTTGTTTTTTAACCAGTTCATCAGAACTGATGCGGACAATGCTCCGGTCTGAAATAATTGGATAGATTTCGCTTATTCCCAATTCGGTGGCTTTTTCAATGATGAGGTCCATATTTTTCCCTTTTGGAATTGCCTGACCAAGGGCAATTTTTGCCTTTGGTTTAATAGAGTGGGTAGGTTGGGATTCTTTGAGTTGAACCTGGCCCTTAGTGGCGATTTGTATTTCTGTATGAACTTCTTCCCCTTGCCCATTAAAAGCACTGACTTTATCTCCTTCTTTCAAGCGTAAGACATTGAGACAATGGTGTGATTCTGATTTACATAATATCAAATTATTAGAATCCCAGAATTCTGGTCTTATATAAAATCTAGGCATGAAATACTATTCAGAATGAATTAGATCATTTGAAGAATTGCTTCGCTTTTTCAAAGAAGCTTTCTCGGATAGGAGAATTTTTTGTTCCTATAGAATCGGCAAATTGATTGAGGAGATCTTTCTGTTCCTTATTCAATTTTATGGGTATTTCTACCTGCAGCTGAACGTGGAGATCCCCTCTTTGAGAGGAATTAAGAAATTGGACTCCACGATTTTTCATTCGGAAAACAGTAGAGTTTTGTGTGCCTGGAGGAATTTTTATCGATGCTTTTCCCTCTAAGGTGGGCACTTCAAGTTCTCCACCCAGTGCAGCGACCGTAAAGGGTACCGGTACTTCACAGTAAAGGTCATTGTCTTCTCTTTCAAAGATATCGTGCTCACGGATATGTATAACTACGTAGAGATCTCCGGGAGGTCCTCCACGCAAACCGGCCTCTCCATTTCCTGATGAGCGGATACGAGATCCGTGGGCAATTCCTGCTGGGACTTTTAATTTGATTCTAGTCAGTTCTTCTGACCTTCCTTCTCCTCTGCATTCAGTGCACGGGTCTTTGATGATTTGACCGGTCCCTCCACAATCTGGACAGGCCTGCTGGACTTGAAAAAATCCTCGCGATGAAATGACTTGACCGTGCCCATCGCACGTATTGCATGAACTTGTTCCTGAACCACTTGAGGATCCAGACCCATTGCATTTTTTACAGGTTATAGGTTTTGCCAGCTCAAGTTCTTTGACTGTACCAATTGCAGCATCTTCAAGAGTGATTTGCAGGTCATATCTTAAATCCGAACCCCTATTATTGCTTGTTCTGCCACGCCTTCTACTATTTCCGAAGAGCTCCTCGAATATACCGCCTCCGCCTCCGCCACTGCCTCCAAAGACTTCTTTGAAGATATCAAATGGATCTCCTCCCCTCGATCTGCCAGGACCAGAAAAAGCAGAGTGTCCGTACTGGTCATAAGTGCTTCTCTTGCCCTCATCACTTAATATTTCATAGGCTTCACTTACTTCCTTGAAACGTTCTTCAGCTGATGGGTCATCCGGATTTTTATCAGGATGATGTTCTACGGCAGCTTTTCTATAAGCTTTTTTGATTTCAGAAGCACTTGCATTCTTGTTCACTCCAAGGACTTCGTAGTAATCTCGTTTAGACATCCAAAATTTATTATATTGTTAGCTATGGATTAAAGTAAATGAGTTGACTAATGCGTCTATGCGCCTTCTTCATCACTTGATTCGGAATCTTTTTCTGGTCCTTTTGAAACTATAACGTTTGCTGCGCGTAACAGTCTATCATGAAGTTTGTACCCTTTTCGTATTTGGGTAATAATATTTCCTTCAGGTATATCATTATTTTCTTCCTGTGAAATTGCTTCATGTATATTAGGATCGAATGGTTGACCAATGGCAGATATCTCTGTGGCTCCTTGCGTCGAAAGGAACTCTTCTAACTGTTTTTGAACCATTTCCATGCCCTTAGTAATAATGGATTCAGAGTCTTCTAGTTTAGCTGCGTCAAGACCCATTTGGAAACTGTCAATGACTGGCAACAATTCGCAAAGCAATCCGGCATTAGCAAACTTAATGGCTTCTGTTTTATCTCTTGCCATTCGTTTGCGATAATTGTCCAGTTCTGCCTGATTCCTGGCCGCGATGTCCTTCCAGTGCTCTGCCTGTTTCAGTGCCTCTTTTAAAGGATCTTTGGGCTCTTCTTCTTTTTTTGATTTTTGTTCATTGGAACCATCTGAATCCTCTTTAGGATTTTCAGTTTTATCTACATCAATAGAAAATTCCTCCTCCTCTGTAGGGTTCTTTTTGGTCTGATCTTTGTTTTTTTTTGATTTTTTGCTCATTATTTATATATGGGCATTAGTTATTGGGCGCGCATTATACCCGATAATTCCAGAATATCTAAAAAAGGTATTTCTTTATGCAAAGACTTTATGTTTTTTCTATTGCAATAAGTGTGATGTCATCATTTTGCGCAACATTACTAGCAAATGAGTTAACGGATTCCTGTATTTCACTTATTACATTCTGCGCTCCTTTTGGAGCCGCATTTATGAGTGTTTTGTGAAGTCTTTGAATTCCAAATTCTTCTCCCCGGATATCGGAGGCTTCATTTACTCCGTCAGTGTATAGTAGAAGAATATCTCCTGTTTTCATATAAATTTCATGCTTTTCAATAGCATTATTGAAAACATTTCCCGAATCAATACCGATAGCTATTCCTGGGCTTTGAACAGGATCAGCAACTTTTGCGTCGGCTCTAAAGTGCAGAGGAGCATCGTGCCCTGCTCTCGCAATGGCTATTTTCCCGGTCCCTTTTTCCAAAATCAGAAATGCTAGACTGATGAACATGTCTTCTCGGATATCAGGGAATAACTGTTCATTCACGCGGCGCAGAACTTCTGCGGGGCAGAGAGCATTTATTGCATTGGCTCGAACAACGCTCCTGCACATGGCAGTTATTAATGATGCGGGCACACCTTTTCCTGATACATCAGCTATGACTACAGCCAAGTGTTCATCATTGATTTCAAAGAAATCAAAATAGTCTCCGCTAACTATTCTTGCGGGCACATTGAGGCCCATGATTTTATAGCCTTCGAGTTCTGGTGATTCTGATGGCAAAAGGATGCGTTGGACTTCGCTAGCTGTATTCAGTTCCTTTTCTAGATTCTTTTTTTCTACTGCTTCAAGATGAACGATTGAATTGCCTAATGCGAATGCTGACTGTTCCGCAATGGATTGAAAAACTTCATAATCGTTTTCTGTGAAATTTTCTCCGCCAGATTCATTCGCCACTGCCAATATTCCGAGCTCCTTGCCTCCATAGCACAGAGGGGCGATTATGGTTGATACGCCTTGATGAATGTTATTGTCTGCATTTTTAAAGTGCGGATTAGTGGCAATGTTCTGAACCTTTAATGATTTCCTTGTCCTTAAAGCTTCACCAAAGGGCCCCCAATCTTTTCCAACACTTGTGAGTCTACGGTAGCTATTAATTGTATTTGGTACTTTTTCTGATTGCTCTGCTATGTGAGATGGAACAGGAATCAGTATGGGGCAAGCTTCACTTTGGTATTCAGGAACTAAATTGTCTTTGCTTTTATCAAGTAAATATAAAGCGGCGCCGTGAGCATCGACGACCATAGCCGCGCCACGAACAATGGTCCGGTGCAGAGTTCCCGGATTAGTGCCCCCTTCCTGAGTGAGAGTCTCTCCTAGACTCTTGAGAAATTCGAACATTCGGAGCTCTTCTTTTTCAATGTCGTTACGTTGACGCTTGAGCTCATTTATAATTTTCTGATATCGGCAGATATAGATAAAACAAACAATTGCAATGGTGAGGGAGATTAATAGCGTTACGATGGTTGTGGTCATGATCGTAAGCGGTTATTGCATAATTATGAGGCAGATTGTTGCCCCAGTTCTTGTTCGAGAAAATGAATTACGTCCTTGAA
>Ga0315332_10000105_pt1 | contig 28886 bp, 23 predicted proteins | sample M110034915metaG_FD_203455 | JGI IMG/M metagenome (GOLD analysis project Ga0315332, IMG submission 203455) | Ammonia-oxidizing marine archaeal communities from Monterey Bay, California, United States - M1 100m 34915 | ecosystem: Environmental > Aquatic > Marine > Intertidal zone | place: USA...
TTGAGCGACAAAATCCAACCAAATGGTCCAGGCAGACCTGTGTGACGGCAATCCTGCTGTGAATCAGCTGCGCATCTGATGCACGCGAGCTACCATAGAAAGTGTCTCGCTTTTCTCTGTTTGCAGCAGGTGGACGATGATTGCTTCCAAATCAACATATTGTTGCCAGCAGTGTGGCGGCAGGGCTGTGTCTGTGCAGGATCGAGAGTATCTGCAGTGTGAGTACTGTCGGTCTCTCGTGTTCACCGCGGAAAACCCGCTCACTGTTGATCGCGTGACACCCAGCGGCGGTGACCTCGAGACGGAATGCCCGGTGTGTCAGGAGACGCTGTGCACGGGACAGGTTGAAGAGCATCCGGTGTTGTACTGTGACGACTGTTACGGACTGTTGCTTAAGAATGAGGATTTCGGGGCAATCACTCGAATCCGGAGGACTCGACGGGTTGGTCTCGAAGCAGAGGCCTGCCGTCCATTGAACCCGGGCGAATACGATCGAAAGATCAGTTGCCCGAACTGCCGAGCGCAGATGGAAGTACATCCGTATTACGGGCCCGGTAACATCGTCATGGACTCGTGTCCGCAGTGTCAGTATGTCTGGCTGGACCATGGCGAACTTTGCACAGTCGAACAGGCGGAAGGCGGTCGCCAGCCTGAGGTCATGCCGCTGTACCTGAACGATGGTGGTGGAGTGACTATTATTCCGACACCGATACCACAATCATCCGATGGCAACGACCAGTCGGATTCACCGCTTCTGGTGATTGCCGATCTGCTGTTCGGTCTTTAGGTGTGCCTGCACGTGCCGCACAAAACTGACATCAGCTAACCATGCCACTTGCAGGCATCTGGTCCTGCGGACCGGGCGCGGTGCTGACTCCTGGTGAGGGCGATGGAGTGCTCACTGATCTCCGGAGAACGTCTGGGGACTTCGCCACTGTTTCGCTATCATTAGTTCTGAACGCACACGACGTGTTCGAATTCCTCGCGAAACAGGTTGCCGATGGTCCGCGATTTTACAACTGAGAGTCTTTCTCACGACCCCATCCACGGTTATATCCCGTTTATTTCATGTGCCGGTCTGCCCGATGATGAAGCGGCGGAGCAGGAACTGATCGATCATCCGTGGGTGCAGCGGATGAGACAGATTCATCAGCTGCAGACGGCATGGTGGGTGTTTCCGTCAGCGGAGCATATGCGATTTCAGCATGTGCTGGGTGTCATGCATCTCGGTAGTGTCACGGTGACGGCATGGTACGAGTCTCTGGCCGAAGCCTGTCGCAGTGTTCCATCGAAGGCCTACGTCGAGAGTCTGGTCCGAATCGCGGGCTTGCTGCACGATTCGGGGCATGGGCCGTTCGGTCATTTTTTTGATGATCACTATCTGGAACAGTTTGATCTGACGCACGAGGACATCGGCGGCCACATTATCGAACATGAACTGGGCGACATCATTCGCCGCATTCGGCGCAACCCCAACGGTCGGCTGCAGCCGCTGGAAGAACTGGATGCGAAGCAGGTCGCATGGCTGATTCGTCGTCCAAGCGGCAGGCCTGAAGATGAAGAAGGCCATCCTGACTGGTTACGCAAACTGCGTTCGCTGTTCAGTGGGATTTATACCGTTGACAACATGGACTTCGTTCTGCGCGACGCCTACATGTCCGGCTACAATACCAAGGCCTTCGACATCTCTCGCCTGATTCACTACAGCTTTTTTACGACTGAAGGGTTAACCATTCATGCACGTGGTCTGCCCACACTGATCAATTTTATTGAAACGCGGGCTAATCTGTTTCGCACAATTTACTTTCACCGCACGGTGCGCGGCATCGATATTGCGCTGGAGGATTACTTTGCGGACACGATGAAAAGGTTGTTTCCCGGCAATCCGCTGGAGCATCTGCAGGCATATCAGGGACTGACTGAAACGTCGTTTCTGGTTGACGTAACTCGGTGGGCCGACAGTGATGACCCTGAGTTGAGCGAACTCGGACGTCACTGGCGTTCGATCATTAACCGAGACGAGATGTGGCGGATGGCCTGTGAACGGACGATGCATTTTCACGATGGTCAGGCAGAAAGCACTACGATTTTTTCCGAACCGGACCTTGTCGAACGACGGGTACGCGAATTTCTGCCGGCTGGCCTGCGTGACATCCCTTTGCGCGTTGACGTGGCGAAGCATTATCACCGTCCCAGTGCCCGGCGGCCGGCGGGTAAGCAGAACTTCTGGTTCGATCCCGCCAGTGGCGAATCCTATGAGCTTGACGATGACGAACTGTTTCGCAGTCTGCCTACCAGCTTCATCATTTTCCGGATCTACAGTCGAGATCACGGTCACGATCGGGAAATCAGCGCGGCTCTTCTGAAAGTCGCAGGCGGATCCGGCGGCGACACGAAAACGAACATGTAACGCTGCATCGTAATGACTGCCGGAGTACAAAAACTTTAACACGCAGCCGAAAAATGCGGCTGACAGTCCAGTGCGACCGTCTTCAGACGACGGAACGGGCCGATCTGGCTCAGCGGCTGCTTGATCACGACGAGCCGAACCGCTGGAAGACTGCCAAGCCTGTTCTTTGGCATTCCGTCCATTGTGTTTACCTTCAGGTTTCCATGGCGGTGTGGTGTGTTGCTGACAGAACAGGGAAGGGAAACCGGCGCTGTGAGTCGGTGAGCAGCGCTTTGCAGATCATTCCCGGGGGGGAGGCGTGTTGGGGATGTCAGCCTTCGACGCTGACAACGCACTTCGGTATCGGAGTGCTCGCTGGTGGTCCGGATTTCGTTTCAGGCATTCATCGAAGGCCCTGATCGCCGACTCGGCTTCACCAAGCAACTGCTGAGAACGACCCAGCCAGAACCAGGTGCGTGCCGGCGAATTGTTTAGCTCAACGGACCGTAAGAATGCTGCGGCAGCTTGAGGAATTGCGAGTTGCTCCAGTAACAGAGTCCCTTTCAGAAACTCACCCCACGCCTCCATGTGGTCGGCGGAAGTCACTTCGCCAGCATTCCTTCGCAATTCGGCAAGTGCCCCGCACATATCGATGACCTGCTGACTTTTCCCGCCTGACAACAGATGTATTCCCGTTTCGAACACATGCTTTGCATCGGCGATTTTCTGCTGACCCAGCAGAGCAAACCCAAGTCTTGCCGCCCGGTAAGAATCCACGCCATCTTTTGCGATGGTCTTCCGCAATCTGGCGACCTGTGATTCTCCGTCATCGCGCGCAAGGTCGACGTTCGACAGCAGGTCCTCCAGCAACGGATCCCATGCCTCCCTGTTTTCAGCAAGGATCATGTCGGCGACGCGATTGAGGTTCTGCGGTCGCCGCAGTTGTTTCACTGCCATGTTGACGCGATACTCAACGCCCAGTTCCATTGACAGCTTCTGCAGCGATGCGGCGCGACTGTGCCATGGTCCTCTCACATGTTCGCTGACGACGTCTGCGAACGCAGCGTGCTGCTGCTCAGTGGTCGTGTCGCCCTGCTGTCGAGCGACGACGGCCAGCAGATGATAGATTCGCCAGGCATTTGGCTGCTCCTGCAGGAGTTCGTTGAGTAAGGTTGAGGCGTGGGGCAGGTTGTCGTCGCGGATAGCCTGTTCGGCCAGTTGCAGACGAGAGACCGCCAGTTCGGACGATGCGTTAAATGCCTGCTGAGCGTCTTTCGTTCGTCCTTCTCGCAGTGCATTCAGGCCGATGAAATGCCGGCACGCTTCCGGATGCGAATGTCCCAGATCGATCGCATGACGGAATTGTTCATCCGACTGTGCAATATCTCCGATGCTCGAAAGGCAGAACGCCCAATGATAACGGAATCGAGGATGTATGGGGTTCAGCGTACTGGCATGACGGTAGCAGGTTTCCGCCTCTGCATAGAATCCACCGGCGAACAGCGTGTCGGCCAGGTCGTGCCAGTCCAGTGCGATTTCCGGTCGGACGACGGCAATCGCCTCCTGAATCTTCGTTCGTGTATAAGCCGGATAGCCCGCCAGATTCGGCTCCGCAAGTTTGAAGGTCTGCTGCCGGGAAAACATCAACCAGATGACAACTGCCAGCCCCATGGCAGAAAGTGGAATCAACAGGTGTCGCAACTGTCTCATTGCGTCACCCCCTGATTTTCCCAAATCGCCACTGCACCATGTTCGTTGTTGTACGGCGGGTATATCTGAAGGCTTCCGGCCACGATGTCCGGTAGGCTGTCGCCATTAAGATCACCGCAGCGGACAGTACACAGATGAGTGGGGCCGGAGGCAGCGTGCCATGCCGAAAACGTCTGATGACCGTTGTTTTCCAGCCATGCAAGACTTGTGACGTCTGGCTGTTTCCAGTCGTTAAACATGCTGGCCAGGACAACATCGATATCTCCGTCGCCGTCCATGTCGGCTGCATCAGCGGCGTAAGTGCCGCCGAGAGTGGCGATCCGATGAAACTGGAATTCAAGATCACCTCGGTTTTCCAGCCAGATACAGCCGTGACCTGGCTGAGGACATGGATACGTCAGTTCAAGATTATCACCTGCGGACAGCAGAAAGTCTGTATCGCCGTCCTTGTCCAGATCACATTTCACCATTCCGGCCAGCCCGAGATCAAAATCGGTTGTGCCCCAGACCTGATGAACGACTGGTTGAAAAGATCCATTTCCCGGATTCTCAAAGATCAGCACCTCTTCGTCGTTCTGGCTGATCAGTGCGGCAATATCGGGATCTCCATCGTTGTCGTAGTCGTCGACAGGTACGTGAATGCACCCGGGCAGAGATATCAGTTCATGATCGGCGAATACGCCCTTTCCGAGATTTTCCAGCCACAACACTCGACCATGCATGTAGCCGAATTCCGCCACTGCCAGGTCAATATCACCATCAGCATCCAGGTCTGCGGGCTGGACGTCTGTAACTCGGCGCAAATCGTCGGCGATCACCGTGACTTCAAATTTCGATTCTCCATCGTTAATCAGTACCACGACCTGTCCGTGGCGACTATCCGTTGGCCAGACGTCGCGCAGAATGGCAACCAGAACGTCCGGGTCGCCATCGCCGTCAATGTCAGCGACGGCGGTATGGGCAGGCGCCGACAAAGAATTCTCCGGCACAAGCGGCACTGTTGTCCAGCCGTCGTCGGCAGTTCTCCGCTGCCACCAGATGGTGTGCCTGACCGCGTCGCAGATCAGCAGATCCGGCGTTCCGTCTGCGTCCAGGTCCGTGATGTTGACGTTTGTTATTCGTGGTCGTTCGTCTGATGTTGCGCCGTTGTTTGCACGCAGAAACGTGAGTGGCCCCGTTTCAAGTCTTGTGCCTAAATTCCGTACTGGCAGTGACTGGACCATCGGTTGGTGATTCATACACAGCGCGATTAACGCAACTCCGATGACTGCCATCGACGTCAGTATCAAGATCGTCTTGTTCAAGTGTTGCCTTACACGATGGCGGGGATGACTGAGCACAACGGACGCCAAAGAAAAAAGGCGTTGTCCGGACACGAGGTCCAAACAATCGCCCGGTTCAGAATCAGGCAATATAAGCGATCTTCAGGGAACTGCGAAGAAGTGCTGTTATCGCCTTAGCGGGAGGTCAACGTCGCTGGCTTCTATTCGCCTTCCTCGTAGCTTCCTCCATCGTGTTCGTCGATTTCACCCTCCGCACTCAGTTCGAAGTCGAAGGTATTTGACCCTTGTTCCACTGTCTGCTTCAGTGTCGTCTGGCTGTTGTACTGATTTGGAACTGTCTCGGGCACAGCGTCGGCGATTTCTCCGTCTTCGCCCGGTCCGGCTTCCTGGTACGTCGATATCCGTACAGTATGTTCACCGACTTTGGCTCCTTCCATATTTGCTGAGTACTTCAGTGTGTAGTTCCCGTTGGCATCCGTGACTGCTGACGACGCACGTCCGCCTGTTGCTGCGCTGGGCTGAAATGCCACGGACGCACCGCTCAGGGGACTGCCTCCCAAAGTCACGGTACCGCGGACCCTTCCCATATCCGGATAGTCATCAGCACCTCCGCCACATCCCCCGCTAGTTATCAAAATCCCACAGAACAACATGATCACACAACGGTGCATTGAGGTAGTCCTTATTTACAAGTCGTACTTTGAAATCAAAAAGCTAACTGCGCTGGAGATACAACTGGAAAAACGGTGACAACGACGGCAACTGGTGACGAATACTCTGGTGGCAAAGACACAGCCGCCGGGCTGCTTCGAAGAATCGCAGAGCCCGGCTTCTGGTCGCGTCCGAAATACCACTTCAGGTTCAGAAATCGCTTAGAACTCACCCACAGTGAAGCCATCAGATCGGGCGAACAACCGTTGATACAGTCCGAAATCAGCACCACCGTTGCTGTCGTCGTACTCGTCGGTGGTGTTGTTTCCTGTCCAGATAGCGCCCCAGCCTCCACGATGTTTACATCCGCGACACGTGTGCTGGATGTTCTCGCTGATAAACCGCACGCTGCCGTCTGCCAGTCCGAACTGAGCCCCACCTGTATGCAGACTGCTGGCCGATGTTTGCTTAGGGCCCCACCCCGTACCGTCAGGAAGCTGGTTGATGGGATACGCTCCACCCATCATGACGAAGCTTGTACGTCCCTGAGCCCAACCGCTCTGCTGACGAATGACTCCGAATGCCAGCGTCATTTCGGCACCGCCCTGGCCGGGCTGATTCTTCAGCTTGAATGTTTGTTCGCCTATCAGCAATGTATTTGACGTGCCATCGGTAACATCACGAAACTTAATGCCGATGTCACGATTAAACATACCTGTGTTGCTGCGTCGTTGCCCGCTGTTGCCAGCAGTTGCCGGCACGAACGGATTGTGAAATGCACCGGCACAGGCTGCGTAGCTGGTCAATGCAGCTTCATAGCCCCATGGCTGATTCGTATAGTAATTCCTTTTAGAAGGTGCGATGTCTGATGGACACAGATACGACGAAACAGGCGACCCAGCCGTAATATGGTTGGTTCGCGGGTTCTGTCCGAGTCCGGAAATCGGGTAGTCATAGTCAAACTGGTTTGCGATGGCGGCCCCGTCAATGAAGGGCAGGATGTAACCACCCCACGAGAATCCAGTGCCTCCCCGATTGTTGTTTGAGTTTCCGTCCCAGTCACCAATGTACTGATGACCGATCGGGAACAGCCCGTATGTGCTCTCATAGTTGTGGCAGGCAAGTGCCAATTGTTTCAGGTTGTTCTTGCACTGCGTTCGCCGGGCGGCTTCACGGGCTTGCTGTACAGCGGGTAGCAACAACGCAATCAGAATGGCGATGATGGCGATGACCACCAACAGCTCGATTAACGTAAATCCGCGTTTAAACCGCAGCGAACAAGGGCGTGACATGAGATTCTCCTTCGACGAGAAAACGGGAAGAGATCGCACAAGACCGTGCGTTGATTAATGACGAGCCTGTTACAGAAGTAGGGCCGAGTCTCCACTTTGTCACAGCAGAATCCATTATTTCAAAGAAATGAAATAGCAGTTTAAAAACCACTGAGAACCCGAGGCGTCTGTTTTGAAGTGCTGCTATTACGATCGCTAACACTCGCAAGACATGAGGTATCGACCGCCAGTGCATTTAAACGACGTGCCGAAACAAATCACCTCGGTGTGTTCGGGAGAACGCGTTTCGAGGTGATGGCGGATGTAGTCACCCTTTCGCGCAGCATATGACCGCACAACATGATCAGATCGATTGTATATGCATGCAGCCTAGACCAGAGCACAGTGCCCGCGATAACTGTTTGTCCTGTTATTTCCGTAAAATATATAGAAAAACTCAAGTTATGGCGACACCCGCCGGAATTTTATACCCGCAAGGGTGACTGGTCGGAGCATTCAGCCAGAGCGTGAGGGGATTCTGGTCATTTCAGAGTTGCGGTTGACAGATTCGTCATACTGCCAGACTTGACATCGACATCACCATTCAGGCATGATTTTAAATGCCCCTGGGTTCCGTTTCATTGCAGCCGGTCGGGAGGTGTCATTGGTGGCCGATTCACTCCAGCATAGCGAAGACAGCGACAGGCATTCGGATTCCTGTGCGGAATCGGTTTCCGTGGCGCCCAATGTCTCCGTGGTTACGCCGGCATTCGATCCCGCCCCGTCACAGGCCGCCCTGCAGGCTGATACCGGCAATCTTCAGCCCGACTCCGGACCGGCCGGTGAACCCGATCGATTTCTGGCTCTGCTCGGCTGGCTCGTTTTTGTGGTGCTGTCGGTCCAGTATCTGATTGTGGCATTCGATCGGCCGCCTCCGCTGCCGTGGCAGCGCGGCCCGGCATTCAGCTTCTATCGTGTCGACGTGAACACCGGAACGTGGGTGGAATGGATGCAACTGGAAGGAATCGGCCAGACGATGGCCCACCGGATTGTGGCCAATCGAGAGGAATTCGGGCCATTTCCAACAATCGACGAATTGACCCGCGTCGACGGAATCGGTCCGGTAACACTCGACCGATTGCGTCCCTGGCTTACAATCAGTCATGAAGATGACGAACAGCGAATCCGGCAGCACGCCGCCGGCAAATAATTCACGGGGTCGAACAAGCAGTCGCAGGCAGTTCGACGGGTATCGGAACAAGGTCCGTTCCGGTGCACTTCCCAGTGGTGGCAGCGTCCATTCCACCGGTCACGTTCGCCTTCGCAAAGACCGAGTCAGGTCGGCGGGGGAGCTGGTGCGGCGATTCTTTTCGTTGCTGTCGCCCTTCCGAATGCAGATTGTGTGGATTCTGGCATCGTTGACTCTGGCCACACTGCTGGGACTTATTCCACCGGCTGGAACCAAATTCCTGCTGGACTATGTGCTGACGTCGCGTCCGCTGCCCGAGTCGTTCGCGATATGGTTGCCATCGCTTGTGGATGCCGCGCCCAAATCGTTGTTGCTTTACACACTGCTGGCCGTCCTTTTTGTGTCTATGGCGAAGATATTCGTACGTATCTGCGGTCGCTGGTACGCCACTCGGATTACCAAACGAATTCAGCTGGACGTTCGTCGTCGCGTTTTTGAGCACGCTGTTCGCCTGCCACTGCATCGCGTGCAGGAAATTCGTTCCGGTGGCGTGGCCTCAATTCTTCGTGAAGACGGTGGTAGTGTCGGAGAACTGGTTTTCGGGTTGCTGTACAACCCATGGCGCGCGGCGATTCAGTTAATCGGTAGTTTTGTGATTCTGGCATGGGTCGACTGGACGCTGCTGTGTGGTGCCATCGTGCTGCTGCCGCTGGTCTTTCTGACTCATCGCACATGGATCAGCAGGATTCGTCCTCAGTTTCGGGCCATACGCAAACAGCGGGAACTTATCGATGCCGGCGCAGCCGAAGCCTTTGCGGGTATGCGCGTTGTGCGAGCCTTCAGCAGACAGAGACGCGAAGCCGGCCGATTTATCACTGACAACAACCTGATGGCTCGCAAAGAGCTTTATTCATGGTGGTGGATGCGCATCGTGGAAATGATCTGGGAGACTATGATACCGGTCAGCAGCGGGGCCCTGCTGTTCTATGGCGGCTGGCGAGTCATCGATGGTGCTCTGACGATCGGGGACCTGATGATGTTCCTTGTGTACCTGCTGATGCTGCTGCAGCCGCTGGCTGCACTTGCCAACAGCGCCACACAGGTACAGAACAGTCTCAGCGGCCTCGATCGAATTCTGGATCTGCTGGACGAACCCCGCGAAATGCCGTCCAAGGCAGATTCCGTTCGCATTGACCGCGACACTGTTCAGGGTGACATAAGTTTTCACCATGTGACGTTCACCTATCCGGGCACGGACTCTCCCGCGCTGCGTGATGTTGATTTGGACATTCGTGGCGGCCAGGTGGTGGCGCTGGTGGGACCCAGCGGGGCAGGGAAGACAACCCTCTGCAATCTGGTGGCTCGGTTTTATGATCCGACGGAAGGGCAGGTGCTGCTGGACGGTCGAGATCTTGCGGACTACGACGTAGAATCCTTTCGCAGTCTGCTGGGCGTCGTGGAGCAGGACGTGTTTTTGTTTGATGGTTCGATCGCTGACAATATCGCATATGCCCGTCGTGACGCATCAGATGATGAACTTCGCGCCGCTGCCACAGCCGCCAATGCCATGGAATTCATTGATCGGCTGGCGGACGGTCTGGACACACTGATCGGAGAACGCGGTGTGCGGCTGAGTGGTGGCCAGCGTCAGCGTCTGGCGATCGCGCGAGCTATTCTGGCTGATCCTAAGCTGTTGATTCTGGACGAAGCCACCAGTAACCTGGACACGGAAAGTGAGCGTTTGATTCAGGATTCTCTGGCCGAATTGATGCAGGGCCGGACATCTTTCGTGATCGCTCACCGACTGAGTACAATTGCCGGAGCAGATTTGATCTGCGTGGTTGAAGACGGTGAGATCACTCAAACCGGCACCCACGAGGAACTGATGGTGTCGGGCGGCAAGTACAGAACGATGGTGGAACAGCAGGTGCAGATGACGCTGGGTAAGGCCGATCCGAACCTGTTAAAGCAATAACGGTGTCTGTTTGCAGTTCGATGATCCCGGTGGTGCATCAGGAATCGTTGACGGCAGCTGAAGCTTTTAAAGGGTAGTGCTTTGAAAAACACTTGCAGCCGTGTACGTGAGAATTTCCGTGATGGTGATGGCACTCCGAAGTCTCACGGCTCCTTGTACCGTCATCATTTCAGCTGCGTTCTGCGTACGGTCGCAGGTTTTGTGGTGGCTATTTGGCTGGCATTCCCGGCGGGCGCCGCTGACAGGCCTGAACGTGATTACCAGTTCACATCCACGTCTGCCAAGGGGCACAAAGTTGTCGTCGAAAAAGGATCCGGTACGAAACTGACAGTTGTTTGTTTTCTGGGAACGGAATGTCCGATGGCGCGGCTGTACGGCCCGCGTCTGTCAAAACTGGCTGATGAATTCAGGTCACACCACGTGCGCATTGTTGGCGTGAACAGCAATCGGCAGGATTCCGTGGCTGAAATTCGCGCGTATGTCGATGAACTGTCTGTTTCGTTTCCTGTGATTCACGATCGTGGCAACCTGATCGCGGACAGGTACGGAGCAACTCGCACTCCGGAAGTATTTCTGCTGGATGAACAGCTGCGGCTGCGGTATCACGGTCGCATCGATGATCAATATGCTCCGGGAATCAGCCGTGCGGCTCCCACTGAAGAAGATCTGCGAATGGCCATCGAGCAGCTTGTTGCGGGAAAGCCGGTTGCCACGGCAGAGACTACAGCGCTGGGATGCTTAATCGGAAAGGTCGCCAGCAGGCGGCAGCATGAAATCGTGAAGAATGATATCACGTACAGTCGACACGTCGCCCGCGTGTTACAGAAACATTGCGTTGAGTGTCACCGTGCCGGTGAAATCGGACCGTTTGCGATGGACAGTTATGACGAGGTCGCCGGCTGGGCAGACACAATGTTGGAGACTATCGACAATGGACGTATGCCACCGTGGCATGCCGATCCCGGTCACGGCAGCTTTTCGAATGCGCGCCACATGCCGGAGGCGGATAAGAGAATACTGCGGGACTGGATTGCCGGCGGTTTGCCGCCGGGCGATGAAGCCGAATTACCGGAGCCGATCGAATTCGTCAGGAACTGGCAGCTGGAACGGCAGCCCGACCAGGTTATCGAGATGCGAAAGGATCCATTCCTTGTGAAGAGTAATGGTGTCGTTGAGTATCAGTACTTTGTCGCCGACCCCAAGTTTGAACAGGACCGATGGATCACCGGTGCTCAGGTTATTCCAGGAAATCGGGCGGTTGTACATCATGCGATTTTGTTTGTCCGACCGCCGGACGGTTCACGGTTTCGCGGAGCCAGCCTGCTTTCCGGTTATGTGCCGGGGCAAGATCTAGTGCCCTTGCCCCCGGGACACGGATGGAAAATACCGGCCGGGTCCATGCTGGTTTTTCAGATGCACTACACACCGAACGGCATGGAACAGCAGGATACAACAAAGCTTGGCTTGCTGTTCGGTGACGAAAAAGATTTGACTCATGAAGTTTTTACGGTAATCGGCCTGGATCAGGAGTTCGAAATTCCAGCTGCCGCCAGCACACACACGGTGACAGTGAAGGTTCCGCGGCTACCGGAACATGGTCACCTCCTGGCAGTGACACCTCATATGCATTACCGAGGGAAATCGTTTCGGCTGTTCACCGACGGGAATTCTCCACAGGTTCTGCTGAAGGTTCCCAATTACGACTTCAACTGGCAGCACAGCTACATATTTGCTGAACCCGTTCCGCTGGCCAATCTGGACCAGCTTCGGTTCGATGTGACATTTGACAACTCGTCAGGCAATCCGTTCAACCCGGACCCTGATAAAACTGTGTACTGGGGCGATCAGACTTGGGAAGAGATGGCCGTCGCGTTCTTCCTGATCTCGGAGCCGCGCATCAAATCGCAGATAACAACTGTTCAGGCAAGCCGGGGTGACGTCACGCTCCGAAAAGAACGGCTACGGAAGATCGATGCCTATGTGGATCGTGTTCTGAAAAAAATGGACATCAATCGTGACGGGTACATAATCAAAGACGAAGCACCGATTTTTGTGCGGCGTTTTCGCGGGTTCGAGAGTCTCGACACGAACGCCGATGGCAGAGCGACCGAAGCTGAGATTCGAGAGCTGGCGAAACAGCTGTTTTAGGCTGTCCAGCCGGGAAGCTCATGAGGAAGTCTTCCGCTACCCGCGGGCAACGCCGTCCGTTTACCCCGCGTCGCGTTCTGCTTTCGCGTCTTCCCATTGTTCCGGGCTGTACAGAACTTCGCGCGCCTGAGCACCGTTGTATTCCCCGACGATACCGTCTTCCGCCATCCAGTCGATCATACGAGAAGCCCGGCCATAACCGATCCCCAGGCAGCGTTGCAGCAGTGAACAACTGCCTCGTCCTTCGCGGACGACCACGTCGATCGCATTATCATACTGATTGTCGTGTTGACGAGGACCGGACTCTGCTGAGCCTTCACCGCCACTGGTGTTTGCGCTATTGGCTACCACCTGCTGCAGTTCTTCGCTGTATTCCGGTTCGACATCACTGAAGAAGTCGATGATCGCGTTGATTTCCTCATCGCTGACATAAGTTCCCTGGGCACGTGTCAGGGTACTGGTGCCGGGCGCCAGATACAGCATGTCACCACAACCCAGCAGTCGTTCCGCTCCACCTTCGTCCAGCACTACCCGGCTGTCCATCTTGCTCGCGACCTGGAAGGAAACTCGCGCCGGCAGATTGGACTTGATCAGGCCCGTGATCACGTCCACGGTCGGTTTCTGCGTCGCCAGGACAAGGTGAATGCCCACAGCGCGAGATTTCTGCGCCAGACGAATGATATGTGATTCGACTTCTTTACCGTTGGTCATCATCAGGTCTGCCATTTCGTCTGCGATGATGACGATATAGGGCATCTTGTGCGGTACGTTCTGTGCTTCCTCGTGCAACTCGCTGATACCCATCTTGTTCAGCACGGTGGATCGATCCAGCTTGTTGTAACCGTCAAGGTGGCGAACTCCTACCTGTGACAGCAGGTCATATCGTTCTTCCATCTTGTCGACTGCCCATGCCAGCACGGCTTCCGCCTTCTTCATGTCGGTGATGACCGGGTGCATGAGATGCGGCAGATTCTTGTAAGGGCTGAGTTCAACCATTTTCGGGTCGATCATCAGCATCTTGACTTCATCGGGTGTGCGTGTCATCAGCATGGACAGAATCAGCGTGTTGAGGCACACGCTTTTTCCCGTTCCCGTACGACCGGCGATCAGTAGATGGGGCATTTTTGCCATGTCGACAGCCAGCGAATGGCCACTGACGTCTTTGCCAAAGAACAGTGGAATCTTGAATTTATCAGCTGACGCGCCGCTGGACTGAATTAATTCCTTCAGGCGTACTGTGACCTGTTCTGCGTTCGGCACCTCGACACCAACCGTATTCTTGCCGGGAATCGGGGCAACCACGCGCACAGAAGGGACGCGAAGGGCAATGGCCAGATCGTCCTCCAGTGCCGTGACTTTGTTCAGACGCAATCCAGGTTCCAGATCCAGTTCGAACTGAGTGACCGTCGGACCGGTGTCAACTTCTGAGACACGTATGTTCAGGCCAAACTGCTGAAACGTTTTTTCCAGCGTGGCCGCAGCGATTCGGGCCTTCTTGGCCAGAAGTTCATATGGGAAATCCTCCGGTTCTTCCAGAAGATCGAGATCCGGTAGATCGTATTCGTGCTCACAGCTGTCACTCTCAGTATGAACTGACAGCGCAACAGGCGGATTAATGCGAATATCACGCTGCAGGACTTCGTCGGAATCATCTTCCCACTGATCGTCTGCATCGTCTTCGTCGTATTCAATTGTGGTGTTGATCGACAGTGTTTCCGGCATGTCATGGTTGTCGTCAGGGGCTTCTGTGTCTGCCCTTGGCGCCGGTCGCAAGACGCTGACGACGGAACCGACTGAAGAAACCACGGTCCACGGTATTGATGCGACCCTGACGCCTGGCACGCTGAGGGTCCACAGCGGTGACAGCATCCAGCCGGAAAGCAGTCCGCACGCTGTCAAAATAAATATTCCGGCGGGCGAAAATGATCTGGTCAAAGTTGCCCCGGTCCATGCGCCTACTGCGCCACCGCTGCCATACGTGGAGCCGGAATTCAGACCAGGGACAAGCAGGTGCAGGACTGCACAGGACGACAGCAACAGCAGTCCGGTTCCCGCGATGGACAGCCAGTTGCGTTTCGGCTTTTCGCGAGAGAAGAGACTGACGTCCCAGGCGATCATGGCGGCAATGGCCATCCAGACTCCCGCACCCAGCAGATGACGTCCGTAGAATGAAATAGCGGCGCCGGTCGAACCGCAGATATTGACAGGAGTGCGTCGGGCGGGAAAAACGAGGTCCGACGGAGGATCGGCCGGGTCATAGCTCAGAAAACTCAGTCCGACGAACACAACCAGGGCAAGCAGCCCCAGTGCGAGTACGTCGTTTCTGAATCGTTCGTAGTCGAACATCGTGAGTTTTCTGTAGTCGGTGCAGATGGCGCGCAACAACAGCGTGCGACGTAATTCGCTGTTTTCTCAAGCAGCATGGGAAATACGTTAATTGCTCAGGACGGTGTCAGTCGGTTGAGCGGGAATGTATTCTGACTCATGACAAATCTAACACTCGGACATGAGTCCGGTGAGTGATTTTGTGAGCGGCCGCTGCGAATCGTCGACTGAGCGCACGGCCATATCAGATACGCGAATCAGCGAAGAACGCCAACCATCCTGAATCTGACGATTATGCCGTATTCGCGGTGGCACAATAGATCGTTGCTGTTTTCTTGCTTGTGTGCTCACATACAACCTGCGGGGCTGCCAGCAATGAAATCATGCGGCGCAAAAAAATGGGCACCGGTATGATACCGGTGCCGCGAGGGGACGCTTCAGAAACTCGGACGATGGGAGGAGGTGAGAGAGAGGAGTGGAACACCAGAAGGGAAGAGGGGAAGGGACAGTGGCCGGTCGGAGGTCAAAGAAGGGGAGACCAGCCCTGTTTCAGAATTAGCATCAATCTGATCGGTGCCTGCCTGGCGACAGGCCGAATACAGTCAATATGTCGTGCGTTGAACGCTAGTTGTTTTCCGTCACGGTGATGGCTGGCAGCGTCAGAGCGGTGACTGAAATATTCTCGCTGCTTACCTGACGACTTGTTTTCCAGCCACCGGCTGCCGGCGGTGAAATACTTGAATACCGTGCCGGTGCGACTCGCGATGGTGACCGTTGTGACGACTCAAATGTTGGGTAACCTGGCTTAATGTCTGCTTCACCGGGGAACGTGGGCGGCCGTTTCAATGCGGGTGCCTCGGCAGGTGGCAATGCCTGGTAGCTGGATCGCTGGAACTTGTTTTCGCTTTCTGAACTATTACGATCGAAGGTGCGTTCGCTTGTTCTTGCCGGGGCCGGATCTTCCGGGAAGGCTTCGGCACTGCGTGTGCCACTGATCGGATCAGGCTGTGGGCGTCGAGCCGTTCGCGTTTCCCCGTCGTCTTCAATGATCAGCGCGGTGCTGGTGCTGCCAGGATATCCGAAGCCACCGTAAGCCAGTGTGCTGCCCGCACGGCCGTAAGCCAGCGAGGTGCCAATCGGAACTCTGCGATACGCAATCTGCGGCCGCAGAACCGTCTGTTCCACTGTTCTCGTGACAAGTCTCTGCACAGCAACACGTTCAGTCGTTTTGTGAGCGACCATTTTTGTGTCGTTGACCACGACCCGTTTGGTGCCTCGGACGGCAACCTGCCGAGAGACCGGGACATTGCATGTCACCATTTGCGGCACATACTGTCGAGTCGTTCGATAATTCGGTGTGAAGGAATTTCGGAAAGAATAGCCGGTCCGATTCAGCCAGCCGATCATACCAGGACGAGGGTCGACCTGGCAGGGGGCACATTTCTGCACAGGCGTATAATTTGTTACCCAGCGACCCATGTCGCGATTGATGACTCGATTCTCCATCACAGTCCGATAGGACACCGTGGGTACTTCCACTGTTCGTTGAGTCGTGACCGGCTTGTAGATGGTCACGTCACGGTTTTCGTATTCAGTCTTGTATTCCGGCACCTCGACTGTCCGCTTCTCACGTTTGTACGTGGTCACGGGCACTGTCTGGTAACAGGCAGAATACACCGGCTGAATCGGAGTGCAGGACGCTGCCGGTGCGGCGGCAACGGGTCCACACGTGGAACATCCTCCGTTGTAGAATTGAGCTTCCACAACGGTGGTGTTCAGAAGGAGGGCTGTCACGACAGCCGTCAACGTGAAATGTCTAAACAACATGAGATTCTTCCCTGACAGGAAATCCCACCTGCGCAGCCGAATTGCGGGTATGCTGATTGCACAGATGAACGAGTTGAGAAGATCGCCAGGCACCGGCCGAACGTTCGTCCGTGAGTGTGCCGACAGTCTGCGAAACGGGAAAAGCGGGATTGAAGGACAACGAACTCAGGACGAGCTCGCAGGGTGAGTCAACACGGAACGTGTCTGGATGTGTAGAAATGTGACGGGAGACGTAGTTGAGTGGCGGAAAATGCCGTCTCGGACACCACGTCAGACTGAGATTTAACCCAAGGCAAAAATTGGGTCAATAGCGATTAAAGTCCGGACTCGGAAAGTTTTTGTCCGCTTCCCCGAGGGTCGACGTAAAGCCTTAAACATCGTCGCGTGACCGGCAGAATTTGCGCGGTCGTGCGGGAAGCGTACCCTGTGACCGGGGATTCCGAAGAATGCCGCTCAAGTTTTCTCGTCACGATCTCCCGAGCGTTCGCCGTTCGCGGAAGAATTGCTGCAGAATTGCTTTGCAGTCTTCCTGCATCACGCCTCCCAGAACTGCAGCCTGATGATTCAGACGAATGTCAGACGTAATCTGAAACAGTGTGTCACAGGCTCCGCCTTTGGGATCGGTTGTGCCGTACACGACAAACGGAATTCGTGACTGAACGATCGCTCCTGCGCACATGGGGCAGGGTTCCAGCGTGACATACAGCGTACAATCAAGCAATCGCCACGATCCCAGTGCCTCCGCGGCCTGCGTGATGGCGATCATTTCAGCATGGGCTGTCGGATCGTTGAGAGCCTCGCGCTGATTGCAGGCTTCAGCAATCACACGATCTTTGCAGACGACTACGGCGCCGACCGGAACTTCTTCCAGGTCATAGGCTATCAGGGCCTGATCCAGTGCTTTTTTCATCCACACGTCGTGCGGTTGCAGTGGATTGATGGGTTGTATTTCTGACATTTACCGGGTTCCGTCTGGTCAAAGTGGCGGCACACTAACCCGTGGCAAAAAAAATGACAGCAGCTGCCGTGGCACCACAGCATGAATTTGTAATAACTACATTTGCCACGCCTTGTAGAAAGTACAAAACCTGCGGATGACGTTCATCGAAAACGATTTGTCCGACAGGACTGGAGTTTTTCGGGGTGTGTCGTAACTTATTGTTGTGAAACAGGTTGTGTGCTCGGGATGCCGCCGGGAATACGTCGCGGCCTGTGTTTTTGATACGATTGGCATCGTCCTTGCCTTCTCTTCCGGGCAGAGAGAGAATGGTTCGGAGTGAGATCCTGAACCACGGCTGCTCTGAGAAAGCAGTCGCTGCCCTTTGAAGGCAGCATGCGAAATGAGAGAGATGGCTCGCTTGAGAACCGAGTCACACAGATGAGAGAGATGAAAGGCAGAATCGAGCCTGAGAAACTCGACTTCTGCGACACGAAAAAGGCCATCGGTTTCATTGAAATCCGATCGGCCTTTTTTTTGCGCTATGCAGTCCGTGCTGCGCCACAAACGGACCACTGTTCTTTCAGGTTTGCCGATAGTTTGTGATTACAGAACAAGCGAATACCGTCTTCACGCTTTCGACTCCAGCGCTGTGAAGTTACCGTGATCGGTGACTCAAGCCGCAGATCGAAGACGTAAAGGACGATCTGCCGTCGTCTGCCCCAATCAGTTGTATCGGATATTTGTGACCAACGATCTGCCACCTCGCCAAACCCTGACGCTGTCACAGTTCCTGATCGGCGCCGGACTTTTTGAGGGAGCATTGTTGCTGGTGGCATTTGCCCTTGGTCTTGTCGTTGATGTGCACCCGACTGCGGAATTGGACTGGTCCCTGCAGGACTTCGGCATCGGACTGTCAGCCACAGTGCCCATGCTGTTTCTTCTGGTCGCCTGTTTACTGTCTAAAGCGAACGGGCTGGTTCAGATTCGCGAATTTCTGCGTGAAATGCTTGGCCCTTTACTGGATCGCTGCCGCATCATTGACATTCTGTTCCTCGCATTACTGGCTGGAGTTTGCGAAGAAGTGTTGTTTCGTGGACTGCTGTATCAGTGGATCAGACCGTGGAATCCGACGCTGGCCATTATGGTGTGCAATCTTCTGTTCGCGCTGGCTCACTCGATTACGCCGCTATATGCCATGCTCGCAGGTTTCATCGGTTTGTATCTGACTGCTTTAATGACAGTCGATTCCACGCCCAACCTGCTGATTCCGATGACGGCGCACGTCGCCTATGATTTCGTGGCGTTTCTGGTCATCCTGTGGGACTATCGCCGCACGGTTGCGTCCGGTTGACGGTGATGTCTTTCCGGTGAGCTTCAGAGTGAGAATGAAGTGGCCCGTTGGTGTTCAGCCGGCTAATCTGACGAAGAGCGCTTCCAGTTGAAGTTTGGGGGCAACTCGACTGCCGCCTTTCATGTTGGCATCGGCTTCGATGAGCAATTGGAAAATGCGGCTGGCTTTTTCGAACCCGAGGCGTTTCAGGTATCGTTCTGACGGCCCGATTGCTGCCGGGAAGACTCCGGCCGACCGCAGTGCACTCGGCAAATCGCGGGTTTGCCGAGCGTATTCTGTGGCCTCCGCCAGTTTGCGAAATGTGAACGTCAGCCCACCCAGGATTTTTTGCGGTGCATCACCGGCCAGTATCAGTTTGTCGAGACACTCCAGAGCCTTTGATGTTTCGCGATCTCGTACAGCATCCAGCATCGCCCACGTTGTTTCAACGCGCCAGCCACCGACGACTCGAGTAACGTCTTCCGGAGTGATTGTTTCTTCATCGCCGACAAGTGCCGCCAGCTTGTCCAGTTCCTGCTGCAGCAGCCCCAGACTGTCGCCCGCCAACTGCACAATCAGGTTTGCGGCATCCCTGTCGAGTTGTTTCTGGTGAACCTCAGTGGCTGTTCTGATCAACCACTTCACCAGCGATGCCCCTTTGAGTTCTCCGCATTCCAGATTCAGGCCGATTTTTTCGGTTGCCTTCGCCAGCTTCGTGTTCTTTGGCCACGATTTGACGTCCAGAATAAGCAGTGATGTTTTTGACGGGTTGGCAACGTATTTTTCCAGACCGGCTCGATGCTGCGACACGAAGTCATCCGCATCATCGATCATCACGATCCGCTTGTCGCCGAACATAGACACCGTCAGAAGTTCGTCACAGACGCTCTTCAGATCCGCATCTTTGCCCGCTGTGCGAGTGAGGGCGACATCTTCAGTATCGTCTTCCAATCCGGGAATCAGATTCAGCGTTTGCAGTTTCAGATAGCGTTCGGTGCCGTACATTACCAGGACGGGAACGTCGGGAATCGTAGCGTTTTTAGACAGGAACTCGGTTGCGTGCATCACTTGGGTATCCGGCGAACATATCCATCTGCTGCTTAGTTTACCCATGTGGCGGCAATCTCGCGACCATGCACCGGGCAAATGATCCAGGGCGAAGATTGCCCGGATCGTTCTGGACAAATCAGTTGATTCTTCGAGGGTGGGCTGCTGCAGGGACAATTATATTTCCTCCTCTTTTTCGAAAGGCCCGCGCTGATTTATGGAAGAGCTGGTTCGGGCAGGCAGTTGTACTGCGGCACGAACTGCCGCTGAGGCGACACATTGGCACGATTCTGCCGCCGATGACGCGTCCTGGCGGACTGAGATTAACGGTTGGTAAAGCGGGGCCATCCGTTTCGATTGAAGTTGGCAAAGATGCTCTACGACGTTTCGCACACTTGATTTGGCTGTAACGTTATTGAGGTCCGTACCGATAAGCATACTGGGGGACGTGTACGGTGGAGTCGGCGCGCTACTCGCGGGCAGGAGGCCTGAGTGGCGAGCAACGGACTTCGTCTGAGTTTCATCCCTCACGACTCATCACTAAACAGCCCAGCTGCACAGAAGTGGAATGGCTGTTGTGAGTCGGCTGTGCACTTGTCGTTTGACGGCGAGTCTGCCAACCACACTCACTGTCAATGGATTTACTATGAGGGGGGCTGCGACATGAGGTCGCTTCACATCTTACGCATTGCCTGTTTTGTCATTGCTATTCCCATCTTCTTTGTCCGCGCTCATGGGCAGGTTGTTCCTGGAACGGGAATTCGCCACACGCGCGTCGGAGATGATTTCGAAAATGAAAACTGGAAATGGATTCCCAACGGCCAGAAGGCCAGTCGGGAGCAGGACGACCGGGAACGCCGACCGCTGGGCGGATCCAACAACGGCCGCTGGTTCGAAAGTGCGAAACGTGGCATGCCGGACGTCATTGAACGTGTGGCAACGCCTGCCAATGGCATCGTCGGCAGCAAAGGTGCTCTGCGGCTGCAGACGTTGAATTCCGGCATCCCGGGACGCCCCAGCGGAAAGATGGAGCAGGATGATTTCGTCATGGCCTGTTCGTCGCGTATAGGCCGCCTTGACGTTTCGCGCAGTCCCAGCTGTACATGTCGTATCTGGCTTCCCCCGTTTCAGAACTGGGAAGACCGTTCCGGTTCACACTTTGGTTACCGCATTGACTGCAAGACAACCAAGACCGAAAAGAAAAAGGGATTCCTGTTCACTCGGACTGTGAAGGAAAAGGAATCCTATTGGCCAGGATACTTCTTTGAATTCCACAGCGAAACAGACCCCCGTTACGCGGAAGACGAAGCCGTTCTGCTGATCCGTGGAAACAATACAGGACACGAAGTCCGCAGTGTTAAGCTGACTCCGGGGTGGTGGACGTTCGGCATGTCGGTCACGCCCGACGGCCGAATTCATTATTATGCTCGTCAGGGCGTGGGCGATCTTCGCCCGGCAGACCATCTGTATGCCAGTTACCCGTACAGCTACTCGGCTGAGATGTTCGCGACGCACTTCTTCAATTCGGTGAACAGATGTGACGGACGAACATGGTCCACACCATTCATTATCGATGACCCGGCTGTATTCAGTCTGCGGTAGCGTTGATAGTGAATGACACGGTTGATAAAGATGAAGCCCGTCGTTCTGGCGAACGACGGGCTTTTTTCGTATGTGGCAGCTGTCTGAATCTGTTGAGTCGCAGGCGAAACCAATTCCGGCGCGCAACGGCGAATATGCAGGTGCTCACGTATCGCCGAATTCGTCCTGGTAGTCAGCCATGGCGGCATGAATCACTTTTTCCGCATGGTCGCGATCGTAAATCCCGTCGATGGACACGGGTTGTGCCGGATCGCCCGGCATGACTTTATAGGTTGTGAAGTAGTGTCGCATGCGTTGTACCAGTGCCTGCGGCAGTTCATTGATGTCTTCGACGTGTGACCAGATGTTGTCAGCTGCCAGAACACCGATAATCTTGTCATCCGCTTCGCCATTGTCGAGCATCGGCAGACCGCCGATTACTCGTACGTTAATGATGACTTCCGACTTTGTAATTGGCCGTTCGCTCAACACACATATATCCAGCGGGTCACCGTCGCCCCGCTTCGCCTGCGGCATCATCGCCGCAACTCGTTCTCCGCAGTACGTCCGCGGGATGAAGCCGTACAGCGTCGGTGGCTGCGATGAGGTTCGTTGTGGACGATCAACGCGCAAATACCCCGTGACTTTGTCGACTTCGTATTTGACAAGGTCAAAGGGAGTTATTTCGATAAAGGCGTGCACCAGTCCGGGCGGTTCGGGACCAACATCAAGACCGTGCCAGGGATGCGGTCGCCAACGGTAAAAAGGCTGAGGGAATGACATAAACTCTGCAACCTCTGTAGCTGGGAAAGGGGAGCGCTGTCTCCGTGCGGGGGACGCGAAACAGTGACTCTAAGGCATTCGCCGGCATGTGTATGCCCCGAATTATCCGGAAAATCAATGGTTATCAACGTGAACTCATCTTGCGGGCGTGGCGACCCGATGTCCAGGGATGAGAATGATCTGTCTCGAATTCGGATTGCTTCCAATTGAAGAGACACTCTGGACTACGGATCGTACGATAAGCAGCTAAGTGAGCTTGTCTGTGCAGATCGGGATTCTGCAGGGTGTCGCGACCAGCCCGGGAACAAAAGACGACAGCAAATTGAGCGAGGATTGCTTCGGCCGGATTTGAGAATGACAGAGCAACCGAAAATCGATGACACGTTTGCTGAAGCGTTTCCCATGGTGGGAACTCGGCTGATCATTACGGCCATCGACATTGAACTCGCCACGATCGCCGCGTTGGAGTTTTGTGGGAATGCCTCCAGCGTGATCGGATGCGATGCTGAGGCAGGGGTTGAACGAGGTCTGGGGGAGTCACTTACTCCTGATGGTCGCCCCGGAGTTTCCGTGCTGGTGTTTGCCTTCAACCGAAAGTCACTGGAAAAGGCTGTTGCCAGTCGAATCGGACAGAACGTACTGACGTGTCCGACCACTGCCGTCTATTCCGGGCTGACGGAGTCACCGAAGAAAGATCGGATCAACGTCGGTGCGCAGCTTCGCTACTTTGGAGACGGATATCAGATTTCGAAGAAGCTGGACCGTCAGCGTTATTGGCGAATTCCCGTGATGGACGGCGAATTTCTGTGCGAAGACGTATTTGGGACAAAGACGGGGATCGGCGGTGGAAACCTGCTGATTTGCGGGCGGTCACAGGTCCAGACCCTGGCTGCTGTCCGAACTGCCGTGACTGCCATCAACGACCTGAAAGACGTCATTCTGCCATTTCCTGCGGGAATCGTACGCAGTGGATCAAAAGTCGGGTCGAAGTATCCTCAACTCAAGGCCAGCACGAATGATAAGTGGTGTCCCACGCTTCGTGGTCAAACAGAAACTGAACTGGAAGAAGGAGAACGGGCCGTCTACGAAATCGTCATCGATGGATTCTCAGAGCAGGCTGTGGCGCAGGCGATGAAGGTTGGGCTGGATACGGTCCTGGGGATGCCCGGAGTCGTGCGGGTTTCCGCAGGCAATTATGGCGGCAAACTGGGGCCGCATCACTTTCATCTCCATAAACTGTAGAGGCCCCTCCGGCGTCCAGAGGGATGGCTGATGGGATTCCGTTGTCGAGTGTCCGTGTCTTGGTTTTGTTGATAGCCTGGAGAGATATAACTCATGTCCGTGAAAAGGTTTATTCTCAATTCATCGCGTTCGTCGAAGCAGGGAGCTTTGATTAACGCAGGGAAAGACTCCGATGAATATCAGGCGCTGACCAGTTTAATGACGATGGAACCGGGAGATATGACAGCCATCGGACTTGTGGAAGGGCAGATGGCGCTGGTTCGTACTGAGTTCGGGGAAGCCGAATTTAAATGTCAGGCTGGAAAAGAACCGGAAGGGATGATTTTCATTCCCTATGGACCACCAACTTGTAAACTCATGGGCGGCAGTACGGACGGCACCGGAATGCCGATGTCGAAAGGTATGGAAGTGGAGGTCATTCCGCAGTAGCAGATCCCGTCGTTCACCGTCACAGACGCACACTTCAATGTCAGAACCACAGTCTTCAAGTCAGAGATTTCCCATGAAACAGCAGTCCGGCAACGAAAAACTTAGTGGACCTGAGAGCCCCCATTTCTGCACGAACGGCGAAAGCGATCAATTGGAAGAAGTTCCGGCGTGGACTGAAGTCGGCGAAGGACGCTTTATGCCTCGCCGAGTTCGTGGCAGCAACCAGGGCAGGGCTCTGGGCTGAACATTCACCGTTCCGTCGTCCGGTTCGGACGATACCAGTTGTCAGGAGTAAAACGAGAACATGGGTCGGATACAGACTGACCTGTCGAGAAGATACCACTGGAAAAGACGATTGGCTGAATGCATCACAGAGTCCGAACCGCAGGTAAACTGCCGGCAACATGCTGTTGTCCACTGAGGTTTGCGACCGACGGGTGCAGATTGAAAGAGCATTGAACAATGACTCTTCAGATAATTGACAACGCCACCTGTACATTTTGTGGCTGTGTCTGTGATGATATTCAACTGCATCACGATGAGGTCCGTATCCACGAGGCAAAGAAAGCGTGTGTCCTTGGCACTGCATATTTTCTGAACCACACGGCCGAGAAGAAGTACCCGGACGCTTTGATAGACGGCAAAGAAGCAACCGTCGAAGAAGCCGTTCAGACGGCGGCGACATTGCTCCACGAAGCCGACATGCCGCTGGTCTATGGTCTGAGTAACACTACGTGTGAAGCTCAGAAACTGTGTGTCGCTATGGCGGATCAGCTGGGAGGGCTGCTGGACAGTCACACTTCGTTGTGACACGGTCCCACTGAAATCGCCGCCCAGTTGGGTGGTAAAGTGACGTGCACGCTCGGCGAAGTGAAACAGAGAGCCGACTTTATCGTGTACTGGGGAGGCAACCCGGCCGAATGCCATCCTCGCCATTTCACGAAGTATACCATCATGCAGAAAAGCAAGTTTCTGCCTCGTGGTCGCAAGGACCGGACGATGGTGATGGTGGACATTCGGGAAACCAAGAGTGCCAAAGCTGCAAACATCTTTCTGCAGGTGAAGCCTGGAAAGGATTTTGAGCTGATCACGATTCTGCGGGCTCTGATCAAGGACCAGCAGGTTGGTGACGAGCAGATAGCCGAGACGGGGCTGACACGAGAAGCGCTGGACGATCTGGTACAGCGAATGAAGTCGTGCAAGTTCGGTTGTTTTTTCTTTGGTATGGGTTTGTCAATGACTCGGGGAAAACACATGAATTCGGCGGCACTATTGACACTGGCTGCGGAAATGAATGCGTTCACAAAGTTTGTCGCGATGCCGATGCGAGGCCATGGCAACGTGACTGGTGCGGATGTGATCATGCGCTGGCAGACCGGATACCCATTCGGCATTACGTTCAACCGAGGCTACCCGCGGTATAATCCAGGTGAGTTCTCAACGGTGGATGTGCTGGTTCGTGGCGATTGCGACGCAGCGTTTATCATCGGTGCCGACCCGGGCGCCACGATGCCTCAGCCGGCCATTAATCATCTGAAGCGTATCCCGACAATCTGTCTGGATCCGCATGTCACTCATACCAGTAAACTGGCGCGAGTGCACATCACCACAGCGGCTCAGGGAATTTCGGCCCCCGGGACAGCCTATCGGATGGACGAAATTCCGATGCCGCTGAAGCCGGCATTGAAGTCGCCCTACCCAACGGACGAAGAAGTTGTGCGAAGAATCAACGAAGCGATCGCACAGAAACCGTTCTGGTTGCCGGAAGGCAGCCAGCCACAGATGATTTCAACACAGGTGTGAGAGTGTTCAGCCGCTGTGTGACTGAATACAGCGGACAATGACCAGACGGACTTCAGGAATATGCTCCGAATTACCGGCGGAAAAATCTATGATCCTGCCAACGGCATCGACGGCCAGGTGAAAGATCTGTGCGTCGATGATACCGGTACCATCGTGTCATCTGTTGACGGTGGCCGCACAATTGACGCGTCCGGGATGATCATCTTCCCGGGGGGCGTTGACGTGCATACTCATGTGGCTGGTGGAGCGATCAATTTTGCTCGAGCTATGACGCCGGAAGATCACCGCCGGACTCAGGCATTTATCCGGACACAGTCTCGTCGCAGTGGACTTGGCGGGATGGCCCCTACAACGTTTGCTACGGGGTATCTGTACGCCGGCATGGGCTTTACGACAGTGAATGAAGCTGCCGTCCCCGTTCTGTCCGCACGTCATACGCATGAAGAACTGGCCGACATCCCGATTGTCGATAAGGCGACGCTGACGCTGATGGCCAACAATGAAATCATGCTTGACCAGATGGAGGCCGGTGAATATGAACGGGCAAAAAACGTCGTTGCATGGTACATCTGGGCGGCCAAGTCATATGGTGTCAAAGCTGTTAACCCGGGAGGTGTCGCTGCATGGAAATGGGGCAGCGACGCCAAGCAGCTGACGGATCCCATCGACGGCTATAACAGCCTGACTCCTGGTAAGATCGTTACGATGCTGGCAACGATCTGCGACGACCTTGGTCTGCCGCATCCTATGCATCTGCACTGCAACAACCTGGGTGCGCCGGGGAATATTTCAACGACGATCGACACGCTGAAGCATCTGGAAGGACATCGAGCCCACATTGCTCATTCACAGTACCATGCGTATGGTGGCGACGACTGGGACACAATGTGTTCAGCCACTGTTCAGCTGGCTGAGTATTTTAATACTCACCCCAACATCACAACGGACGCTGGCGCAGTTCTGTTCGGCGACACGGTCACGATCACGGCGGACGGTCCCTGGCAGCATCTGCTGTACAAGCTGACCGGCCGTAAGTGGGGTAACCTGGACGTCGAAAACGAAACCGGCTGTGGCATTGTTCCATACACCTATCGCCCCAGCAATCTGGTGAATGCTGTGCAGTGGGCCAGCGGTCTGGAACTGATGCTGCTGATCAGGAATCCTTGGCAGGTGTTTCTTTCAACCGACCATCCCAATGGCGGTTGTTTCTGGCGGTATCCGGAGATCATTCAGCTGCTGATGTGTGCTGATTTTCGCAGCGAGTGTATCAAAACACTGCCGGACAGGATCAAGTCGAAGATCACTCTGCCGGAAATAGATCGTGAGTACACCCTGTACGAAGTTGCGACGTCGATGTCGGCCGGACCGGCACGTGCTCTCGGGTTAACCCGGAAAGGTAACCTTGGTATCGGCTGCGACGCGGATATCGTGATCTACGAAGAGGAGGACGACGTGGCTCGCATGTTCAGTCATCCTCGATATGTTATCAAGGGCGGAGAAGTTGTGATTGAAGACGGAGACATTCGAGAGACCCCGGAAGGTCGCGAGTTTCTTGTGAAGCCATCCTGCGCACCGGAAACGGATGAGTTCATGCGACCACTGTTCGAAGACTGCTATACAATGTCGTTTGAAAACTATCCGGTGGAGTTCGAACGTATCGAGAATCCGAATATGCAGGAGTGTGTCAATGCGAGTGAAAAATAGAGATGTCTAAGTTGCGCACTGATGCGTGCTGTCGGCTCGGCCAGGACCTTCAGGCGGACGGGAATCTGGTCGCAGCCGAACGAGTTCAAAAAATGCAAGCACTGAATTGTTCTGCAGCTGAAGCCGCAGGACATGTCCGGCGAAAATGATTGAAGAAGCCGAAATACCTTACGCATGACCGTCACCTTACATCTTAAACAGCCACCTTCCGTTCCTCTGGAAGCAGAAGTGCTTTCCCCGAATGTGATGGCGGAGCTGTCGAACTCCGAAATCCGATCACTCGTCGTCTATCACGGCAAGCGTCAGGTGCCACTGGAAGAGTTTTTTGACGTCGAAGGCGAACGCAGTGATGAGCTGATCCTCCATGGTGAACTGACTAAGGTACGCATGATCGGGCGCGCTATGTCCAGTGGCAGCATCACAGTTCATGGCAGTGTCGGCATGCATCTGGGGGCCCGCATGACCGGCGGCAGCATCGAAGTACACGGTGACGCCAGTGACTGGATCGGTGCGGAAATGATGAACGGCTTTATTCACGTGCACGGAAACGCCGGCGGGCAGATCGGGGCGGCCTATCGAGGTGCCCTGGCGGGCATGAAGAACGGGACCATCATCGTGGACGGGGCCGCTGGTCTGGAGGTCGGAATGCGGATGCGTCGCGGGACAATCATTCTGGGCGGCCCGGCGGTGGACTTCACCGGACTGCAGATGAAGGGTGGCACCATCATCCTGCTTAGTGGCGCCGAAATCCGCACTGGCGCGTGGATGAATCGGGGCACGATTATTTCGCTGAAGCCGCTGCAGATGATGCCGACATTTGCCTACGCCAGTGACTTCAATCCAACATTCGTAAACGTATATACGAAGCGGTTGAAGCAGTTTGGTATCAATTTGCCGTTCACTGCATCGCAGGGTGCCTACCAGCGATACTCAGGAGACCTGTCCGTACCAGGAAAAGGTGAGATACTTGTCTGGCAGCCCGCCTGATGATTTAACGACCTGTCAGGAACACTCAATTTCTGAGGGTGACGGTCGCAATTCCCGAGTTGGTTGCTGCGGATCGCCGTAATCAGTCCAGCGCAACCGGGCAGACGAAATCGTCCGGCTTAATGGCGAGGATCGAACACGGCAGTTCCGGCAGCAGTCGTTCGGCAGTGTTCCCGAACAGCATCCCAGGGATGCCGCCACGACCGGATGTGGCCATGATCAGCAGATCAATATCCAGTTCCCCGATGGCGGACAGGATACAACCGTCGGCC
>Ga0315332_10000108_pt1 | contig 28659 bp, 21 predicted proteins | sample M110034915metaG_FD_203455 | JGI IMG/M metagenome (GOLD analysis project Ga0315332, IMG submission 203455) | Ammonia-oxidizing marine archaeal communities from Monterey Bay, California, United States - M1 100m 34915 | ecosystem: Environmental > Aquatic > Marine > Intertidal zone | place: USA...
TACTTGCACAATGCGATTGATACTTAGCAGTGCCCTAGTCGTGATCACCGCCGCCTGCGCCGGATTGCCTGGTGACGGCGCATTGATGGTCCAGAAAGACGCAACCTACCGTGCGAACGTAAAGACGGGGGCCTTCGTAGAGCTCTCCAAGGGCCATTGCTACTACGAGCTTTCTGGACCTGCGATCGATGAAACCGACCTGCCGCTACTAGTACTTGTTCACGGCTACTCGGTGCCCTCTTTCGTTTGGGATCCTACATTTGATGAGGCCGTTCGCCGTCGCCGGCCCGTGCTTCGCTTCGATCTATACGGTCGTGGTCACAGCAGCAACCCCAACACCATCTACGACATCGAGCTCTTTGCCGGACAAGTAATCGAACTCCTAGACCACCTTGGTTTCGATGACCCCGTAGACCTCGCAGGGCTTTCGATGGGTGGGCCCATATGCATTGGTGCTGCAGCAAACCACCCGGATCGCTTTCGGACACTGGTGTTGGTATCCCCCAGTTCCTTTGCGTCAAACTACGGCAACCGCAGGAACACAGCAGAGCCAACTGCCGAGGAAGTCGTGCGCTTCCGTGAGCAGCGGATGCGGACGTGGGCTGATCGTCAAAGCTCCGACTTCTTCAACCCAAAAGCCTTCCCTGGCTGGGCCGAACGCTGTCGAGGCTTCGCGCAGCATCAAGGCTTCGCTCGCGCGCTTCTGTCCACGAATCGATCCACTAGGCCACTGATCAAAGAGCAACATGCGATTCAGCGAGGACGCTATCCCGTGCATCTGATCTGGGGAGTGCAGGACGAGGTTTGCCCCTACGCGAGTGCGCAGGAAAACGTTGCCGCACGGATTCCACGAGCGCAGGTCCATTTATTCGAACGCTGCGGGCACCTTCCACAGATGGAGCACCCCAACAAGTTCAATAGATTGCTGATGGATCGAATCCTCAACCACTAGTCGACAGACGCGGACAACTGCTTAAATTGCCGATGCCCGGGCTAGACTCCAGCTATGTCTTCCCACCCCCAAGGCCATCTAGCCGGGCCACTGCTCGCCGGCCTGCTCCTATTGGGCTGCTCGACTCCCCCACCTCCCCTGGGGACCTCTCTGCTAGAGGTCGGAACAGAGACCGTCGAAGTCGAGATCAGTGGCAATGGGAAGCCCTGGATCATTTGCGTAGCTGGGGTCGGTGGTTCTCTGCACAGCTTCGATCCAATCCACAAAGAACTCTGCGCACGGGGAACCACCCTGCGTTACTCCCGCGCCGGTCACGACTCGAGCACCTACTCCCGCAGACCCAAGAACTTCGTAACCATCGTGGAAGAGTTGGAGGCGGTGATCGATGCCGCCGGCGTACCCGATGGCTTTGTCTTACTGGGCCATAGCTTTGGCGGCCTGATCATCCGAGCCTTCGCTACCCGCCATCCGGGAAGAGTCGCCGGCCTCCTATCGATCGACCCCACCTTCGAGGACTACCTTCAGGTGCTTGAGCCCCTCGTGCCAGGTGCTCGCCAGCTTGAAAGGGCCGGCTTCGAGGGAAGCAATCAACAGGCCTTCGTTGACGAATACGAGGCCCTCTTTGGAGTCTGGGACTCACCGGATCGGTGGCAGGAGTGGTTCTCTTATCCCTCGAGCGTGCCCCACATCGTCCTGACTTCGACACGGGTTGGCAGTCACCCCATGCGCGGTTCCGCGGCGGTCATGCAAGCCAGACTGGAAGCTCAAGCTCGCACTATCGCCCGCTCAAATCTCGCCATCCAGATCCCCACAGAGCAATCTGGGCATGGGATTCACCACCAAGAGCCCGAACTACCCCTCGAAGCACTCGACCGCCTTCTCAGCTACCTAGGCCCAAACCAAGCCCGCTGATGGTCACCTGCAAGGCGTTGCATTGGACTCACTGAAGTCTCATGGCGTCGATTGCAAACCGCGCAACTGCACCCGCGGTCGACAGCAACGTCAGCCGAAGATCCGTTCGACAAACGCATCTTTCCAGCAAGTAGAGAGTGCCCGAAGACGACGAGTTACTATTCTCAACACAATGATCGCCAACGGGCAAAGCGTAACTATCCACTACCGTCTAACTCTCGACGATGGCACCATCGCCGATGACTCGTTTGGCGGAGACCCAATGGTCTACACCCACGGTGCCGGCCATATCGTGCCGGGCCTTGAGCGCCAACTAGCCGGGAAGAGCGTGGGTGACGAGTGTGACATCCATGTCGAGGCCGCTGAGGCTTACGGCGACTACGATCCAAACGCGCAACAGACCATACCCCGGTCGCAGTTTCCTGCCGACGCCGACATCCAGCCTGGCATGTCTTTCCAGACACAAGGGCCACAAGGCCCCGTTCCTGTCTGGATCAACAATGTCGAAAGCGACAACGTCACTATCTCGACCAACCACCCGCTCGCCGGTCAGCGCCTGTCATTCAAAGTCCGAGTCGTCGACGTGCAAGAAGCAACCGCAGCAGAGAGCGGCCCGGAAGACTCCGGTTGATGCAACAGCTGCTAAGATCAGCCGGGTCCGGCTGGTATATGACATGAAATGGTGAAGCTGCAGTATCTCTGGGGGCGCGGTGTGCGCAGAAGTGGGGAGGCTGCTAAAGTCAGCATGTATTCGAAATCCGTCAGCGAGTGCCGTAACGCATTCTGACGGCGCGATGGGTGGTTACTCGCGCGATGCCCCCTCTGCCAGCTCCCAGTCAGGTAGCAAGGCAATCACACGGGCCATCTAGTCAGCCCGAATCGCAAAGCCCGCATTATTGCAGTCAACTTCAGCTCCGTGCAGCCTCGCGCGCGACTGCAGGGCCTTTGGACTTGGCCGCATATGTAAGCCACTCTGCCCGAGAGGCCGGCAGTAACTGCTGTTCGCCTGCAGTTGCCCCGAGCCGATCGACGAGTTGCTGGAAACGTGCTTCGTTCACACCCTGAAGTGTCTTGGCAACGCTTGCACGCGACTGCTCAACGTCGACGCAAACGCGATGCACGGCAGACATCACAAGCGTGAGCTCCAACCGCAATCCCACATCATCTAGCAGTGGAGGAGCGCATTCCTTCGGTTGCAACATCAGCCGTATCGCTTCGCCTCTGTGATGAGGATCGCCCCCATACGGTCACCCCAAACCTCCCGATTCCAGTTGTCCATAAAGACATTACGAACAACGACGTATGTAAATTTATCCCGTAGACACGATGACGGACTGAACTACAAGTCCGTCCCCCGCAGGGCACCTGTCGTCCTTGCTGTCTGCTCAACAAATGAACATCCAATGAGAATCCCTCTCGCACCTATCGCTGCACTCGCAGTGGCAAGCCTCGTAACCGCGCAGCAAATGCCGCTGCCGGCGTTCACCACCACCTACACAGCCACACAGACCCGCGGCTTCTACTTCCAAGCCCCAGCCGATGCGCTAATCACCGGCCTAGAGGTGCCCAACGAAGCGGCCCAACCATTCCAGGTCGTAGAAGTGATCGACTTTGGAACCACGGTACCCTCAGCAACTGCTGTGACCGGCACCCAACTGTTCTACAACAACAGCACCGCTTCCGGTCAGGTCATCCCCGCAGCGGTCCCGCTAGTCTCAGGCAACTGGTATGGAATCCTTGGCGCCTGCAATGACTCGCAGGGCTCAGCAACCTCCTACAACTCATATGGTCCAGGTGGCTTTACGAGTGACTTCCTGGGTATACCAATCACGATCAACCGATTTGGCACTCAATCAGGCATTGCGGCAAATGGCGGCAACCAACCCTGCTTCGGAGCCACCGGCTCGATCGCTCGCGTTCAAGTAGATCTTACTCCCGTTGGCAGCGGAACCATTGCAACCAACACGCTCCTTGGTACCGGCTGTGGTGGAAACCCTCCAGGTGATGCCTCGGCATACGAGTTCTTTGACGGCACAACCAACGTTGTTGATCTCAGCAACACTGGACAGACCTACTTATGGACCGGCACTGGCTACGTCTTGATCGATGGCGCCGGCGCCATCGTCGCACCTACCAATGCGCCCACAGCGTTTGGTGATGATGACACCCAATCCGTAGCCTTGCCTTTTGGCTTTCCTAGCGCACAAGGCATCATCAACGATGTTTTCGTTTGCTCCAATGGCTACATGTCGTTTGAAAACACGACGGTCGCCGACTTCTCGGAGAGCCTTGCTGAGTTCTTCGGTGACTTCAACCGCTTGGCGTTCCTATGGGATGACCTGAACCCTTCTGCCGGTGGCACCATCAACCTCGAAGCTGTCAGCGCGAGTGAGTTCCACATCACGTTTACGGATATCCCAGAGTACGGCACCGCTGCTGGCCTGAACAATGTCCAGGTTGTGCTGTTCGACACCGGGACAATCGAAGTTCGGTATGGCTCATTGACGGCGCTAGATGCTCTGGTCGGCTTGACCTCGGGCAACGGCGCGACCGATCCTGGCGCGACCGACTTCTCGGATCTCGCACTCGTTGGTGCAATCAACATTGCGACGGGCGTTGGGCCATACTTCCCAAATCTGGGCCTCTCAGCGAGTTCTCGCCCAGTGCTTTCAACCAGTTGGGATCTGACCGTCCAGGACATCCCAGCTTACGGCGCATTCGGACTCAACATCTTCGGCTTAAGCGATCCAGCGCTACCGCTCGACTTGATTGGCTTGCCGGGCTGCACCCTGAATGCCAACCTAGATGTCGTCGAGGGCCCATGGACCCCCACCGGTAGTAGCTACAGCTACAGCTTTGCTCTGCCAGCTGCGACTCCAGCGCTGCTGGGCTTTGAGTTGTTTACTCAAGCCGCCATCTTTGGTGCGCCAAATGCTTTCGGTGCTGTGACATCGAATGGCATCAAGGGCACGGTTGGCGATCTCTAAGCGCCCATCCAAAAAGCCACATAGGGCGACCGCGTAGCTCTAAAGCTACGCGGTCGCCTTACAATATCAGCGAGGGTCACTACGACGTGGTTCTTCTAATCACATCCTGAAAGATGATGAAACAGATCACGAGCACATTAGGACTGCAGACCAACCTTACGCGCGTTTGCACACTGTGCGTGGCGACGCTCTTGATCCACGCGATACACTAAACGGGTGACAACCGTAGTCGGAATCGATGGCTGTCGTGCCGGGTGGTTTGCAGTCACAGCGATGTGCACGGCAGACGGATCCGTCGAGCACCTTGAGCCACGTCTTCTGGACAGCTTCTCAGACGTCTTCTCGATGCAACCGCGGCCACGATTTGTGGCTGTCGACATGCCGATCGGCTTGTCGGCACAACGGGTCGTCGGAGGCCGAGAGTGCGAACGCCTCGCACGTGCCAAATTAGGTCCACGACGCAGCAGCATCTTCTCAGCACCTTCGCGGTCCGTGTTATCGGCACGTGATTGGGCCGAAGTACGTGGCAAGGGAATGTCGAAACAGTCATTCCACCTGCTTCCAAAAATGCGTGAGGTCGACGAGCAGATGACGGTTTCGCGCCAGCGGTGGATTCGCGAAACGCATCCCGAACTCGCGTTTGCGCGCCTCGCCGGTGCACCGCTATCGGCGAGTAAGCGCACCGCCGAAGGGCGAGCCCAACGTCTACGGCTGTTGTCGGGTCTGTTGCCGGCTTCAACATCTCTCTATCGGCAGGCGTCATCGACCTGGCGGCGCAAAGAGGTTGCCGCCGATGACATCCTCGACGCTCTAGCCTTGGCCTTCGCCGCATGCGACATGTTGCGCGGCCACTTACATTGCCTGCCTGCGCGCGCGCCACGCGATCCGCGTGGGTTGCGTATGCAGATCTGGTCCTGAGCGCGGCGAATCAGCGGCTGCGCAGCTCGCGCAGAATCTCTGCACGCAACGTAGCATCGTCATGGAACTCGCCGGTTAGGTGGGTCGTCACGGTCACGGCGCCTTCATTGCGCACACCACGCATCGTCATGCAATGATGCTCAGCCTCGACCAACACTGCCACGCCTCTGGGTGCCAGCGCATTCTGAAGCGATGTCGCAATCTGAGCTGTCAGTCGTTCCTGAATCTGCAAACGCCGCGAGAACATCTCGACCAAACGGGCGAGCTTGCTCAATCCAACCACGCGATTCGTAGGCAGGTAGGCAACGTGCGCACGACCGGCGAAAGCAACCATGTGGTGTTCGCAATGTGATTGGACCGTAATGTCGCGCACGATTACTGGTCCGTTGTAGTCCTCGGTCTCATCGAACGTCTTGGCAAGCACGTCGAGTGGATCTTGACTGTATCCGCCAAAAAACTCTCCATACGAACGCAGCACGCGATCAGGGGTTTCTAGCAACCCTTCGCGGTCCGGATCTTCGCCGATAAAGGCGAGCAGCGTTCGGACAGCGTCGAGCGCCTGAGTGCGTGAGGGCACGGAGTTGGCGAATCGTCGGAAGGACGGAAGAGTCTTGGCAGGGGAACTGGTCACAACGGTCAGAAGTCGATGGTGAAAATGCCTCGCTGGCCTGGAGTCTCCTCGATGCTCACAGCGAGCTGTCGAACGGAGACGGAAGGAAAGTGTGTCTGTATCGAGTTGGTCAATGCGTCGGCGATCCACTCAGCAAGATTCTCAGAGCTGCTGTTCTCAATCGGCAGCACACAGACCTCGTCGCTGGGCACGACGTAGCGACGACGCCCGAATCGAATCTCGGTTTCACCGGAGAACGACTCGTCAATCGTCAATGCCGGGTTGCAGCCCGGGACGATGAAGCGTTCATCGAGTTGATCGATGATCTTGCTGATCAATGGCTTCAACAGCTTGAAGTCAAGCACCAGACCATTGCTCGCAGTCGCCGAGCTGAGATCGACCGCACAGCGATAATTGTGACCGTGGAGCCGTTCCGCAGAACCGTCGTCAAAAATCAGGAAGTGGGCAGCACTGAACTTGTGATACTCCTTCTCGACGTGGATCGTAAAGGTCGATCGACGGGCAGAAGAAGCAGTGTTTCGAGCTTCGTTTGGCAGAGGGATGGTAGACACGCAAACGATGGTTCGTCGCGTCACCGTTTTTGGATGCGTCAGACTGCAGGTCGTCGTCGCCGAAGTCGAATCGGGCCGCGCGCCAGCGACGGATCTACCCGCTGACCATGCTGCAAGATGTCGACATTACCTTGTGCATGTAAACGCCTGGCGGCGGCGCGTGCGGGTTCCAGTAGATCGCGCCATCCTTCAGGCGAGATATCTTGGGCAGCTTCTGAGGGGCAAACCGTCGCGTTGCGGGAGCTCGCAGCTAGCAAACCGAGAATCGCTCGCTCAAGGCGCGCATCGATTTCTCGGATCGGATTTTTGCGGCAGCGATCGCTGCAATAACGAACCTCTTCCCAACTCCTCGACCACTTTTTACGCCACGCAAAATCGCGGCCACATTTGCTACAGATCTTTGTAGGGAGAAATGGGCGAGGGCAGCACATGGTTGGGGTGCAAGAATGATTGCGTAGTATTTGGACCAGTGCTGTCCTCGCATCATTGTCTTCGTTGCGCCCCGTCGCCTGGATGCAAAACGATTGCGATCAATAGAGATTGAGACCGCACTTTATCGCGGATGTCACTCCAACCTCTTTCGGGCTTCCTTCCATACCGGGACCATCGATGTACAAATACCCTCGCCCATAAAACGCGCGGACCGAGCGGCCGCGACATGCAGAGCAATGAGGACGTAGCTCAGATCAGTCCTCGAGCATAGCCAATGCAGAAGCCTAGGACCCGACCGGCACAGCGGTATTGGTTGCGACCCGGATCGTGGAACGGTCTACAACTTCGTGTAGAACGCAATCTATGCTCGCCCTAGACCATCCTAATCACAACAAAACGGAGCAGGCGCGTCTGCAACTCTGCAACAACTCATGGAACTCCTAGCACTGCAGCGGCAACTGTATCTGTGGGCAAGCGGAACCACCGTTACAAGGCCAGCGATGGCGCTTGCACCGGCGAAGACCACTAAGCCTCAGACCACAGCAAGCAAACGGACTAAGTATGAGCCAAGCTGAAATCGTCGATATCCCGACCAACGTCATCACGGGCTTCCTCGGCGCGGGCAAGTCGACGGCTATCCTACACCTCCTCAAACATAAACCGGCCAACGAGCGATGGGCCGTGCTGGTCAACGAATTCGGTGAAGTAGGCATCGACGGCGAACTCCTCGGCGGCAACAACCGGGGCGAACAAGGCGTGTTCGTGCGCGAAGTCGCCGGCGGTTGCATGTGCTGCGCGTCAGGGTTCCCTATGCAAATCGCACTGACTAGCCTGCTCTCTGAAGCTCGGCCCGATCGCCTACTGATCGAGCCAACAGGGCTCGGTCACCCCAAGGAAGTGCTGGCCGTACTAAACGCAGATCACTACCAGAGTATGCTAGATCTACGGGCGACGATCACCCTCGTCGACGCTCGCAAAATCCGAGAACCCCGCTACGCCGAGCACCCGACGTTCTTGCAGCAATTAGCTGTGGCCGACACCATCGTCGCCAACAAGATCGACCGTTATGACGATCAATGCATGCCAGACCTACTGGACTTCCTGGGGCAAACCGAGGGTCTACAGGACAAGCCGCTGCATCAAGTTGAGCAGGGCGCGATCGAGCTAGCGTGGCTCGCAGCTCCAACTGGCGAACACACCCGGCAATATCAAGACCATCACGACGCGCATGGAACCTCAGTGCTACCACCTGCGCCAGAGATACCAGAATCAGGCTTGTTACGCGTCGACAACGAGGGCGACGGTTTCTTCAGCCAAGGCTGGATATTCTCTCCCGCTTGGTGCTTCGACGAGGACAAGCTCAACACTCTACTGATGGGCATCGAGGCAGACCGACTGAAGGCCGTGTTCATCACGCGCAACGGCGTCACGACCTACAACATGGCCGACGGCGTGATGACCCAGTCCGAGGTTCCCAACAGCCCTGACAGTCGCGTCGAGATCATCAGCGCAAACCGAACACAATCTAACGACCTGGAGGAGGCCCTACTGCGCTGCGTCGCCTCGCGCACAAGAACGGTATAGCGACAACCCCGCTGAGGATCTCTCTCACCGGAACTTCTGTTGCTAAGGGGCCATCCACAGCTCACCCAACATGGTCATCAGCGCCAGGACCAATAGTCACTAGACCTCCGACCAGCACCTTTGAACGGTATGGTGCAGCGTCGCAGCCAAACACAAACTGCTTATCAATGATCGGAGCAGTAAGAAGTGGCTGCGGGTAGATTGCCAGGGTTGCCGCAGGTTCGATCTATGCGACGATGTCCGCTGCGTTTTAGCCGCAACCTACACGCCTCCTCCATCGCCTCGACGTCCGCAATGCTCTTCTCTTTCCGCATTCGCCTTCTCGCGATGAGCGCACTGGCGACACTGATCCCCTGCGTCAGCACGCTGGCGCAGTCCGGCACAGATCTAAAGTCGCTTGAGCTTCAATTCGGCAAGGCGCGCGACTCCTACCTTGAGATCCTCAGCTCGCGCCTACCGGCTGCGTATAGAGAACACTTCGCCCAACTCTCGGACGAAGACCTCGCCGTCGTCGCCAAGACTAAGCGTCTGTGGCAGTGGTACATTGCCGAAGGACCGCTCACGATGGGCGACCCGCGCAAGCAGTCGACCGGCATCTTCCGCGCGGAGTTCCTGGATCCAATCAACCGCGTCGCCCAGATCCTGCTGATCGACCCCCAAGAACTCGACGACATCGAATTGCTGCGCGCGCGCAACAAGGCGTTCGACCTCGGCCAACGACTACGCGACGCCCGCGAGAGCGCTGGCGTCGACATCGATCCGACCAAGAATAAGAAGTCACCGACGGGTATCCAGTATCCGCATCTCGACAAGCCGCACACGTGCATCGACCTGCTGGAGCTGTATGAGCGAACACTTGTGCTCGCTAAGACCGTGGCTCATCCCGCTGCGGAGCCGGTCCTGATGCAAAACGCGCAGGCCTGCGCCGAGATCGACATGCTCGAGGCGGACTTCGTCATGTACGGCAACCAGGTCCGCATGCTGTCGGGTTCGATCGCGTGGGTCTGTGACCCGCTGATGACGGCATGCACCCGAGACCACTCCGATGACCGCGTCAACGGCAGAGCGAGTGGGCACCAATCCCAAATCGAGGGCAAGCGCTTCCCTGGCGACCGGGCGCGACGCTTCGGGTGTCGTGGGGGACCAGAGGGCGCAGGCGGCGGCAGCACGGGTGAAGGCGCAGTCCGCGGCTACTCCTACAACGGCACTGGCCACGGTGGCCCAATGTTCGCGCGGCTGCGCAACGTCGTCGCGCCGGGCAACCGCAACGGTGCCGTGACGTCGGTTTACAACACCGACAACAGCTTAAAACACGCCTGCCAGGCGACCGAGGGCGAGCTCTACCTGCCGCCGGGGGTCCTCGCTGCATCGATCAATCAGGGCAACAAGACGATCTTCCGGGCCATCGCCGACGGCAAGTTCAAGAAAGCCTACGTCAAGCTCCAGGCGCCAAAGCCCAAGGACTCGTTCGACGCAACAGTCCGTCGCTACCTCGCCGCGCGGCTCGACACAGAGATCGATTGGACGCTCACCGGAATCGAGCGCATCCTCGACACGGGCGATGTCTACGAAGCACACCGTCGCTTCGTCCAAGCCAAGCGCGCCATGCGCGGCATCCCGGCCTTCGACCAGCGCATCGAGACGGTCGAACTCTGGCTCGCACTCGACCACGTCAAAGATGAAATCCGGGCAGGCGAGGCATACCAGAAGATCATCAGCACTGGCAAAGCCGATCGCCGGCAGCTCGAACGCTTCGCCGAGAAGAACAAGAACTCAGAGTATGCGGCAGCTGCGCGGCACTGCATGCAGGCCGGCAACAACGCTTTCTGGCCCGAACTGTTTTACTTCGTGATGAAGGACGCGCACCTGAACAAGTGGTCCTACCTTCATCACGATCGCGTCGCGCGCTGAATGCGCGCGCCGTGATCACTGCGCGCGCAAACGAACAGCCTCGGCGGACGAACCAGCGGATGGCGGCGACAACGAGCTCAGAAATCGCTCAAGCATCCTGCGTTACTAAGGCATCTTCTTCGATGCGATTCGCGCAACCAACTGTGCCGAGAGGTCCTTCTTAAATAAGTCGTGATGCAATCGTTCACGCGCACGTTGATTCTTCGCTACGGATAACGCGAGTCTGATCTGCGCATGAACATCGACAACTTCAACGTTCAGATTGTTCATGATCACACTTGCTGCGCCATTAAAGACAGGAATGTCGGACGCGACGATCGCACTAGTGCGCTGACGCGGATGCAGCGGCATCGTCGTCAACCAAAGAACACGGCTCGATGACTTGCGTAACCGAGTGACAAGCTTGCCGAGGTTCTTGCTGTAGTCATCGACATGCGTGACCTGCACACCACCGGCCCGAGGACTCATTGCGCGCACGCGCTTACTGCGCGGATCGCGATGCATCATGTCACTCAGGCCAAAGTTAATGCACACAAGATCCCATCGCTTCGTCTGCAGCAGTTCGTCGGCACGTATCAACGCCGCACCGGTGCTTAGATACCCAAGCGGCGAACGCACGACAGTCGCCTTGTCCTTCAACGCCTTCTGGGCGTTCTGGAAGTGATTGTTCCAACTCACATCCCCGATCAACAATACGCGCAACAACTCAGTCTTTGGCTGGTCCTGCGCAGTCAAGCTGGCAACGAGAGCCGCCACACCGCAGAAGAAGATTCTCAGAGTGCTCACGTTGCCCTCCTCAAATCGGAAAGCGGGCCCGTGCTGTCAGCGAACCGCTCAACTGGCACATCCACAGCCTGCAGCATCGACACAAACAGATTCGCTAGCGGCACCTTGTCACCACCAACAAAACGATGCAACTTGCCATGCTCAAAGCCAAGTGCACCGCCACCCGCTACCTGGATCGGATAGTTCTTCGTGTTGTGTGCCTGATGCGGGTGCGACGAACCCCACACCACCACGGTATTGTCGAGCATGTTGCTGCCTCCCTCCACCGTGCTACGCAGTCGCTCAAGGAAGTAGGCATGCTGCGTCGCTCGCCAAAGATCCCACTTGCCGGAGATACCTTCAGGCCGCTTGTGTGAGATGTCGTGCGTATTGCCACGGTAGCCGAGCACGTAATTCGAGTAGTTACCGACTTCGTTGGACACCGAGTTTTCACTCTCCGTCATGAATGTCGCATAACGCGTCAAATCGGTCTGCAGCGCCAAATAGAGCAAGTCATACATGCTTCGCACGTAGTCCTCAGGTTGCTTTGCGGTCACATCCAAGCGCAACCCATCGGCATCAACTTCCGGCATTGGCGTATGCGTCCACTCATCGACGCGCTTGATGCGCTTCTCTGCATCGCGAATCGACTGCAAGTATTCACCAAGCTTCTGTTGGTCAGCGCGTCCGAGCTTCTTGTCTAGATCCTTCGATTGTTCAAGCACCAGATCCAGCACCGATCGACGGCACGCGAGATCCTTACGCACGTCGTTAAGATCACGACCTGCATACGGACGAAACATCCGATCGAAGATCTCGCGCGGCCTATGCATTGACGGAATCGGCCGACCGGGCCCTCGGTGCGACAACGTCTTGCTGTGACCGTAGCTGCCGGTGCCACCTTCGGTGCCCAACACCAGCGATGCATAACGGGTCTTGTGACCATGCACGCCAGCCGCAACCTGATCGATCGAGATGTTATTCGTCTTCTCGCGATCGGCCATGTCCGCGCCCGTCGCAAACACGTCTCCCGAACTGTGGCCGCCGAGCTTCTGCCCACCCGCGTGATCGAGCCCCTGCAAGTAGCTGCAGTGCTTCTGCAGCGTCGCGAAGGGCGCAGCCGAGCGATTGAAGGTCAACGGCCCCGGATCGCGACAAGGCCACCAACTCCAATCATCATGTGGCTTGTCTAGGTCCGTGATACCGCTCGGCCCAGTAGGCATGTAGGCACCATAGGAGAAGTATGTCACGACCAATCGCTTCGCCCTACCCGGTGGAGAGCAGGAAAGGCCGGCGCTTCCCACCATTCCTTCCAACAGCGGTAGCGCAAGCGCGGCGCCAGCGCCACGCAGCAATTGACGTCGATCCAGATGCCAGGTCTTGCGAGTCATTTGGATTCTTCTCCAAGGAATACGTCGGTCTGACAGATCGAGACAATCAGGTCCTGAAGCTTGTAGCCATTGGCAGCCGCCTCGCCAACCAACTGCTCTACGACGAAGCGGTCACGGTATTGTAGATCTCGACCAAGTGAATATGACAATAACCTGCGCGTGACGTTATTGGCGATGTCATCACTGCGGTGCTCGAGCAAGTAGCGCTTCAATTCGGGCACACCGTCAACGACAGGGCCATTCGGCAGCTTGGCGCTCGTGTCGACCGAAACCTTCGCCAGTTCATCGAGGTACTTACGATAGCCCGCAAGGTCATGATGCGTCTTGATATCAAACCGCTGCACCTTGGCACCCGTCGGCGGAACCCTCGGCTGGAAACGGCCCGTCGCATCAAACTGTTCGAATGGAATTCCCCATGGATCGAGCCGAGAGTGACAGTCACGACAACTCTCTTTGGTGCGATGAATACGAAGTAAATCCTTCAACGAAGCAGCCTCGGAAGCGTCTTCACCGGCAGATTCTTCAAGTGCAGGAACATCGGCCGGGGGATCAGGGACACGATCGCCGAGGATCGCTTCGCGCAACCAAACCGCGCGGTACACAGGATGCGGCGCAGTGCCTGTCGACGTTCCGACCAAGAAGGCTCCCTGAGTCAAAAGACCACCGAGGTAATGATCAGGTGCAATCGCCACGGCCCGCAACTCGTGGCCAGAAACCCCCTCCACGCCATAGTGTGCGGCTAGACGCTGGTTCAGCATCACAAAGTCCGAGTCGACGATGCCCAGTAGTGACGCATTGCGCCGGATCAACTCCGCAACAAATGCGATCGCTTCCTCGTGCATGTAATCGCGCACAGTCGGCCGATTCGGATGCTCTTGGCCACTCCTCTCACCGCGATCGATAGTGTAGAGAAAGCGCGGAAAACGCTCGAGGTTGATCGGCACCGCGCGCAGCTTGCTAAGCGCGAGCCAACTGCCCGCGAAATCTGCCACGAAGTCTCGTGCACGTGGATCTAAAAGCATGCGGCGCACTTGCGCGCCAATAACTTCGCGGTCTCGCAACTCTCCGCGCTTCGCCAATGCGAACAACTCGTTGTCCGGCATTGACCCCCACAAGAAATATGAGAGTCGACACGCAAGCTCATGCTGAGCGTGGCCGCGACCTTCAGCATGATAGAGGAAGTCGGGCGAGATCAATGCCATCGAGAGCGTCTCGCGCAACGACTCTTCGAGCGTCTTCAGCCCTAGTTGCTCCGAGACGATCCGATGGACCTTCTCGTAGCGTGCCACCTCGTCTTTGCCTACTGGACGTCGAAACGCTCGCGGCAAGAAGCGCTCTAATACTTCGCGCACATACGCCTGCGGTTGGGTCTCGCGCAATGGCGACGCAAACAGGACACGTGTGTGGTGAGGCGGCGGCCAAGCCTCGTAGACCGGCGATTCGAACTCCATCCACTCCACCACCGCGCGTGGCTTCGTCAACGGATCTGGTCGATCGTTAAGCGTACCATCGTCATAGACGTTGAGCGGCGTCACGGTGAAGTGCGGTGGTGTCACCACAAGTCGACCGTCAATCTTGCCTCCTCGCCGGTATCGATGCTCCGGCTTGGACGGGAAGTTCTCGATACGACCCGTGAGTTCGAAGACTTGCGGATCATCGACGCGATTGCTCAATCGCAATGTACCCACCTCGCGTGCCGGATCGAGGCCCGAAGCTCCGACTCCCACGATGTCGTGGCCAAGCATGACCCGTAACGGCAATTCATCGACACCGTTGGGCAGAACCGCGCTCGCTTTGATGCGAATCCTGAAAGCCCCAGTGACAGGCCACTCGAACACGCGCATGCCGTTGGCGACGGTGCGATTGCGATTGCCAAACACACCAAGTTCGTCGCGATGCATCGCGGTTGGGTCCGGCAAACCACGTTGATCTGCGGCCGCCCACGATTGCCTCACCCTCTTAACTTCTGGCTTCACCGGCGAAACGATCACGGAAGCCATCGCTCGTCGCGCGTTTTCCTCGTAGCGATCAATCTGCTCTAGCCCCATCAGCAAATACTTAGCCGTGTTGTTCGCGCGATACGGACGAGTTGGGTCTTCGGGCAGGTTGTCGGTCAACTGCAACTCCACGCCGAGCAAATCCCGCATCGTGTTGTGATATTCGGCGTTCGTCAGACGGCGCATCGTAGGCGCATCATCCATCGCCTCGTCCGCAGTCACCCGCTGACGCAATTCCCGGTCGATCCAGTCTTGAACCTGCTCTCTATTGGCAGCATCGGGCTGAGGTTCATCCTCGGGGGGCATCTCACCGCTTCGCAACACGTCGAGAACCAATGCCCAACGCGCAACGGCGTTGCCGCTCGCCGGACCACCAGCAAAGTCATGCAACGAAACATCACCCTTCTGCTTCTTCTCACCATGGCATCGCACACAATGTGATGCGAAGAACGGCTCGATGACTTCTTTGAAGGACGGGTTCACGACCTCTTGCTGAGCCGAGGCTGCAGCACCGCACAGCAACACAGCCAAGAGCATCATGCTGACATGGGTGTAGAGAAACTGCATCAGACTGCATCCTACACACCACGTGCTCGTCACAGAACCCGCCTTTACCGCTACATTCTCTGACCATAGCGAGTCCCACAGTTTTGGTGGGGTGGTTAAGCTAGTGATACGGACCACAGCTATTACCAGGAGCTAACGCAACGAAGCCTCTTCTTGCAGCAATAGGTTCACGGCTCCAGCGATGCAGTCAAATTGCGAGCAACTCAGGCGATCGTCCAACATCCTTGCCATAGAAGCCTTGGCAGCCATACCGTTACCAGCGTGGCATTTCATACGACTCGCTGGAGCTTGATCACTCGCGCCTCCGGTGCGGACAGTAGCGCCACCAAGGCGCTCAACGAGCTTTGCCAAATTTACTGGCCGGCCGTGTATGCGATGTATCGCGCAGGTGGCACCGACCCTGACCATGCTCGCGACTTAACCCAAGGCCTATTTGCCGACTTGCTCGAGCGCGCAGACTTCGCGAAGGCCAACCCTGATCGCGGCCGCTTCCGCGCATACATTCGAACATGCGCCCGCAATTGGCTTCATAACGAGCACGATCGAGAACGAGCCAAAAAGCGCGGCGGTGATACGCAAACGTTTTCTCTCAACGCATCAGAAGAAGAGCAGCGTTTGCAGCATGAGCCAAAGACAGACCAAGACGCAGCCGCAATCTTCGAACGTCGCTGGGCACAAGCGGTGATCGAGCAGGCACTCAACACCTTATCGGTCGAGGAGTATCAGGCTGGCCGCGGCAACGCATTTGAGATCTTGCGCCCGTCGCTCGAGGGCGACAACCTCAGTCGGTCCTGGGCTGAAGTTGCAGCGGACCTCGGCACGACCGAAGGTGCCCTGCGAGTGGCCGTCCACCGACTACGTCAGCGATTTCGCACGCGCCTCGAGGCAGAGGTTCGTGACACGCTTACCGAGCATGACTCGGATGGTAGCGAACTCGCCGAGTTGCTTTCGGCACTACAATCATGACATGCGCTGGCTAAGCAGCCCTGACAGCCAGCATAAGAATTTGTTGAGAGAGTCTGTAACGCCAGAATCGAACTGCTTCATCAGCCCATATGAACGATTCGCATCCAAATCGACCGAACCACCAACGGCTTCTCGAGAAGGCAATGGCGCAATCTGCCCACAGCAATGGGCCAGCTGCTACGCGGACACCTCCGCCATCGACCGAAGAGCTCGGTAAGCACTTCCCCGATTACCAAATCGAGGAACTCATCGGCCAGGGCGGGATGGGCAGCGTCTTCAAGGCCATGCAGAAGAACCTGCAGAGGCCGGTCGCGATCAAGGTTCTGTCGTCAGAGATCTCGCAAGACCCCGAACTAGGCGAGCGATTCCTGCGCGAGGCGCGCACACTCGCAACGCTGAACCACGCGGGCATCTTGACCGTCTACGATTACGGGGAGCGTAACGGCACGTTCTTTCTCGTCACCGAACTCGTCGATGGCGTCAATTTACGACAGCTGATGGAGCTAGGTGAACTCTCTCCAGCCGAAGCACTGCGCATCGCACCGCAGCTGTGCACCGCGCTGCAGTTTGCTCACGAGCGGGGCGTAGTGCATCGCGACATCAAGCCAGAAAACATCCTGATCGACACGGATGGACAGGTGAAGATCGCCGACTTTGGCCTCGCCAAGGTAGCGCGACCTGGCGATGAACTCGCCTTGACGCGAGACACGGCCGTTTTGGGAACGCCACACTACATGGCTCCCGAACAATGGCAGGGCGCACGCACGGTCGATCACCGCGCTGACATCTATTCACTTGGCGTGGTGATCTACGAGATGCTTACCGGCAATTTGCCTCTAGGCAACTTCGATCCGCCATCGCGGCGCGGTGGGGTACCGCAGGGTTTGGATGCGGTTGTCCGGCGGGCGCTCGCCCAGCAACCAGAAAACCGCTACCAGCACGCGAGTGAAGTGCAGAGTGATGTTGAGCAACAATCTGACAAACTCAAGCACTCGGGTGAACAGACGGCGACTCACGCCAACGGCGCCCGCAAACCCGGTGCGAGCATCGTCAAGGGCCCATTCGTGGCTGTGGCCTTGTTATTGGTCGCTGCCGCGACGATCGGCTACTTGATCTATGACTTTGAATTTTCGCAGATCCAACGACAGCACTTCAACGACAGCGAGGATCTGTATCGCGAGCTAACGAACCAGTGGGTCGCTGCTGCAAATGACACCCGTAGTGGATTCGAACAGGTTGACTATGCATATGAAGCCGTACCCCAACTGCCGACGCCGGCAGCGGCACCGATCTTCGACGACGTGCAATTAACGCTGGCATCCCTCTGCATTGGGGCGGGTTGTATCTTGCTGATCCTAGCGCTCGGCTTTCATTCCATCCGTCAGATCCGCAATAGCTCTGGCAAGAAGACCGGCCTTTACGTTGCGGTCATTACGGCGTGGATCGCGCCAATCATCGCCGCAGCAACCTTGCTCTATTTGCCACTCAATCTAATACGAGGGGATCTATACACGATCCTCGGCACGGCTTGGTTTGGCGGCGTTGCCTACGGTGCTTGGCGCTTCGTAAGCTGGGAAGTGGCTAGACATCGAGTTCTGATCGAGCAAGGCACCAACATGGCAGCGAGCGTTTGGATTAGGGTTGCGTTGACGCTCGCGATCGCCGCGTTCGGCAATGTGGCCGCAATTCCTGGATACCTACCGAGCCGAATCACCGATCAAGAAATCACGCCCGGTGCGACAATGGCAAAGCAGTTGGTCGGCAAAACGAGAGCTTCCGTGATTGCGTATCTAGGTCCACCACTCGCAATCTCCGTCAGCCAAAGCAGCGAAGCTTGGGCCTACAACAACGAGGCGGGTGCATTGGTCGAGAACGCACTGCAGTTCGGAAGCAATCAGGTGATCTCGGTTGCCTCTAATGTCCATGTGCTACTAGGCAACCGGCCCAGTAGTTCCAATCCTCAACTCGGCCAGCCGGTTGAAGCGTTCCTCGATCACTACGGTTCCCCAACCAGCGAAGTCCATGGCGCGTTAACAGACGAAATCACATTCAGCAACGGAATGCAGATCACGGTTCGCAACGGCATTGTCGTTGGCATGTAAATCCTGCCGGTCAGAATCATATCTAGGGTTCTTCGTAGATAGAGTTCCGCATGCCAACGCCTCATTACATCAACGCAAAGCTGCTACTAGCAGCCTTCGCCGCCTTTATCACTCCAGCAGAGCTCAATGCGCAAACGCGCGCCGAAAGCGCGCAGCCCAACCTCCGACCGGTCTTCGGCAAAGTCGTCGACGCAGCCGGATCCCCGGTTGAGGGGGCTGAGGTGCACGGAATACTCCCGGACGACGCGGGGCTCGGACAACGCGCCGCTGCCACATTCGTCGTCACGACGGACAAGCGCGGGCGCTTCCGCGCCAAGATCTGTCCTGGCACGCGCCACCTGGTCTGGGCGATCGGCCCGGGCAACTCCGAGCGGGGCTGCAGCCGCGCGGTATGGACGAATAGTGGCAGACAAGTAGAGCTACAACTAGGCAAGACGAGACCCGCCTGCTCGTTGTCGGTGCGCAACCTGGAGCCGTGGCAGGACCTCGCCCCGTTCCGGCTACGCTTCGCAGTCGACGGCGTCGCGATCCCCGAGATCGAGATGCAACTCGACCCCGAAAGCAGCTGCGAGCTGCCGTTCCTGCCGGCAGGCAGCGTGCAGATCGAAGTGATCGACAAGAACGGTGAGACCCTGTGCCTGAAGTACATTCGCGGACGCGAAACGGACTCTATCTCCGTCGCCCCACCGCAGGAGGTGCCGATGCGGGCGGTCGATGGAGACGGTCAGCCGCTCGCTGGCGCGACGGTGCGGGCTCGGCTCACAGGCTACGGTTATCGAGGCCAATCCTACACCTACGCGGTCTCGCCGCCCTCCCCCGTGCTCTGGCGCGTGCTTGGGGTGACCGGCGAGGACGGCCGGCTCATCGGGCGCATCTCTAGCGATCAGAATCCGTTCTATGGGCGACGCGAACTGATGTTCGTCGCGGAGAAGAAAGGACATAAGACGACCTACTCTGGCTTCAGCCAAGGCCCGTATTTTGACGGCAGACAGATCGGCACAACAGGGTGCACCGAGCTGACGTTCACCCTACCCAAGGCAGACCTACACACCGGGCGCGTCCTGCTTGACGAGCAGCGCGGCCTCGCCAACCAGCAAGTCACTCTACGACTCGATATACGCGTGGAGTTCCACGACGACAGCGGGTGGTTGCACGACGAACTGATACTCCGCTCCCGCACAGACGCGAATGGCGTATTCCGATTCCCGCAGTTGCAAGGCAAGATCAACAACATCGATGTCCTGCTAACTGGCCGCCAGCCTCGCGCCATGCTCATACCGCAGGCCTTACAGCGCTCGGCGCCGCGAAGAGCGGTAGTCCTTCACAGCATGGAACAGCCAGACGCAGAACAGATGACGTTTCGCGTCGACAAAATGAAAACGATCGAGGTGCAGGTTCTAGACGAACTAGGGGGGCCTGCTAGGAATGTTGAGCTGATGCTGATTAGCTTCGAAAACCGCGAGAGCGGATTCTGCAATAATGTAACGATGCGGGCTACGACCGACAGCGCAGGCCGCTGCGCCATGCTCGTGCAGCAAGGCAAGTGGTTCCTATTTGGTAGAAACGCCCGCCACATGGTGCAACTGAGCTTCGACGTGGACGATCATCAACGGCATCAACTGCGCTTAGAACCGATGCCCTTCATGCACGGCCGCATCGTCGACGCGGACGAGCAGCCAATCGGCGGCGCCAAGCTCTCAGTCAAACGTTCTAGACGTAGCAGTGGCGGCAAACCCACGGGCCTCGAAGTCATCGCCAACAGCCTGAACTCCAGATGGATCAGCCGCACCCGCAGCGACGAGAACGGTCAATTCTTCTGCGCCTACATCGATCTACCCAGCCACGATTACACCGTTTGTTTTCAAACTGACCAACGGTCGTCGCAACGGTTCAAACTCGAGGCCCACCCAGATCCAATCACGGTAACGATCGAGAACTAGCTCCTTCGCACAGGCAAGCTTCAAGGCATCACCCTCGATTTCGAGTTTGGGGCAGTCCGGTTGGTGTTACACAGGCCGCAGTGAGTCAGCGCACCTTAGCCTGCAACAGCTCGACCATCGCCGCACCCATCGCGAGCCCGACGTTCATGTAAGTCTTGGCGTTGCCGCCGTAGTGGGCGTTGGAGCTAGAGCCCATGCTCAGCGGGTGCGTGTAGACGGTGGCGACCGAGCCCTTCAGGGCCGGATTTTGCTTCGCGTCACTGAGCGCCATCATCCCGTCCAAAATCGCCTTCTCGTTACCCTTGGCGGCGCCCTTCTCGGTTTGCCCCAGGGTCGCGCACACGAACTTCGCGTTGGGAGCGTCGAACTCCTTCCGAAGCGCGGCAACGAGGCGCACCAGGTTCTCGCCGTATTTCTCGGCATGCCCCGCGTTGTAGCGGTCCTTGTCGCCCTGCCACCAGAGGAAGCCCTTAACCTCGAACTTGGTTGCGCCGGGGTAGTGTTTGCTGAGGTCCTTCAACACGGCCTTGGCGCGCGCGACATCACCCTTGTATTGGAGGCCCGCCGACCAGCCGATCGGCTTCGGCTCGGTGCCTTTCTCCCAACGGTCCGGGCTCTGGCCGTAGCCGGCGTAGACGTAGGTCTTGCCATCCTTGGGGTCGGTGAACTCGTACGACCCGGAGCCGGGCGGCAGGATGTCCCAACCGAGGCTGCGGTTGCCAATCGAACTCTTAAGGATCAGTACCGGCGCATCAAGCGCGGCGCCGAGTTGGTGGCCGATGCCCTGCTCGATACCGACCTTGCGGCCCGAGACCGTGAGCCAGTCGTTGCGCATCTTGCGCGTCTTGCCGGGCCCGCCGCTGCCCATCACGTGCACGTTGCGCACGTCTTGACGCGTCGTCCACGCACCTTTGTCATCAACCATAAAGGGGTAAAGGCCCTCCTCCTTGACCGCATGCTCAAGCGATCCCTCGGCTCCCTTGACCTTGCCCATCTCCAGCGTGTTGGACTGGCCCATGATCAAGAAGACCTGAACTGGCTTGCTCATCTCGGCTGGAGCGCCGTCCGGATCAATTAGCCCGCTATCGTCCTGGGCGAACAGGGCAGTTGGCGCAGCAACGAACAAGGCGAGGGCGAAGACGGACGTAGAGTGACACCGGATCATGAAACAGGCTCCTTGGGCTCGAGAGAGAGACAGACCATAGCATGGGCCAACGCGTATCCTATGAACTACACCCGGCTGTCCCGCACCTCTGCACGCGAACGCCACCTTAGTCCCGAGCGCCGGCAACGCGTCACGGATACCGGTTGCTAACCGATGCTCAACAACGTCCGACAGTTGCTCTAGGGTCGTATCGAGATGCCGTAATGCAACGGACGAACGCAAAGAGATGATGCTGAACTTACCAAGGGAACGGTAGGTCGAACGATGGCGACCCTGGCGACAACGATCCTAGAATCCTCCGGCAGATCCCCTAGCTTGCTCTCCACCACCATGAAGTTACTCCCCCTCGTTGCGACCGCGCTACTGGCGCAAATTGACGCTCCCGCACAAGCCCAACAATCACCATCCCGAACGGAGGTCGTGCAACCGATCCATAATAAGGACTTCGACCGCGGCGGCTCGTCTCGCGAGCGACGCCAAGGTGGCGGTGCCCGGGAAGTTTCTGGCTTGTTCGCATTCGACGGCTCGATGGATGGCAACCGACAAGTCGATCCCCAGATCGCCGTCGGCGGTGGCCATGTGCTGCATGGAACGAACAGTGGGATCGTCATCTACACCAAGGCCGGCGACTACGTAAAGGGCGTCCGCCAATCGGGCTTCAACGGTGGCATCGATCCGAAGATGTTCTTCGATCCCCACAATCGTGTGTTTGGATTCGATCTCTGGAACCCTTGGGACAAGGCCAAACTCAAGCCCGTCAACATTTCGGTCTCCGAGACTGACGATCCCACTGGTGCGTGGAACACCTACCCCGTACCCGCGCCGGGCGGTGTGGATGGCGGCGGCATTGGATTTAGCAGAGCTTGGATCGGCTACTCCTTCCCGGGCGGCGCGGACCGCTCCTTCGTCATATCGATGGCGGACGCCAAGGATGGAAAGAGCGCGACGGTCTATCACTTCGCTGGCTCTCTTGGCCATCCCGTTGTCACGCAGGATGCGATAGACGCGCTACACTTCGTCAGCGTCGGCCGCAAGAGCATCAAGATCACGCGCGTCGAGGCAGGCGAGAACGGCGTGCCAAAAGCAACACTCATTGCGTCAACGGTGCACGGACTCAAATACAACCGCTACCCACCACAGTCTCCGCAGAAGGGCACCGAACAGCGCACCGCCTCGGGCGATCGCAATCCAAAGAACCTGGTGCTTCAGAACGGACACATCTGGTTCGCGCAGGCCATCAATTGCGACGGACGTTCCGCCGTACAATGGCACCAGCTTAAACTGGACGGAGCCCTCGTGCAGACTGGCTTGCTCAAGCACAAAACATCGAGCTACATCCAGCCGACCCTCGCGGTCAACGCTGCCGAAGATCTGCTCCTTGGCTTCCAAGAGACGAGCCCGGAGATGTTCATCAGCCCCCGCCTCGCTTTTCGGTCAAAGGCTGACCCGGCGGGAAAGCTCGGCGACATAGTTAGCCTCGGCGAAGGTCAAGGTGCCACGAACGGTGTCGCATGGGGCGACTACAGCGGCAGCGTTATCGACGGTGACAACCTCCGTGACCTTTGGACGATCCAAAGCATCACAGGCAAAGACGGTAAGGGCGACACCGTGATCGCACGCGTTCCGTTTGACAAAGGCACAACCAACAAGAAGAAGTAGCCGGAACAGTCAATCTACTCCGCTCAAGCAATCGGATCGAATGGCGAAATCTCCGGACGTGGTGTCATGGCTGCCGCGCCGCGCTAACAAATCGAACTAGACGTGTAAGGCCCAACGTCCCGCTGCATCGTCCACAGCGATCCCCACCAGGTGATGGATTACGGCCATAATCGTGCTGACCTGTCGGGATCCTGACAGCGGCTGCCTCGCTTTCACGGTTAGTAAATGCTGTCGAAAGCCGTTCATCTATAGATTTGATGAACACAACCAGCACAACCTAAGCCCGTGCATTTGCGGTGCATGAGAAGATCTGACGCGTTGCGATTAACACCCAAGACAAACCTAAAGCACGCGAACCGTCACTCTTGGCATGCGGTTTGTATTGTTACTGATGTGCTCGCCGTAGGTTGATGCAGTGCATTTCCGACAGCGTTAGTACGAACAACGTTGTCTGCCATATGCCAATCATGACTACTACCTCCTCTAGCCGAGCCCCTCTCCAACTACAGTGCCTTGTCGCAGTGGCACTATTGGCCATCCCTCTCGCCGCCCAGGGTATTAGCTCAAGTGCTCAGGTAGTGCAGGCGCTTACCAGCAACAGTTTCAACAGCTGTTCTCAGACTAGCAGCCAGTCTTCGATACCGATTGGTCCGCTGCCAATGCCCGCTGTTCTACCCGGGCTCTCATGGACTCAAGGGGCCTCTAGCATCACGGTTGCCGCGTCAGGAACTGCGACGATCTGTAACTTCTCATCGCCGGCCGGTTCCTTCTCACGTAGCGGCGAAGTTGAAGTCGTGTTGACATCTGCATTCGAGACCACTTGTGCAGTCAATATCTCGGGTAACTACTCGACAACAGGTGGTTATGCGACCACAACCGTGTCTGGTGCGGTGCAAGCCACGCTCGGAGGTTTCTTCTCGCCGATCCCAAGCGTCAACCAAACCAGCACCATACGGGTCGGCCCCGCCGGCACGACCATCAAGATCACCCTCGGGTGCAGTGGCAACGCGGGCTTTGGGGGATACGCCACCGTGCAGTCAAATCTGACCGTCAGCTGGATCCCCGTGAACGCGGCCGGCACTGCGCCCTATGGCACCGGGTGCATGATTGGGGGGACAACCCAGACGGCAACCTCTGTGCCACAACTGGGCGGCAGTATCGATGGTGCGGTCGCAGGCGCTGCCGGCCCGATGCCACTCGGCATTGTCGCGATCGGCTTCAGCGATCTCGTTAGCTCTGCCGGCGCGCTGCCATTCTCGCTGGACTCTCTCGGCATGACGGGATGCCAGTTGCTCCAATCATCTGAGGTCGTTCTGAATGCCATAGGTGCGAGCGCAAGCACCTTGACGTTCCAAGTACCGCTACCGAGTTCCCCGACGCTCGCTGGCGTCAACTTGTTCACGCAGGTCTTTAGTTATGCACCTGGCTTGAACCCACTCGGAGTGAACGCCAGTGGCGGTCTCCGCTGGCAGCTCGGCACCTAAACGCACCCACCCAGCATCAGACGACCAACGGAATAGCTGTGGCGATTCCTCCGCCGCAACGGCACGGGAGTGGTAGGCCCTGCAGGACTCGAACCTGCAACCGAGTGTGTATGAGACACCTGCTCTAACCAATTGAGCTAAGGGCCCTGGTGGGTCGGTCGGTATAGCATGCCAGCTACACAAATCATGACCAAGCTTGACCATAGAACTCTTGTGCCGCGTCTTCGAGCTTTGCAGGTGGAGATTCGCTCAGCCCTGCGAGCAGTAATGGAGACTCAAGCGGTCGCGATGTTGGCTCAAGCGGTTCGGGATGATGCGGGAGACACGATCTTCGGCATCGATGTGGAGGTCGAAAAATTGTTGCTGCTCTACTGCGAAAAGTGGGGCGAGGAGCAGCATTTCACGCTGGTAGGCGAAGGTCTCCCGACGGAGGGCCTAACATTCGGTGTTCCGGGACGTGGTGGACCGCCGTTCCGACTATTGGTCGATCCTATTGATGGCACGCGCGGACTGATGTTCGACAAGCGCAGTGGCTGGTGCTTGATGGGTTGCGCACCCGATCACGGCTCTGACACATCGCTACAAGACATTGAAGTCGCGGTGATGACCGAACTTCCTACTACGCGCCAAAATATCAGTGATGTGATTTGGGCAATTGCTGGGCAACCCACTGAAGCAGAACGACATGACCTCGTGCGCAATACAAAGACACCGTTGCGGGTTATGCCGAGCAACGCGAATGACATTCGTCATGGCTTTGCTTCGATCGCCAACTACTTTCCAGGCGGCAAACCGCTAATCGCCGAACTTGATGAAGCGATCGTGAATCGCGCCATGGGCGGATGGAACCCTGAGAAGGCTGAAGTCTACAGCGATCAGTACATCAGCACCGGCGGACAGCTAGCTGAAGTTGTTCTTGGGCGCGATCGATTCGTGCTCGATGTGCGCCCACTGGTCTACAAAAAGATCGGCGTCGAATCGGCACTTGCATGCCGACCATATGACTTATCTTCGTGGCTCGTTGGGCAACAAGCTGGCTGTGTCGTTTGCGACCCATTTGGAAAGCCGCTTAGCGCACCACTCGACGTCACAACAAACATGTCGTTCGCGTTCTATGCGAATCAATCGCTAGCGGATTTGCTGATACCGATCGTTCGCGAAGAAGTAACGCGACTGCTCTCTTAAGAGCCACTGGGGATGGGGCGTTGCCAGCCTGGCACTTGCACGAAGCGATCTTCTTCCGCAATCCATGCCGTGAGTTCACCGCCATAGACACAGCCAGTGTCGAGGCCGATGCAATTAGGCCGGTTGACTAAACGCCGGCGTGCCCAGTGACCAAACACAACGCGTTTCTCGCCCTTGTAAAATTCATCCCACGGCCGGAACGGCGGACCGGGATCCGGCCAGTCTTTTGCCGGGAGCTGACCTTGGGCATCGCAGTAGCGCACGGTGACTGCGAAGTTCACGTCCTCTTCAGTGAGATTAGTGAGCCTCGATTCATCCCAATCCGGATGTAGACCAGCGTGCACCGCGATCAAATCATCGAATACCCGCACGATCGGTTGCGCTCTCAACCATTCTTCATGGCGTTGTGCAACCCGGCCTTTGGCAAGCCAGTGAAGGTCGTGATTGCCAAGCACGGGCTCCGCTTGCAACTCCATCGCGAGATCGAGCACACCGTTAGAGTCCGGCCCCTTATTGACCAAATCGCCAACGGGGATCAGGCAATCGCTACCAGCAACAAAGTTGACAGCGGCCAATAACTGCTCGAGTTGGACCCGGCAGCCCTGAATATCACCGACAAAGATCCTACGCATATCACGAGAAAGCGGGCCTGTACTATGCGGCGCCTCGCCAGCACGGCATTGTTCGGGGAACAGTGCTGTTACGCTAACAACATTCTGCAGCAAGTCGCAGACCCTTCGCAATGTCCCGCATAGTCCGAGCCGCCACCTCAATTTCCGCAATCACACTGTGCTCACGTGTGCTCGGGCTGATTCGTGACCGGCTGATGGCGCAAACCCTTGGCGCCGGTTGGGTGCAAGGCACGTTCTTATTGGCCTGGACACTGCCTAATTTGATGCGGCGACTGCTCGGCGAAGGGGCTTTGTCAGCATCTCTTGTGCCGCGCTACGCGAAGCTGAAGAAGACGGACCCCGAAGCAGCCAAGCAACTGCTGGCCGACGTATCCGGAACCGTTATCACGATCCTCACGCCGATCTGCTTGATGGTTGCTGCGGCAAGCTTGATCGTGCCGGTGGAATGGCTGCCGGCCCCAGATCAAGGCGGACCAGAAGCAATACGACTGCTATTGGCGATGAACGCGGTGCTGTTCATCTACGCACTGCCGATCTGCTTGGCCGCAGTCTGTGCAGGCGCACTGAACACGCTAGGTGTGTTTGCCTTACCGGCAGCGATCCCAGTCGCACTAAACATCGTATGGATATCAGCACTCGTCGCCGCAAAGCCACTCGGGTTTGAAGTCGACACCGAGATCGCAACGTTCGCATCGTGGTGCTTGATGGTCGGCGGCTTTGTGCAGCTATTGATCGTGCTGCTACCACTCGTGCGTCGCAAAGAAATCGGCAAGCCGCGACTCGGCTTGCCCAAGCGTGGCACGCCCGCGTTCGCAGTATTCGTCTCGATGGGGCCAACGGTCTTGGGCATGTCGCTCAACCAAATCAGCAGCCTCCTGGATCAACTGCTGGCCTATTACTTGATCGCACCCGGTGCGGTCACCTACGTATACCTAGCCAACCGACTGCTTCTGTTCCCGCATGCATTAACAGCCATGTCCGTTGCCGTCGCGGTGTTCCCCAAACTCGCGACGGAAGCCGATAGCGAAGGCCGCATCAAAATGCGACGCACGCTCGATCTGGCCGCAGCGGCAACCATTCTAGTAACGCTACCGGCTGCCGCTGGACTGATCTTGCTGGCCGACGACGTCGTCAACGTACTGTTTGTTGGCGGCAAGTTTGGTGGCGACGACATCGCTCCGACGATCTTGACGACGGCATGCCTAGTCGCCGGGCTGCCATTCCTCGGACTAGCGCAGCTATATGCCCGCGCCTTCTATGCAGTCGGCGACACGTCAACGCCAGCTCGCATTGCGGCAAAACTGATCGTGCTCAACGCAATCATTGGCATCACACTGCTGCTGACAACTGGGCTCGGAACTGCAGCACTAACACTGTCTAGTTCCTTCACTTCACTTGGCAACGCAGCTCTCTTATCACGCAAGTTCCGACGCCACGCGGCGACTCAAAACAGCGACCTAGGCAAGGCATGGGTGCGCTCACTCGTTGCAACTGGAGCAATGTGCGCAGTCGTGCCCTTCGCACGTATCGCGCCAGATGATGCGTCATTACTAGGTCGTGCCGCAGGAAACCTCTTACTCCCAATCAGCGCCGGCATTTTAGTATATGTGCTGACACACATGGCGATGAAGTCGCCCGAACTACGCTCACTGCGTCGCAAACCAAAGCAAGAGTCGCAGTCCTAATCAGAGCAGAGACCGCAAACGCAGCTACTCAACGCGTTCAAACTCGAGCCAAGAATGATCGCCTTGCATCACCCGCACACCACCACGCACGATCTCGATGCGACGCGTTTCTTGCTTGCCCTCGGGCGTCTGATGAATGAGGCCGTCACCATCAGTGAAGTAATCTAGCTTCGCCGTGGTACGCACATCTTGGCCGACTTTGACCCACTCCCGCACGCCGGAATGCAGCAACGGCAACGTCTC
>Ga0315332_10000109_pt1 | contig 28517 bp, 27 predicted proteins | sample M110034915metaG_FD_203455 | JGI IMG/M metagenome (GOLD analysis project Ga0315332, IMG submission 203455) | Ammonia-oxidizing marine archaeal communities from Monterey Bay, California, United States - M1 100m 34915 | ecosystem: Environmental > Aquatic > Marine > Intertidal zone | place: USA...
CGAAGGAATGGCGTGTTGCAGTATTGCGTCCACTGGATCACGAGTTTCCTGTCAGTGGTCAGCAGGAACGCGAAAAGTTTTCACGTCTGAAACCAGCCTCTGAAAAAGTGGGGCACGAATTACGCCGGTTGGTGATCGAGGAAATCATGCCAGCAGCGAAGCGGGGACAGTTCAATTCGTTTGCAGATGCTACGCGAATTTACAACGAGTTAAGCGGGCGGTTGTTTGCGAGCGTTCAGGGGGGATCCTACAACGGCAAGGCTGTCACACGCGTGATTGAGTGGCTAAGTGATCGAGGAGTGCTCGGGCATGGACAGAGTAGTTGGGGGCCGGGCGTCTTCGCTTGGTTCGAATCACAAAATGCGGCTGAGGCAGGCTTGGCATCACTGCCCACCAATGTTGAGCTGGTAACACTGGCATCTGCCCGCAACGAGCCGCGGTCGGTTCAAATCCACGGCAGAAGGTGAACACCTGCGGCCGGTCTGGAATCGATACCGGACTGACTCACTGCTGTGGGGCGATCACATCATCGTCGTTATTGACAGTTGACCGAATATTTGGGTTCAGAGACCACAAGGCCAACAGGACGGCAGATGCAAAGTAGCCAGCAACGTACTCAATGACGGCTCCACGGTTGGCATCGTCGAGAACCATATTGCCCCAGCTTTCCGGTCCAAACAAAACGAATAGCTGATTGCCCGGCAGAGGCGAATGAATGATTCCAAAAGCCGTAAGCCCACCGGCCAAAGCCATCACAAGGGCTGCCACCTTGATTTCACGATCCACAAATTTTGCTAACGCCCAAGCCCACAGCAAGCTGGTGATGATGAAACCACTGCTAAGCATGCCGACAGTCTTGAGATTTGTTTGTAGCAAACTGTCCTGCAAGGTTGAGAGTTCGATCCCGGCGTCTCGGAGGGCTGCATCACCGAACATTTGATCGGGGAAGCTCATTGCAAGAAATGCGAGTGCTGGCAAGCAAGCCAAAGCGACAGCGGCATAGTGTTTTCGTGGTGTGGCCAGAAAACTCTGAGCAGTAATTTCTAAACCGACAAAGACCAGAATGGGGTAAACCGTCGCTGCAGGGAGGTAAGCATTGATCCATCCAAAGTAGCCGACCAGGCCTGCTGATCCGATTAATAACGCCGTTCCCAGCGTATACGCTGCTCGACCACCCATGGCCTTGTAGGCGGGATGGCCGATGTACGGTGTTGTTTGAATGACACCTCCAGAGAATCCGGCGATCACTGTTGCAAAAGCCTCGACTCCGATCACTGTTCGTGTGTCGTATTCATCGCCGGCTGCCGCCGCACTCTCCGTGCAATCAATGCCGCCAACAACAGTACCAATCGCAAAAGGTAAGGCGATCGGTAGATAGGCAAGTGCATCATCAAAGTCGGAAATCCAATTGAACTGCCAAGCCTCCAGCCACTGCGTGGGGAACCACGAAATGCCGGTCGGAGCGGTGGGGAATTCGTAGCTGTTGTCAGGGATCAAGCACATGGCATAAAAAACAACACTTGCGACTAACAGAGCGCCGAGCGTACCTGGAGTCCTGCCTGGAAGTGGAATTCGTCCGACTAGTGCACTCAGAACGATCACCAGAGCAATCATTCCCGGCAACGGATGCCGAAATATCTCCATCAGCGGAATGAAGCTGATCAAGACCAAGGCGATGGCTGCTAGCGAGCCCAACAGTCCTGCTCGCGGAATCACTCGACGGACGATTTCTGTGAATGGTGCCAACGCGAACTTGAGAACTCCGCTCATCACGATGCACCAGATACCGATGTGCCATGTCCGGTAAGCAGCATCCTGCTCGCTCAAACCCATGGTGCCCACACCTTGAAGGTAAGACGGGCCGAGAATGAACAGAATGATGCCGAACGTGCTGGGGGTGTCGAGGCCCAGTGGCATCGCGGTGACATCATCCCTGCCCGTGCGTTTGGCCAGCCAGAATGCCAAGACAAAGAATGCCAGATCCCCGATCAGAACACCCAATGCCGTGCCAGGGATCATCGCAGAGACGACAAACTCGACTGGAAAGCCAAAGCCGCTCAGCAGTGCTACCATCAAGATCAGGCCAGCAATATTATCGAGCATTAACCCAAAAAATGCGTTGATGTCGCCGGGGCGGGCCCATCGATAGGCTACTTGGCGGTTTTCTGGTGTATTCAAGGCAATTCGTCTCGAGAGATGAAGTTCAAACACGATGTTGTAGTGGCCATACCTTACCTATTCCATATAGCTCTACAGGGTGGTTGGGCCCGAATAGCGGATTCATTTTTGACTTTAGGGAGATTTTGGGGATACTAAAGCTGTGCTTTTCGGTAAAGGACTTGCGGTCTTCATCATTTTTCTCCGCGTAGTTCCATGTGCTCGATATTAAGGCACGCCTTTTTTGTGCGAAATGCACGCCCTTATTTTTTGTTTTACTTGTCTATTCCCTAACGATGGTGGATCATTCGATGAATGCATTAGCACCAACCGCTTCCGTAAATTTGCTGGGCGACGTCTCCGACGAGAGCCTGATTGCCCAGTACCGGGAAAGTGGAGATCGAGGTCTTTATGAGACCCTGATGCGACGCTATGAGCGTGAGATGTACAGTTACCTCCGACGCTACATTGGTAACGCCGAGATGGCAGAAGATGCATTTCAGGGGACTTTTTTACAGGTCCATTTGAAGTGTCACCAGTTTGACCCTGCTCGTCGTTTTCGCCCGTGGTTGTACGCAATCGCAACAAATCAAGCGATCGACGTGCAACGGCGCAACAAGAGACATAGGATGGTCAGTCTCGACCGATCTTCATCGAGCGAAAAAGATGAACGGGGAAGTAGCTGGTCTGAAAAATTGGTCGGGGATTCGCCAGATCCGCATCGTGCAGCATCCGATCAGGAGAATAGTCGCTGGGTGCACGATTCGGTCGATTCGCTTAGTGAGTCAATGCAGCAGGTGATCCATTTGGTTTACTACCAGGGCTTGAAGTACCGCGAGGCGGCCGATGCTCTGGGTATACCCGTCGGCACTGTCAAGAGCCGGTTGCATGCTGCTGTGCAGCGTCTGGGACTGCTTTGGGATGAAACTCGGCACGAGATGGACGAGTAGTAGTCGATTTCCTTGGAAATGTTGAACCCAAGGGCACTTGTGCGCGTAGAAGAACCGTAGCGAACTGCTGCGGTTTTTTCCCCGGCATGAGATTTCTTTCCTTCACGCTTTTGTCTCCTAGTGATGCACGAAGATCTGATCGGCTATCTGCTTGGCGCTCTCGAACCGCACGAGATGCGTCGAGTGGCGAAGTGGCTGGAAGAAGATCCCGAAGCGCGGCGAGAGCTAGAGGCGATCGAGAGGTCACTTCGGCCGTTGGAAGAGTCTTACGAACCGGCTGAGCCACCTCCGCAAGATCTAGTTGCGAAGACACTCGCAGCTTTGCCTCCGATGCCATCGCCCGAAGGCAGTCGGCAAGATCCGTCCCCTCTTCAGAGCGGGGATGAATCGCAACTGGCTGCGTCTGGGAGTCACGAGCTCGTGGGTCTGCCGAAGCTTGGGCCGAGCATCGATAATATCCGAGGTCGTGGATATGGCTGGACAGATTGGTTGGGTGCGGCGGCCGCCGCGGTCGTCATGCTGACCGTGATCATCCCCGCTCTGGCTGCAGGGCGATTGGAAGCTCGAAAGACGGCTTGCCAAGACCACTTGAGGCAGTTCGGCACCGCGATCACACAATACGTGAGCCGCAGTCCGCAGGAAAGAATGCCAGCGGTGGCTGAGACGGGGCGTGAAGCCTTTGCAGGCGTATTCATGCTCCGTTTGAATGAGGCCGGTCTGTTGACTGACCCGGATTTGCGATGGTGCCCATCCCTCGATCAGCCTGCGAGCATGGAGGCTGCCTTGACGGACTTGGCAAGTGTGCCTTCGCTAGATGATCTTCATGACGCTCCGGTTGATCGCTTAAAACAAATTCAGCAGTATGCGGGAGGTCAATACGCCTACAACTTGGGTGTTATCGAGGAAGATAGGCTGAGGTCGCCACGCTTCGAGTCACGAGCATCATTCGCCATCATGTCAGACGCCCCTTTGTCGGGCATCACGGGGACGACACAACACGGAAAGGTTGTGGGGCACAACGGAACGGGTATCAACGTGCTGTACGAGGATGGGCGAGTGCGGTTCATCCCGCTTGCTGCCTTGGAGACAATGCCAGATCATCCGCTGCTGAACCACCGAGGTGAAGTTGAAGCAGGAGTGAGTGTTGATGATGCAACCCTAGCACCGAGCTGGCGTCCGCCGTTTGTCAATGTGCGGCAGCGATAGTTGCGTCTTGTCTTCGTGTGGAGCGTCATCCGATGACACGCGTCGCCGTAGTTGTATCACCATCAAAGGGCGAGTTGATGCCGCTCTCGACGTCGACAGCGTCGGTCTGGTCAGATTGATTAGCGTGATCGCGGGAGCCTATTCATTTGAAATCACGCGTGCTTGTTTTTTGGCCGGTTGGGAAATCATTTGGTACTTTGGTCAGTGTGACGTTCCCTGTTGCGGCCCACTCGGCACCCCGCAGTAAAGTGGTGATGAAGCCAACGCACTGTACTGAGTAGTCCGCGTGTCCCATTGGTGTGTGGTAAACGCGACCCTTGCCGTAATCGATAGTCATCATCATCGGTTCGTTGCGACCGGTACCTTTGAAGTTCTTGTCGGCGAAAGCAGTCGCCAGGATCGTCATGTTGTCCGCAGGGCCGCGAAGTTGTTGGTAGAGTTCATCTTTGGTGTGAAGCCACGTTCGTGGCAGTCCCTTGGTGATGGGATGCTCTGTATTTCGTACGACAATTTTGAATTCGTGTTGTGGGCCATGTGAGCCACCATTGCCTGGCGTGGTATCGCGGACTGTTTTTCCGGCATCGTCGATGTAAACGTAGGGCCCCGTTTTCTCATTCCGTCCACCCCAGCCACCAAGGCCAATCATCTTGTTGTACGCTGGCCAGTCACCAAATGAGTTGTCAGCTGCGTGAACAATGACCAATCCACCACCGTTACGCACGAACTTGTCGAATGCCTGATTCGTGGCATCAGGCCATGGCGCTGCATTCCACCCAAAGTTATTGATCACGACATCGTAGTCATCGAATTTTGGATTAAAGTCGGGATCCGGCTTAGGCTTGGGAAGGTCTTGGTATGACTTCCCGTCTTTGAGAGGAAACTCCTTCAGTAGTGCGCCTCCTTTCCATGTGAACTGTGTGCGTTCCACATCAACTGTGAAGCGTCCTGATTCTTCGAGGTACTGTTTCATCATGGCCGTTGTTTTGGGCCATGCGCCATGGTTGTTTTGGCCATCAATGATAAGTGCTTTGAGCTTCTCTTCTGCGTTGACACTCGTTGTGAGTGTGACGATTGCCATGGCAGTCAAGAATAATACGGTCAAACGTTGCATTTCAGGTTTTCCTGTGAGTGGCGAGGATGGGTGCGAGCTAATCAGCCATGGCAGGCTTTTGGGTCTATTCAAGGCAGACCGGATTTTTGTTGTTTGGTTAGTACAGGATTCGTGAGCGGTTGTCAGCTTTGTGAATCCTGATACTCCGCAATTTTGGCCATTGATCCCTTCAGTTGGCCATACAGGTCTCTGTAGATCGGAAACAGCTGGTTGTACTGTTTTGTTGCAAGTCGGTTTGCAGGCGTTTCATCCGCAACTTTAATCGTTGCTTGACAGGCAGATTCAATCGAACGGTATGCTCCATCGCCGACAGCTGCAAGCAAAGCTACTCCGAAGGCTGGTCCTTGCTCGACTTCCAGTGTGGTGATTTTTTTACCAAATACATCTGCTTGCATCTGACGCCACATCGGATTCTTGCTACCGCCTCCTGACGCCCGGATTTGACGTACGGGCACATCAAGAGATTGAATGATGTCGAGGCTGTCGCGAAGTGCATAGGTGATGCCCTCCATCACGCTTCGTGTCATATGGCCGCGAGTGTGAGTGAGGTTCATGCCAACGAAGCTGCCTCGTGCATTGGGATCTGCGTGAGGTGTTCTCTCGCCATTGAGATAGGGTAGGAACAGCAGACCGTTGCTTCCAGCAGTGATTGCGGCCGCTTCGGCAGTTGCCGCTGCGTACCGATTTTTGGGAGCAATTCCAGCTAGACCTTGTAGAACGGAATCAACCCACCACTGAAGCGAGCCGCCGCTTGTGAGGTTGACACCCATCATGTGCCATTTGCCGTTCACCGCGTGACAAAAAGTGTGAAGCCTGCCCGTTGCATCGTATTGGGGTTCATCGCTGTGGACGAACATCACCCCACTGGTTCCAATCGAAGTGCTAAGGATCCCTTTGCGTACGACGCCATTTCCGACGGCACCTGCGGCGCAGTCCCCTGCCCCGCCTACGACTTTACAGTTCGTCGTCAAGCCAAGTTTCTTGGCCGCGTCCTTCGTGAGAGTGCCGGTGACTTCATCACTCTCCACCACTCGAGGTAGAATCTGTTCATCGAGTTCAAGCTTGCCAAGTAGGCGTTTAGACCACTTTCGTTTCACAACATCCAATAACAGGGTTCCGCTGGCGTCGCTGACTTCTGTGACAAAATCACCTGTCAAGCGTCGACGAATGTCATCTTTCGGAAGAAGTACCTTGGCCAGTTTGTCGAAGTTTCTTTTTTCATTGTTTCGAAGCCAAAGTATCTTTGGTGCTTGGAAGCCAGTTAATGCAGGGTTGGCGACCATCTTGATCAAGCTCTTGCGACCACCTGCTGCGGCTGTGATTTGGTCACACTCTGCGGCTGTTCTTTGATCGTTCCACAGTAATGCTTTCCGGATGACTTGATCTTTCTTGTCAAGAAAAACTGAGCCATGCATTTGTCCGCTGAGGCCGATGGCTTTGACTGAGTCTGGCTTCAGCTTGGCTTTACGCATGACTGCCCGGACCGTTTTGACTGTTGCCTTCCACCAATCTTCGGGGTCCTGTTCCGTCCAGCCTGGGCGGGGCTGGTGGAGTGGATATTCAGCTACTGCTTCCGCGAGGACTTTGCCTGAGACGTCAATCGCAAGTGTCTTGGTTCCGCTGGTACCAATGTCAATTCCTAGGTAGTAACTCATCTGTATGATTCTCCTGCCTCGTACTGCGAAAGACTGCGTGAACTCTCGGCCACTATAATGCGTATCAACGCTGGACTTAACCCTCGCGGGAAAGGATTATCTGCGTTGTTTCCCAAATCAATCGTTTCCCGATGTGATTCCCCTGCCACCACGAGCCTCATCTGTGACATCAGCTGATTTCCCCTCGGACCGACGCCGATTTCTGGTTGGAGCCGCCGCCGTTGTCGCCAGTCTAGATGCGGGCTGCGGCAAGCAGGCACCAGTCGTAACGCCCGCTACGCAAACGCGCAAAGATGTACCGTTGCGAGTTTTGCTGGTGGGAGCATCCGATGATGCAAATGCCGTATCAAGAGGGTGGCAGGCGGTGTCGGAGCAAGAAATACAGGTCGATGTGCTAACTTTAGATAGAGCCGATCCCAGCGGCATCAGTGATGCCTTTCTGGCCGAAGCGAAAAAATCTGATGTAGTGATCTATCCACTTGTGCTTGTGGGCGAGGCAGCTCGCAATGATGCAGTCGTCAAGATGACCGCTGATGAAGTAAAGCGAATCGAATTAGAGGTGGGTTCCTTGTTTCCAGCTGCTCGCAATGGCGCGGCTCGTTATGGTGGATCAACCTATGCACTGCCGCTTGGCTGTGCCTTGCCTGCCATACTCGCTCAGACCAAGGTCGAGACACTCCAGTCATGGGAGGACTACGATCGGCTTGTGGGGAATCAGTGGGACGGGGTGGCAGCAGAACCGACGGCGGCCGGTTGGGCTGGAACGATGTTTTTGTGGCGTTGCAGTGGCATTAAAAATTGGTTGTTTGAGCGAAAAGATCTTAGGCCGCTCGTCAACACGAAACCATATGTGACTTCACTAGAGCTCATGTTGAGGACCAATGAGCGATATTTAACAAAGGATCAGACACCGGATCAGATTTGGACATTGGTCGGCGACGGAGAGCTTCGCGGGGGAATCGGGTTTCCTGCGCGACGGTCCCGCGCAACAGGCAGTACGCTAGTGTTTGATCTGCCGGGTGTCGTGAATCTTTCCAAGGTTGTGCTTGATCCCTTCTCGCCCGTCATTTCGCTATCAGCGAGTTGTCGGCAAACGAATTCGTCAAAACGCTTCGTGGAATGGTTGTGTGGAGGTGAGGGCAGTCGCTCGGTACGTGGCCAAGTCACCGGTATGACCGACTTGCGGGGGGCCGCGTCAGCCAGCGCTGGTTTGTCGCCCTACGATGAGTGGCTGGCTGGGCAGTTGCAGGCACCCCTGACCGCGCCCTGTCCCCTGTTGAATCGTGCGTCTGACTACCTCATCGCCTTGGATAAGAATGTGCGTCGTGCTTTGGCTGGCGAAGTCACGGCGCAGAAAGCTTTGGATGAGGTAGCTGAACAATGGGCCAGTCTCACTTCTGCGTCTGGCAGGGATAAGCAGATTAGGGCATGGCGGATGGCCCAGGGTATGCGTGCCTAGTTGAAGCAATCGAAGCAAGTCATCGATGCAAGCGGGTGGGTTGCAGTGCCGTTTTGAAGAACCGGTTTAGGAATAAAAAAAGGCACGTGATTAACACGTGCCTTTTCGTCTGTTCGTCGGTTTACTTCGGTTTGCCCTGCCGGCAGCCGGACTACTCGTCGCTTGTTTCTTCGGAAGTCGCAGCAGCGGCAGTTGTCTCGACTTCATCGTCTGCTTCGTCATCATCGAAAGCAGGTTTCTCGGCAGCTACGCTTCCGCGGTCATTTTTGCCGACGAGTTCCAAGATGGCTCGTTGACCAGCATCGCCGAGTCGTGGCGTTGCCAGTCTCAGGATACGGGTGTAACCGCCTGGGCGATCGACATAACGTCCAGCGATGGAGTCGAACAAGATTTTTGCAGCTTCCTTGTCACCAATCAGTTGGATGACTCGTCGCCTCGCGGCGACAACCGGCGCACGGGCACTAGCCCATTTCTGCCATTCGTCGCTTTGACGCCATTTTTTCCACTCATCACTGCCACGTTCAGCGGAAGTCTCCAGCTGTTCAGCAGCTTCCGCCGATGGAATGGTTTTCTTGGCGATGGTGATACACTTCTCAATGAGAGGTCGCACCTCCTTAGCCTTGTGCAGAGTGGTCGTGATACGACCCGCTACCTTTGGTGCATTCTCATCGAGGCTTGCGTCTCGTTCGGTCAAAAATAGCGCGCTCGCAAGGTTCTTGAGCATCGCTTTGCGATGGCTCGGGCTTCGTCCCAGGGTGCGGCCTCGTCTTCGGTGACGCATGGCATCAAGTCCGTCAAATTATGTCGTTAAGGAATTAGGTGACTGCGATTCACTAACCGTTCTCTAGAAGAGCGGTTGGTTAGGAACTCGCATTCCAAGGTGTAGGCCGTACTGTGAAAGCTTTTCGCGAACCTCATTCAAGGTTGTATCGCCGAAATTGCGTACTTCCAACAATGTGTCCTCGGTTCTCTGAACCAAGTCACGTACAGTCTGGATGTTTTCGCTCTCCAAGCAGTTGTTGGCACGAACTGACAATCGTAAGTCAGCAAGTGTCATGTTTAGCTTCGCTTCCAGCTGGGCTTCTGGCGATCCAGCACCACCACGGGCGGCCGAGAAAATGCTCGGTCCGAGTTCGCGGTACTGCACGAAAGGATTGAGGTGCTTTCGCAGGATCTTTGCCGATTCCACCAAAGCCATCTCTGGGTTGACTGAACCATCGGTCCAGATTTCCAAATTCAGCTTGTCGTAGTTTGTTTTTTGCCCGACACGAGTTTCTTCAACCTCGTAACGAACTCGCGTGATTGGGCTGTAGACAGCATCAACAGGGATGATGCCAATCTCGTGGTCCACTGCACTATGCTCAGTGCTTGGAACGTAGCCGCGACCGTTTTCAACGACCATCTCCATCATGAATGGAACATCGTCGGTGAGTGTGGCGATGACGTGATCCTTGTTGATCACTTCAACGTCAGAATCAGTTTGGACGTCAGCTCCCGTGATCACCCCAGCCTTGTCACTTTCAACGGTGATAACTCGAGTCGCTTCGCTGTGATTGCGAACCACAATGCTCTTCACGTTCAATACGATTTCCGTGACGTCTTCGAGCACGCCGGGGATCGTAGTGAACTCATGTTGAGCTCCACGGATTTTGATTTGAGTCACAGCGCTGCCCATCAGGCTGCTCAGCAGCACGCGACGGAGGCTATTACCAACGCTTGCACCAAAACCACGCTCAAATGGTTCTGCAGTAAATTTGCCGTAAGTTGCGGTAAGTGAGTCGCGGTCGACTTCCAAAGCACTTGGAAGTTCCATGCCGCGCCAACGAATATGCATCGTGATGATTACCTCAGTTCTGAAAAACAGATGTGGGAGGTGAAGCTGCTGGGTTTAGTGGGTGTTCAGACCCTTCATCAAACGAAGCGAATGATGAATTGTTTTGCTGGTCGGAGTTATCCGGGCGAGTTTGTCCGAATGGGGACAATCTGAGCTAGACGCGACGCTTTTTGCGAGGTCGGCAACCGTTGTGCGGAATCGGCGTGACGTCTTCAATCAATTTCACATTCAAGCCCGCTGCCTGCAATGAAGTGATCGCACTCTCGCGTCCGGAACCTGGACCCTTCACGCGAACCTCAACGTCCCGCATGCCGAACTTGGTAGCTTTCTCAGCGGCTTGCTGAGCGGCACACTGGCCCGCGAACGGCGTGCTTTTGCGACTTCCCTTGAAGCCACTCGTGCCTGCACTGGCCCAGCAAAGCGTATCGCCTTTCGGGTCGGTGATTGTGACCGTTGTGTTGTTGAACGTTGCGTGAATGTGAGCAATGCCGTTCGAGACATTGCGGCGGACACGTTTCTTTTTGTTTGACTTTGCCACGGCAAAGAATCTCTTGAAAATTGGAGTGCGGGATTAGGAAAACGAGGGTGTCGCGGACTAACGCAAGTCCTTAACACCTTTCTTGCCGGCAACTGTCTTTCGCGGCCCTTTCCGGGTGCGGGCGTTGGTCTTGGTTCGCTGACCACGCACAGGCAAGCCGTTGCGATGACGAAGGCCACGATAGGCCTTGATCTCACGCAATCGCCCGACATTCTGGGCCAATTGACGGCGAAGCGGACCTTCTACCGTGTAATCACGCTCTAAAAGCGCGGCGATTCGACCCAGCTCATCCTCTTGGATTTCACTTGCCGCCCTCGCGGGGTCAATTCCCAATTTCTCACAGACCTCCCGAGCACTGTGCAAGCCAATGCCATAAAGGTAAGTGAGAGAATATTGAATTTGTTTGTCGTTGGGGATATCGACGCCCATCAAGCGGGGCATAACCGGACTCCGGAGAAAGGTCTAATGTTTATCAGGGCAAGGGTAAACCGAGTCTGAGCGGCGAAAATCGCAGCATGTCTGACTGAGTCGTCCCGAAATATACCGACCGGCCCCCTATTTGCTCAATGGGGACAGGCCATCATTTTTTGCAAGAATTTTGCCGAATCATTCTTAGAAACTCGGTCGGGACGTCATCCCGTGCACTTGCTGGCACACGAGTTTGTTCGATGACCTTGAACTGCGATAGGTCAATCGACAATTTTGTGTCACCTTCAACCGTCGACCAGACCCTTGTGAGCCATAATTCATGGCAATAAGGTAACATTTGTCGGTAAATTTCTGCACCGCCGACCACAAAACATCGATCCTCACCCGCGATTTCCAGTGCTTTTTCTGGACTCGAGGCCGAATCTACCCCCTCGGATGACCAATTCGGGTTCCGTGTGACGACAATGGTCCGCCGGCCAGGTAGCGGCCGCCCGATCGAGTCATAGGTGCGTCGGCCCATGATGAGAACGCCTCCCATGGTGAGCCGTTTGAAGCGACGGAGATCACTGCTCAACCGCCACGGCATGTCTCCGTCGAGCCCAATCACGCCCGTGGGCGTCATCGCAACGACAGCGATCGCCCCGTTTTGATCAACAGAATGGGTGGTTTTTTCGGTCAAACGGCCACCGGAGCCTTGATGCGTGGGTGTGGGTCGTAACCGGTGAGGGTGAAATCCTCGAAATTGAACTCACTGACTGATGCCGGGGTTGAGTTAATTTGCATCGTGGGGAGTGGTCGCGGGTGCCTTGAAAGCTGTTCGTGAGCCTGATTAAAGTGGTTTTTGTACAAATGTACATCTCCTAGCGTGTGCACGAATTCACCAGGCTGCAGTCCAGTCACCTTGGCCATCATCATGGTCAGCAGCGCGTAGCTCGCGATGTTGAACGGAACCCCCAGAAACAGGTCGGCACTGCGTTGATAGAGTTGGCAGGATAGACGACCACCCGCCACGTAGAACTGGAATAGTAGGTGGCAGGGAGGTAGTGCCATGTCTGCCACATCGGCGACGTTCCATGCTGACACGATCAAACGGCGTGATTGTGGATTGGTGCGGATTTCGTTTTCCACGTGGGCAATTTGGTCGATGGTTGACCCATCAGGACTTTGCCAAGATCGCCATTGATGACCGTAAACTGGTCCTAAGTTACCATCCTCGTCGGCCCACTCGTCCCAAATGGTGACGCCATTCTCGGTGAGCCATTTGATGTTGGTGTCGCCTTTGAGGAACCAAAGCAATTCATAGATTACTGACCGAATGTGAACCTTTTTCGTGGTCAGCAGCGGAAAGCCTTGCGATAAGTCAAATCGCATCTGGCGCCCGAATAGCCCGCGGGTTCCCACACCAGTCCGATCGTCACGATCAATACCGTGGCTGAGAACTTCGTCGAGTAGTTGAAGATAGTTGCGCATAAGTCACACCAAGTGCGTTCGTTCTCTGTGTTTGCGAGTTCTCTCGCTATCTCTGTCGTCCTCGACCATCAGGCAGGTCGACACCAATCGATGGTCCAGTGGCGGTCACTCGACATTTGAACGTGATCTTCTGGGATGCCAAGGCCCCTCGCGATGATCCGGATTTCGTTCAACGTCAACGCAGCGTGCAGAGACTGTCGGAACAGTTGCTGCCCGTTCTCGCTTTCGCTGCCGCTGTAAGCTTGGACCATGCTTTCAATTTCCTCTTCAGTTTCCGGCCGGGCCAGATCTCGAATGAAAATTCGGCCGCCATCTCGAGTCAGTCGAACTGCTGTCTCCAGCCCAGCGAGTGGTTCTTTTAGGTGGTGCAGCAAGCTGTTGCTAATCACAGTGTCTGCCATGCCGTCCTCAAATTGCTCCATCGCCTCGACTACGACGTGGCTGAGTGAGATTTGCCCCAGACATCCTGCGATATCGATCTCTTGTTTCGCGATTTCAAGCATTTCAACCTCACCATCAGTTGCGATCACCTCGTAATCGTTGGATCTTTGGCAGAGTTCGATTGGGATTCCTGCAGGGCCACATCCTAGGTCTACCACCAATGGGCCGGTTGGGCCTTCGAGTAACTCGTCCACAAATTGCCGATTGACCGCAGAGTGGTCCATCGCATGGTATTCGGCAGCCTCATCGCTGGGGCTGAAAGTGTCGGGTTCGGGTGTCCTGTCCATTGTCTTTTGCTTGGGGAATCAGGGAATCTAGCTACAAGTCCAAACGATGGATCGACGCTTAGTGAAGTTCAACTTCGCGTAAATTTGGCGGGTGGGTAAACGACTCAAGGTTTCTGTTGCCTCTGGCCAACGCGAGCGAGCGTCAAATCGTAACATCCTTAACCTCGAAAAGGACTTCGTGCCCCAGTACGTCAGCCGAAAAACGAAGCGAAAACATGGCTGGCTTTGTCTATGCATGCTCGATCTGCGGAGGCTTGGTTGCCTATTCTTTAGCCTCGGCCGTCCACAGGATTGTGTCATGTATCCGTTCAGTCATCAGCTTTTGTCTTTGGGGGTAGATTTCCACCAATTTAAAAAGAAATCGCGTGGCCCATGCTTTTAGGGAGCATCGTTCGATTAGACTTTTGGACCCGCCGGGCGGTCGCTAAGTGTCTCCAGCACCAAGTGACCGTCCAACAGTCTTCCAGTCAATTGTCGTCCTTTGGGATTTTTAAGTCATGCATTTCGCTCGTACCGCCCTGTTTGCTTCTGCCCTCCTCGGATGTTTTGTCCTTGCTGGCTGGAAAGTTGCTGATTCCCCGGGTAAGCAATTGCAAACGTTTGCAGATTCATTTCTGTCGACGCTGGATGCGGATCAAAAATCGGTCGCCGTCATGGCTTATGATTCTCCGAAACGCGTGGATTGGCACTTCATTCCCAAGAAGAGCCGCAAAGGTCTCGTTCTCAGTGAAATGAATGTTGCTCAAAGAACCGCTGCCCTGAGATTGGTGCGGGCGGCATTGAGTGAGGCCGGTTACGACAAGGCCAGCAAAATCATGCAATTGGAAGCGGTTCTCCGTGAGCTTGAAGGTGAAAAGCGAAATTGGGCTCGTGATCCTGACAAGTATTATCTGACCATTTTTGGGACACCCAGCAGCACTGATGCATGGGCGTTGAGTTTTGAAGGGCACCATCTGTCATTGAACTTTGCCTGCCGTGGTGGCGCGATTGTTGACAGTACTCCCCAATTCTTCGCGGCCAATCCTGGCACAATCATGAATGAAGTCTCCGGTCCTTTAGGAAAGGGAACGCGTGTTTTACGTGAAGAGGAAGACCTTGCTTTCGAACTCGTGAATTCACTCAATGCCTCGCAGAGTAAACGTGCTGTCATTAGCCCAAAAGCTCTCAAGGAAATTCGTTTTGCTGGCGAGGCTCAGGCGGTCGTCGGTGAGCCAGAAGGCATACCCCAGTCAGGGCTTAACGCGAAGCAAAAGGCTAACCTGGAAAGGTTGGTCGCTATCTATGTGAATGCGGTCACCGAAGACGTTGCAAAGCAACGCCGCGAATTGATTGCGGAAGACGGTTGGGAAAATGTGCACTTTGCCTGGGCTGGAGCCACTGAGCCAGGAATTGGCCACTACTACCGAATTCGCGGTCGACGATTCCTTATCGAGTTCGCAAATACTCAGGCTGACGCTGCCGGGAATCCTGCTAACCATATTCATTGTGTGTGGCGAGACCTGACTGGTGATTTTGATCTGCCAAACAAATAGGTGAGTGAGAATCATCTCATCCCCCACAGTGAAAGTTCCTTGCGAGGGCATTGGAATGAATGCCTGATCGTGAGTCGGCTGAGGGCAACGCTTTGGGTTGCTGATTGACAGTCAGAGAAATTTTGTCTGAGAAACGCTGCTCGAAAAATTCCGACGGGGGACATGGTGTCAGCGCATCGGTGCTCTCTAGCACCACACTGGATTCTTGCAATCACGCGCGACTGGCACGGTCTGCAGACATTCGCTCTGACTTCTCTGCTCTGACTAGGTCGAACGCTGGGTTATTGAGTTCCCTCGCAGGGAATTAGGGCCTTTGCGACCTTGTAGAATGGGTTGGTAGAGAGCAAGCCCGGCACAAGAAAAGGTTGACTGATGTTGGCATTCTTAAAACATCTCCGTAAGCGGTGGGAAGATTGGTGCGGCGATCATGAGATGGAAACCACGATTCGTAAGCACCTGACGCAAAATGGCTTTTTTGGCGGAACGGCTCGGTTGCGTAATGTGCGGCTCGTGGCGGTGCAAAGGCCCGGTTGGCTGCAGGTTTTCCGGTTTGACGCGACGGTGCGAGTCAGGCCCGAAAATGACGAAGACGATGGAGTTGCTCCCGAGGCCGAATATCGAGAGGTTTTTGGGCTCGTAAAGGATGATATTCGCCACAAAGTAAATACGGTGCGGTTCTTCGAGAAAGAAGACGAGCGGGTTGAGTTGTTTGCTCGCTGGAGCGATGGGCTGATCTGTCTTCGCGGCGCTCATGGACTCGCGAGCCACGAGCTTTCTGCTCGGTAACCTGCGTATCCAGAAACTCCTTGTGACTCACAACGTCTGGGCGCGGTAAGATCAGCCCGGTCAATTTTGCGGGTGGCCGCATTGTGGGGCCAAAACTACTGACGTTCGATCCAACCACCGATTCGAGCGTAGAAAACTTGAACATTCCCAACTGTGCTCGCGTTCTTTCTCAAGATTCAGCTCGTTCTGGACAATGGAAGCCCAGCCTGTTGGGGTCATCACTGCCAATAGTAAAGATATTCGAATGCGTAACGTCTCGATCACTTTCCCGCTTTCTGTTCTGGTAATCGCTGCCTTCATCCCCACGACGCTTGCTTGGGGACAAGACGAACCTGACGCGGCAGGTTCAGAGGGTGGCAACGAATCAACACTGCTGGCGAAAACTCGCCAGTTGACCTTCGAGGGAAGGCGTGCTGGGGAAGGATACTTTAGCGCTGACGGCTCGCGAATGGTTTTTCAAAGTGAGCGTGATGCGACGAATCCGTTCTATCAAATCTATGTCACGGACCTTGAGACTGGCGATATCGAAAAGGTTTCGCCAGGTCATGGAAAGACGACATGCGCATGGATTCACCCAACCGGCAAGAGAGTTCTTTTTGCGAGTACTCAGGATGACCCTGAAGCAACCAGCAAGCAGACGGCGGAGATTGCACTGCGAGAAAGCGGGAAGCAGCGTCGGTACGCGTGGGACTATGACAATCAGTATGAACTCTATGCAAAAGAACTGTCCGATGGGACGTATCAGCGTCTGACCCATGCAAAGGGGTACGATGCAGAGGGAAGTTACAGCCCTGATGGCAGCTTGATTGCGTTTGCATCGAACAGGAATGCCTTCACACGTAAATTGTCTGAACGTGAGCAGGAGCTGTTTAAAATCGATCCAGCGTCGATGATTGATATCTTCATCATGAACGCAGACGGTACAAACGTTCGCCAGCTGACTGATGTGGTTGGCTACGATGGCGGGCCTTTCTTTTCGCCTGACGGTAAGCGGATCTGTTGGCGTCGATTTGCAGAAAACGGGGCTACTGCCGAAGTCTATTCAATGGACATTAACGGGGGAGATGTCAAGCGTCTTACCAACATCGGTGCTATGAGTTGGGCTCCCTATTACCACCCCAGCGGCGACTACTTGATCTTCACAACAAACAAGCATGGGTTCGGGAACTTTGAACTCTACTTGGTTCGCGCCGATGGGAAAGAGGAGCCTGTTCGTGTCACTGACACAGACGGTTTTGACGGATTGCCCGTGTTCTTGCCCGATGGCAAGCGACTTTCATGGACATCTACTAGGACCGCCGCCAAGCAGTCACAGATATTCATGGCCGACTGGGACGACGCTGCCGCTCGCCAATTGCTTAAGCTAGATGCAAATACAGCAGACGAAGATAAGTCAGCAGCGTTGGCAGCGGCGGAGTCATCTGACCCAGGCTTTTTACCGACTGATTCCATGCGGCATGTCGACTTCCTTGCACGGCCAGATTTGGGGGGGCGTTTGACCGGTACTGCCGGTGAGAGGCGAGCGACTGCTTATGTGGCTGCCTACCTCGAAAGTCTCGGCTTTGAACCTGCTGGTGAAAAAGGCACTTTCTTTCATTCGTTTGACTTTCCTGCTGGTTCGACTTTGACCGATGCGAATCAGATGACGGTCTCTGGTAAAAAACTCGAACTCAATAAGGATTGGCAGCCGCTGGCCTTTTCAAAAGAGGGTGAGACCGAGGATACGGGAATTGTCTTCGCTGGCTACGGTATGCAAATTCCAGCGAGCGATGGGGCTCAGGAATACGACAGCTACGTGCATCTTGCTGTCGGTGGTCAGTGGGTCATGGTTTTGCGTGATATGCCACAAGACATCACTGCTGAGCAACGCCAAAAGATGGCACGGTACAGTTCGCCCCGCAGAAAGGCATCGATAGCACGTGACCTAGGCGCAAAAGGAATCATTTTCATCACCGGTCCCACTAGCAAAGTTAAGAATCAATTGATTCGCTTTGATCAGGCAGCCTCTCAGGCTAGTGTCAGCATCAGTGCCGTTTCCATCACAAATGCGGTAGCCGAGGAGATATTTCGGGCTGCAGATCAAGACCTTGCGAAGAGTCAAAAGCAACTTGATGATGGCTCGTTGCACCTTGGTTTTCCTTTGCAAAATGCCAAAGCATCCGCAACTGTAGGGATTGAGCGGAAGCGTGGTGAAGGCCGCAACGTCGTTGCTCGCATGAATGCAGGCGCGCAGCCGAACAACGGTGCACCTGTGTTAATTGTAGGGGCTCACATCGATCACCTCGGGACCGGAGGCGGGGGCGGTAGTCTCGCTAAAGATGATGAGCGTGGTCAGGTGCACGTAGGTGCGGATGACAATGCCAGTGGTGTCGCAGCCATGTTGGAAATCGCTCAGTACCTTGCTGCCGAGAAAAAAGCAGGAAGGCTGAAGTCAAAACGTGACCTATTGGTAGCGGCCTGGAGCGGCGAGGAACTGGGACTGTTCGGATCTCAGGCGTTCGCCGATGACTTCTATCAGCTCTATCCAGATGCACCACGGCCACCGGAGACGGAGGAGGATCCCGTTGATGCGGTTGCTCATGCTCACGGGACGACGACGGATGCCACGCCCTTGACGGCAGCAATCGCGGCCTACATGAACCTCGACATGGTCGGTCGCCTCCGCGAAAAATTGGTAATTCAGGGAATCGGTTCCTCGCCAGGATTCGCAAGTGAAGTTCAACGAAGGAACCTTCCTGTTGGCCTTGAGTTGACACTCGATAAGACGAGTACTCGCTTGCCTACTGATGCTTCTGCTTTCGTGGCTCGTGATGTTCCTATTCTGTCGGCCTTCACTGGTGCTCATGAGGATTATCACACTCCTCGAGATACCCCGGACAAGCTGAACTATGAGGGGGTTGCTGATGTTGCCCGGTTATTCGCGTTGATTGGACGCGGATTCCTAACTAGCTCCAAGGCTCCAGATTTCAAGTTGGAGGAAGGCGAGGCCCAGAAGGACGCCCCACGAGCGAGGCTCACGGCTTACTTGGGGACCATTCCTGACTACGTGGCAGGCGATGTCAAAGGGCTCAAGCTGAGTGGCGTCGCTGCTGATGGGCCGGCCGCCAAAGCAGGTGTTAGAGGCGGAGACATCATTGTGCAACTCGCTGGACGCAAGATCGAAGATATTTACGACTATACCTACGCAATTGAGGCGTTGAAAATTGGTGAAGAGGTTCAGATCGTTGTTCAACGCGGAGCTAAGACCGTGACGATGAAAGTAACGCCATCGTCAAGAGATTAAGAGTTCCGATTGCGCTAATTCTGAGACGGAGTGCCAAGATTTGTCCACGTTGACGAATGACTGGCTGGTTTATGGCACGATTCTTTTTTTATCGCGATAACGGCGCGGTAATTGCTCCTCTGAACTGAGATTGAGTTCACTGTCATTGTTGTGACTTAGCGTCACTTCTCAACATTTTTTTGCAGGTAACTGGTATGTTCTTCTTTGATCCTGTTTACTTTCTGTTTGCTTTGCCACCTCTGCTGTTGGGGTTTTACGCCCAGTGGAAAGTGAAGTCATCCTTTCAGGAAATGAGTAACGTGCCAGCGAGAATGAGTGGTGCTCAGGCTGCTCGTCGGATGCTGGACAGTGCCGGCTTGTCGGATGTGGAAATAGAGCAGGTTGGTGGCAAATTGAGTGACCATTATGACCCCCGGCATAAGGTTCTCAGGCTAAGCTCGGATGTCTACAACGGCCAGTCAATGGCCGCGGTTGGAGTTGCCTGCCATGAAGCTGGGCATGCCTTTCAAGACGCCAAAGGATATGCACCACTGGCTATCCGAAACTTGGCTGTACCGGCTGCTAACTTTGGTTCGAGTGCAGGGGTACTTCTGTTGTTCGCGGGCTTGATATTGAGTTTCCCCCCGCTCGCAGTCCTCGGCTTGTTGCTCTTTGCATGTGTGGTTTTCTTCCAGGTCGTCAATCTACCAGTGGAATTCAATGCCAGTAGTCGCGCACGCGAAGAGCTCGTTTCGCAGGGAATCATCGCTGGAAACGAAGAAAAGTATGTAGCAAAGGTCTTGAACGCTGCGGCCTTGACCTACGTTGCTGGCACGTTGCAGTCCATCATGACGCTGCTTTACTACGGAATGCGAGTCTTCGGCAATCAGAGGTAGTATTCGCGGGTAGTTAGGCGCTTCGCTGCAGGATGGGGTGAACTGCAGAATGGGGCACCTCAACGCTGGTCCTTTTGCTGTCCCACACGGTCTTGATGGGATCTGCGGTTCCCTTGCACAAGCGTAGTCGATCAAACTTTCATTGAGGGTGCATCGCTGTCGAACCAGTCGAGGCCTAAGTCCAGCGATGTAGCCTGATGTGTAAGTGCACCGCTGCTAATGCGATCCACGCCCGTTGCCGCGATCGCTGGTAGAGTAGCAATTCGCACATTGCCTGATGCTTCTAGTTCGACAGATGACTTCATGTCGTTCCTGAGCTTCACCGCCTCGCGAAGTTGAGCGATTGGGAAGTTGTCAAGCAAAATGATATCGGGATTGATCGGTAAAACTTCTCTGAACTGCTCCAAGCTGTCGACTTCGATTTCGACAATGTCGGGTGCGGCCAGGCGTTCAATTTGCGAGCCACGCCATCGGAGTGCTTTTTCCGCAGCAGTGCTTGCCGCCATTGGTCCGGTGTTGTCGCCCGCCAATGCGAGGTGATTATCTTTGATCAGGAATCCGTCATAGAGTCCGCTTCGATGGTTATGTGCGCCACCGCAGTGCACGGCGTATTTTTCCAGTAGACGCCAGCCCGGAGTTGTCTTGCGGGTGTCGTATAGACGGGCATTGGATTGCCGGATCGCCGCGACATAGCTGGCCGTCAGACTTGCAATTCCACATAGACGGCCAATGATATTCAAAATGGTGCGTTCGCTCGTCAGAAGGTCACGAACACTACCCCACAACGTTGCGATTGGTTTTCCCGGTGTCAGCCGTTGCCCATCCTCAAGAGCCAATTCAATGTCTAGGTCGGCATCGAATTCATCGACAATCCACGACACCGTAGCGAGTCCGGCACATACACCCTCTTCGCGGGGAACGATTTGGCAACCGCCTCGGCTCTCCGGTTCAATCAAGCAGACGGTGGTCCAATCGAGTGAATCACGTAGATCTTCTGCAATCGAAAGGCGAACAAGTGATCGAAGATCAGCCTCCAGTAGGGAGTTGGCCGTCACGGTTTGGTAATCTTGGGCCGGTTTACGTGACGATGCGTCGCTCATGGAAACACAAACTTGGTAGTTAGGTAGTTGAATGGGTAGCTGTGTGGGATCGATTCACGCACTTGGTTGGGCGGAGTGCGGAACTGAGTGCTGTGGACAACGAGATAATAACGCAGACGAGCCAATTTAGCGCGGTGTAGTTTTGCATTTGAATGCAAATTGCCTGCTTCACGTTTCAGTGTGTTTTTCGAAATGCTGATCTTTGCTGCAATAAATTCCTGCTTCTCAAAATTAGAATTCGAGCCAAAGTCATCAATAATTGGTTTACAACCACGCTGTGAATTCACGCATGGCGTGATGCCGGTAGTTTGTTCGATACATTGATCGTGAGACTTATGCATGGATGATTCAAAGGTTGACCACGAGTTGGTTTTTGCGAGGCGGCCAGTACAGTGGGTAATCGTTGTCACGATCTCTTGTTTGACTCTGGGAATGATGCAGTCGAGAGAAGTGTCACTGCGAGCCGGCGTGGAAAGTGCCAGCCCGGTGGAATCAAATCTGGGAATTCAGGAAAGGGGCTGGCTTGCACAAGTCAATTTGAATTCTGCGAGTGCACGTGAGTTGGCCTTGTTAAACGGTGTTGGTCCTGTTTTAGCGAGTCGCATTGTGGCGGACCGATTCTCGAAAGGTGCTTTTGGGTCCGTGGATGATTTGCAGCGTGTTCGTGGAATTGGTCCAGGGAAGATCGCCGACATTCGCGGGATGGCGATTGTCACCGAGTAGAGTTGTCCTCATTGGGTAAGGTTGGTTGCTTTTCCCTTGCAGGTTGCAGTCAGCCTCCTACGTGTTGGGTCGTCGCTTCGCTAGGATGACGTAGTCGTGGTCTGTACCGACCTTGGTTTCCCGTTCTGTTTCCAAACGTAAGTGGATTGTTCTTGATGGCAGAATCAGATAACCGCCCCGAATCAGATGATCGTACGGGGCGAATGGATGCGGCAGCGGAATTGGAACCCGCCCCGTTTCATCTGCAGCGACCATTTGAACCGGCGGGCGATCAACCACAGGCGATTGAATCTCTCACACGTGGGTTTGAGGCAGGACGCAGCACTCAGGTATTGCTCGGAGCAACAGGTACAGGAAAGACGTTCACGATGGCGAATGTCATCGCAAATCTAAAACGACCTGCTCTGGTGCTCAGTCATAACAAGACGTTGGCGGCCCAGTTGTACAGTGAGTTCAAAGAGTTTTTCCCAGAGAATGCAGTTCATTATTTCGTTAGCTACTACGATTACTACCAGCCTGAGGCGTACATACCTCAGCGTGATGTATATATCGAAAAAGATTCGTCGATTAACGAGGAAATCGACCGTCTGCGTTTAGCAACAACAAGCTCGTTAGTGAGTCGGCGTGACGTTGTGATTGTTGCTTCGGTGAGCAGCATCTATGGATTGGGATCGCCCAAGGATTACAAAGAACTCATCGTGCCACTTCATCGTGGCGAGAAGACCCGTCGCGACCATCTGTTGTTGAAGCTCGTCGACGTTCTTTACGAACGGAATGATGTAGCGTTTGAACGGGGTAAGTTCCGTGTTCGTGGGGATTCCATTGAGTTATGGCCGAGTTACGAAGAATTTGCTTATCGCATTGAAATGTGGGGCGATGAGATCGAGCAGATTTCAATTATCAAGCCTGTTTCGGGAGAGACCGTTCGAACCTTGGACCACGTCTATATCTACCCTGCCCGGCACTTTGTCATGCCAGAGGATCGTATTCAGAATGCGTTGCGAGTGATCCGCGAGGAATTGGCTCAGCAATTGGAGACATTTCAGTCGCAGGGGAAACTTCTTGAGGCGCAGCGTCTATCAGCGCGAACACGTTTTGACCTTGAGATGATGGCTGAGGTGGGACACTGCCCTGGAATTGAGAATTACAGTCGTCCGCTATCAGGGAAACCTCCTGGTGCGACTCCCGACACGCTCTACGATTTCTTTCCGGATGATTTTATTACGTTTGTCGATGAGTCTCACGTGACCGTGCCTCAGGTTCGGGCAATGTATGCTGGCGACAGAAGCCGTAAAGAGACATTGGTCAGCCATGGGTTTCGATTACCGAGTGCCATGGATAATCGCCCGCTGAAGTTCGATGAGTGGGAGAAACGCACTGCGCAAATCTGTTTCGTGAGTGCTACACCTAATGACTACGAGTTGGAACGCACCAAAGGTGAGGTTGTAGAGCAGATTATCAGGCCCACAGGTTTGCTGGATCCTGTGGTTGAAGTTGTTTCTGCACGAGGACAGGTGAAGCACCTGTTGGAGCAGATTCGTGAGCGGGCAGAGAAAGACGAGCGTGTGCTGGTGACCGCGTTGACGAAGCGACTTGCAGAAGATCTTTCCACGTTTTTTCAAGAGCAAAATGTTCGGTGTCGATGGCTTCATAGTGAGCTGGATGCTTTTGAACGTGTTGATCTGTTGCAGGAGTTACGGGCAGGAAGGTTCGATTGCTTGGTAGGGGTTAACCTGCTCAGAGAGGGTTTGGACCTGCCTGAGGTTTCACTTGTAGCAATTCTTGATGCGGATAAAGAAGGGTTCTTGAGAAGTGAAACCAGTCTTGTGCAAACCATTGGACGGGCTGCTCGAAATGCGAATTCAAAAGTGATTCTGTACGCTGATAGAGTCACGGATTCGATGAAGCTTGCGATCGATGAGACCGAACGCCGGAGGACGATTCAGCAAGCGTACAACAAAGAACATGGGATCACGCCCGAAACCGTGAGAAAGAAAATCAGTGCGGGTATCGAACAGGACGCTGCGAAACGACGGAAAAATATCGCAGCCGCCAAGGAAGAATCTGAAGCTGTTTACATCACTGTTGAATACGTTGACAACTTGGAGCGGGAAATGCTGGCCGCTGCCGAGGCTCTTGAATTTGAGAAGGCAGCATCATTGCGAGATCGCGTCCTGCAGCTCAAAGACAATATTGGCAAGCCGCTAGCTGAAATCGAAATTGAAAAGCCAGCAGGTAAGGCAAGCGGGCAGCAACGCAAGAGACGCAAAGGTATCAAGGCAAGTGGGCGAACCAAGGTGCCTCGACCCAAACGCGGCTGAGTTCGACGCGTGGAATCAGGCAGCTTTATTTTGTCGCTTCATTTGTTTCCGAACTCGTCGTCGCTGAGCTTTGCTCATGGAGGTCCAGTCAATGTCGTCTTCCTCAACTGACTGATCCCCTGAGTCATGTTGAGGTTTCGGGGGTGCCGACTTACTTGCCGTTGGGGCTTGTTGACTCTGAGGTTGTGGAGCCTCTGTTTCGGTCTCGTCTTGTTGTTCGCTGGTTTTCTTTCGGCGCCAGCCCATGAGACCTTTTCGCGGCGTTTTTTTGTCCGCTGGATCTGGTTCTGTATCTGCCGCATCTGTGCCCTGGGTTGGCGTGCTTGCGGTTGCTTTTGATCTGGATGATGCACGCGTGCGTTTATTCGCATTTTCAGTATGTTCGGACGTTTCCTCTGCTGCCGAAGTTTCTTCTGGCTCTGATTGGGTACCTGTTTCGCCGCCGGACGCTTTTGGGCCTCTCAAGCCGAACCAACGCCGCTTATGCTTGGCAGGAAGCGATTCTGGCGACTGATCGATATCTTCGTCGACGGTGTTTTCGTTAACCACGTTTTCCTTGACCGCCGCGGTTTTAGCAGCCGTTTTGTTTTTCTTCTTGGTGTCACGCTTGGCGTTACCGTTTTGTTGGGTCGGCGTTGGGGATCCATCCTGTTCAGTCTCGGGGTTCACTCGGTGGTCTGCCTTGTTTCGTTGCCACCAGCGACGTTTTGTCTTCACTTCAGCCACGGTTCCATCGCTAGGCGTCGATGATGTTTCTTCCTCGTTTGAATGGGACAGAAAAAGATTTGTTTTGAATTGCTGGAGCCGATCCATCATGGAAACGTCCTCTACCTGCTTGACTTCCCTATAAAGCATTCGAAGGTAGGTGAGCATGGCGATCAAAAGAGTGGTGCAACCGAGCATCGGAGCAGTGGTTGCCAGTGTCCAGTCTCCAGCTGATTCAACCTTTAGGATGTTCCATTGGACTGCTTCCGGGATTACGAACAGGATGCAGCTCGTGGCCATTAATGCCAGAGCTGTCCGGCAGTGCCAAAGTTCAGCAATCATTCGTAACGCGAGTACTGCTCCACCGAATGTGACCACAAGCCGTACCCAATCGCTTCCGGCTAAGGCGACACGCTTTCCGAAGCCTGCATCGATGATCGCGCCGGTCCAGTCAACAAGTGATGCGAGTACGTTTACGCTAGCCAGAACACTGGCGAGGATGACAATCCGCCAGAGTCGGTAATGCCCTCCAAAGTCGTCATTGCGATAGCGACGTAATTGGTAGGTCATTAAGGCAATGCCAGCAGTGACGCTTAGCATCGCGACCATGCACCAACTGCCGAAACTGTCAGGTCGATCCAAACGGAGCGGGCGAGCGATCATGGGACGCGTCGACAGTGGTGCCCAAGTGACTGCCGCGTAGTGTCCTGAACACAGAATGGTCGCGAGTAGAAAGATGCTGCCAGTTACCAGCAACATGGATCTCAGGCGGATAGGAACCAGTGAGAACCAACGACCGCGAATCCGCTGATGCACACGCGAGCCATATGCCATTTGTGGACAGCGTGCTTCACGCAGCTTTTCCGCCGCACGCCGACTGGCAGCAGACGTTGATTCATTTTCAGCTTGGTGTGCTGAATAGAGAACGCGTCGTCGTCGGTCGTTAGTTCGGCGGCCTTGTTGCATAGTGCGTTGGCATGGGGTGGCGTGATGGAGATCACTCGCGTGGTTGCTAACGTCCCAGGCATGGTGTCGCGAGTGTCGGCGTCGCGCATGTCATGGCATCCTGAGGTCTTTAGAGACACACTAGGAAAATGCCAACAGCAGAGTCAACTGAACTCTGTTTGCTATCAATCCGTGGAATTCCGGGACGGGGCTGTCCACTGCAGGCGTTTAAGATTTTTGATCTGTGAGCACCAATTCTTTGATGCGGCTCAAACCGCCACGCTGATCATTGCGATGACCACGATCACAGCACCCGCTGCGACTTTTCCCAGCGTGCCGATCGTTCGTCCCCAGAAAGCTGCATGGCCAATGGGGAGACTTTCTCGCCACGAACTACCGTTGTGCCATTCACCGAGCATGGCGCCGAGGGTTGCCCCGAGTCCACCGAATAGGATTGCTGCGAGGACTTGCCCGATAATTGGAACTGGTAAGCCGACAATGGCACCAAGCATAGCGCCAGCCATGGAGCCAATCATCGCTAGCAGTGTCGCTTTTCGGCTGGCTCCTGCTTTTTGAGCACCCAAGGCTGCTGCAACGAATTCGAAGCCCTCGCCAAGCAGAGCAAAGCAAAATGCCGCGACCACGGGGATATACCCAATGGAGGCATTGCCCGTTTCAGGGCCGAGAAATGCATAAACGAGTAGAATCAACACCGCGGCCCAATTGCCAGGCAAGGCGATCAGATTCCCTGCCCACGCGATCATGCACAGCACGACCACTGTGATCGCTATCAGGAAAGTGCCTGTCGGTTCCAGCCACGCTGTCCATGCACTCGACTCCGCAAGAATTGAAGCCACAAGCGTCACTGGCGCTGAGAGCGCCGGATTTGCCGTATCCGCATTGGCGGACCCAGTCATTGGGATTTCAAAAATCATGGAATATCCCGTTCAGGGTAGGTTAATTCAGACCATTCCGAATCGGTTCGACAGGGGAGGACGAACTCTTTATCGCTAGCCTACAGCTTTTACCGACTTTTTTCATGCTGCTCGCTCGTTTTAGCGTTTATGGGGTGAACCCCAAGGGGGCGTCGCAGCGTCGACATTGGTGCCGCCAAAGTGTCAACGCTACTAACTCGTACGCAATTTACTGATCTTGGCACCAAAATTGGGGATTTGGAAACCTGTAAACTGTTTTGAGGGTAGCCAAGTCGTCCAGCAGGTCTGAAGAAAAGTACTGAGGCGGTTGAGTTCCCACCGTTTTTTCACTGGTAAACAGGGATCAAAACAACCATGTCACAGAGTTTGTTAGAAACAAGTGTGCTTGTGTTGAATCGCTTTTATATGGCGGCACGGGTGATCAATGTGCGCCGTAGTTTCACTCTGCTATACCGTGATTGCGCGGAAGTCATTGAGAATGAGAATGGTCGGTACGCAAGCTACGATTTTGAAAGTTGGTGCGAGTTGAGTCAGTTGACTTGTCTCGAAAAGCATGAGGGTGAAGATTACATCAGGGCAGTGAATTTCGAACTACGCGTTCCACGCATCGTTCGATTGACGCGATTCGACAGGATGCCGGTTCAATCGATTCGTTTCAACCGTAAGAATCTGTTTGCTAGAGACGGTCATACGTGCCAATACTGTGGGCAGAATCAACCCGAGCACAAACTGAGTATGGATCATGTCGTACCCCGTTCGCATGGTGGTCCTACAACTTGGGAAAATATCGTTTGCTGCTGTCTGAGATGTAACAGTCGTAAGGGAGGACGTACCCCCAAGGAAGCTCGGATGAAGTTGCTTTCACGCCCGCGAAAACCACGTGTGAATCCCCTCTTGGAGCAGTCGGCTGAAGATCCTCGGTATGCGTGCTGGAAAACATTCCTGCATGCTGCGGGGTAGGCACTGACAGCAGACCTCGAAGAGGCAAGAATCCAACAAAGCGATTGAGCTTCTCAACTGATCAGTGTCTCTGGAACGCTCCGCTGTTCGGTTGTGACAAAGTCAGTAATGAGACCTTGTGCCAGATGGGCATTCGGTAGCTTCTCCTGATACTCAAGGTCGATCCTCCCTTTCAACCCCTCGCAAAAAGCACAAAGCAGCTATTCAGGACGCCGGACGCTATTCCACTTGTGACACGATCGCTGCCGATGGGGCAGTACCAGAGGCGCGACATGAATCGAGAAAACGATTGATCTCTGCCTGCTCGCTGCTTTTGCAGCGAGCGTGGTCGCTTGAGATGAGCAAACGCATACCTGAGAGGCGGCCGCGGGTATTCCCACGGCCGATGGTACTGAGGCTCAACACCTGAGGTGAGTTGAGCTAAGCGTCGGTCAGCGGATCAGTTGTCCGCGAGCGGCTCTTTTTTCTCTGTCAGAACTTCGCACTCACCTGACTCGGACTTCGCGGCGTTCAGCTCGAGATAACTCTTCCATTCTTCTGGAAGATTGTCCTCATGGAAAATCGCTTCCACGGGACATTCAGGAACACAGGCTTCGCAGTCAATGCACTCTTCTGGGTGGATGTAGAGCATTTGATCGCCTTCGTAGAAACATTCCACGGGGCATACGACCACGCAATCGGTGTATTTGCATCCTGAGCAGGGCTCAGCTACGACGTGTGTCATGAATCAGACCTTTCTTAGCTATTCAAATCTGGCGAACGGACACCGGTCATCGATTCGACCGGTGAACCTCGATAAATATATCGTCTGGGCA
>Ga0315332_10000110_pt1 | contig 28291 bp, 47 predicted proteins | sample M110034915metaG_FD_203455 | JGI IMG/M metagenome (GOLD analysis project Ga0315332, IMG submission 203455) | Ammonia-oxidizing marine archaeal communities from Monterey Bay, California, United States - M1 100m 34915 | ecosystem: Environmental > Aquatic > Marine > Intertidal zone | place: USA...
TCGCTGCTCCACCTGTCGATATCGACGGGATTCGTGAACCAGTCGCTGGTTCATTTATGTATGGAAACAACATCATCTCTGGTGCTGTAGTTCCATCTTCCAATGCTATTGGTCTACACTTCTATCCTATCTGGGAAGCTGCTACAGTGGATGAATGGTTATACAATGGTGGTCCATACCAACTCATTATATTTCATTTTCTTATTGGTATCTGTGCTTACTTGGGACGCCAATGGGAACTATCCTATCGTCTGGGTATGAGACCCTGGATTTGCGTTGCTTATTCCGCTCCAGTCTCCGCTGCGTTTGCAGTCTTCCTCGTTTATCCTGTGGGACAAGGATCGTTTAGTGACGGTATGCCACTTGGGATATCCGGCACGTTCAACTTTATGCTTGTCTTCCAGGCGGAACATAATATCCTTATGCATCCATTCCATATGTTGGGTGTCATCGGGATGTTTGGAGGCGCTCTCTTCAGTGCTATGCATGGTTCCTTGGTCACCAGTTCAATCATTCGTGAGACAACTGACACAGAATCACAGAACTATGGATACAAATTTGGTCAAGAAGAAGAGACCTACAACATTGTTGCCGCCCATGGATACTTTGGTCGTCTAATTTTCCAGTATGCATCCTTTAATAACAGTCGAAGTTTACACTTCTTCCTTGCCGCATGGCCTGTTATTTGTATCTGGATGACATCTCTAGGTATCAGTACGATGGCATTCAACCTAAATGGATTTAACTTTAACCAGAGTGTCTTAGATACTCAAGGTAGAGTTGTTCCGACCTGGGCGGATGTCTTAAACCGTGCCAACCTAGGTATGGAAGTTATGCACGAACGTAACGCCCACAATTTCCCACTAGACCTTGCAGCACTTCCAGATGATGGATTGCCAGTTGCACTAGTGGCACCTGCTGTTGGATAAACTTCAATAGTCTGTTATAATAAGAGGGTTCTCAAGAGAGACCCTCTTTTTTTTATGATGACATCTTCAATCATTGATCAATACAATCAAGAAGTTGATGCACTTCCATCACAGCATGCAATCAGTGGTGGGGCTGCTAGATATGGTTCAGGAAAGGTTTATGAGAATTTAACCAAGGGAATATGTGTTGGAGTGGAACTAGAACCCAAAAAGAATGACTATAAGAAATCAAAGAAAACAAGATCAGGAAAGCAGTTAAAGAAACTTCAAGTAGATTGGCATGTATATAAAGACGGTTTGTTGAAATATCTAATTGAATGTAAAACTTATTTGGATGCTTGTTATCTTAAAAGATTTATTGATGATGCTCTTGATCTCCACTTATCTCCTGAAGTTCCTGATGATGTAGAGTTTGCTATACTTGCAGGTCAAAATGCTTGTAGCATTACCTCATATGAATATAATATTGAAAAATTCTTTGATTTAACTGGCAAAGAAATACAAGTATTCTTTGTTAATCCTCAACGTAAGAGAAACTCTAAACGTGGTATCTACAAAGCAGAGTTTAGAAGAGATTTTGATATTGACATGGGGGAGTATAATAGATTTGAGGGTTGGTTACAGAAATGAACTTGCATAATGATGATATGTTTAATGTTCTGGATAAGATTGATGACCAGAGTGTTGATTTATTATTGACAGATTTCCCTTATGGTACTCTTAACAAGAGAAATGAGTGGGATACTATTATAGATTATCCCACATTTTGGAATCATGTTGATAGAATATGTACACCAAATTGTGCTATTATATCTACAGCAGCACAACCATTTACAAGTGTATTGATATCATCTAACTACAGAGATTTTAAATATACTTTAGTGTGGGAGAAATCAAAAGCAACTGGATATTTAAATGCAAAGAAACAACCTTTGAGAGCACATGAGGATATTGTAGTCTTCTATAAGAAACAAACAACATATAATCCACAAATGACTCAAGGTACACCATACGATAAAGGAAAAGCAGTCAGAGATACTGAAGCATATGGACAACAAACTAAAGCAGTTCATGTTAAGAACGATAAAGGATTACGATATCCTCGTAGTGTAGTGTATTTTAAAACTGCTGAAAGTGAAGGTAAATATCACCCAACACAAAAACCAATAGCATTATATCAATGGTTAGTTAAAACCTATTCTAATGAAGGTGATTTAGTTCTTGATCCTTGCATGGGTTCTGGTACAACCGGAGTTGCATGTCGTTTAGAAAATAGAAACTTTATTGGTATAGAACAAGATAGTGGATATTATAATATAGCCCAGTCTAGGATTGAACAAACTACTACTGTGTTTTAAATATTATCAAATGCTTCCTTACTAAGGAATTCTGTTTTACTCTCCTGATCTCCAGGGGAGTTTTTATTATCTCTTTCCATCTGCTCCTCTAATTTTTCTAAAGCAGCATTGACTCCTGCTAATCGTTGTTCTAGTGTATCGCGCCAATGAGTATACATTTTGTGTTTCCACTTACGTCTATCATCAAAACTCATTCCTTTACAGCCCATTTTGTCTATTAAGTCGAACCTTCTTATTTATGATATATAAAAATAAAACGATGAATGAAAAGGACATTCATGATATCTTGGATCAAGTGCAAACAGACCATCTGTTTATGGAGAATAGAGTCTGCAGAGTTTGTGGTGTTGAGAAGAGTCTCTTAGCTGATTTCTATAAGTGTCGTAAGGATCATACCTTAAGATCATCTTATTCTTATGAGTGTAAGGAGTGTGCAAAGACAAGAGTTTTGGAAAATTATTATAATACTTCGATAGGAACATGTGATATTTGTGGTACTAAAGATACTAAGTTGGCAGATAATATATGTAAGATTTGTAATAGAGCATTAAGAGAGTTTGGAAATAATATTGACACCTTACAAAAAGCAGTGTTATACTTGGAGAGAAATAAATAATGTTTGATAGATGACGGAGAAAGTTACTTTATTATTTCCTACTCCTTTATACTCAAACAATATTGGAGTTGATTATAAACTTCATCCTACAGATCTACGTTTAACTGACAATGGTAGAATTTCAGTTGATCAACAATATCTTCCTAAGGTTGAATCTTTAAAGGAGATTGTTGATAAAGAAGTAGAAATTTATTTGCGTAAATATCTACGTCTTAAAACTACTGTAAGATTAAAACATCAATCTAGTTGGATGCTTGTTCATAAAAAGGGTGACTATTCACCACAACATTATCATCGTAATTCTTGGTTGTCTGGAATTTATTATTATAGAGTGAACCCTAATAGTGGGGAATTGATGTTTATAGATACACCTCCTTATGGTTGGACATGTTCTTCAATGGATCCAGTTACTGAGGTTGAAGATTTTAGTAATATAAATTCGCATGACTATCAAATTGCACCTAAGGCAGGTGACTTACTTTTATTTCCCTCTCAATTGGTTCATAAAAGTTTTTCAAATGAGAGTGATGATGATAGAATATGCATCTCTTTTAATTATACCTTACATGGAACGTGGGGTAATTCCACTCAATCAATAAGCATATGACTTTTTTAATAGCACTTATGTCATTCGCAAACTTTGTATTCTATCCATTAGTGATAGGTGCAATTATTGCAGTGATTATAGAACAGATCCTTAGAGCAAGAGGTGATGAGGATAACCCTAAAGATGTGAAGAATGTTTTTGTTGCTATGGGCATCCGAAAATATCTGATCAGACAAGCATGGATCTTTAATATCATTTGGTTTGTTGGATACTTTATTCTTATGTTCACTATAGGAAGACAGCAACCAGCAGCAATGCCCGACATGCTTTGGCAAGGATAAATACAGAAACGTAAATTTGTTATGTCAGAAGAATATACTAAGATTGACACTCAAGGAATGAGTGGAGGGCCTATTAAAAAAGGTTCTAGTAATCCTCTGTTGAAGACGACTCATTATCCTGATGGATATCCTACATTTAAACCATTGACTACAATTAAGATGATTGATGGTATGTTGAGAGATGAGTTGAAGGAACTTATTAATGAAGTATTAGATGAGAGAGAACAAAAATTATGACAATCTCACGTGATAATTGGATCAGCATGAACCTCAATGAATTGGTTGCCGCAAGAGCAGCATTTCTTTCTGAGGAAATGTCTGAAGGTCAAATAGAAGATCTTGCATCAGAATTAAGAGTAACTCTTACTTTTGATACTATGTTTGGAATGATTGATGAAGCTATTTGGGATTACTTGGATAGATCTGATAAACAATATGGACAGATTGCTAATGATGCATGGTTAATTGAGATGGAAAAGAATAGGAAGAAGTTTGAACTGGTAGATCTTGTATCACAGTCATGGACTATTCAAGTACCTAGACTTAAAAAGAAATGACTGAAATTTTGAAAGGAAAAGTAAAGACTGTCTTTTCTACTGATGATCCAAACGTGGTACTCATACAGTATGAAGATAAGGTTACTGCTGGTAATGGTAAGAAGGTAGATTACCCGAAAGGTAAGGGAGAAGTATGTTGTAAGATATCTGAATTTCTTTTTCAACTATTGGAAAAGTATGGAATAAGAACTCATTACTTAAGTATGCCTACACATAATGTAGTAGTTACTATGGATCCAAGTAAAGTAATGTGTTGTAAGAAGGTAGATATTATACCAATAGAAGTGGTGGTAAGGAATGTTGCTGCTGGTTCAATAGTGAGACAGACAACACTAGAAGAAGGTAGGATTATTAATTGGCCTTTGGTTGAATATTACTTGAAGGATGATGAGAAAGATGATCCTTTACTTACAGAGGATCGTATCAGGTTGATGGGTGACTATCCTTTGAGTGATCTAGAACAACAGGCAAGAGAAGTTAATACTATACTAATGAAGACCTTTCGTGAGATTGGTTTTACACTTGTTGATTTTAAGTTGGAGTTTGGTTATACTAGTAATGGAGATCTGGTAGTATCTGATGAACTTAGTCCTGATAGTATGAGGTTGTGGAAGGAAGGAACGAAAGAGAGGTTCGATAAGGACTTGTTTAGAAAGGACGAAGGTGATATAGTAGAGGCATACAAGCACATCTTACATCTGCTTAATTATGGATGATATTTTTTTACCTGGTACAATGATTAGAGTTAATAATCCAACGTCAATATATAATGGATATGAAGGTTTCATCCAAAGGATTAGTGGTGATAAAGCTGCTGTACTCTTTGATGATTATTCGCCATGGGAAAAACTAGTAACAATGCCAATAAAGGATTTGAAAAAGAAATGATTGCTGAATGGATTAAAGAAGTTCCTGGTTGGGAAGAAGAATATATGAGTCTGAGAGAATGTGATCCTGGTCCTTATCTCACTGATAATGAATGTGAGGTTCTTCAGAAGGATGGATTATCAGCCAATGAAGGAATGATCTATGGTAGGATGTATGCTGATTGGAAGAAACGTAAAGGATATAAAGTGGAAGAAAATGTTAAACCAGTAAATAGTTCTGAAGATTCTTCCGAATAGAATGTACATTGTTTACGAAGATCACATAGAGAAATTAGAAGAAGAGAATGAGGACCTTAAGCAAGAAGTTCTATTGCTTCGACAAAGGTTGAGATATTATAGTAAGGTCCTTACTGGGACTGTGATGGCTGGAGAGAATGACAAAACCTTATGATGATTCCAATTGGAGAGAGGAGTATAAAGGTTATACCTCTAGCAGGTATGAGTTAGATCTGCTTGAGAATGGACCCAAGAGTCTTGCTCAGTCTTGGATGATGGGTGCACTGCATAACAAGTGGAAGAAGATGAAAGGATATAAAGATCCCGAACCACCAGATTGTCAGTCATCACTTAAAGAATCATTGCAGATATTTGATGACTATAGTGATCCTTATGGTGGTCACTAGGCATTTATATTTGTTAAGGTTTCAACACATGTTTGTATAAATAATGGTAGAATTGTGAGGTAACGAATGTAATGAAAGTATCTTGATTATGTTGTCCGTTCAAAAACGTGGAGGCTACCATGCACAATTTAATATCTTATAATCAGCTTGCTGATTGGAACCAAAAAGAATACGAAGCAGATGTTCATGATCCAATTACGGATTACTTTGAATGTCTAACTGAGTGTGATGAAACAACACAGTCTTGTAAGAGAATGTGTAGACCACTATTAACCTCCTAATTGACACTCATTACAGAATACAATATACTAGGAGCAGTAATGCTCCTTTTTTTATGCATGGAAATTTAGACCCTGAAGAAAATGTGTTACCTGATGAGGATGAACACGAAGACTTGCCAAAAGTTAAATTAAATTTTGATGGTTGTTATAATTATGACCGTCTAAAGAGAGAAGGATTACTTGATGATAAGGTTACTTGCCATATTGATGATGACCAGGTAGATTGTGAGACATGGAGTAAACCTATTTCAGATACTAAATAAAATTTTTCCACCGCCAATGAATAATATGAATTTCACAGTGTATTCTAGACAAGGATGCCCGTATTGCACCAAGATCATACAGGTCCTTCAATTAGCAGAACTTAAGTATGTTGAGTATAAATTAGATAGAGACTTTGATCGACCAAGTTTCTATGTTCAGTTTGGCCAAGGATCAACCTTTCCACAGGTAGTCTTGGATGGTACTAATCTTGGTGGATGCTCTGAAACCGTACAATACTTACAAGAAAATAAATTAGTCTAATGAAATATGAGGATGACTTTGAGAATGTCTATGATTTAATTGAACATGCTATTGATTTAGCATTTTTTAAAGGTAATATGCAACTTAAGTTTTATGATTATTTGAAATATCGTAAGACAACAAAAGCAGAAGCAGATTCCTTTATCGAAAGTTCGACTGCTTCTGAATTAAATCAGTTAGTAACGGAACTTGAGGAGTATATTAAGGGAGGTAAGGATAATGATCACAAACAATTACGTGAAGCATATCATCACATCCCTAAACCTCAAGCAAGAAAGATAAAAAATTATTTAAACAGTTTCCTTGAGGATGCAGTGAGGTATAGTCATGATAGAAGGCCAGGCAGGAGAAAAAAGCGATCTAAATAATGAAGACTCTGAAATTAATAAAGGAGTCGAGTTATTACTTAGAAATCGGAGGAGAGTAGACCCGTCCAAGACTTTTCAGGTAAAATTTTGTATCTTCAATAGAGAGGTTACTTTTTACATGAACATAAAGAAAAAAAACTAACCTGTGGAGAAGTATAATGGAATCACAAATTTTATTTTTTAGTGGTGTATCAATTATAGCATTTTTTATAGTTGGGTTTTTAGTTGGATGGTTTACAAATGATGTTGTAGCAGCCTTTTTAAATAGGCAGAGATTTCCTACACATCCTGAGATGTTTGATGAACATGGAAATGTTATTCCAGATGAAATACATGCAGTACGATTTGAGAATCCAGAACTATTAGAGGATGAAGAAGAATAGCATTGACGGTTTCAAGTAAATATCCTATACTGAAAATAAACTAATTAATACCATGCCTACATTAAAAAATACAATGGAATTGCCTGGAGATCCTAATTCCGATGGCACCATGTATCAAAGTGCCTCTCCAATCAAAAAGAGGAAGAAGGCAGCCGCTCCTAAACCACTTCCAACACTGCCCTTAAATCCATTTGTGTATGAGATTCTTGAGTTAGCATCAAAGCAGAGGAGTGGTGAAAGAAAGATTGAAGTTCTTCAAACATACAGACATGAGTCTCTTACTAGTATTTTGATTTGGAATTTTGATGAGACAGTCATTTCTCTACTTCCTGAAGGAGAGGTCCCTTACGGTGAGACAAATGCTCAAACGACCTTTGCAGGTAGTTTATCAGAGAACCTTGCTAAAGAGGCACGTGGAGGCGAATCAGCAACAGGCCAAGACCTTGATGGTAGGAATAAGACATCTTTGAGGAAAGAGTGGCCAAATCTTTATCACTTTGTTCAAGGTGGTAATGCATCTCTTACAACAGTTCGTAGAGAGATGATGTTTATTAATCTCCTTCAAGGACTTCATCCAAGAGAAGCAGAGATATTAATTCTTACAAAGGATAAGAAGTTGACTGATAAGTATAAGATTACTTTTCCACAGGTCAAAGAAGCATATCCAGACATCGCATGGGGAGGTCGTTCATGACTGCAGAAGTGGAGGAAAAGGAAGAGGTTGTTGTAGAAGAAAAGAAAAAGGAAGAACGATTTGATGCCTATGCTTATTCATGTCAAGTGTTGTTAGAAAATACTACACTTGCAAAGGCTAAGGATAAGACTTTTCCCAGTGATGCATATCTTGTTTGGTATAATGTAGAAGGAAGTGAGGTGTTAGATCTCACTCGTTCTGCCAAGAAGGCTAATATTTTTGATATGTATTATGATAAGTATTCAACTGATCTTAAACGAATTGAGTATGGACATGGTACAGTAAATCCTAGTCAGTGGGGATATAAATCTCCAGAGAAAAAGAAGAGGAGAAAGGGATGAGCGATGAAAATAGGCTTAGAGATCAAATAAATGAAATTATAAAGGATGAGATTCAGGATACGATTAATGATTATGTTGATAAGGTAGAGAGTGGAAAGGCAGCAGGTTTTGAAGAAGGTGATGAACTAAAAGTTAATATTATGAAGGATGAAATAGATAATATTATTAGAGAGTATAAGAAAGTTAAAAAGCGTAAGAGATCCAATCTCCATCAGGTAAAGAAGATGGGACTACTTGATAAGCACGGGAAGCCACTAAAATGAGACTAGGAGTTATGTGTTCTGGCAATGGAACCAACTTTGAAAACGTAGTCCGTACTTGTAAAGATGATGAAGTTGTGTTGATGATACACAATAAGAAAGAATGTGGTGCTAAGAAGAGAGCAGATAAATTAGGAATTCCTCATTGTCATATTAAGAGTGCTAATGAGGAGGATATTATTAAGTTGTTTGAGGCATGGAGAGTAGATCTTATTGTTCTTGCGGGATGGATGAGAATTATTTCTCCTAAACTTATTGAAGCATTTCCAAATAGAATTATAAACATTCATCCATCTTTACTTCCCAAGTATAAAGGACTGCATGCTGTTGAACAGGCACTAGAGAGTGGTGATGATACCACTGGTTGTACTGTCCACTACGTCACCGAAGAACTTGACTCTGGTGCTATAATATGTCAAGAGGAGGTTCAGATCTTTCCACATGACACAGTTCAGTCACTGACCAAAGTCATTCAACAGAGAGAATACGAAATTTTACCTAGAGCAATAGAAAATGTTAAGCACCAGTTACAGATTAAAGCTTACTGATATTTGTTGTCGGATTAAATTGGGTCGTGATGTGAGTTTAATGGAAAGGATTTGGGTATATAAAATAACCAGATCTAATAAACATGCAGCAGGTATAGCAGAGAGATTGCAATGAGAGAGTGGTATGAGGACCAAGTGGAGAGACGCTTTGAGGAACAGGCAAAGGTGGAAGCATTTAAAGAACGCTCTGCATTTCTACGACAGGACACAAGGAGGAATGGCGTTAGATTTTGGGATGAAAATGGTAAAGGAAGGATAGTGAAAGGAAAGAAGATTTATAAGAATTAAAACAGTGTAAATAACTATACAATAAAAAAAATAAGATGGCTCTCACTTCTGCACAACTAATAAATTTAAAAAATAAATTTGCTGATAAAATAAAAAATGATAATGCTCATATGGTATGGGAGAATTTTTTAGAACCTCTAGTTGATACTGAATTGAGTGGAAAGACAGAGGATCAAGTCCTAGCATTGATTGAAGTAACGTATGGTCTAGGTTTTAAAGATGATTTAGTTGCTTCTGTATAAATTTTTGTATCACATGTTACACTCTTACTTGACTAAATAAGATACTATGTGTTAATATTCACATATCGTTCACCTCATTAGAGGCGCAAGTAAGTCGCGGAACGGAGCGTTCATCCTATGTTCAACTTGCTACTACCAGTTCTAATTGCTTCTACATCTACAGGACTCATGTCATGTGAGGACTATAATTGGCTGATGAAGGATATGAAATTCCCCGATGTCAGTGAACAGTTGAAGCAGGAAATAGTGGAAACTATGAAAGACGGAACTGATCCTGCATGTTTTAAATCATAGGACGCAAACGACTAAAGGAACGGACTTAAAAAACCCAACTACTTTAGGAGTAAAAATCATGGCACAAGTTACTTACCGTGGTGTTAAGTATGACACCAACGACAGCAAGAGCTGTCAGAAGCAAGTCTCTGAACTCGTTTACAGAGGCATTAAGCACACAGAATCTAAGGTTGTGTGTGCAAAGTGATCTAGATCTTACTTGATCTAAAACCAGGGTGTTTACATCCTGGTTTTTTTGTATTATAATATAAACCATCCAAGTATTTTAAAATATAATGGATAGAGATAAATTAAAACTTATTGTTAAAAATCTTAAACTTCTTGTGGAGTCTTTGGAGTCTGAAGTCTATTCGGATGTTGATGCATATAAGTATGAAAATTATAAGAATATGCTTCCAGAGATTGGTGATTATGATGAAATCTTTGATGATGATGATGGATACCCAGATTAAATGACAAAAGTTATTTGTGTTCCTACTGATATTAATGTAGAGAAACTTGCCAAAAAGATTCTTAAGAATGAACCAAGGATAATAAAGAAGTATCCTGCTAAAGGTATTAATCTTAAAGATGATTTTGATGGTCAGACTGGTTTAGGTTTAAATTCTTTAACATCTAGATCGTGTCAGTATAATCTTTTGAATTGGTGGGGAACAGGACCATTAAAGAAGTGGATGCGTAATGGATATGAGAAGTATAATAATATCAAAGGCAAACCATTATATGCACAATGTTGGGCTAATGTAATGAGAAAAGGTGATCAAATAAAAGCTCATAAACATGAATCATGGGATGGAACTCCTCCTGTTAAACATCTTTGTGGTCATCTTTCTGTTCAAGTTGATGGTTCTACCTCTACTTATTATGAAGGTAGTCCTATTTTAAATAAAAATGCCCAGATGACTCTCTTTCCTGCACATACATTTCATTGGACTGATAGGTATGGAAATAATAGTGAAAGAATCACAATAGCATTTGACATACATAGCGAAGAATTTTATAATATTGATATATTTGATCAATACAAATATCATTGGGTTAAAATATGACACAGAATGTTAGATTAGTAAGTGTTACTCCTGATGCGGAGAAGCATATGGCTTATGTTGCTCGCGTGAGTAACCCTAAGAACCAGGACAATGAAAAGTTTGCAGGACTGTTGAAGTATTGCATTCAGCATGGACACTGGAGCGTCTTTGAGCAGGCACATATGACGGTAGAGATCAATACTACCAGAGGACTTGCTGCACAGATCCTACGGCATCGCTCCTTCACCTATCAGGAGTTCTCTCAAAGGTATGCTGATAGTAGTTTGTTAGAAGAGGATATTCCTATTCCTGAATTGCGTAGACAAGATACAAAGAATCGTCAGAATTCTACTGATGATTTGGATCGTAAACTTGTGCATGATTATGAGATAGGAATTAGAAAGCATTTTGATAATGCGATGTGGTTGTATAAGGATATGTTAGCCAATGGTGTTGCCAAAGAATCTGCACGGTTTGTATTACCCCTTGCTACTCCTACACGACTTTATATGACTGGTTCAGTGAGGTCATGGGTGCATTATATTGATCTCCGATCTGCACATGGTACACAGAAAGAACATAAGGACATTGCAGAAGCAGTAAGATGTATTTTTATATGTCAGTTCCCTACTGTATCTGAAGCACTTGAATGGAAACGTGATGATGAGTGCCCAGAATGTGAGGATCAACCTTCTATTCTGATTCCATAACATAAATAAACTTATAGAGTATTACGAATTGTATGGCTACGTATCCTGTTATTCACAAAGAAAGTGGTGAGCAAAAAGAAGTTTCGATGAGTGTTACTCAATGGGACCAGTGGAAAGACGATAATCCTGGATGGGATAGAGATTGGTCTGACCCTTCTACAATGCCTGGAATAGGTGAGGTAGGAGAATGGCAGAACAAACTTGTTGCTAAAAATCCAGGATGGAATGAAGTTCTAGGAAGAGCTGCTAAAATGCCCGGTTCTAAAGTAAAAAAAATCTGATAACTTATGCCACGTAGAAAGAAAACAGATCAACCAGTAGGTGCCGGGATGACGGCAAAGCAGATGAAAAGAAAGAAACCAATCAACACTGATATGATGAGAGAGATTGATCCTCTCACTGATAATCAGAAACTCTTGTTTGAATCTTATGGTAAAGATAAGAATATTGTTGCATATGGTGCAGCAGGTACTGGTAAAACTTTCATTACACTCTACAACGCATTAAGAGATGTCCTGGATCCAAACACACCTTACGAAAAAATATATATTGTTAGGTCTCTTGTTGCTACCAGGGAAATTGGCTTTCTTCCTGGTGATCATGAAGATAAGTCCTCACTTTATCAACTTCCATATGTAAGTATGGTAAAGTATATGTTTGAGATGCCTAGTGATTCTGAATTTCAGATGCTCTATGGTAATCTCAAAGCACAGGAGACTATAGACTTCTGGAGTACATCATTTATTCGTGGAACTACCTTGGATAAGGCAGTTATTATTGTTGATGAATTCCAAAACTTGAATTTTCATGAACTTGATAGTATAATGACAAGAGTTGGATCCAATTCTAAGATTATGTTCTGCGGGGATGCTACTCAGACTGATCTTACCAGGTCTAATGAGAAGAATGGAATCGTTGATTTTATGAAAATTTTAAGGATCATGCCATCGGTTGATACTATTGAATTTCAAATTGGTGATATCGTTCGCTCTGGTATTTGTAGAGAATACCTTATTGCAAAAACGGAACTTAATTTATGACCTTTACTCATTGTAATTTTTTAGGTGAACTTGAACTTGACAAAAAAGAAACTCCCGGGTGTAGACTTTATCAACTCCCAAATGGCAATTGGGTTCCTTCGATCACTTCAGTTACTGGTTTTTATAACAGAGAAGTTTTTGTCGCATGGAGGAAGCGGGTTGGTATTGAGGAAGCTAATCGGATCACGAAAAAAGCAACCTCGCGTGGTACAGATTTCCATGAAGCTGCACAGGCATACTTAATGAATCTTGAGATGGATTGGGATGAATTCCAACCATTGACCAAGTTTATGTTTCATCATTTGAAACCAGAACTTGACAAGATAAATAATATACACGCTATAGAAAGAACTTTATATTCAGAATACCTTGGTCTTGCTGGTAGAGTTGATTGTATTGCGGAATATGACGGCGAGTTAGCAGTAATAGACTTTAAAACATCCACAAAAATTAAACCCGAAAAATGGGTAGAGAATTATTTTGTACAAGAAATGTTTTATGCTTCGGCATACTATGAACTAACAGGTATTCCTGTCAAAAAACTTATTACTCTTATGGTAACACCAGAGGGTGAGATTAAAGTATTTGACAAAAGGAATAAAGAGGATTATATTAAGTTATTAGTTCGTTATATTAAAAAATTTGTATCTCACAATCTTAGGTCAGAAAATGGAGAATGAACTAGAAAAAGTATTGGAGAAGAAGTTTTATTGTCCATCTAGATTTACTCAAGAGATTGAGAATGTTGTTACAAACAATAGCAATATGTCTTACATAGATGCTGTTGTTTATTTTTGTGAAAAGAACAGCATAGATGTTGAGTCAGTATCTAAATTGATATCCAAACCTCTTAAAGAGAAAATCAAGTATGAAGCACAGGAACTTAATTTCTTAAAGAGAAGTTCTCGTGCTAAATTACCACTATGATAGATCCAGACGATAATCCGTTTTGGGGTGAACCAACACCTACTGATCTATGGGCAGATATGGCTAAACTTAATGCTTTGTATGAGGAATTGGATTGGAGTCATAGAGATTATCTTGAGATTTCAATTGAAGGTAATCATATTGTTATTAGAAATAAATCTAAAGAGGGTAGATGAATGAATGATCCTTTGGTTATGAAAAAGTTAAAGCAGGATTGTCCTGTAATGGTGATTAAGATTCCCCCACAGATTATGAGGGAACTTGATGTATGGGTAAAGGAAGGTAAGAAGTTTAAGAATAGTCCATTAGCAGCATTGAAAGCACATGAGAATGTGGGATATATGGCTATGGATGGAAAGAAGCATAATTCATATCAGTGTTCTATCTCTCCTCATCTTATTGAACAATCTTTTTGGTTAGCATGGGTGCTACGATTGACTGCAAAGTACTGGGGTATGGGATCAATGCATCGTGATTTTGCTTTGAGAAAATGGGATGGTCATTTTGATTCCTATGATATATGGACTAACTTTGCATATAAAGGAGATGATAATCCAATACATAATCATGCTGGATTACTATCAGGTGTAATCTATTATAAGAACCATAATCATCCTACTATTTTTAATGATTATGATTGTGGTTATGAAGGAGAGGATGGTACAATGGTAATGTTTCCTGCATCTACTTGGCATCATGTAGAACCACAGACTGTTAATAAAGAAAGAATTACTCTTGCATTTAATATAATAAAGGGACAATCACAACTTATTCATGAACAAAAATGATGATAACTAAAACTGAACTGATGCACTATCGTCTTCAAGCAATATTGAGAGAAGATGATGGTTTAGATATGGAGTATCTTGGTGAGCGTGTAAGCTATAAGACAGGTGAGATGGTTCCTTGGTATCGTTTAGGAAATGCAGAAGTTCCTGTAGATGCTATTGGTGAATTGGAGTGTGTAGAAGAAGAGGAGTGAATGGTGCCGTTTGAAGCCTATAGAACTTATCTGTCTCTGAAGAATCACTTTACCAAGGACAAATATGATTACCATAAGTATCGTGGTAAGGTGAGAGCAACAGTTAAAGCCTTTTACAAACGGCGGGACAGATTTTGGTTTGAGAAATTTTCAAGACAGAAGAATGATAAGGAAGTAGAAGAGTTCTTTGTCTCTAATTTTATTTCATGTGATGACCCAGAGTCTCTTTGGATTGGAGAGATCATTCAGAAAGGAGAGGATAGATATAAGTCATGGCAGAAGAGAGTTCAATCATTATCTTATATCTTTAAAGAAGAATCACAACAGTTATTTGATGATAGGAAAGTAGATGAAGTCTTTGATTGTTCTAAAGGTCATCCACCTATCTTAAAGAGTTATCTTGGTGGGAATACCTCACTTGAAACTCTAGTAATATGTGATAGAATATTAGAGTATAGGAAGAACTTTGATAAGAAACTTGATGATCCGGTGTGGCAATCCGTAAGCAAGAGAATTCAAAAGTATGAGCCATTCCTACATATTAATGTACCTAAATTTAAAAAAATCTTGCAAGAGATTGTCCTATGACCTTTTTTGATTCAGAAGTTGTCCGTGCGGAGCTTGCAGAAATTGCAGAACTCCAAGAAGATGTTTATTCAACCATCTTTAAATTTCCATCTCTCTCAAAAGAGGATAAGATTGATCATGTTTCAGACCTAGAACGTCTATTAGAGAAACAAAAAATTCTTTATACACGTTTAAGTCTTTCTGATGATCCACAGGCAAAACATATGAAGGAGCAGATTGCAAACTCTGCACTACTCATGGGTCTCCCTGCAAATGTTGACATGAATATTATATTCAATAATATGAATCAGTTACTGAATCATATGCGTCAACTGATTGACATGGATCAATTTCCATTGTAAAATTATAAGGTACACACAAGCCAAATCTAACAAATCCGAGGTAATCTAATGTCTTTTGCTAATCTAAAAAAGCAATCGTCTCTTGGCTCTTTGACTGCTAAACTAGTTAAAGAAGTTGAGAAAGTTAATAACAGTGGTGGTAACACTGATGACCGTCTATGGAAACCTGAAGTAGATAAAGTCGGCAATGGTTATGCCGTCATTCGTTTCCTACCTGCTCCTGATGGAGAAGACCTACCATGGGTAAAACTTTACTCCCATGCATTCCAAGGTCCTGGTGGATGGTATATTGAGAATTCACTTACTACTACTGGTGGTAAGGATCCTGTTACTGAGTATAATCGTGAACTCTGGAACAGTGGTAATGAATCAGATAAAGATGTTGTTCGTAAACAGAAGCGTAAGTTGTCTTTCTATGCTAACATCTATGTCGTAAAAGATCCTACTAATCCTGACAATGAAGGACAAGTGTTCCTTTATAAGTTTGGTAAGAAGATCTTTGATAAGATTATGGATGTAATGCAACCAGAGTTTGAGGATGAGACACCAATCAATCCATTTGACTTCTGGCAAGGTGCAAACTTCAAGTTGAAGATCGTTAAGAAGGATGGTTACTGGAACTATGATAAGTCAGAGTTCGATACAGTAGGACCACTGCTTGATGATGACGATGCACTAGAAGCACTATGGAAGAAGCAGTATTCTCTTGCTGCTGAAGCTGCTCCTGATCAATTCAAGTCTTATGAAGATCTTGAGAAGCGTCTGAAGTATGTCCTAGGTCAAAAGAAAGCACCTGTGAATCGTTATGATGAGGAGACTTCTAATGAGGATAGTGAGCGTGGTACATTTACACCACAGTTTACTTCCACTAGAGAAGAACCAGTTGCTGCTTCAGTAAGTTCTTCATCTTCTGCTGATGAAGATGATGCACTAGCATACTTTCAAAAGTTAGCTGATGAATAACTATTAACTAGTTAATCTAATATTATCAGCATTTTTAAGGGTTCTAGATATATAATTACTAGAACCTTTTTTATAGTCCATAATTTCTGACATATTATCAACGGCAAGTTTTAGATAATCTGCTTTAAGAAGGAATATATTTCTTTTATCATCTTCTATTTTCTCTTCGTATTGAAAATTGGTTATAGGACTAGCAAGATCTACAGTTGTTACAAGAGATTCGATAAATGAATCCCAATAAGTATAGGTATATCCTTTTGAGACTGTAGTACCAGTTGGTAATAGAGTTACTCCTCGACTATCTCTAAGTTCAATAGATTCATAGTGATGAACTCCATTGTAAAGGTTATCATAAGTTTCATATTTGTTAAGTAAATATGCATCAAAGTCTCTTTGTTTTAGAGGCCATTCTGATTGGATGTTTAGTATATTATTTGACATTAAAACTAACCAATCATAAGTAGAATGACCATAGACTTTGTGAGCCACATTATCAGGTCTATCATCACCTATGATTTTATATTTTGTAAAGAAGGTAGTATCTTGAAAGATATCGTCTCTAAGTTTTACTCTCTTAAAGAAATTTTTAACAGCAATATAATCACCAATCATTGCGTCTGGAAGACGACTGACGTAATTAAAATCTGGGACGTAACTGAAATATGGTTTAGGCATTTTTTTAGTACCCTATATGTGTATCTGCATTGCCATCAAGGTCGTTATAATCACCATCGAATACTGGTTCGAGTTCTTGGAATTGTAATTGCATTTGGTATGCTGTCATAGGACCATCAGTGAAAGTTGAATACTGTCCATCTGGAGTATATGTTAGGGCTAAATTTGTTAATGCAGCTTCTTTAAAAGTATTTAACCATTCATGTGTATTAGTTTTATGATAATAACCTATCATAAAGGTATGTGGTGCTTTAACAAATGTAAAACTTTGACTTTTTTTAGGAGACATTCCTTGTTTGAAAGTTCTTATAATTTTTTTTATTGCTCCTGCTTCTTTTAGACTTCTTGCTGAAAGTCTAAAAGTAAAAGTAAAAGATCTTAATTTAGGTCCATTAAATAATAATTCCATATTAGTATTTGCTGCCATACCCCATTTCCTTTTGGAGAAGTCAGCACCACTTAAAGCATTATTCATAACTGCATTTTGTATTGACATTTGAGTTCCTTGACTTGTAGCACCTTCAGCTGCCTCTGTATTTACATTACCTTTAGGAATAAAGTCTCCAAAAAGTCCTGCCAATGCAGTTGTTATTGCATCTGATTGACCTTGACCCCAGTCAACACCATTAGAATCACTAATTCCTGCTGGTATTGGTAGACCTATTGTAGCTATGATTTTTCTCTCGCCGTCTTGAGTTCCTGCTGGTGTTGCTCCTTTAAAAGCTCTTCCTGACTGTAAACCCATATTAGCTCTGGATTTAATTCCAGACATGGAGTCTGCACCAGTGTCATAGTTTCTAGGTTGATATTTTAACATATCAAATAACATAAAATCTTGAGTATTTCCATCAAGACTTAGTGGATATCTTATTATATCAACCCCATAATCTGTCCTTTCTTTATCTTCACCTACATTCATTTCACTTTGAGCTACAGCCTCTGCATCTGCTTCTTTTTCTGCCTTTTCCATTGCACCACTTTCTAGGTCCTCTTCTTCTTTTCCAGTGAGTACACCTGTAACGACACCAGCATTTTTATTTCCTTGAGCTACATTACGTGCTTGATTTGGAGGAACTATGTCCCTATTATACATTGTAGATAATACTTCTTGACTTCTAACATTGTTGTTTATTTGTGAATTATTAGTATTTAAACTCTTTTGTAAACTTTCTCCCGCTATTGGTCCACCTTTACCATTTGCATTTCCAGTAGCCATTTCTGGATAATCTGGATCAGAATAAGACCAGACATTACCATCTTTATTTTCTATTGGGTTACCATCTGCACCAATATTTTTTGATGCTGCTGGTCTCCATTCCCAATCTCCATCAGCATTTTTTGTTTCTATAAACAATACTTGTTTTGAACTAGTAATTTCTCCTGAACCATCTTTTTGAACAGTTGTAACTGTTCTATGATATATTTCTGTTCCGCCCACAACTTTCTTTTCTCTTGTGGTTGGCAGTGGACCACCCATAATACCACTACCACTACCACCACCTGTTGTCACCCATTCTTCGTCACCACCAACCTTACTACCTTTTGAACCACTGCAGTATCCGTTAGGTTTTTGAACTGGGCAATCAAACTTGGCCATTAGAATATACTTTTTAGTTATTTAGTAGGTATTGTGCATAAGGTAGTGATCGCACAGACATAATTTCTTCAGTGTTAATGATGTGTAAGTAACCTTGAATCTCTTCCCAGGTATAGTTTCTGGGTTTACCCCAGTGAAAATTAATACCTCTGAATCCCCACCTAAAGATTTCAAGACATGCAACTAATGGATACTGATCATAATATAAGTTTGGTGTCTTAGGACTATAGACAAAGGTATAATACTTTCCTACTTCAGGAGTTACTTCAGTCTCCGTAAATGTCTCCATGATATTCATCATAATATCATCAGGACTTTCAATACCAACTAGTGAATCCTTTAACAGTAAACCTCTGTCTTCCATTACCTGATTCCTAATTCCTGTTCAGTAATGATTTTAAATTCTATTCTTCTATCTTTACAATATTCTGATGCTGCTTTCCATTTAGCCTGATTGACTGCATAGGTACTCATCTCATACAAGTATCCTTTAGTTACTCTTTTCTTTTTCTTTGGTGGGGCAGTTTGTTTTTTGGGTTTAACTTCAATGATATATGTCTTTACTTGACCAGAATTTTCTTTAATTTTGAATATAAAATCTGGATAGTACTTATGAATACGATTATCAACTGGCGAAAGATATGGTATAGAAAGTTCTTCGCTACCCCATTGAAGAACATTTTCATTTAGATCACACCATTGACAAAATTTTCTTTCCCAACTACTACGACAGATAATATTGCCTGAATCACCGGCATATTTTACAGGAAACTCTGGTTTATACCTACTTTTTACACTTTCTCCCATGTATCTTATATACATAGTACATACAGGTTTATATATTTATAAATGGTGTTCCCTTCTCACCCAGATTATACAGCATCTTTTTTAAATCAAGGTGCTGAATCGATAGGTTCAGTTAACGAGAGTACTCCTAGTTCTGGTGCAAAGCATTTTAATGATATTGCGGCTAAGATTCTTCAACCATCATTAACATCTCAATTTGTAGTTTCAATTACTGAACCTGGGAATGGTACTATAAAGTCTCGTGAGAAATGGAGTCAAGCAAAAAAAGATGCTGGATTAAATTATAATACTGGAGCACAAGAGACACTTTATCTTCTTTGTTCAGAAACAGTTTTGCCAGGATCAAGTCTTGCAACACATACGATAACTAGTGATTTTACAGGTGTTACAGAACAGCATGCCTATAGAAGAGTGTATGATAATAAAATAGATTTTACTTTTATGGTTCCTGCTGGTGAGAATGCATATATTCCTATTAGATTTTTTGAAACATGGATGAAATATATTGCTAATGAACCTTATAATGATGATTTAGAGAAACCAAATCATTCTTATAGGATGAAATATCCAGCTGAGTATTATGCACAAGGTGTAGCAGTAGAAAAATTTGAAAAGGATGGTTTAGGTACAAACTTGGTTTATAAATTTGTAAACTGTTTTCCTACTTCTATAGTATCGATGCCAGTGACATATGATGCATCACAGATATTAAAATGTACAGTTTCGATGTCATATATTAGATACTATATTAATAGTGTTCAAGGTAAGAGAGAACCAGCAGCGGAAGTGGTAGAGGCAGAAAAGCAAGATAAACGGCCTCCAGTTACTTCACCACCACCAATTCCTCCTACGCATAAGTGGTTTACCGCAACTGGTATGCAGATACAAAGAGGACAATTAGGTCAACGATTAAGAACAGCAATGAGACAACAAGGAATTTCTCCTAATACAACTCGTGTCCAATATCAAAAATTGCCAAACAACCAAATTAAAATTAGGAAATAATTCTTCATTGACCTGCTAAATAAACATACTGAAATTACTATAGGATATTATGCCTTTACCAAAGATCGTTACACCAACTTATGAACTTGAGTTGCCATCAACAGGAGAAACAATTAAGTATAGACCTTTTCTTGTTAAAGAGGAAAAGGTACTTGTCATTGCATTAGAGAGTGAAGACACTAAACAGATTACTACTGCAATTAAAACAGTACTTAAAAATTGTATTCATACTAAAGGAATTAAAGTAGAATCACTTCCTACATTCGATATTGAATATCTATTTTTAAATATTCGTGGTAAGTCTGTTGGTGAAGAAATTGAAGTTAATGTTACTTGTCCTGATGATGAGACTACTACTGCTCAAGTAAAGATTAATCTTGATGATATTAGTGTTCAAAGAGATGATGAACATACTAATCAAATTAAACTTGATGATTCTATTATGATGGAACTTAAGTATCCATCGTTGGATCAATTTATTAAATCTAATTTTGATATGGCAGATGAAAATCAAATGGATCAGTCTTTCCAATTGATTGGTCAATGTATTGATAAGATCTATACTGAAGAAGAAGTATGGGCTGCAGCAGATTGTACTAAGAAAGAAGTGAATGACTTTTTAGAATCAATGAATTCTAATCAGTTTAAAGAGATTGAGAATTTCTTTGAGACAATGCCTAAACTTTCTCATACAATCACAGTTAAGAATCCAAAGACAAAAGTTGAAAGCGAAGTAGTAATTGAGGGACTGGCATCTTTTTTCGCTTAGTCATGGTCCATATGGACCTGGAGAATTATCTCCGACTTAATTTTGCTTTGATGCAGTATCATAAATATTCATTATCAGACATTGAAAACATGATACCTTGGGAAAGAGATATCTATGTTGAACTTTTGAAGCAGCATCTTGAAGAAGAAAAATTAAAGCAACAACAGGCGCATGGCATCTAGTTCTAAAAACATTTTAAGTTTAGTACCTAGCGGTAAGAAAGCGCCTAATGTTGCTGCCGAAAAGATTGATGAAAGGGTTTTAAGACTTCTTGGCATTGAAGCCTTTGAAGTCGAGATGGATTATGATACTTATAAGGATGCATTGCGCGAATTTATGGCCAAAGGTCGCGCATCCAAGACTGAGATACCAAGTGAGGAAGTTGAAAGAGTAACTAATGAATGGAAGAGAGTAAAGAGTAAGAAAGGTAGATTTGTAGCAAAGAAAAAGGTAATAAAAGCAGAGAATATAAAATCAGGTGGTGGAGTAGGAGTAAAAACAACAACAGTTTCTGCTCAAAAGTTACTTCCTGGTACTGCAGAACCGCAGAAGGAGAAGGTTAGTGTATTAGAAGGTATTAAAACTTCTCTTGATAATATTGCAAACGTTTTAAAACAAAAAAATAAATTTGATAGGAAGCAAGCTGCGGATGAGGAGAAAGATGCAAAGAGATCACGTAGAGAAAAAATATTAGGAGGTCTTAAAAAAGGTGTAGGTGTTATAGCAAAGGCAGCAGATAAGATATTAGGACCTGTAAAATCAATCTTTCAAAGAATTTTTGAATTTTTTATAAAGATGGTTTTAGGACGTGCATTGATAAAGATGATGCAATGGTTGGGTGATAAAAAAAATCAAGGTAAAGTTAAAAGTATTATTAGGTTTTTTGAGGATTGGTGGCCTGCTTTATTAGGCGGTTATATTTTATTTGGAACAGGATTTGGTTCTTTTATTGGTGGTTTTATTCCCATGATTGGGGGTTGGATTGTTAAATTGGTGAGTGTAGTTGCATCTAATCCATGGTTAGCAGCTGCAGCAGCTGGTATAGGATTATTTGCTGCTGGGGCATTAATTCCTAAAATGTTGCCAGGAACAGTAGATGCAGAAGAAAGAAAAACTGAGAAAAAAGTTGAAGAACAAGGAGAGGATACGGTTAGATCACAGTTAGAACAGCAAGCAAATAACCCAAATCTTTGGCAAACACTTACTGGAGAATCTGCTGAAGCACAAGAACAACTTCATAAATTAGATACTGGTAAAACAAAATCATATGGATTTTTTGGTGGTGGATTTGGTGGTGGATTGAAAGGTGGATTGTTGGGTAGTATGTTTGGACCACTTGGAATGCTTTTAGGTGCTGGATTGGGTTCAGGTAAGATTCAAGATTGGTTTGGTGGATTAGTGTCAGGTGAAAAGGGTGTAGATAAAATTCCTGCTATGTTATCTGATCAGGAATTTGTAATGAGTGCAGGTGCAGTACGGCACTGGGGTGTTGATCAGATGGAACAGTGGAATGCTGCAGGTGGTGGAACAAATAGACCCACGATGATGAAGGGAACTACTTATGCTGCTGGTGGTGGTCATATGGGTGATAAAACATCTGGTGATGGTCCTAATAATGTACCAGCAGCAAAAGAAAATAAATCCCCAGGAGCATGGTATAAAGATAAACTGAACCAAATTTATATTTGGCAAGCTCCAATATCAGGTTCTCAAGGATTTTGGATGAAGAGTAATAGACCTGGAGTGGGTTCAGAATTGAAACCTCCTAAAGTAGAAGTCGGTGATATTAATATTAATACTTCTGGTTCTGGAAAGTTACGATCTACATCTACACAACATAATGTGATGGCACCAAGCGGTGGCCGGATGGGTTATCTTAATACAAAGACTGGAAAATGGACTCCAAGAAATTGGACTGATGCTGGTAAAAAGAGGTATACGGAGAAAGGAGGAGAATTGAATGAGTTAAAACCACAAGGATTTATGAGAGGTCTTGCTGGTTTGGGTGATATTTTTGGACTTGGATTAACTGATTTTGATCACCGAGGAAGTCAGAAACTTGGTGGAATAGGTTTTGATCCAATTTCTGGTGGTGTTGATAGGCAATGGGGATCAGAAAGGAATTTATCTAAGGCATTACAAGTTAAAAAAGCATCGCAGGCTAGGTTAGATAAGTTAAGTAATGAAGGTAAAGCACATCGATCTTTTACATCATGGAATCAGAAAAAAGGTATACATGAAGTTAAAGGAAGAGGAAAGAGGTTTGATGCTGAAGAGAATGCACGGCAAGAATCAATTCAGAAACGTGGTGGTTGGTGGGGTCAATTTACACGAATGATGACTACTGATCGTGGTTATACGGATAATAAAGGAAATTGGAGAGATCTTAACGTAGAAGATAAAGCAGCAACAGCAAGAATAAAACAAGCAGGGGCTGCTGCTATTGGTAAATATTATTCTTCATCTGATGGAAAATATTATGGTAACTATCAACAAGCAGTAGATGCAAGAAAGGAAAGACTTTCTGTACTTGCAAAGGATCAGGCAGCATCTAAAAAGCAATTACCAGGACCACCAGTAAGACCTACTGTAAAAGTAAATACTGGTGCTTCTAGTGGTGATGCCGGTGGTGGTGGGGTTACTACTCCTTCTTCTCAAGCAACAACAGAATCTCCAACAAGTACGCCACCAATATCTGCTAGTTGTAGCGCAGCAGATCGTGACAAATATAATACTACTAGTTTCTTAGGAATTAGATTACCGTGGTGAGAATAAATGGCAACTAAAGCACTACCAGCAGCAAAAGTAAATCCAACGAAGTTTCTACCTTCAAGTACTAAGAAGGTATCTTCTGCTAATCTTGTAAAGATGGGGAAGAAAGATGATGAGAGTGGTGAATTAGTTGTAGTACATTCAAAAATAATTAAGATAGAAAATCTTATAAAGACTAATTTTAAGATTGAAAAGGATGCTGCAAATAAAAAAAGAATAAGAACAGAGAAACAAAAGCAGCAAGTTAAAGAGGATGAACTAGAAAAGAAACCAGAAGGTGATGAAAAACCTGGTAAGAAGATTTCTTTACCACGACTTTCATTCTTAGAAAAGATTAAGAATTTTCTTTTTAAGATGATTCTTGGTTTTGTTGCTATTAAATTACTACCACATCTTCCAAAGTTATTAAAATTCCTTCCTGTATTAGCAGCAGCTACTGAATTTGTTTTGGATTGGGCAGGAAAAATTTTAAATGCAATAGTAACTGTTGTTGATTGGGGTTATAAACTTTATGATACATTTAGAGGATTAGTAAAGAATATATTTGGTGAAAAGGGTCTTGAAAAATTTGATGCACTTAGTAAGGCTCTTAACACTGTTTTAAATGCTTCTCTTATTGTAGCAATGGCAATGGCCAGGATGGCTCCTGGGATGTTTGGTCGAGGTGCTGCAAGTGGTCAAGTTTTCAAGCGTGGTGGTCAAACACTTTTAGCTAAAAAAGGTGGAAAATTAACAAGTACTGCAGCTGCTAGGAAGTTTGCTTTAAAGCATGGTAGAAGAGCTGCAACTAGGCAGGTTGGAAGTGAAGGTGTTAAGGCATTAGGTGGAAAGTTTGCACGCTCTCAAGCGACAAATCTTGCCCGAAGAGGATTTATGATGGTGGTTGGGAAGCAAGGAGCTAAAAATATTTTAAGATTAGTAAAACCTCTTGTTAGTAAAATACCATTTATTGGTGGATTGTTGGAGTTTGGATTATCATGGGCTCTAGGAGATCCTATTGGTAAAGCAGCATTTAAAGGTATTGGTGCTGGATTAGGAACATGGATAGGTGGTCTTCTTGGAACTTTAATACCTATTCCTTTTGTTGGAACTGGTATAGGTATGTTCCTTGGTGGTACTGGTGGAAGTGTGTTAGGTGGTGCAATATATGATGCAATTTTTGGTGGTAAGACGAAACCATCTGAACCGCCAACAAAAGTACCTGATGTGGAGAAGATGTTTGGTGGTGGTAAGACAGGAAGAAAGTTAAGAACAAGATCACGTAGAACTTCTAGAAAAATTAGAAGGTCTCTACCTAGGGTTATACCGTTGCCCTTGGTGCCTGGAAGAGATGTAGGTGGTGAGAAAAAACTTGATAGGATGTTCCCAGATACTGAGAATTATCATAAATTCAAAGAACATGGAACGGATAGTGCATGGTGGGATCCTCTTGGTGTTTTTACTGGTACTACTGGTATTACTGGTACTAGGGTAACTAAAACACCCATGGATCCTATGGGTTATATTAAAGATGTTTATGATAAGGATATTAAGACTCCTTTCTTTGGTCCTCTTATGGGAGTGAGTGTTAAAGCACTTTCAGGAACTAAACCATCAAAAATTGATTATTGGAATATTGGAAAAGGATTAAACGCATGGGTATATGATATGTTTGGTGATGTAGAATTAGGGTATGCTGGTGGTGGTGAAGCAAGGGCTAATATGTTATTGGATGGTAGAGATTTATCAAATGTTATTGCAAGATCAGTTGAGAAAAGTATTGATAGAACAGTTGAGGATACGATTAATGATTTAAGGCATCAATTAACACTTGGAAAAATGGGTGCTGCTGCTGGTGATTCTGCGACTGGTGCTGGTGAAGTTAGACGACCTGGATTTAGCCCAACTGGTCAGACTTATGCTACTGAATCTTCAGGAGAGTATGGTGATATTTTAGATCTTATTTCTAGTGTTGAAGCAAAGTCTTATGATACTATTAATTCTGGTCATATTGATGGTTTAAGTACCATGACTATTGCTGGTGCTAGACGTGCAGCTTTAAATGCTGGTTATGGATCTGGTGCGATGGGTAGATACCAGCAGATGCCTGATTATGTATTAAAGAGAGCAAGGGATATTGGGTTAGATCCTAATAAAGATTTGTTTAGTCCAGAAAATCAGGATAAACTTGCTATCTTATTGATTAATGGAGGTGGTTATAAAGCATGGAAATCTGGTAGTATGACTACTGAAAAGTTTGCTTATAATCTTGCTGGAACTTGGAGAGGTCTTCCAGAAGGTCCAAGTAATTTAACATATCAAGATCGGTTTGCTTCTGGAAATAAAGCACATACTACTTGGGATCATGTAATGAGTGTGTTGAGTGGTTCAAAGACAAGTGGTAGTGTTGCTAGTGGTACTTATGGTAATAAAGGTGGATCGCTTGGTCTTGCATCAACAGGAGATGAAACGACTTATCAGAGTGGTGCAATAACACAAATTCCAGATCCAGGTGGTTCTGATTATGGATATTATAATCCTGCTGGACCAGGATCACGTAAGAGAGGACCACATGGAGTTGCTGGTGAAAAAGGTATGTCTGGACATATTCCTGCACAAGGACATAGTGGTGAAGATTATGCAAATCCAACAGGAACACCTCTTGGTATAAATGAACCAGGAAAAATTGTTGATGTTAATACTGATGGTCGTGGAGGTGGTTATGGTAATTTCCTTGCTATTAAATTGAATAATGGATCCTTTCTAAAACTTTCTCATCTTAATTCAGTGTATGCTAAGATGGGTCAGGACGTTGGTGGTGGAACTGTTGTTGGTACTGTAGGAAGTACTGGATTGTCTGACGGACCTCATTTGCATTTGGATTATGCTAGGAAATATACAAAAGCGAATGCAAGAGTTGATCAGACTATGAATCCTAAAAGAATAACTGATAAATTAGGGTTGGGAAAGGCAACATCTAGACCTGCTCTTGAGAAACATTGGAAAGGTGGATACACTAAAGGATATAGACATCAGGCCTGGTTGGGTGAAAGGGGTAAAGAATTTGTTATGGATGCTGATTCTACAGCAGCAATGGATAATGTTTTCCCCCATATGTTGAAGCAACTCAATAGAGGAAATTATGCACAGACTGTTGCACTCTTAAGAAGTTGGCCTCAATATGCTTCGCAAGCAGGACAGAAAGTTGATCTATCAAACAGTGATAAAGAACTTCTTTTGGCACAGGGATCAAAACAGATTGTTCCTGTACTAACTGGTGGTGGAAGTGGTAGAGGTGGTGGTGATCCAATGGCCGCTCTTGTTTTCAATGCATGAATCAACATTGATTAAATAGAGTATAAGGACTAAAAAAAGATGGCAGAGACTAAGGGAACAAAAACAGATACAGGTGCTAATGTCACTAGATTGACAGTTGAAGAAGGTAATTTAAAAAATGTTACCATCAGTGCAAATGGGGGAGGAAACAGTGTTAATATTGCACATCTGATTGATAAATTTAAATATTCTGAAAGTATTCTTGATCCAACTATAAGAGTGCAACTTAGATATGTAGATACTGGAAGTGCACTAGAGGGGAAAGGAATTATTCCAGGACTTCCTCTAGTTGGAACAGAAGAAGTAAGAGTTATTATGGAAGATGCTAATCAAGAGAAAATTGATGTGGAACTTTTTGTTGATGATATTAATCCTCTAGGTGATGACCAACAAAATTCTGTTGTTGATTTGGCACTTGTATCAGAAGAGTTTATTCAAAATGAAGATGGTAAAAAGAGAGTTAATATTAGATTTAATGGAAAAATATCTGACCATGTTAATAAGGTTCTTACTGACCAAAGATTTTTAAATACTCAAAAGAAATGTAGTATCGAACCAACAGCAAATGTATATAATTGTATAGGTGTAAATAGAAAACCTCTTGCCTTTAATTTATGGTTACAAAAGAAAGGTGTTACAACTAAAGCTGATAATAGTGCTGGATTTTTTCTTTGGGAAACTTCTGAAGGT
>Ga0315332_10000111_pt1 | contig 28264 bp, 38 predicted proteins | sample M110034915metaG_FD_203455 | JGI IMG/M metagenome (GOLD analysis project Ga0315332, IMG submission 203455) | Ammonia-oxidizing marine archaeal communities from Monterey Bay, California, United States - M1 100m 34915 | ecosystem: Environmental > Aquatic > Marine > Intertidal zone | place: USA...
GATGTAACCTACAAGCCAACGGATAGCTATAACACCCTTTGGGATTTCACTTACAAGCGAAACGATAAGAAATATTATTGTGAGATGAAGCAACGTAACTTTACCTTGGACTATGCGATGGAGAAGTACACCGAGGGGTTATTGCTAGAAGCTCACAAGTACGAACGCATTTTACGTAGGACTAAGAACGAGAAGTCCGCACAAGGTCTTTACTTTAACTTTTTTAGTGACGATAAGGCGTTAGTGTTCAACCTTAACAAGATTAAAATAGATAAGTGGATGTGGCGAACTATGCCTGAATCTACTGAATTTACAAAAAGAAAATTTGTTTACAAATATGTTACGTTTCTTGACTATAGTAAAGGAAAATTGTTTTATATTTGAGTATTCTGCTATTCTTTCATCATTATAGCGTTTTTAGTTTCTAGGTAGAAAAGGGTTTAATCTTAATTGGTTATTCCCTTTTTTTTATTTACATTTGTTGAAATTAAAAGTTATAAATGAAGAGATTACAACTTATTAACAGGTATTAACAAAAGGTAAAAGGTATTGAGTACGTTACGCCACAATTGTGTGGAAAGTAGTGACCTAGGATAGCACGAAGGATAACTACTAATACCAAGTATACGACGGTATGCATACCTTTTGTTTTTATTTACATATATTGAAACTAAAAACTAAAAGTTATGAATGAAGAGATTGCAAGATTATTAAAGCAGAACGCATCTAACGTAGCCAATTCGGGTACAGGTAGTCGATTAGACATAGGCGATGATAAGGCGGTAGCTAGAGCCTGGAGCTTAATACAAATAAAGATTAAAGCTATAGACCCTGAGTTTTACGAAATAATTAAGGAAAGATGAGCAAGATAGAAAATATAGTTTGTGCTAAGATTAAGCTACGTGCTGCGTTAGGTAAAAAGAAATATGGTACTACTATGGAGCGTGACGATTTAACGCCCTTAGATTGGCTTAAACACGCTCAGGAAGAAGCAATGGACTTGGCTGTGTACCTTGAGAAGTTGATACAAGAATTAGAAGAATTAAAAAAGGGAGCTAAATAGCTCCTTTTCTCTTTTGTTACGATCCACACGCTTCGCAATCGTCATCATCAATGCCACACGTTTCGGGTTGGTCCTGGTCGGTTAAGTCGACTATCCAACTATCCCAAGTTTGTCTAGCAACCTCTTCGTTGCGTTTCTTTTCTTCTTCGTCCATTTTGTTATTTCTTTTTTTCGTTTATCCATTCTATTGGAACTACTTTATCAGCCCACTTGATGTTATTCTTATCGCACCATTTAGAGTAGGTCGTCTTACTTCCTTTAAACAACTTGTTTGTGTGTCGTTGAAAGACCATACGAATATCCTTGTCGGGATGCTGTGCTATAACTAGCAGCATTTTCTTCCTATCTGCGGTGCTAAAACGACCTTTTAACTCTAAGATGATACCATTCGGTAAAATAACGTCAGGAGTATATTTACGTTGCTCGGAAACCTCATAGTGCAAATTAACAGTTTCATACTCAAATGATACATTCTGCTCGTCAAGTTTACCGCACACAACCTTTTCATAGTTACTCCTGAACCTGTGGATTGTTTTCTTCATAAGTCTTTTTGTTATGGCACGAGTGACAAAGCGATTGTATGTTGTTATGGCTTAGTTTAGCTCCTCCTTGTTTGATTGGTTTAATGTGATCGACTACATCAGCAGGTACAACTTTACCTTCCTCTTCACAATGTAAACACAAAGGGTTCTGATTTATCCACCAACCTCTAAGTCTACGCCAAGGTGCTTGACGATAAAACGAAGTGTCACCACCCCAAGACTTATTTTTGTCTACGGGCTTAACTCTTCCTCGACCTTTAGGTAATGTAGGCATCTGTTAAACTATAATTAATTCAAGTCCGTTTCCTTCGGTTGCTTCCAGTAACTCATTGAGAGTTCGCTTTGATGAAGTAATATCCAATAAGGAATCCCCGTTGACCTGTCCAAAGCTAGAGCCAACAAGAATACACCCTCTTGTGTCGGTATTATAGTTTCCTTGATGAATAAGAATGTATCTTCGATTTCGAACATTATGCAATATAAGATGTTTTTTGTACTTATCTGAGGTTCTGTGAGAAACTTTATACACACCTTTAGGAACGCAACTCACGTTAGTTTCATTATCCTTCCAAGGCAACTCCAATGTCTTACACTCAAAAACTTTTTTAAGCCCCTTAAACAGCGTTAAATGACCTAAGGTTTGTTTACCGTCATCGTCAAGTCTAGTTAGTATCGCTTTCATTTTTACCTTTTAATCTTTTCTATTGACCTACCTGCAAAGTAAGCAGCGTAAACAGTTATAAGAAGAGTTTGATATATTGGTTTGTAAGCAGCATCAATAGTAAAACCACCTATGTTGCCATCAAGAAAAGAAAGTAACACTAAGATAAGCGTAAGGAATATAAGCACCAAAGGTCGAATGTTCTTAGATAACCAATTATCCGCTTTCATATCCGCTTCCCACCTACGACTAACTTGCTCTTGAGCGTCTGACTCAGCTTTAACTAGCAAATCTTTCATCGCTTGTTTAGCGGCTAACTTCTCTTCCTTAGATGTGCTTAAGTTGTCTAGGATTTCCCCGACTGACTTAATTACATTACCACCAAGTATATCAACTAATTTACTCATATCTTTTATTTTTCTTGTACGCTACATAGAAATTAAATAGTGTATAAGCGATACCCAGGAGTAGGGCAGCGAACCTTAACGCTGCTTCTACCTCTGTGAAACTTAACCCTATAGCTGTACCATTGACCGCTATGTTTTTGATTGAATCGCTATCCATTAGTTATAGAGTTTTAGATGTTATCTATATCGTTTGCGTTATCTCTAACAAACTTAGCCGCTTCGGATCGAGTCATCAAGCAATTTTTCGGATAGGCTTTGTTCTTACCTAGTTTAAGTAAAGCGGATAGCTCTCCATCTAACCAACTTGCTTCGAGTTCGATTATATAGAATTTAGCGTTTCCGATTTTAACCATTGGGTTAGCACCGAACTTTCTACGATTGTACTCTCCAAGCTCTTTAAACGTTGGATGAATTACTCCGTTCTGGATACCCTCTTCATCGTACTCAGGTATTCCGTACGTAGCTACTAACTCTGTTGGTATTAGTTTATTAAAAGTTGTGTTATCTAAACACATATATACATTTCCTCTCATAATAATTAATCGTTTGTATGTGCAGATAAACCTGCGTTATAATTGTTTTCTATTTCGTCTGATGTTAATACGCTATCGTAAAATAAAACATCACTTATTATATTTTTTGATTGTCTTGTAGTAATAAATGAACTATCTCGACCTACATTTAAATTATGTGATTCGTCAACTGTACCACTTACTGTAATCGAATTAGGTAAATTATCATCTAAATATAATTTAAGACCTAAAGTTGTATTTGGTTCATAAGTAACACAAACAAAAAGCCATTGCCCTGTTGGGTTTTGACTTGAAGATGTTACTTGATATTTACTAACGCTAGTATTTATTGTGGCTATAATATTATTATTATAGTAAGTAGTACCAAAACCATATGTAGAATTTGTAGCACCAATTCCTCTTCCTTTACAAACTAAAAAATTATAATCAGTAGTAGTTGTACCCTCGTCTAATTTAACCCAAAAACTTGTAGAAAAACCACTTGACATATCTAAATCAGCATCATCAGCTACTTCAGCATAACCACTTCCATCTAAATTAAACGAGTTCAATCTATCTCGTACTGCGTTACCGAAGATGTCCTGTGTTGGTATGGTTGGGTTAGGTATAACAGTTGAGTTTAATGTTGCTGCTCCATCTGTTAGTCTATAAGCACTTGCTGATGATGATTCTTCTAGTTGTCCACCCCAAATCTCCATATCTCTTGCAGTTGCACCACTATATGTATTAATACTATACAATGTACTTGATGCCGATGTATCATATAATTGTATCCTATCCCAATTACCTGTTAAAGTAAATATTTGAGCTACACCATTTGATAATCTTATTGTTTCGCCTTGTGTGCCTTTTACATAAATACTGAAAGTTTTACTAGAACCTGCATTGTCTAAATATAAACTATCGTTAGCATTCATTTGCATTCTAGTAGAATCGTTTGCTCCACTCGGAGATGTACCATAGTTAGGTGTTAAAGTAACCGTAGCTTCTTTATTCCATTGACTAAAGTCTTGTGAGTAAGAAAACAAATTACTCCCCTTACTCCAATTCATCATACCTAGTTGTGGTATTCTTGGTTGAGCATCAACGTAGTCAGCTCCATTAATCAAACCTCCGTGGTCGGATGCGGTTACTTCTCGAACGGATACGTTGTCATAATAAATAGTCTTAGTGTCATTTACAAGTCTACTTAATGAAACATAAGTTGTTGTTGTTGTTGCAGTATATAAAACATTAATACTACCACTTGATTGATTGCTTGTGTCAAAAGTAGCTCCACTACCATTTGAGTTCGGAGATAAACCTATTAATACATTACTTAAGTTTGGATTGTCAAAATTTGCATTTATTAAATAGGCTTTACCTATTTGCGTTGTGAATCCTTGTGTTGCTCTTGAAGAAGAAGATGTTGTTGGTGTAATTGCAAGACGCTCATTATCAATAGTAAGACTAGCATTAAAAAATGGCGACCAACCTGTTGTTCCGTTACTAAAATCTCCATTAGTAACCTCTTCCTCTTCCAAATTAGTTCCACTATCATAAGCTACCAATCCATCGCCCTCGCTCAAAGCCCAATAGCCTTTTAAGTTTGTAACGCTTAAAGACGTACTAGGGTTATCTATTGCAAGTTTATTTGGGTTTGCGTAATCGTATGCGATGTCATCGGTTGTCCAAGTTTCATTATAAAATTGAACATCAGAAATAGCAAAATGACCATAAACACTACTATAAACTTTACCTATTTGTAAAGACGTTGTTGTCCATTCATCAAAAGTTAATACAACCCTTTGCCAAACATCTTGTGTTACTGCTGAAGTTTGAATATTGTTTACATAAGGAGTGAAGTTAGTAAGATAACTTGTTGCTGATATGTTACCACTTGTAATAGATATTTGTCTAAATTGTGGAAAACCAGACAAACCTAAATAAAATAACCCCTCATTACTTACAGATAAAGGTTTGATCCAAAAACTAATAGTTTTGATAGGTATTTGTGCAGTTCCAAAATTAATTTCATCATTAGATCCATCAAGCTCAATCGCCTTACCTGTAAACAACTCGCCTACATTATTGTTGCCCGATTTGTCAGGTGTGATTTGCGTTAGTTCTTTTATGGAGATGTTGTTTATAGATAATATTGTATCTAAAGTACCATTAGCAAATGCAATCTCATCGTTGTCACTTGTGATAGTTAATGTAAATTCAAACTCACCCAAAGAGTCTATTCTATTATCTGTATCAGCAACTCCACTTTGTATTGGCTTTCTAAGGTAAATATATCCACTTGTATAGGAATTACAGTTTACTTTGATAACATAAGTAGAGCCTATTGTAGTATTTAAAGATTGAGATAATCTTTTATATAAACTAGTAGCATTTATATTAGCTACACCACCTGATATTGTCCAACCTATCCCTGTTGTCCAATAAGCACCTGTTGTGCTCTCTGCCTGTGTGCCTGTTAAAATAAAATCTCCATCAATAACTTCCTCCCTACCTAATGTTTCGCTCGTTTCAAATCCAAGCCACATCTTTAGATTGGTTGTGATTACGGAACTTATTGCGTTTCGAATAGCCCCGATTACGTTTGTAAATGTTATTATCATAATTTAAACGTTTTAAATTAGATTAATATAAAGCTACTATGTCGTCTGCGTCTGTACCTGTACTAAATACTTTTTTAACTTGAACTGCTAATACCGATCCGTTTGGCAAATTCTTAAAGGTAACATCATCGCCTGATATAGTAGTTACTTTAACATCTCCACCTGTACCGATAAATAATACACCGCCTGGTATAGCTAATGTTACATCTGCCGAAGCAACATCTACTTCGACTGCTTTAATTGCTTGTTGCGTTACTTTGTTAGTTGGAATGAATCCCATAATTTTAGTTTTTATTAGTTGTTATTAATTGATTGTTTAAAATTGTAAAAAGGTAGTGAGAGAACTAGGCGAAAAAGGTAGCGAAAACCTAACCCCCTCACACCTTTTAGTTTACTTTTACTATACCTCTATCGTTCCAAAGGTCGCCTCGATTTAGACCTCTGTTAGACGTTGGTAACGTGCTTCCACTTAAAGTGTCCATAGTAGGAGTATCGCCTTTATCTCCTTTCTTCCCATTTGCACCTGTATTACCTGTATCTCCCTTATCCCCTTTATCACCTTGTGGTCCTTGTGGTCCTTGCGGTCCTTGTGGTCCTTGTGGTCCTTGTGACCCACCTCCACCTGTAAAATCCTCAGTTAAATGTCGTCTAAGCTCGTCTAACTCTTCCGATACGTTTTGTAACTGAAGATATACTATACCTAACTGAGCAAACGAACCTGAGTCTTGTATATGCTCTGCGTTTTCAAACTTAGTTTCTAATTCAGTTATCTTAGCAGGCTCAACCTTATCGTTACCATCACCTGTCTTAGTGAATATAGTCTTATTTTTTTTGTCTTGTAGTGCCATATCTTAAGGTTGTGGTTGTGCTGGTGGTTGTGTATTATATTGTAAAACGATTGTCATCGATACTCCGTGTACTTGTGATGAGTCGGTTCTACCAAACGAAATTATATCTCCTTTAGTGAAAGTCCAATTACTAGGACAAGAAACTTCAAAATTTCTACTATATGCAGGTGTAATAATGGTGTCACCTACTGGAGTAGTGGAAGATGCTTTATGAAAAGTAATTGTAGATGTTTTACTCGATGTGTGAGAGTTATAATTATGTATGCTTTTTACAAACCCATCGTAAGGTGCTGTAAACATTAAATGATAAGAACTTGTACTAAGAGTACCTTCTGCTGTGGTAGCTCCTGAAATTGGTATGTAATAAGTTGTCGTAGCCGAAGAGTGGTGATAGTGAGCTGTCCGAATGTCAAGTACGTTTTCCGCTTTTACGTTGGTTAGGTCACCCTCTAATATAGATATAGTAGAACCTTCAGGTATAGGGTATTCAGGTGTAATTGAATTTATATTTATACCATTTGAGCCTTTTGCTTGCTCTCCATTAACAACTACGACTAAAGTTCTATTATTATTTTGAGATGTAATTATTAACTTTTGATTATCATAAACCCTACCTAAAATATTTGAACTTGTTTGTAGTTTATTTATAGGTGAATTAGGTGTTATATCTACGTCTATAGTACCTAAAGCATTTACGCTTTTTATGTTATTATCGCTAGATATTATGTTACCTATAGATGAATTATTAATATCAGGCAAAGAAGGACCTAAAATAGGTACACTTGAATCATCTTCTGTAAATGTAAAGCTAGATGAGTTTGCTTTAAACCACTCGCCACTCATCGTTTCACTTTGAGCTTTAAACGTACCACCTAAAAAAGTGTAATAATTAAAGTCTGTATTATTGTTTATAGAGTATTGAATTAATTTAGTAGGCGATATATCAGGACTAAATACATCGGCTTGCAATATTTCTAACGGTTCAGCTTGCAAATCAAGATATTCATTACACAATAATTGAGTTGGATTTATATAACCTCCTGAATTACCTACTCTAAAACCTGTGTTTGCTGACTTAGCTACGCCATCAGAGTTTAAGTATTGAATGTTTTTTACTTGTGCTGATTCAGTTCCTGAAGAACCAATTAATAAATCTTCAAACTCAAACGATTCTTCTGCAATTACATTAGATTGACTTGCTACATAAATAATACCCTCTTCTTCATCGTTTACAGATATACTATCTACATCGGTTATGCTTGATAAAATAAAAGGGTTTTGATTTGGATAAATCGTAAATCTTGCTTCGTTGCTAGCGTATGGATTTGTTGATGGTAAAAATGGCTGTATTATTTCTTGACCTGATTGTAGTTTATAAGTATAATATTGATTTTGAGCTGCTGTTAATTTACAAAAAACTTGACCTGTAATTGGAGGTAAATCAGCTTCTTTAGTTAAATTAAATAAAGTTGTAAAATGTATTGAACCAGGAATTAATGGTGTATATGAATTACAAGGTGAAGTTGAACTATCACTTGAGTTAAAAGTTGAAATTAATAAAGGGTCACTACTTATAGTACCTGCGTTATAACCAACACCCACCAAATTAGTAGGTTCTGAATCTACCCAATAATACCTAGGACTATCAGGGTTGTGTGTTAACCAATAAGTATTTGAACCATCACTAATTCTTATTTGCCAATAAAATCTAGTGTAAAAATATCTTTTCTTTAATTGTTGTCCTGAAGTAAGGTTTGCGTTTACTATAGCTGAACTTAAATTTTCATCATTATAAAGATTAAGAGATATGTTTAAGTGAGCTGATTCAGGCGCACTTGGATCGGCTTGAAGATTACCTACAAAAGTGTAATTAGTATAATCTACGTTTGGGTTTATAATAACATTAGCTTGACCATTCTCAAATTTAGCTTGAACGCTTTTATAAGGAGGTTCGTAAGTAAAAGTAGAACCACCCATACAAACACCTTTGTTAGCATTTAAAGTTCCGTCTAACGTAAGTAATTCATTTGATTGTAATAAATTCGTTTGTCTATTATCACCCTCTTGATATTCATAGTATTTTATATTACCATTTAGGTTGTTTTTATAAAAGTTAGGTTGTATAAATTTATACCTACCTTCAGAAAGAGTACCAACAGTATTAAATACTTTTAAAGACTCATTTAAAACATCGTACTTTAAATATCTATCAGGGAATTTTTCAGGATTTGTTACAAAAGGTAATTTAGCTATTCTGTACAAATAAAACGGATCGTCTGAATTGTGAGCATCTCCATTTCTCCACCAATTTATTGAGTTTTGAAACCAATAGTTGTTAGTTGGGCAAGGTGCTGAATCAGTTACTAAAGTTTTTACTAAAGAAATATCAGTTAAACTAAAGTTAATAGAACCTGATATAGGAGTTGGGTTAATTCTTAATTGATTTGCATTAACTAAAGATGCTCCTTTGATAACATAATTACCATTAGAGTAAAATTGATAAGTTGATTGAGATGTGCCTAGTAAAAATTGTAAACCTTGATTTCTAAAAGATAAAGACACAGATTCATTTTCTCCTAAGTCTTGAATTGTAAATGATATAGAAATATTATCTCCTGACGTTACGCTAATACCACCACTTGATGAATTTAAGTAATTAGCAGAAGCCCCTGTAAAATTCATTTTACCTAAACCTGAATCTAAAGACCAAGCCGAACCAAAAGTCCAACCTGTAGTATCTACTAAGAAACTACCATTTTCTACTTCTTCTGCTTCTACATTATAAACACCTGCGTCATCTCCAAAGTCTTTAATGTGTTCATTTATAGTAAAAGAAGATGAAAATTCCGCACTAGGTATAGCCGATTCTGCTTGCTTTGAGTAAGTACCTATTGAGTCTGTTGCTATAATGCTAGACCCGTAAGGGTATGGTGTGTTTTGAAACGTAGAGAAAGAAGGTTGTACCCAACCAAACCACCAAATATTATCTCTTGATATAGAGTTTTTATATACTCTAATGTAATACTCTCTATCTCCCTTTTCTAAAATGTCGTATAGTAATGCTTCGTCTGTATCGTTTTGTACTATAAAGTTTAAAACGCACTCAGAATTTATAAACCTTCTATTTCTAGTTCCACCTGAGCCAGTATATTTACAAGTAAATCCTTCCCCTTCTAAATCCATAGAAATAGGGTCACCTGTATAATCTTTCTTCCAAAGTTGAACGTGCCAAGTCGTACCTGCTTGACCTAATATTCTTGTTTCTCTTAACTTACCATAAGTTGCCATAAACTACCTTCTTTCTTTTCTTCTGTTAGCTCTATCGAACACTATCAATAAATCATCTCCGCTTATTCTTACATCAGGAATAGCAGCAGGTCCACCTCCGCCTAAAGCGTGGTTAGGTATAATCGTTCCGCTTTGACTTGGTACGAACAGTTCAGGTCCTCTTTCACCTACTAGACTCATCTTACCTACAGGTGGTTGACCTCCGTTTGCGAAAGCTCCACCCATCATTCCTTGTAAAATATTACTAAATCCTGCTCCTTTAGAGAATATACCTCCTGAAGCCATCGCTGTACCACCTAAACCTGTAATACTTAATAGGGCAGCTAGTACAGCAGCCTTAATTACCATAGCAGCAATTTGCTTACCTAAATCTACGAAAATTTGACCTAAACCTTCTAATAAATTACCACCACTTACAAGTACACTTGCAAATGAATCAGCAAAACTTGTAGCTATAGTTAGCCCATATTGATTCATTGCGTTAGACCACTCTTGAGTCTTTACTCTAGCCGATTCTAATTGTATTAAATATTGTTCGTATTCTTCGCTAAAATCAAAAGGTGATTTAACGAATTGTTGTTTATCATTGTCACCTTCTGTAGGTGTAGGTGCTGTAGTTGGTTTACCACCTGATAAGTCAAATAACTTGTCAAATGCGTCTAAATCTAAACCTGATAAATCTGATACAACATCTTTTATTGTTTCTCCAAAAGTTTTAAACTTTGCATCATCAGGATCTATATCATCAAGGTTTTTCTCTAAAGCCTCAATAGTTCCTATAGCCGCTTGCATTTCTATATACAAAGCCGATGTAGGTCCTAAAACAGAGCCTAAACCTTTTAATAAGCCTTTAATTATACCGTTAACACCTCTTGATGATTTAGCTACTGAAATTAAAAAAGCGTTCCAATTTCCTGCAAGATAAACTACTCCTGCTGCTAAGACACCTACTAAGCCTATAATTATGCCTATAGGATTTGTAAACATAGCAAATCCAATTTTAACTACATTTTTTATAGCAGTAAATAACATACCAAATGATGATGTTAAGGAAGCTATAACTAATAAAACAGGACCAATAGCACCTGCTATTCCTGCTACTGTTAATATAGTGTTTTTAGTTTCATCATCTAAATTTGTAAAGTTAGAAGCTAACTCTGTTATTTTATTTATCAAAGGAGTAAGAGCATCTGCAATCAAAGCACCAAATTCTAATTGGAGTCCTTCAATAGCTGACGACATTCTTTTAATTTTGGCTTGAGTGGTTTGACCCATCTTCTTAGCCATATCGTCTAACCCAGTAGTATTGTTTTTATACTCCTTTGTAAGTTCTTTTGTTTTATCTCTATTCTTAGATAGTATTAGTAGTTGTTTACTAAAGTTTTTACCTACTATTGCTGTTGCTCTATCTAAGCCCATTTGACCTTCAGATAACATATCTAAAGTGTCAGATAAGCTAATACCTTTTTCTTTTAACTTTATGAATAAAGAGTTAAGACCTGTACCTGCTTTAGACGCTTTTATACCGCTATCCATAAGGACACCCATCATAGCAGACAACTCTTCTAAGTCTACTCCTACTGCACTTGCAGAAGCACCTGCGTTAGCAAATGCTGTACTAAATGTGCTTAATTTTATTGAAGAATTTGCTGAAGCTAAAGCTAGTGTGTTTGCTACCGATGCTGCTTCAGAAGAATCTTTACCAAAAGCTCTTATCGAAGCTCCTACTACATCAGCGGCTAAGGTTAAATCTTCACCTGTAGCCAAAGATAAGTCTAATACGGATTGCTCCATATTTTTGATAGCTTCAGGATCAAAACCTTTACGACCTAAACTAAGTTGTAATTCAGCGACTTGAGATGCTGTAAATTGTGTTGTAGAACCTAATCGCTTTGCTTCTGATGTAAGCATTTTAAGTTCATCAGTAGTAGCGTTTGTAACCGTTCCTACTTTAGCCATTCCGTTCTCAAACTGAACGAATGTGTCCATAGCGGATTTACCTAAAGCGGCTAGAGGTCCTGTAACACTAAAAGTAAGTAAAGAACCCATACGAGCTGCACCCGAAGCGAATTTAGCTAAACTCTTGTTAGCTTTACCCATTCCCTTTTCTAACCCTTTAATGTTAGCTGCGACAATTATCGAGATGGTCTTTACTGATACACCCATTTTATATCTTATTAAATTTAGATTTATTGTATTTCTCGAGAACCTTTTGTATGTGTTCTTTTGAAGCTATCTCTTTTTTAGGCTTGTATTTGTTATCCCAAGGAAGAGGTAATATCTCTTGTGGCTTTAGATTCTTTTTTGAGTGTGGTTGCAAACACCCCATCAATATGATTCGAGTTTGTTCCCATTGGTTCTGCGACATCTGTTCCTGGTGCATTTTAAAGCCCTCTAAGCGATTATTAAAAGAACGTGGGGTTAAACTATATAATTCATCATAACCTAACCCCATCATCCCTAAACCTATCTTCTCGAGCTTATCCCAATCAACATCGCCTTCCTCAGAATCTATCTCCTCTCCCTCAACTACTTTCCCTCGCCTTGAGGTTGGTCTAGTTGGAACGCTTCGAATATCTCGTTAATCTTAGAGAAATCTTCATTATCCAACCACTCTTCAATGTCAGCGATTTTATAAGTAAACTTCTCTCCAATCTTCTTAGCTCCGTACTTTAAACCAAAGTAAGCGATAACTCCGATGTGGTCTATCTCCGATCCTAACTGATTTAATTCGTTTAGCTTTAAACCTAACTTTTTGCAGATTTCTTTTAAGCATAAATAACTAAATCTGATTGGTCGCTCCTGACCGCCTAATTCTACCTTTTTCATTTTTATTTGTGTTTATTTATTAGTATGTACCTTTTGTTACTACTCCAGTACCTGTTATAGTCACAGAGTAAGTCACATTCTCTTCGACCCCTGCATCCATAGAAAGACTTGATATGAAACCACTTCCTTCCCATTTAACACCTGAGTCCCGTTCTGCGAATCTTACTATCACCTCATTACGTTCGTGAACATCATCGTAGAACTCTTTAAAGTCTAAATCAGCGTTAATGTCTTGTAGTGCGTCAGATGATAACTCAAACGACCTTAAACCACCTGCATTCTCTTGATAACCACCGCTATCTTTAGAAGTAATATCTCTCAAATCGTTGTTGAACGATATTGAAGCCGATGTGCTATGTGCAATAGGTTCTTGTCCATCTAGTGTTTCACCTGATTGTATTACGATAACTTCTACACCGCCATTTTCTATTTCGGCTGTACCATTTAAAATTTCAGCAGTAATATTATCTTGTGCAATAGCACTTGTAAAATCAACGTATATATAATCTCCATCAGTCACTTGAGAACTAATTGTGTAATTCCAATAACTTGAACCCCAATGACCTTCTAGTGTATTTAAAATAGTGACTCCATCATTGGTGCTTATATTTAGTGTAGTTGGTCCTTGATGATAAGTACCTGTTGAATCATATTGATTATAAAGTAATAAAGAACCTGTACCATCTAAAGGTGAACTTGATTTTACTCTAATTCTAGTTACCTGAGCTACGTTAGCAGGCGACTTTTTATAAACTAATAAATCCGATGCGTTTTTGATTGCCATAATTAATGGATTTAAAAGTTAATACTATGATTTAGATAAAGCCCCTGTACCTGTAAGAGAAATAGAATAAGTTGCGTTTTCTTCTACACCTGCGTCTATTGAAATAGAAGTTATAAGAGCCGAACCTGAGTAAATCATATCAGTTGCACCAAAGTTTACTACAACTGCTGTACGAGCTTCCCAAGTATCCCAAAGAGCTTCAATATTACCATCACCTGCTCCGATTTCAACAAAAGCATCTCCACTTACTTCCCAAGAACGTAAACCTCCTAGGTTTTCTTGATAACCTCCTGAAGATTTAGTTGTAGAATCTCTAAGGTCCATATTCATAGATATAGATGCTGAAGTTGAATGTGCTACTGCTGTCAAAGAACCACCTGTCGGAGTTATTGAAAGAGTCACATCTGTTGCGTTTAAAATTGCCATTTTTATTTAGTTTTTGATTATTAAACAATTAAATATTACGTTTTTGTAGAACTTTTCAGGTGACTTAAAATACTCATCATCTAGGGTTTCAAACCTAAACTTAGCGGTATAAGTCACACCATCTTCGGTGTAGTCCACCTCGTACAAATCTAAGGCTTCTACTACTGCCTTAGCTTGACTATATGTTGTTAAATAAACGTCAGCGAAACAAGCTATCCTAATCGACACGTCACAAGACTTTAACGAGTTGTTTTTACTCATAAAGTTGCTTACGTTGGTTATCTCGAACGTGGTCGAAGGATATGTTACACCTTGAGGTATAATTACAGGAAAGACTCTATTACTACCACCATTAGCTGTTGTGAAAGCTGATGTAGCATTGAGTCTTGTTATTATTACTTTACCTATATCTTGAAACATACGTCTATTTAAATCCTGCTTTTTTAAACATTTTATCTAGCATCTTAGATATATCTCTTTCTGCTGTTGCTGAAATATCTTTACCTTTTTGATCTATAACCTCTTTATAAAAATCAGGTTGGTTTTGTATTCTACCTGTAGATTTACCGCTTTTATGCTTTCGTTCCTTTGTACCATTAAGCAACATCGCAGGTAAATTTCTACTTTTTTTACCATTGACCCAAGTTTGGTTAAGGTGTTTTAACCTTGTTCCAACAAATAAGCCAGGTTTCTTAGACTTTCTTGCTGTAATGATACCAATCGAATCTGCTATAGATTTACCAACCGTTTGTTTTTTAGTTGTAGCATCGTATCTTTGTCCAGGAACTTTATTCTTAGTCCTGTGCTTATATTTCATTTTAAGAGCCTTTACTGCTTTCTGTGCAGCAGGTCTTAGAGCTTTGTTTATTAGACTACGAGAACTCTTCTCAGTTTCGCCTAATTTCTTTAGAGATTTCTTAACATCTTCAATACCTTTAACTTGAATAAGTTGGCTCTTACTTATAGTAGGTTTAGCCATCTATACAGGTGATTCAGTTGGTAAATCCTCGCTTACGAATATCTCTATAAATTCTTTTCTTGGGTCAATTACGTACCCAATAATATCTAAATCGTTGGTTGTTCCTACCTCTCTTAAAACCCAATTAGATTTTATGTTTTTTGTTTCCGAAGAATATCGGATTGTGTACACAAACCTAGAGTAAGATTGTAGCTCGTTACCTTCGAACTTCTCCTCGACATCACGAAGAGATTTAACATTTTTATTAGCCCACATAGTATGAACGGTTGCGTAAGTATTAGTCACACCACCAAAAGCATCTTGTGAAGCTGAAAGGTCCCTTAACTCTACTCGAATGTTAAAGTCACCTGCTTTTATTTGACTTATAAACGCCATCTAGTGATAACACTTATAAGGTTGTAATAATATTTGAGAAGCCATAGGAAACTGACGCTTTCTATCTTCTCTGAAGTAATACATATCAGCTACAATTAACTTGATAGCTTGTTTAATCGCTTCAGGTACATCTGCACTATTCGTACCATATCCTGTATTGAACCAAAAGTAAAACGTATTAGCCGCATTATCCTTAAGCGTAGTGCCTGGAAAGTCCGAACTAAGGTAAACTAAGGAAGGGTTAGAGAAAGCGTCTATATACGCCTTATCTGACTCTTGAGCAGCTCCATTTGCATCTGTCCAATTAACAGGTCTTTTAGCAGCTGCAACAGGATCAGTTGTTGCATCTACATCAACTAAAGTACAATTAGGAAATATTAACGAAGCCTTATTTACTTGCTCGTTAAAGTAAAGTTTGTATTGGTGTGTTATGAAGTGGCGATTACAATAGTTCTCAGCCATATCAGTAGCAGCATCTATATAGTAACCCAACAATGTATCTTCATCGCTAGAATCAATACGCAACTGAGCCTTAATATCAGTAACCGACACCACCTTAGTAGCAGGGTTATCGACTAAAACTAAATCGCCTTGTTTGTTATCGTTTGGGTCTAAGTACATAGATTAAAAGTGAAAAAGGTTAAAAAAGGGAAGCCCCGAAGGACTCCCTTTAATTAAAAACTATTTATTATATTAAAGAAGTAGCTTTAACGAAACCTGCTCCATCAGAAACACCCCAGTCCATATATTGGTTAAGTACCAATCTAGTTTGACCGTTTACAGCTACTGAATAAGGATCTACCATAATGTCTAGTCCACCGAACATTCCCATATATAATTTAGAGAAGTCACCGAAGAAGAAGTCTGCTGATGTACTACCATCTTTAGTACAACCATTAGTGAAGAAAGTAGGGTAACCGTTAACTAAAGCACCTTGCATTCCAGCTGAAACCGCAGCTACTTGAGCAGAACGCTTTAAGTCAGCCATTAATGCAGGGTGACCTACGTAAGCTAAGTTTCCTTCAAGACCACCTGCTTCTGCAAGAGCTTGTTCTGCTATAACAAAATCATTCATAATAGAACCGTTTGGTGCATAAGGAGTTGTTTCTACAAATACACTTGTTGCTAATTCACCTAAAGAATCAGGAGCACCTGCTACACCTGCTGTAGAGAAGATAGCTGCATCCATTTTTTGTGCTGTTGCACGACCTAAGTCACGAATGATAGCTTGTTCTGCTGCTGCTCCGTTTTGTAGCAATAATTGCTTAGAGATATTTACGTAAGAAGCTAAACGAGTTGGAGTCAATTCAACTTTACCGAATTGTGCACCACCATCTGCTGCTGCGTCAACCTCACCTTCCCACTCAACAGAAGAAGCTCCTGCTACAGGGATTGTAGTGTTAGCACTTAAACCTGTCAATATAGTTGCACCTACTTTGTCAAATACAGATGCTTCTCTCATTGCATCAGCAAATCCTAATACGTTTGTAGGAGCGATAGCTGAAAGACCTTGTGTTACATCAGCACGAGATTCTAACATAAAAGATGGAATACCTAAACCGTTGATTGAACGACCTGCTGAACGAGCTTCGTTTACAGCTTCTTCGTGCATTTCACGCTCTACTCCATCTAACTTTCCGTTAGTGAAGTCATTTACTGCCTTGAAGAAAGAGAAGTTTCTTACTTCTTTTGGCTCATTTGATACTGGTGCTACTACTTTAGAAGCAATCTCAGCGTTTAATTTTTCTTGTCTTTCGATCATTTCGATAGATTTTTTTAGTTCGTCTATTTTAGACATTTTACCATCGTAAGATACTTGCTCTTCAGCAGTAAAGTCACGAGTTTCGTTTTTGCAAAGTTCAAGCATTTCGTTAGCTTCTGTGATGAAACCTGCTCTTTCTTGCTTTAATTCAACTGAATTTTTCATTTGTTTTAAAGTTTGCTTTTGAGTTTTAACTCATTAGTTAATAAATTAATATTCGAAAGGTCTATAACCTCTTCCTCTTTAACCTCTTCGGTTTCGTTGTTAAACTCTTCCAAAGAACGTAAAGCTACATCAGTATTGGAGTAAGCCCCAACACCAACAATCGAAACATCAAACAACCTTCCGATCTTATTGATATTTCTCTTTGCTACATCACCATCTTTACTCCACTCATCTTCTTCAACCGTAAAGGCAAACGAAGATTCATAAAGTAAACCTCTACGCATTAGTTCAGCGACATCTCGCCCAACCGATGTGTTAGGTAACGTACCATCGTATCTTAAACCTAAATCATCTACAGACAATTTAAGCGTACCACCGTGATTTCTATCTAAGATAGCGTTCATATCGTGGTTAAATGTTAAAATTACATTGTCATCTAATCGACCATCAAACGCACCTCTTGAGATAACTTCTCTGAAGCCTAAATCTCTGCTTTCGTGGTCGAACAAAGAAGCGTAACCTGTCACTTTGATTTCGTCAGAATCTTCTTCCATACGAACTTCAAGTGGCTTAGAATACACTCTGATTTCTTTATTATCTTTCATATCTAAACTATTTTTTTCTTCGTTACGTTTAATCTCTTTTACCTTTTTCCTAGACCAACTAAATCCTGCATCACCGCCCCATAAAGCCCAAGCTATTCTACCTGCACTTGGATAGCCCTTCTCTCCTGGACTAAAACCTTCAGCTTTCTTATCAACTTCGTGTCGGCTAAAGAAACTAAACATTCTTTTAATTGTAGATATAGATAAATTTCCGTTTATTATATCTCTTGCTCTTGATACTCCTACCTCAGTACCACCTCTTCCGTGTTCCTTTCTCCAATCTAGCCCTTTACGAGCTTCGGACTTCATTCCGCTTGTAGGAGTTGTATTTATATCTTTTAAAGCCATTATTCGCTTTCTACTTCTCGTTTAGTGTCCTCTCCTAGTTTATCTAAAGGCATCATATTCGATTGCATATAGACTTTCTCGCTTTCTCCACCCATCGGGTTCATATCCTCAAACGAACGTACCTCATCAGGCGATAATACACCGATGTTTACTAATGTTCTATAGTAGTCAGCTCGTGACTTAGAATCACCTCTTAACAAAGCGTTAAGATTAAACTTAAAGTATTGTGTGCCTTGCTTTTTAAACGGAATTAGTTTAGAGTTCAACTCAGTTTCAATTCGCTTAACATAAGGCGTAATAGTGTGAACCACAAAGTCTATTTGCTGTGCTTCTATGTTGTTGTAGCTAGCAGCAGATAAATCATTTATAAGGTGGTTCGGTACTCTAAAAATACGAGCTATTTCACTTATAGAGAATTGTCTTGATTCTAAGAATTGTGCTTGATTGTTCGGTAACATCTTAGGCATAAAGTCCATACCTTCTTCAAGTATAGCTGTCTTACCTGTGTTAGCCGATCCACCGTAGTTGTTAGACCAAGATTCTCTAAGACGTTTAGCTGTTTCGGGCTTGAGAGTCCCAGGGTGTTTAAGAATACCTCCCACAGACGCACCGTTCTTAAAGAATGAACCTGCGTGGTGGTTTAAGGCTAAAGATATTCCTAAAGTATTTGCTTGTGATTCAATAGGCGATTGTCCCTCGATACCATCAAGAGAAATACCTTTACAATGAATCATATCGATTGCGTTTACTCTGCCTGTGTATGGGTAAACGAAATTAGTATTGTTTTGATTTATTTCGTAATATACACTTTTACCATCAGGTGACATATAAATATCTACGTCAACGCATTGGATAGGGTGCAATCCAATAGGTAAACCTGCTCCGTTTCTTTCGATGTAAGCGTAGAAGTTTCCATCTAAGCTCAAGTCAACTAGCATACGCTCGAAGAACATAAAAGAATTAAATAAAGGAGAAGGTTGTTTACCTACTAAATCAGTTAGGGGGGAGTTTAATTTTTTCTTTTTGCCAGTTTCAAGGTCAACCTCGTGTTCCGATATTGGAAGCGAAGCGATTGTTTCTGACAAGACTCTTACGCAAGACCAAACCGCTGCTATTCGCATTGCTTGCTCTTTAGATACGTTTTCGCCTGATTGTGAACCGAAAGTTGGTCCTAGTATAGTCTGTCCGTAAAGACCTCTTTCCTCTTGTTTAAGAGGTTGTTTTCTTTGTGTAAAAAAGTCAAATATTCCCAAATTGTCTTGATTTTATGAAAAACTATACACCTATAAATAGTAAAAACACCTAAAATGTGAACTAATTTTTCGAATTATTTTTGATTTTTTTTAAAGAACGTGCTAAAACCTTATGTATATAGCGGATACTACACCCTTTAATTTTAGCTATTTCTTGTATTTTTAGCCCATATTCGAACCTTAAATACACAATATCTTTTGCTTTTTGGCTTTCTAACTTAAACACTTCTTCCCAAAGTCGGTCAGGAAGTGAATCGTAATCATCGCTTTTAAGGGGTGTTTTAGGCTGTTTAAGACGATAAGTCGTGTGAAAGGGGCTAGAGGTAGACAAGACTTGATTAACGACCACACGAGCCACAAAATACTCTAATTGATTTGTTTCGTGTAAAGACTCGATAGTTTCACTCATCTGTGAAAGCAAAATAACGTTGATGTCCTGGACTAAGTCGTCTAAGAGGTGATAGTCTTGGTTGTTAGACAAGACACTAGAGCAAATAGCTCTAACACTACTTTGGTGTAGTGTAATTATCTCGCCTTTAGATAAAGAAAATTTCCTTGTCGTCATAACCTGTTCCACTATTTTTGTTTTTCATTGCCTCACTCAAAGCCATTAGACACGAAACGATACCATCAATCTTGTCGTTAGATTTCGCTTTGTTCGGCTTTACGTTACCTGCGGGGTCTTGGGTAAGCACGATGTTAGACATCATCCACCTAAGCACAGGATTTCCTGCGTGACGAATGTTTCCTCCAAGCACTAAAGTTTCGAACTCTTTTGTTGCAGGCGACATAGTCCGATAACCTTGACCTACAGGTATCATCGGACAACCCTCTTCTGTAAGGTCGATTACGATTTGTGAAGCGTTCCATCTATCATAAGCTATCATTTGAATATCGTATATCTCGCTCAAGTCACGTATCTTTTGCTTGATGTAGTTGTAATCGCAAACGTCACCAGGAGTAAAGATTACGTGTCCTTCTCTGTGCCACTTCAGGTAGTCTACTTTATCTCGTTCTGATCGTTTGTAAGCGTTCTCTTCGGGAATAAAGAAAAACGGAATAATATCGTACCCATCGTTGTTGTCAGGGAACATAAGTGATAGACAAGTAATGTCACGAGTCGAGGCTAAATCGAGTCCTGCATAACAAGGCTTGCCCTCTAATCGCCTTGCATCTACAGGAACAGCTCCTTCCATCCACTTGTCGTCACTTATAAATCTAGTTTCGTTTGCAACCCATTGGTTTAGGTGAAGCCTACGGAACGTATTTTCGTAAGAAGGCTCGTTTTTTGCCTTTACCGATTGCTGTTGCATATACTCTTCGGTGATAATCGTACCGAAGCCTGGGTTGGCTTTCTTTTGCACCTCAATGTCGTATATGTCATCGTCTTTATCTGCTTCGTAAACAACGCCTAAGAACGAGTCGTCTTGGATAGAACCTTGGATAAGTTTCTTAGAATAGTCGTAAAGCTCTTTACAAATGTGGTCCTTTTGATGACCTGCTCCAGCTGTCGTGATACCTAGTAAAAGCGGCTCTTTCCTTGCTCCCATAGAAGTAAGTAAAACATCATATAAATCTCTGTTTTTGTGAGAGTGTATCTCATCAAGTAAGCAACAAGATAAGTTCAGTCCGTGCTTAGTATCTGCGTCTGCTGAGATTACTTTGTAGTACGATCCAACCTTATCGTAAGTGATTGAATCTCTGTAAGTACCTGCTCGCTTTGATAGTTCAGGATTTTGCAAAACCATTTGCTTTGCGATAGAGAAAGATAACCTAGCTTGTTCTTTATCAGCAGCAGCCGATACAATCTCCGCACCCTTCTCTCCATCAGAAAAAAGCATATAGAGTGCGATACCTACCATTAGGTTTGTCTTTCCGTTTTTACGAGGGATAAACACAAAGCATTGGCGAAACTTTCTAAGGTTAGTTTTCTTAGACTTCCAACCGAATAAAGGGCGAATAATATCTTCTTTTTGCCACTCTTCCAGAATAAACTTTTGTCCTGCTAACTCTCCTTTTACGTGCTGACAAAACATTTCGATAAAGTCCACAGCTCTCTTGGCACTCTTCTCATCGAAGTACCACTTGGACTCATCTATGTTTTGTAGGTTATTCATCGTTGTTAAAGAAGTTCTCTATCTTGATGTCAGGTGTATTTGCTTGTTTTTCGATTGAGTTTACCTTTGCTCTACTCGAAGGCGTAAGACCAAATTCTTTTAGTAGTTGAAAGATTCTTACGAAAGATTGGTTAGCTATTTGTACTTCAGGTCGAATAACTGTCTTAGCGTTACCTTCCCTAGAAATCTGTACATCGGTTACACCTAACTCGTTTACGACTTGCTTAGCTGCCTTATATTCGCTGTAAGCGTCACAAAGTAATTCTAAGGCTAGTGCATCAGCGTTTGTCAGAACAGACATATCGTGAAGTAACTCGCCTAACTCGAGAAAAGTCTTTTGTCCATCTTCGCTTAACCAGGTTGGTACAGCAGGGATAACTGAAGGCAATACAGGCTCGTTAGGGTTAGCTCTATCTTTTCTTAGAGTCCCTCTTTGCTTTTTTATTTCTGTGGGTAATCTACTTGGCATAATGTCAAAGATAGTAATTATTTTCTAAGAAAGAAAAAAGTAACACAAAAAAGAAAGAACTATTATCCTTATCCTTATCCTTCTCTATATAGGGGTATCGTTGACCCCTAATTGACCCCTAAAATGTTATTTATTGATAATCAAGTCTTTAAGCCTAAATTCGTGTATTTTGGTCAAAATTTATATGGGGTTACAGCGATATTGCGAAAAAAGAGGTTTTTAGTTGGTTATTAACAAATGTTTATTATCTTTGCCTAAGAAATATTAACTAAAAACAAAATTATGTCTAAAGAAAGATTCATTTATTCTATATTAGCAGAAAATAAAGTTAAGATAGTAAACAAAAAAGGTTTAGTTTGCGGATCAAATAGTGAACTTATGTTTGGTTACATAGGCTATGCACCTCCAAAAAATAAATATTACATAAAAAAACGAGAGCTTCCTGCGTGAGTGGAGCATAACTAAAGCCCTACTAATTACTTTAATACCTTTTGGGATAGGTTGTTAATTAAGGTAGGCAAGTCAGCGTCAAAGGTAGAGCCTAAGTCACTCTACCCTTGGCTTTGGACTAACAAAAAAAATAATTATGATTTCAAACGTAGTAATATTAGTAGCGACTATTACATCTGTTGTAGTAATAATTGAGTCGTTTAGCAAAAAGAAATGAAAACAAGTATTTTATTAATCTTAAAAAAACTTACTTATGCGTGGTATAATATCAAGAGTTCTCCGAGCATCAATCAAAAGAGGTATGAGCTTAAACGTAGTCAAGAGATACCTGAGTATGAAGTACAAAATTGCTGTAAGCGTAGTTGTGTTGACTAACCGAATTAAAAACATTAAATAGTTATGGCTAATTTTAAGTGCGAAAAATGTGGTTCTACTTTAGAACTTAACTCACATACTATGAAGTTTGTTGACGACAAGATCGTAGCTCCTGAAGCAATGTGTTGTGATGACTATATGATTGAGATAAAAGAAAAAGGTGGTGGCTTTGGAGGAATCATTAAGCGACCAGGCGGAACAGTATCTAAAAAATTTTAAATATGTTATATAAATTTACTTACGAAGATTCAGAACTAAACCATAGAGATTTAAAAATATTTTACATCGAAGCAGGGTGCGATGAAGTTAAAGAGTTTACTATTGAAAACTTTGTACCTGAAGATTACGCTTTGTCGGTTAAAGGTGATGAAGAATTTGAACTAAGAGATTACTATCCACAAGATTGGTTTAACGATAATGTGACCGAAAGATATTTGAAGGAGCTTGTAAAAGAATACGAAAATGGAAATCTTAGAAATTAATTTACTAATCATTTTAGCCTTTGTTCTGGGGTATATCTTCGGAAACGTAGACGTACCCTAGGGTGGGGGAGTACCCCAATTACCCCTTAGGTATAGGCAGGACACACAGAAAGGGCGGGCGTTGGTTTTCAAGGATTTACATTTAGTGATATAGATACCCCTATATATAAATATTTAAGTACCTACATATATAACTATACAAGAATGTATACGTGTGACTATATAAGTATATAATATTGTAATTGTATAATAAGTAAAGTAGTTAAGTTCTTATATATTTACTTATATAAAATATTAGTAGTATTAATAAAATAAATAATTATACATTTAATTTTGTGTATGTGTAAACGGTTGGATCTTTTTTAATTTGTACGATATTTTTGTAAGGTTGTCAGGCTAAAAAAAAATATATTTATTTATTAATACTATATAATTAATATTAATACTATTAATACAATACATTTAATACAATACAATACAATACAATTAGAAGCATTTTAAGGTATATTTAAGCTACTTAAATAGATTAGCAATGTATTTGTATACAAGCAATAAAAAAAACCGCTTTAAGATAGCTTAAAACGATTTTCCAGAAAAAGTGTATTTTTATACGTAAACAAAAAAAACCGCTAAGAAATTAATGCTAGCGGTTTTAATAGTGTTAAGATTAGTTTAGTTTAAATAGTATTCCTTAAGCCAATATTTATAAGCCGCAGCAAAAGTAAACTGCTTTTTATATTGGATGCATTGAAACGTATATTTATTGCCTAACTTAATTACATTGTCTGAGTTTAGCCAATCTTTAAATAGTTTCTTTTTAATACAATAATATTGTACGCTATAATTATCAAAAGTAAAACCAATATCATTTATAAAAAATAGGCTTATTAATTCCGTGTGAAGTTCTTTTATTTCGCTTTTATTGTATTCTTCTATTGAGATTGTATACCAATCTTCAAACGTGTAAAGATGTGGTTCTTCATTATGACACAAAGCCGCAATATATACAACACCATTTTTTAGCTTAAAAGCGCTCTCGTATTCTTTAGATATTCTTATCATTTTTCTAGGTTTTTAGGGTTAAAATTTGAAAATCGCGTTTTTCTGGATTTTGCTATTTTGAAAATTTTATAAGTTTATTTAGCTTGTTAGATCCAATTAAATAAAAATAGTAATTACTTAAATTACATTTAACGGTTTGTGTCCCTAAATACCACATTGGGTTCTTTGTAGCTACTTTAACAAACTCTTTTAGTGTTAAGTAGTTTTTATAGGTTTTACGTGTAGTTTGTACTTTATCCGATACAATGCAAGTAAATTGCTTTATTTCTTCGCTTAGGCAAAAAATTAATGCTTCATTGTACGTATCAAATAAATATACCTTAGTAACATCCTTTTTAATAAGATTAAAAAAGTAAGTTCTTTTTTCGGTTTGTTTTACTTTGTATGTATACATAAGTGTAGATTTAGTTTGTAGAATTTATTAAGATTTAGTACAATTTTCACTGCTTCATTTTTTTTGATATTAAAACGAAACATAAATAAATTAAATAGTTTAGATAAGTTTCTAATATTGCTATCTATAGCACGGCAAAACATAGATTTGTATTCTAGTGTAAACATAGTTTTAGTTTTAGTGAATTAATAAACCTATTTTATTGTTGTTTGTGTTAATTGCTAGTAGGTCATCAGATGACGCATTTATATAGCCTTGTTTTAACATCTCTTCCATAGAATAGAATATTTTACTGTGCCTATCTTTATTTACATCTACTAAGTTATCGAACTTACTACCTAATGAATATATAAGAACAAAATTACTAGGTTTGCCGCTTACTAAGTCAAATAATTTTTTACTTTTTGTATATGCGTAAAATTTAACCTTTGGAAATTGTAGCATTATCTCAAACCAATTTTTTATGTAAGCAAAATTATAAAAGTCACCTGAGTCGTGTATTCTAATGTGTGTCGCTTTCCGTCTTGTTATTGCCTCAATCATTTTACTTTTAAATAGTTCAGTATCTTTACTTAGTAAGTAACGTTTTTCATAGGCTTTTTTAGTATTGGTCCAGATGTATGAACCCTTATTTGCGTAACATAATTTAACACAGCTATCCGCAAACGGACACGTTATTTTTCCCGTACTATGAGATTTGTATGCCGTAATTCCAAAATTGTACAAACGTATATTATTTTCTTTTGACGTTTTACGCATCTTAGAATTTTGCGTTAAGATTTGTGTGTGCTTCAAATCAATTAAATCTTGTTTTGTGAATTCCATTTTTTTAGTTTTTAGGTTAACAATGAAACAAATATACACATTTGTTGAAAAGTGACAAACAAAACGAAAGAAAAAACAGGCGTACACGTGCAATACAAAAATATTTTTAAATAAAAAAATGCTCAAAAATTAGGATTTGTCAAATTGACACATTTTAAAGCAATTACATATTGAGATAATAATATATTTAGATCTTTATAATATACACAAAATTACATATGTAAATTAAGCAAACATATATAATTAACAAGATACATTAGTTTAAATATATCTAATAAATTAAATTAGTAAATTACTATTTATGTAAATATATAATTTATCATATAACTACAATATGATATAATTAGATTACTATATAACTACATATCTAACTTTCTTGATGTTGCCCCTCCCCTACCCTACCCTATCGAGGTAGGTAAGACTTTTTTTCTTGGTATACTTAAAATAGTAACTTTATTGACCAAGTTTAGAATATGTTTTGTTTTTCTAAATATTTTGTTTACATTTGTTCAGAACTTTAAAAACCTAAAACGATATGATGAATCAAAACCAAATCTTATTAGACCGAATCAAGCCGATGATATTCAGGCTATATAATGCTAACGAATCGGTTAAAGCTAGTAAAGTTTCTGTGACTACTAATAACTATATAAAGAGCTTTGATGGAATAAACTATCCTAACTTAAACTACAAGTTACATTTAACAAACGGTGATGTAGTTACTAAGAAAGAATTAGCTTTTGAGTACAATAGCATCATAGAAAGTATGGTAAGACACGTATATAATAACTCGCACAACACTATTCTAAAGGTGTGAATAGTGAAAGTTCCATTTTCGGGGTCCTGGTGGGAAACATTTTATACCGCCCCTCCCTTTTTATTCAGTAACAACTAAACAGAAATATATATTATGAACGGACATTGGAAGAAACAATTTAACTATGACTATCTTGGATCGTATTCACTTGATGGTAAAAAAGAAGTAGTAGTTACTATCTTTGGTGTAGGTACAGCAAAGGTAACAGGGCAAGCAGGTCGTAAAGAAGATTGCTTTGTAGTACACTTTAACGAGTTTGACAAGCCGATGATACTTAACCGAACTAACGCAAAGGCGATAGAGAAAGTTGCAGGTAGCGGGTTGGTTGAAGATTGGGTAGGTGTAGGCGTTACTCTTTATGTAGAGAAGGGCGTTAAGGCTTTTGGCGATGTAGTCGATGCGTTGCGTATCAGAGATAAGAAGCCTACTGAAACTAAGATGACTGATACTATATTCGAATCGATGATGATGGCAATAGACCAAGGTAAAGCAGCTCAAGTCGAGATGGCTATACCTAAGTATAAGATGAATAAGGAGATGTCTGCTGTTATCTTAAAGAGAATTAAAGAATCTAAAAACTAACCACTATGTTACACCTTATAATATATTGGATTCTTACACAAGCAAACACACCTACTATTGTTTGGGTGATGTTTTTTTGGTATTGCTTTATTAGTTTGATGAGCTTCTTTAACAATTTAATTAAAGCTAAAAAACAAGAGGGACTATGGTAGACTTAAATAATGATGAACAGTATTACGGAGATTGGGAGTACACAACTAACTCTCAGTTAGGCTATGTAAAGCGTTCGCCTTCTTACTATTGGAAGATGCGTAACGGTGGTAAGATAGACTCACCTGCTCTTAGGTTTGGTGCTTTGGTCCACACGCTTATACTTGAACCTGAGAAGTACCAGGAGAACTTTATTGTGTTTAACCCTGATGATAGACCCGAACAAGATAAGGGTATGACATCTAAGATAAACAAAGCGTGGAAGTTAAAGATGGATGAAGAGTGTCGAGATGGACACAAGTATCTTATGACTATGGATCAGTATCAGTTGGCTCTTAAACTAAAGCGAAAGCTCTATAATTGTAAAGAGGTTAAGGATATACTAGATAATTGCGTTACCGAAGTACCAAAAACTTGGATAGACTTTAACACAATGAGTAAGTGTAAAGGTAAAGCGGATATTGTAGTCGATGGAGGCGATATGCTAGTCGATATTAAGACAACAGGTAAAGATGTAGCAGATTTCAGAAAGAGTGCTTACAGGTACGCTTACAATCGTCAAGCTGCGTTCTATTTAGATGGCTTCGGTGCAAAGGAGTTTGTCTTTATTGTGATAGAATCTAACGCTCCACATCAGATAGGTATCTTTAGATGTTCTGATTCTTTTATTGACTCAGGAAGGCAAGAATACATTGAACTACTTGAAATTAAAAACAAATATTGTAAATCGGTTGTAGAAGCTAACAACCACATAATACACGATGAACTATGATAACGAATGACGAGAAGTTAAGACACCTCCAGGATGCTTTAGACTTATCCTCTAACTTTTGGAAAGTGACTAAAAAACAAATTATGGGTTCTAAGCGTAACTTAAAAATTATGAACGCTAGACACTCTGTAAGATACTATTTAAGTAAGGTAGGCGATATTACTTTGAATGAGATAGGTATGCTAACTAATTGCGATCACGCTACGGTTATAAACAGCAAAAGAAAGTTTAATGACTATAGCCAAGTTGATAGAGAGTTTCTTAATATGAAAGCTATAATACAAAGTAGTTTAGA
>Ga0315332_10000112_pt1 | contig 28173 bp, 17 predicted proteins | sample M110034915metaG_FD_203455 | JGI IMG/M metagenome (GOLD analysis project Ga0315332, IMG submission 203455) | Ammonia-oxidizing marine archaeal communities from Monterey Bay, California, United States - M1 100m 34915 | ecosystem: Environmental > Aquatic > Marine > Intertidal zone | place: USA...
GAAACTTTACTGTACTGATCCTGAGCATGAAGATTTCGAAACAATTGTTCAAGAAGTTTATTTAGGAACTATTCCATACATGACTCCTAAAGGATCATTTGTGATAAATGGCGCACAACGTGTTATCGTTTCACAGCTTCACCGATCTCCTGGTGTTTTCTTTGGTCAAAGTAGACATGCTAATGGAACAAAATTGTATTCTGCAAGAGTAATACCATTTAAAGGTTCTTGGATTGAATTTGCTACAGACATTAACAATGTAATGTATGCTTATATCGATAGAAAGAAGAAATTACCTGTTACCACTTTATTTAGGGCTATAGGTTATCAGAGTGATAAAGATATCTTAGAAATTTTTGATTTAGCTGACGAGGTTAAAGCTACTCAGGCTTCATTGAAGAAATCTATTGGAAGAAAATTAGCAGCTAGAGTTTTAAAATCTTGGGTTGAAGATTTTGTTGATGAAGATACTGGTGAGGTTGTTTCAATTGAAAGAAATGAAGTTATCATTGAACGTGAAACAATTATTGAAAAAGAGCATGTAGAATTAATTACTGATGCTGGTGTTAAAACTATCATCTTGCATAAAGAAAACATTAATTCAGCTGATTTTGCGATTATTTACAATACGTTACAAAAAGATACTTCAAACTCTGAAAAAGAAGCTGTTGAATTAATTTATCGTCAGTTAAGAAATGCTGAGCCACCAGATGAAGAGACAGCTAGAGGTGTTATTGATAAATTATTCTTCTCTGAACAAAGATATGATCTTGGTGAAGTAGGAAGATATAGAATTAATAAAAAGCTTGGATTAGATGTTAATGCTAATCAAAGAGTACTTACTAAAAATGATATAATCTGTATTATTAAACAATTAATCGCTTTAATTAATTCTAAAGCTGATGTTGATGATATTGATCACTTAAGTAACAGACGTGTAAGGACAGTTGGTGAACAATTATATAGCCAATTTGGTGTTGGTCTAGCTAGAATGGCTAGAACAATTAGAGAAAGAATGAACGTTAGAGATAATGAAGTTTTTACTCCAATTGATTTGATTAATGCAAAAACACTTTCAAGTGTTATTAATTCATTCTTTGGAACAAATCAGCTATCTCAGTTCATGGATCAAACTAATCCATTAGCAGAAGTTACTCACAAAAGAAGAATGTCAGCTCTAGGGCCAGGTGGTTTAACTAGAGAAAGAGCTGGTTTTGAGGTTCGTGATGTTCACTATACTCACTATGGAAGATTATGTACAATTGAAACTCCTGAGGGGCCGAATATTGGGTTAATATCTTCTTTATGTGTATATGCTAAAGTTAATAGATTAGGTTTTATAGAAACTCCTTACAGGGAAGTTAATAAAGGACAGGTTAATCTTAAGCAAGAACCAATATTCTTAAGTGCTGAGGAAGAAGATAACAAGTACATTGCTCAAGCAAATGCACAAATTGATGATAAAGGAAACTTTGTTAACGATAACGTAATTGCAAGATTTGAAGGAGACTTTCCAGTTCCTGAAAAAAGTGCAATTAATTTAATTGATGTTGGAACCAATCAAATTGCATCTATTGCAGCTTCATGTATTCCGTTTTTGGAACATGATGATGCCAACCGTGCATTGATGGGGTCTAATATGCAGCGTCAATCAGTACCATTATTAAAACCAAATTCTCCTATTGTTGGAACAGGAATTGAGGAGCTAGTTGCTCGTGATTCTAGAGTTTTAATTCATGCAGAGAATGATGGAATTATTGATTACGTTGATGCAAATGAAATTCATGTAAAGTACGATTTAGATGCTGATGATATTCTTGTTCGTTTTGAAGATGAAATAAAGGTTTATAAGCTTACTAAATTTCAAAAAACTAACCAAGGAAGTTCAATTAACCTTGTTCCTATTGTAATGAAAGGAGATAAAGTTAAGAAAGGTCAGGTTATGGTTGAAGGTTATGCTACCCAAAAGGGAGAGCTAGCTTTAGGACAAAACTTGAAAGTGGCATTTATGCCATGGAAAGGATATAATTTTGAGGATGCTATTGTTATTTCTGAAAAAGTTGTTAAAGATGATATTTTCACATCTGTTCATGTTGATGAATTCACTTTAGATGTTAGGGATACTAAAAGAGGTCTAGAAGAATTAACTTCTGATATTCCAAATGTTAGTGAAGAAGCAACTAAAGATTTAGATGAGAACGGTATTATTCGTGTTGGAGCAGAAGTAAAAGAGGGAGATATACTTATAGGTAAAATTACACCGAAAGGAGAAAGTGATCCTTCACCAGAAGAGAAATTACTTAGAGCTATATTTGGTGATAAAGCTGGAGATGTTAAAGATGCATCGTTAAAAGTTTCTCCATCAGTTACTGGTGTGGTTATAGATAAAAAGCTTTTCTCTAAGGCTGTTAAAGACAGAAGATCTAAAGCTGCTGATAAGCCTATTCTTGAGCAAATTGATGCTGAAATGGACAAGGATTTATTAAACTTAAAATCAATTTTAATTGAAAAATTAATTAAGATTGTTGGTGATAATAAATCTAAAGGTGTATTTAACATCTTTAAAGAAGAAATAGTTAAAAAAGGAGTTAAGTTCACAGAAAAAACTCTTAAGCAAATAGAATTCTTACAAGTCAATCCTAAAGATTGGACAGATGATGCTAAAATCAATTCTCTAATTGAAAGAACTTTACACAACTACAATTTAAAAGCAACTGATTGTATTGGTCGCTTTAAAAGGAAAAAATTCCAAATTTCAGTAGGTGATGAGCTTCCAAATGGAATTATCAAATTGGCAAAAGTTTACTTGGCAAAGAAAAGAAAACTTAAAGTCGGTGATAAAATGGCAGGACGTCACGGTAACAAAGGTATTGTTGCTAAGATTGTTCGTGAAGAAGACATGCCTTTCTTAGAAGACGGAACTCCAGTAGATATTGTTCTTAATCCATTAGGTGTACCCTCTAGGATGAACCTTGGTCAAATTTATGAAACTGTTCTTGGTTGGGCAGGTCAAAAATTAGACAAGAAGTTTTCTACACCAATTTTCGATGGAGCTAGTTTAGATGATATTAATAAATATACTGATGAAGCTGGTGTGCCTAGAAATGGTAAAACTTACCTTTACGATGGTGGTACTGGAGAAAGATTTGATCAACCAGCTACTGTAGGAATCATATATATGATTAAACTTAGTCATATGGTTGATGATAAAATGCACGCTAGGTCTATTGGTCCTTATTCATTAATAACACAACAACCTTTGGGTGGTAAAGCTCAATTTGGTGGTCAGCGTTTTGGTGAAATGGAAGTATGGGCTTTAGAAGCATTTGGAGCTTCTAACATTCTTCAAGAAATATTAACTGTTAAGTCAGATGATGTTCAAGGAAGAGCTAAGGCTTATGAATGTATAGTTAAAGGTAAAAATTTACCAAAACCGGGTATCCCTGAATCATTTAATGTTTTATTAAATGAACTACAAGGACTTGGATTAAATATAGCACTAGATTAATTAATCAGCCTCTTTGCTAAAACAAAGAGGCTAAGTTGTTTACAACGATAAAAATATACTTATGGCTTTTAGAAAAGAATATAAAGTTAACAGCGAATTTAATAAAATCACTATCAGTTTAGCTTCCCCTGAGTTACTGTTAGAAAGATCTCATGGCGAGGTTCTTAAACCTGAAACGATTAATTACAGAACATACAAACCAGAAAGAGATGGTTTGTTTTGTGAAAGAATTTTTGGTCCTGTAAAGGATTATGAATGTCACTGTGGTAAATACAAAAGAATTAGATATAAAGGGATTGTTTGTGATAGATGTGGTGTAGAGGTTACTGAAAAGAAAGTCAGAAGAGAAAGAATGGGACACATATCTCTAGTTGTTCCTGTAGCACACATTTGGTATTTTAAATCTCTTCCTAATAAAATTGGATACCTACTTGGGTTGCCAACTAAAAAGTTGGATCAAATTATTTATTATGAAAGATATGTAGTTATTAACCCTGGAACAGCATTGAATGCTGAGGGAGAAGCTTTAACTAAAATGGACTTCCTTACCGAAGAAGAATACCTTGATATTTTAGATACTCTTCCTAAAGAGAATCAATATTTAGAAGATTCTGATCCTAATAAGTTTATTGCTAAAATGGGAGCAGAAGGGTTACATGATTTACTTCAAATAGAAGATTTAGATGCTAAATCTTACCAGCTTAGACACCAAGCTCATAATGAGACTTCTCAACAAAGGAAAAATGAAGCACTTAAAAGATTACAAGTTATTGAAGCTTTTAGAGATGCTAATTCTAGAATAGACAACAAGCCTGAGTGGATGATTGTTAAAGTTGTTCCTGTTATTCCACCAGATTTACGTCCTTTAGTTCCTCTTGATGGTGGTAGATTTGCTACTTCAGATTTAAATGATTTATATAGAAGAGTAATTATAAGAAACAATAGACTAAAAAGATTAATTGAAATCAAAGCTCCTGAAGTAATTTTAAGAAATGAAAAAAGGATGTTACAAGAATCTGTAGATTCTTTATTTGATAATTCAAGAAAATCTAGTGCTGTTAAAACAGATAAAAACAGGCCATTAAAATCTCTTTCTGATAGTCTTAAAGGAAAACAAGGTCGTTTTAGACAAAACCTTTTAGGAAAACGTGTAGATTATTCTGCAAGATCTGTAATTGTTGTTGGACCAACTTTGAAATTACATGAATGTGGTTTGCCTAAAAATATGGCAGCAGAACTTTTCAAGCCTTTCATTATTCGTAAGATGATAGAAAGAGGAATTGTTAAAACTGTAAAATCAGCTAAGAAAATTGTTGATAGAAAAGAACCGGTTGTTTGGGATATACTAGAAAATGTTCTTAAAGGGCATCCAGTTTTATTAAATAGGGCTCCTACGCTTCACAGGTTAGGTATTCAAGCATTCCAGCCTAAATTAATTGAAGGAAAAGCAATTCAGTTACATCCTTTAGTTTGTACTGCCTTTAATGCCGATTTTGATGGTGATCAGATGGCAGTTCATTTACCCCTAGGTAATGCTGCAATTTTAGAAGCACAGCTTTTAATGTTAGCTTCACATAATATTTTAAACCCAGCAAATGGGGCTCCAATTACTGTACCTTCTCAGGATATGGTTCTTGGTTTATATTACATTACCAAACTTAAAAAGCATACAAAAGAAGATCCTGTTAAAGGAGAAGGAATGACTTTTTATTCTACTGAAGAAGTTAAAATTGCTTACAATGAGGCAAAATTAGACCTTCACGCTTCCATTAAAGTTAAAATGGATGATGTAGTCGATGGTGAGTTTGTAAATCATATTATTGAAACAACTACAGGTAGAGTTTTATTTAATGAACTTGTTCCTAAAGAAGCTGGTTATGTTAATGAAGTCCTTACAAAGAAATCTTTAAGAGATATTATTTCTGATATTATTAAAATTTCAGGTGTTCCAAATACTGCAAAATTTCTTGATGAAATTAAGGATTTAGGATATTACATGGCTTTTAAAGGTGGTTTATCATTCAACTTGTCAGATGTTCAGATTCCGCCAGAAAAGGATATCTTAATCAACAAAGCAAGAAAGCAAGTTGAAGAAGTGAAGATGAACTACAACATGGGTCTTATCACAAACAATGAAAGATATAACCAAATTATTGATATTTGGACACATACTAACTCTAGATTGACATTTACATTAATGGAGAAACTTAAAGCTGATAAGCAAGGGTTTAATTCTATTTATATGATGATGGATTCAGGAGCAAGGGGTTCTAAGGAGCAAATAAGACAACTTTCAGGAATGAGGGGTCTTATGGCTAAACCTCAAAAATCAGGTGCTACTGGTGGTCAAGATATTATTGAAAATCCAATTCTTTCGAACTTTAAAGAAGGCCTTTCAATTCTAGAATATTTTATTTCAACTCACGGAGCTCGTAAAGGTCTTGCCGATACCGCACTTAAAACTGCAGATGCTGGTTACCTTACTAGAAGGTTAGTTGATGTTGCTCAAGATGTAGTTGTTAATGTTTCAGATTGTGGAACTCTTAGAGGTTTAACTGTTTCAGCGCTCAAGAAAGATGATGATATTGTTGAAAGTCTTTATGATAGAATATTAGGTAGAGTTTCTTTATTTGATGTTGAAGATCCAGATACTAATGAGATTATTATAAACGAAGGTGAAGAAATTACTGAGGATTTAGCTAAAGCAGTTGAAAAAGCAGGAATTGAAGAATTAGAGATAAGATCGGTTCTTACATGTGAACAAACTAGAGGTGTTTGCGGTAAGTGTTACGGTAGAAATTTATCTACTGGTAAAATGGTTCAAAAGGGTGAAGCTGTAGGTGTTATTGCTGCACAGTCTATTGGTGAACCAGGTACTCAGCTTACTTTAAGAACTTTCCACGTTGGTGGTACAGCTTCTAATATTGCTGATGAAGCAGAGCTTAGAGCTAAAAATGATGGTGTTATTGAAATTGAAGGATTAAACACTGTTGTTAAAAAGAATGCTGAGGGTGAAGAAATCGAAATTGTTATCGGAAGAGCTGGTGAAATGAGATTGTTAAATAATGTCGGAAATGTAATCATGACTAACAACATTCCTTACGGTTCTCAATTTTTTGTTAGCAACAAGAAGAAACTTAAAAAAGGTGATCTTATATGTAAATGGGATCCTTACAATGCGGTTATTCTAACAGAGCTTGAAGGTGTAGTTGAATTCGAAAATTTAGTTGAAGGATTTACTTACCGTGAAGAACAAGATGAGCAAACAGGTTTTACAGAAATTGTAATTAAGGAAAATAGAGATAAGAAAATGATCCCTACAATTAACGTTGTAGATAAAAAAGGAGAATTATTAAAGTCTTATAACCTTCCTGTAGATGCTCATGTTATTGTTAAAGAAGGAGATTCAATAGTTGCAGGTCAAATTATTGTTAAAATACCTAGAAAATCAGGTAAATCAGGTGATATTACTGGTGGTCTTCCTAGAGTAACAGAAATGTTCGAAGCTAGAAACCCATCTAATCCAGCTGTTGTTTCTGAAATCGATGGTGTTGCATCTTATGGAAAAATTAAAAGAGGTAACCGAGAGGTAATTATAGAGGCTAAGACTGGTGAGACTAAGAAATATTTGGTGCCATTATCAAGACACATTCTTGTACAAGAAAATGATTTTGTTAAAGCTGGACATCCTCTTTCTGATGGTGCTACAACTCCTGCAGATATTTTATCTATTAAAGGACCAACAGCTGTTCAAGAATACATTGTTAATGAAATTCAAGAAGTTTATCGTTTACAAGGAGTGAAAATTAATGACAAGCACTTTGAAGTAATTGTGAGACAAATGATGCGTAAAGTTGAAGTTGTTGATGCTGGTGATACAAAGTTCTTAGAAAAGAATGCTGTCAATAAATGGGAGTTTATTAAAGAAAATGATTTAATTTTTGGTAAAAAAGTTGTTGTTGATGCTGGTGATTCTACTACTCTTAAAGCAGGCCAAATTTTGTCTGCAAGAAAATTAAGAGATGAGAACTCATTGCTTAAAAGAAATGATGCTAAACTTGTTGAATCTAGAGAAGCTTTAACAGCTACGGCAACTCCTTTACTTCAAGGTATAACTAAAGCATCTTTACATACAGATAGTTTTATGTCAGCTGCTTCTTTCCAAGAGACAACTAAAGTACTTAATCAAGCTGCTGTTGCAGGAAAGGTTGATCATTTATTAGGTCTTAAAGAAAATGTTATTGTTGGTCATAAAATACCAGCTGGTACAGGAATGAGAGATTATCAAACAATGATAGTTGGCTCAAAAACTGACTATGATAACTTAGTAGCTAAGAAAAATGAAGCTGTTGAAAGTGAAACTACAATAGGATCAGTAAATTCATAATTATTGTAATATGAGTGATAAAAAAGAGGGTCAGCAAGGACTTAATATTGAACTTTCAGAGGAAGTTGCCGAAGGGACATATTCTAATTTAGCAATAATAACACATTCGCCTTCAGAATTTATTTTTGATTTTGTTAGAATAATGCCTGGTGTTCCTAAAGGAAGAGTTAAGTCTAGAATTGTAATGACTCCTGAACATGCGAAAAAATTAATGCGTGCACTCAAAGATAATATTTCAAAATACGAAAATGTTATAGGAAATATTAGAGAAGATAATCATGTTAATAATATTCCTCTAAATTTTGGAGGACCTGATACTCAGGCTTAATTTCCTTTCACTTAAAAAAAATAAAAGGTTGTTATCGTTTTGGTAGCAACCTTTTTTATTTTTGTGTACAATGAATTTTTATTTTAAAATAATATTTTTAGGCTTACTTACTTACAGTCAAATGTTTGTAGCTCAGACTTATTCTAAAATTGATACTACAGAATTTACTGCTTTCCATCTATATGAGCCTGGTTTATTAGAAGGGTTAAATTTTGGTAGTGCCGGCAGTGTCCAAAAAGAATTGGTATTTGATCGAAAAATAATTAATAACAGTGAATCAGTTCTTTTGAAAACTGAAATTGAAGAACTTCCTTCATATGATTTAAAGGTTCCATTATTAGACGCTAAATATATTTCAGGTTCTAATAACGAACAACTTTTTTCTGTTTTTCATTCTCAAAATATTTCTTCAAGTTTAAATTATGCCATTTTATATACAAAAAAAAGTTACGATGGCTATTATACTAATCAAGGGACAAATCATAACTTTTTTCAAAGCAATATTACTTATTCTTCAAAAGATAAAAGAAATAAAACCAAGCTTTTTTATAATCATCAGAGGTTGTTTTATAATCAAAACGGAGGTATTCAAAATGATTCATCGTTTATAAATGATGTTTTTTCTAGTAGAAACAGATTGCTATTTGATGTTAATTTAGAAAATGCTTTTTTAAAAGATGCATTTAATAAAATTGGAATTATTCAAAAGTGTTTGCTAATTTCTAAATCAGATTCTTTGTTAAATAAAACAGATCATAATATTGATATTGAATTTAGTTTAATAAGTCAGAACAGAACTTATTTTGATTCTCTTCAAGATCAATTTTATTCATATAGCTATTATGATTCATTATCTACGAAAGATACTTTATCCAAGAAATTTTTAAATACAGATTTAACTTATACAATCAATAAACAGATTGATAGTCTATCTGCCTTTTCTTGTTCATTTGGATTGTTGGGTCAAATTTACACACACAAGAATTTAGTTTTAGATACTAATTTCCACAATCTCTCCACTTGTTTATCTTTAGGCTATAACAAGTCAAATTTCAACCTTTTATTCAATGGTAATTATTTTATTAATGGATATAGAAATGAAAATTTTGAGCTCTCTATTTTAGGTAATAAGAAAATAAATTCATTATCTATTGATTTAGGCGCTCAATATTCATCATCGTCTCCATCATTTGAGTTGTTAAAATACCATGGAAATCATTCTAGTTGGAATAATGAATTTTCAAATCAAAATATTTTAGCAATTAATGGCTCTATTTCTTTAAAAAGATGGAAGTTTTTATGTAATTACTATGATGTTGAAAATCCTATTTTCTTTGACTATCTAGCTAACCCTTCTCAAGCAGATGGTTTTGCTCAAGTCATCCAGTCAGCTATTTCATATGATTTAAATTTCAAGGGTGTCAAGTTAAAATCAACTTTGAATTATCAGTATCAAGGAGGCTATACAATTTATCAACTTCCAGATTGGGTGGGGATATTTGATCTTTCTTATTCTTTTAATGCTTTTAAATCAGCCTTAAAATTAAACATTGGATTTCAAGGTAAAATTTACAGTGATTTTACATTAATGGATTATCGTCCAGATTTAGATGTTTTTTTTGTTAGCAATCAAAAACAACAAAATAGCAATGTGATGGCAGATTTTTATTTAAATGCAAAAATTAAAACTGTAAATTTCTTCTTTACTGTTTCTCACTTTAATGCAGGTGTTTCAGGTTATAATTATTTTACAGCGTTACATTACCCTTCACCAGATCGATATTTTAAATTAGGGTTACGATGGATGTTTTTAAATTAATTCTATCATATTTTATTAAATTAGATTTCATCAATTATTTATTGCTATGAAAAAAATAAATTCTTACGAAGAATATCTTTCTAACTATAAAAAAAGTATTGAAGATCCTACTGCATTTTGGTCGGATATTGCAAAAACTTTTCATTGGCATAAACAATGGGATGAGGTTCTAGAATGGAATTTTGATGAACCTTCTATTAATTGGTTTAAGGGAGCTAAATTAAATATTACGGAAAACTGTTTAGATAGACACCTAGATACTAATGCTGATAAAACCGCCATTATTTGGGAGCCAAATGATCCATCTGAACCTGCTCAACACATTTCATATAAAGAGTTGCATCAGCGAGTTGGAGTTGCAGCACAAATGCTTAAAAACAATGGAGTTAATAAGGGAGATAGGGTATGCTTATATATGCCTATGATTCCAGAATTAGCAATTGCTGTTTTGGCTTGTGCAAGAATAGGTGCCATTCATTCAGTAATTTTTGCGGGTTTTAGTGCCAAAGCGTTATCAGACAGAATTAATGATGCAACAGCAAAAGTTCTTTTAACTGCAGATTATGGTGTTAGAGCTACTAAAAAAATCCCCTTAAAAGAAATTGCTGATAATGCATTAGAGAATTGTTCAACTATAGAGAAGGTAATCGTATTTAAAAGATTAGATGGCTCTGTTAATATGAAGGCTGATAGAGATTTTTGGTGGGAAGATGAAATATTAAAAGTAAATGGTGCAACAGCTAAAGTAGAATCAATGGATGCTGAAGACGAACTATTTATTTTATATACATCTGGTTCTACTGGTCAGCCAAAAGGTGTTGTTCATTCAACAGCAGGATATATGGTTTATGCAGAATATTCTTTTAGAAATGTTTTTCAATATAATGACAAAGATATTTATTGGTGTACAGCAGATATTGGATGGATAACAGGGCATTCTTATATTATTTATGGCCCTCTTTTAGCTGGGGCAACTACTTTAATGTTTGAAGGTGTTCCAACTTGGCCAAATCCAGGTAGGTTTTGGGAAGTTGTTGATAAATATCAAGTAAGTTTATTTTATACCGCTCCAACAGCTATTAGAGCTTTACAAGCGTGTGATTTATCTTTTGTAGATAAATACAATTTAAGCTCTTTAAGAGTTTTAGGCAGTGTAGGAGAGCCTATAAATGAAGAAGCATGGAAATGGTACAACATTAACATTGGTAAAGGTAATTGTCCAATTGTAGATACTTGGTGGCAAACAGAAACAGGAGGAATAATGATTGCTCCTTTGGCTGGTATTACTCCTCTAAAACCTGCTTATGCAACTTTGCCATTGCCAGGAATTCAACCTTGTTTAGTTGATGCTGATGGTAATGAAATTGAAGGAAACGATGTAGAAGGGAATTTATGTGTTAAATTCCCCTGGCCTTCTATGCTTAGAACAACTTGGGGCGATCATGAGCGTTGTAAATTAACTTATTTTTCAACTTATAAGGACCAGTATTTTACTGGTGACGGTTGTAAAAGAGATGAAGATGGATTTTATAGAATCACGGGCAGGGTAGATGATGTCATGAATATTTCAGGACATCGAATTGGAACAGCAGAGGTAGAATGTGCAATAAATACACATAACGCTGTAGTAGAATCTGCTGTTGTTGGTTATCCTCATGACATCAAAGGGCAAGGAATTTATGCGTATGTTATTTGTACAGCATTTGAAGATGAAAGCCTTATGAAAAAAGAAATAATTCAGCAAATTATTAAAGAAATAGGACCAATAGCTAAACCGGATAAGATTCAAATTGTTTCAGGTTTGCCTAAAACAAGATCTGGAAAAATAATGAGAAGAATTTTAAGAAAAGTAGCAGAAGGTGACACCTCCAATTTAGGCGATACTTCAACCTTATTAGACCCATCAGTTGTTGAAGAAATTAAAATAGGTGCAATTAAATAAAATAAAAAAAATTGAAAAAAATATACCCTCTTACGTTTATAATTATAAGTTTATTTATAGTTAGCTGTAACTCAGAAAGTGAAAAATTATTATTTGTAAGTTCATCGATTACGGAACTTACAGATGAGCAATATCCTGATAATAATGACATGGATTCAAGGTCGGAATTATGGAATAAATATGATCATAGTTTATTTCAAGTTTTAAGAAACGATTCTTTAGACTTCACTGTTCTAATTCTGCCTGAAAATGAGTACAGTGATACAATAATCTTTAATAATGTTAATTTGCTATCATGGATACCTACAATTCCCGATCATGTTGTAGAAGATTCTTATCTTAAAGAAATAGGGATAATTAATGCAGAATGGAATAGACAACAAGTAAGGTTTAATAAGGGTGAATTTTATTTGAGTAATAATAATGAGGAAAACACCAATACTGTTAGAGTAGATTTAGCAAGAAACTGCCTTAATTCCTACGCTTGGGAGATTATTACTTATACTGAAGAGAATGGAAAAAAAAGTTCTATGTATCATGGTTGGTTTGACTTTCCAAAAGAGCTCTATAGAACACTTTTTAACGAAGTAAATGCTGGTAAATTAACTTTTGAAGCTTATAAAGAACATCTCGAAAATTATAAAGATCCTGAAAAGAAAAAAATCAATTTGGAAGTTTTAAGAAAAGTTGATTTAGAAAGTGAAAAAATATTTTCGGATTTTAGAATGCACTCTTATCCACTCACAGCTGCAAGGAAATCAAAATATAAAAATATAGTTTGTCCTTCGAGGCCTATTTTGATTAATGACATGCTTACAGATTCAACAACGTACTCTACATTTCAATGGCCAGGATATTATGACACATCAGATCCAAGACCGAGCACCTTAAGCATGTTAGGAATACCTAAAAGTGTTGTTGTTAGAGAAACAACCTCAAATAATGAGAATAATGACAAATGTTATGAATTTGACGTTTCATTTGCTAGAAACACTGATACAAGTTACATTACTCGTGTGATTATTGGAGGTATTATTCCAGCTGAATTAACCCAGTTACCTATTAACGATTACAATAATGGAATTAAAAAACCAATGGGTATAGGCAATCATGGTTTTTATGAGCATGTAAACTATGCAAATGAAAATCCAACTTCAAAAAGTCCCTATTATGGTTTTATTTTAGATGATAAAGGAATGTGGGTAGATAGTCACTTTTTTGGAGTTGATGGTCCAATTTTACATTTAGATGAAAATGATCCAAATTTGCTTCACTTTTGGTTGCTATCTTTTGAGAGACATGCTATGGTAACTCATTTAACTTTTCCAATTTAGTTTTATTCTTTTAAAGAAAATCCTATTCCATGAATGTTTTCAATTGAAACAGATTCTTCATCTTGTAAATATTTTCTAAGTTTCGTTATAAATACATCCAAACTTCTCCCATTAAAATAGCTATCATCTCCCCATACTTTTTTTAAAATAATTTCTCTTTCTATAACTTTATTTTTTTCAATGCATAGAAGTTTTAAAATTTCAGCTTCTTTTTTTGTTAATTTTTTTGTTTCCAATCCAATTAATTGATAGTTCAAATCATCAAAAAACAAATTCCCCAATTGAAAGCCATTAGCTGACGGAGATTTAATGGTCTCAGTTCTTTTAAGTACAGCATTTATTCTTAATAATAATTCTTCCATATTAAATGGCTTAGTTAAATAGTCATCTGCTCCAACTTCAAACCCTATTGTTTTATCTTCTATCATAGCTTTTGCCGTAAGAAAAATAATTGGAACGGAGTTGTTCATTTTTCTAATGTCTTTTGCAAGAGAAAATCCATCTTGTTTAGGAAGCATTACATCAAGCAAACAAATGTCTATGGATTTTTCGTTGAATGTTTTTAATCCGATTTCCCCGTCTTTACATAAGTATACCTTATAACCATTTAACTTAAGATTATCTTGTATAACAAAACCTAGGTTGTCATCATCTTCAACTAGTAATATGTTTTTCATTTAATTCTATTTTATTGGAATCCAAAATTTCATTTCTGTTCCTTTATTTACTTCGCTTTTCACTTTTATGAATCCTTTGTGTTCTGAAAGAATAAAATTGACATAAAAGAGTCCTATCCCAAATCCTTTTACATCGTGTAAACTCCCAGTAGGAACTCTGTAGAATTTTTCAAAAATATGCTTGCATTCCTCTTTTGTCATTCCTTTTCCATTGTCAATAATTTTAATTTCAATTCCATTATTAACATTTTCTGAATAAATATTTATTTTAGGATCATTTGGGCTGTATTTAATGGCGTTATCAATTAAGTTTGAAATTACATTTACCAAGTGTGTTTTATCAAAAACAACATTTACATTTTCAGCATTTAAATTAGTATCTATAACTCCATTTCTATTATTAATGATGAGCTGATAACTTTCAATACATGTGTTAATAAGATCGTGTACGTTTAATAATTCTGTTTTTAGTGCAAACTCTCCCTTATTCAGCTGTGCAATTTGTAAAACTTTTTCAACTAATAGCTCTAATCTATTGTTTTCATTTTTAATTATTTTGGCATACTGATTTACCCTTTCAGGATTATTTGATACTCCCTCTTTTAATAAGACCTCGCTGGAAAGTGAAATAGTAGAAATCGGAGTTTTAAGCTCATGAGTCATGTTGTTAATGAAATCAGTTTTTACCTCACTTAATCTTTTTTGTTGTAGAATAACAACAATCGAATAAGATAAAATTAAAAGCACAATTAATATTACTAATGTTGAAATGATTAATGAATTTGAAAGTTCTAGGGGTTTAATTATTAATGGATCTTTTTTATCTGAAAAAAACACTCCAAAATAATGACCATCATGATCCCATTTAAAATTAGACGTATTATATACATCTCCTCTTTTTGTTTGATTTGAACTTAAATCTACATATCGATCAAAAATCATCGAGTCTGCGAAACAATCATAAATACCGTATTCAAATTTCTCTTGAACATTGTATTGCTCAAATTCTTCTACTAATAAATTTTCTAAAATTATTGGGTTTATTGTGTCATAAAAACTAACAACAAAATAATTAGGTGTTATTTGTTGAACAGGTTCAAGATATAATTCTGTTAATTCTGCATTTAAAGAGATTAATTTATCTCTGACATTAACTAGAGAAAGTGTGACTAAATAATCGAATTGTTCTTTTTTTAATGCAATGTTTTTTTTTTGAATTTTAACCTGATTTTTTTGAACTAATATTTCTTTGTTTATCCAAAAACCTTGATTTATTAACACACCTGCTAGCGCAATTGAAGCTGAGAAAATAATGTATCTAATGTGTTTACTTTTCATTCATTTTAAAGATAATAAGAAGCTTGTTTATTTTACAATATAATGCAATAAAAAAAAGCCCCGATAAATCGAGGCTTTTAAGAATGGTTAAAGTGTTTTTACATCATTCCTGGCATACCACCTGGCATACCACCACCCATTGGCATAGCAGGTTCTTCACCTGGTTCGTCAGCAATTACACATTCAGTTGTAAGTAACATAGACGCAATAGATGCAGCATTTTCAAGTGCAATTCTTGAAACTTTTGTAGGATCAATTACACCTGATTTGAAAAGGTTTTCATATGTTTCAGTTCTAGCATTGAATCCATAATCTTTTTTACCCTCTTTTACTTTTTGCACTATAACAGCTCCTTCACCACCTGCATTTGCAATAATGGTTCTTAAAGGTTCTTCAATTGCTCTTTTAACAATCTTTATACCTGTATTTTCATCTTCGTTTAAACCGCTTTTTTCGTTTAATGCTTCTGCAGCTCTAATGTAGCCTATTCCACCACCAGGAATAATTCCTTCTTCAACAGCAGCTCTTGTTGCAGCTAATGCATCATCTACACGATCTTTCTTCTCTTTCATTTCAACTTCAGTAGCAGCACCTACATAAAGAACAGCAACTCCACCAGCCAATTTAGCTAACCTTTCTTGAAGTTTTTCTTTATCATAATCAGAAGTTGTTGTTTCAATCTGAGCTTTTATTTGGTTAGTTCTAGCTAAGATATCTTCTTTAGCACCAGCTCCATTTATTACAGTAGTATTGTCTTTGTCGATTTCAATCTTTTCACAAGTACCCAACATGTCTAATGTTGCGTTTTCAAGTTTAAAACCTCTTTCTTCAGAAATCATTGTGCCACCAGTAAGAATTGCGATATCTTCAAGCATTGCTTTTCTTCTATCTCCGAATCCGGGAGCTTTAACAGCAGCAATTTTTAATGAACCTCTAATTTTGTTTACCACTAAAGTAGCTAATGCTTCACCATCAACATCTTCAGCAATAATTAATAATGGATTTCCAGATTGAGCTACTGGTTCGAGTATTGGAAGAAGATCTTTCATGTTAGAAATCTTCTTGTCAAAAATTAAAATGTGTGGGTTTTCTAATTCAGCAATCATTTTCTCTGCATTAGTGACAAAGTAAGGCGATAAATAACCTCTGTCAAATTGCATACCTTCAACTGTTTTAACTTCAGTTTCTGTACCTTTTGCTTCTTCAACAGTGATTACACCATCATTACCAACAACTTTCATAGCTTCAGCAATTAGCGAACCAATTGCTTCGTCATTATTTGCAGATATTGTCGCTACTTGTTTAATTTTATCATTATCTGAACCTACTTCTTGAGATAGTTTTTTAAGCTCTGTAACAACAGTACTAACAGCTTTGTCAATTCCTCTTTTTAAATCCATTGGATTAGCTCCTGCGGCAACATTTTTAAGACCAGTGCTTATTATTGCTTGGGCTAATACAGTTGCAGTGGTAGTTCCATCTCCAGCGATATCATTTGTTTTAGAAGCAACTTCTTTAACCATCTGAGCGCCCATGTTTTCTACTGCATCTGCTAATTCAATTTCTTTAGCCACAGTTACACCATCTTTAGTTATTTGAGGTGCACCAAATTTTTTGTCAATAACAACATTTCTTCCTTTAGGTCCTAGTGTTGCTTTAACAGCATTTGCAAGAGCATCAACACCTTTTTTAAGTCGATCTCTAGCGTCTATTTCAAATACAATTTCTTTTGCCATTTTTTCTTATTATTTATTATTCTACAATTGCAAATATGTCACTTTCCCTCATGATAAGGTAGTCACTTCCTTCTATTTTGATTTCAGTTCCGCTGTACTGACCGTACAATACAGTATCTCCTTCTTTCACAGTTAAAGGTTCATCTTTTTTACCATTACCAGCAGCAATGATTTTACCTTGTTTAGGCTTTTCTTTAGCTGTGTCAGGAATAATAATTCCTCCAGCAGTTTTTTCTTCAGCTGCTGCAGGTTCAATTATAACTCTATCAGCAAGTGGTTTTACATTTATAGACATATTATTTATGTATTTAATTATTCGATTTAATATTTATAGTATATCAATTGTCATATTTTATGCCAATTGAATTAGATTGTGAATATTAGGTCATTCTGTCTCTTAGATTGATGTTATTTAAAAAGACATGTCATATCTAAATGACACACTGACATTTAAAAGGGATTATTTTTCTGAACTAGGTTCTGCAGGAAAAGGGTTTATTGGTCCATTTTCTAATGTTGATACATTTTCAATGTTGGTACTATCTATTGTGTCAGCGCTTCCAAAATTAACTGCTGTTAAAAGGCTAAGTACTCCAATTACACAAGCAAGTATCCATGTAACTTTTTCAATTGTTTCCGTAGATTGAGAAACGCCACCAAGCTGATTGGCATTGCCAAATGTAGAATCTAATCCACCACCTTTAGAATTTTGTATTAAAACAATAAGAATTAATAATACTGCTGCTAAAATTGTAATAATCATTAATACTGAACTCATGCTTATATTTTTTACTTGTAATTACTTTTTTCCTGAATAAATCTTATTCGGCTTGCAAAGAAAGTATTTTTTTCTGGAAATTTCAAAATCAACATCTCATATATTTGAATTGCCCTTGGATAATTGCCTTGTTTTACATGTATTTCAGCCAATGTTTCAGTAACAAATTCTTCGCTATCAACTATGCTTAATTTTGCACTTTCAATAGGGGAAAAGAACGGTTGTTTCCCCTTTGTTTTCTTGCCGGAAATATAATTGTCAATTAGCTGCTCACTTTCTAATATATTATTTTTATTATTTTGCTCATTTAATGGAAGTAACCAGTTTAATAACGGCATTTCTTGTTTAGATAAATCAATATCGGAAGTTTCTGCCTTGTTATCTGTTTTTTGTTTTGAAAGGTCTGCATCTAATTCAACTTCTTTTTGAATGCTCAAGTTAATTGCTGCTGATAAAATGTTTTTTTCTAATTCTATTAGTTGAGGGTCGTCATTTTTTATTGGAATAATTGAAGAGTCCCTTTCTGTGTCTTGAATTACAGTTTTAATTTTTTCTATTAATGCAGGCCGATGAATGTATTTGTACAACACCAACCTATCTGAAATTGTGAAAGCTGCTTTTTCAAGTTGAGAATGATATTTAATATCATTATTTATGTGATATGCTTTTGCCAACAAAGAATTAATTAAACCTGAAAAGGGATGTTTATTTGCTAATTCTTTTAAAGAAGATAATTGTTCATTAGAAAAATTAGCAGGATGTTTAATTAAATCTGCGATATTTTTTTTTGTTAATGCTACCATTCTCCACCAAATGCTTTATCAAATATATCTTGAGTTAATTGATAATTTAAACTTTCGATCAAAGATTCTTCAATCGAATTAAAATCTTCAGTTGAGTTATAATCCACAAATGCTGAAACTCTGTGTTTTGACAACCCTACACTATCAATTTTAGTGAAATATTCGTCTACAAATACGGACATTGTTAGTCTGTTTTGTGCAGCAGTTTCACTACCCGCTTGAATATTTATTGGAGATATTTTGTATTCTTTAATTGCTCCAGAGAAAATGATGTCTCCATCTTCTGATACTAAGTTCAATGATGTTTGAGCTTGCATTAAATCTCTAAGACTTTCTGTAAACAAAGAACTTACTATTGAGCTGGAAAGAGGGGAGGTGTTCTCAAAAAAATCAATTTGTATCGTACTTGCAGGAATTTCTTTTTGATTTCCTTTTCCAGCAGGTTTTAGACTAAATTGAGGCAATGCACAACTGTTTAATAAAGCGATAAAAATGATATTTATTTTAAATAAGTTCAAATTATTTATGGATGTCGTATTCTTTAATTTTTCTATATAGTGTTCTTTCAGAAATTCCTAATTCTAAAGCAGCATTTTTTCTTCTTCCATTGTGTTTTTCAAGTGCTTTAATTATGAGTTCCTTTTCTCTTTCTTCCAAAGATAAAGATTCTTCAATTTCAACATTTTCTTGAATTGCTTCGGGGTATTCAAAATTTGCTTGAGGTTTTGCAGGAGTAATGTTGTATTTTTCAATGGCGTTTGAATCGTTAGTTTCACTCTCCATCTCTTTGTTTAGTTTGGTTATGATTTCGGTTTTTTCATTTGTGCTTAATGAAGATTCATTCTTCATTAAATGAACAATCGTTTGTTTCACTTCATTGATGTCTTTTTTCATATCAAAAAGCACCTTATAAAGTAAATCTCTTTCAGAAAAATCTGAGTTAGAATTATTTTTTTCTCTAACAACCATAGGTAAGTTATTAGACGCTCCGTTAATAGGAAGGTATTTCAAAAGTGTTTCAGCATCTAAATGTCTTTCTTTTTCAATTACAGAAATTTGCTCAGTTATGTTTTTAAGCTGTCTAATATTTCCTGGCCAATTAAAAGAATTTAATTTTACTACTGCATCATCTTTTAATCTAATCCCAGGCATTCTGTATTTTTCACCAAAATCTGCTGCAAACTTTCTAAATATTAGGTAAATATCTTCTTTTCTTTCTCTAAGTGGAGGCAGGGTAATCGGAACGGTACTTAACCTATAATATAAATCTTCTCTAAATTTTCCTCTATTGATAGCTTCTTGAATGTTTTCATTTGTTGCAGCAATTATTCTAACGTTTGTCTTTTGAACCTTTGAAGATCCTACTCTAATGAATTCGCCAGTTTCTAAAACTCTAAGAAGTCTTACTTGAGTTGTTAATGGTAGTTCAGCTACTTCATCTAGGAAAATTGTGCCTCCGTTGGCAACCTCAAAATAACCCTTTCTACTGTCGGTAGCTCCTGTAAAAGCTCCTTTTTCATGGCCGAATAATTCAGAATCTATTGTTCCCTCAGGGATGGCACCACAATTCACAGCAATGTACTCACTGTGTTTTCTAGCGCTATAGCTGTGTATTATTTGAGGCATACTTTCTTTACCCGTTCCACTTTCTCCAGTAATTAGAACTGAAATATCTGTTGGAGCGACTTGTACAGCTACGCTTAGCGCTCTATCAAGTGCAGGGGAGTTGCCAATAATTCCAAAACGATGTTTAACTGACTGTAAATTCATAATTATACTACTTTACCAATTAATGTTCCAACAGTGCAATCCTCAATTTTTACATTAACATATTGTCCAGGATTAAAGTTTTCTTTGGGAAATACTACCATTGCATTTCTAGTTGTTCTTCCACTAAGCATCTCTTTAGATTTTTTTGAATATCCTTCAATTAAAACTTTATAAGTTTGGCCAATAGATTTGTTGTTGTTTAAAAGAGAATTTACTCTTTGAGCTTCAATAACATCATTTAATCTTTGTTTTTTTATTGTCAATGGCACATCATCTTCAAATTTTCTCTCAGCTAAAGTTTTTGGCCTTTCAGAGTAAAAAAACATGTATGCATTATCAAATTCAGCCCATTTCAATAAAGAAAGTGTATCCTGATGTTCTTGATCTGTTTCATTACAAAAACCAGTTATAATATCAGTTGAGATTCCACAGTCTGGAATTATTTTACGTATAGAATTTATTCTGTTCATGTACCATTCGCGTGAATATCCTCGATTCATTCTTTTCAAAACATTGCTATTCCCAGATTGAACAGGAAGGTGAATATAATTGCATATGTTTTCATGTTTGGACATGGAAATAACAACATCATCTGTCATGTCTTTAGGGTGGGAAGTTGAAAATCGAACCCTTAGCTCAGGTGAGACTTTAGCGACAAGTTCTAGAAGTTGAGCAAAATTAGTTGTAGGAGTATTGTGATCAATAATTTCTCCCTTTTTAGAAATATTCCACCTGTAGCTATCAACATTTTGACCCAAGAGAGTAACTTCTTTATACCCCCTTTTAAATAAATCTTTTGCTTCAGCTACAATAGACAGTGGGTTTCTACTTCTTTCTCTTCCTCTGGTGAATGGTACTACACAAAATGAACACATGTTGTCACAACCTCTCATAATAGAAATGAATGCAGAAACTCCATTGTTTCCTAATCTAACAGGACTAATGTCTGCATAAGTTTCTTCTCTTGAAAGTAGAACATTGACACTTTTTTGTCCTCCTTCTACCTTTTTAATTAATGATGGAAGTTCTCTATAAGCATCAGGACCAACAACAAGATCTACAAGTTTTTCTTGTTCAAGCAAAGATTCTTTCATTCTTTCAGCCATACAACCTAAAACACCAATTAGAAGATTTGGATTATTTTTCTTTAAAGAGTTAAATGATCTTAATCTAGTTCTAACTGTTAGTTCGGCCTTTTCTCTAATAGAACAAGTGTTTAATAAAATTAAGTCTGATGATTTGTAGTCTTTAGTTGACACAAAACCTTCTTTGGCTAAAATAGAAGCAACAATTTCACTATCAGAAAAGTTCATTTGGCAACCGTAACTTTCTAAATATAGTTTTTTCCCATTTGAAGGGTTTTCAGGTAAAACCAAAGCTTCACCTTGTCGTTGTTCATCAATTATTTTTTCTTTAGATATCATTAAATTAATTTAAAACACTAGCAAATTTATTATAATTATTGTTTTCTGCCAAAATGTCATAGTTAATAAAGGTTAATTAATCAAGTTTTATTTTTTTTCTTATATTATTTATAATATAAAGGGAGTATTCAAAAAAGTCTTTTTGGAAATTGTGAAAGAATTTTTATTTATTTGCACCTATAAAACTGTGAAAAAAATATTCTATGAGTAGTAATTTAGTTATTGTTGAGTCACCTGCAAAAGCAAAAACAATTGAAAATTATTTGGGTAACGATTACATTGTTAAATCAAGCTTCGGACAGATAAGAGACCTCCCTTCCAAAGGGATAAATATTGAAATTGAAAACAATTTTAAACCGCTATATAAAGTGTCTCAAGACAAACAAAAAATTGTTACTGAATTGAAAAGTTTGGCAAAGAAAGCTGATATTGTTTGGTTAGCAACTGATGAGGATCGTGAAGGAGAGGCCATTTCTTGGCATTTAAAAGAAGCTTTGTCTTTGAATGATGAGAAAACAAGACGAATTACATTTAATGAAATCACTAAGAAAGCAATTTTAAAGGCAGTTGATAACCCTAGAGAAATTAATAAAGATTTAGTCGATGCTCAACAAGCAAGAAGAATTTTAGATAGAATTGTGGGTTTTGAACTTTCACCTGTATTATGGAGGAAAGTGAAGCCACAATTATCTGCAGGAAGAGTTCAGTCAGTTACTGTTCGATTAATCGTTGAGAGAGAGGATGCTATTTCCAGTTTTCAATCCTTAAGTTCATTTAAAATAACAGCAAAATTTGAATCTAAGGGTAAGGTGTTTAAAGCAGCTATAGCTACAGCTTTTAAATCCGAAAAAGAGGCGCAAGATTTTTTAAATGAATGCATAGGTGTTGAATTTAAGGTTAAAGATGTTCAACAGAAGCCAGGTAAAAAAACACCTTCAGCGCCTTTTACAACTTCAACTCTTCAACAAGAAGCAAGTAGGAAATTAGGTTTTAATGTGTCTAAAACAATGTCTGTTGCACAAAGATTGTATGAGTCGGGAAGAATTACTTACATGAGAACAGATTCAGTAAATTTTTCAGATTTTGCGATCAATGCAGCTGCAGATGAAATAAAATCTCAATACGGTGAGCAGTTTTGTAATTCTAGAAGATATGCTACAAAAAATAAATCAGCACAAGAAGCTCATGAAGCTATAAGGCCTACAGATTTTTCAGTACATTCAATTGGTAGTTTTTCTCCAGAAGATAAATTATATCAACTTATTTGGAAAAGAGCAATATCTTCTCAAATGTCTGATGCTCAAATTGAAAGAACTAGAGTTACAATTGGAGATGCTAACCTTTCTGAGAATTTTGTTGCAGTGGGTGAGGTTATTAAATTTGAAGGATTCCTTAAAGTTTATTTAGAAGGTAACGATGATGATCAGGAACAAGAAGATGTAGGAGTTCTTCCAAATATGGAATCAGGAGATTCTTTATTAGTTGACTCGATTAAAGCTCATCAACGTTTTACACGCCCTCCTGCTAGATTCACAGAGGCAGCGCTTGTTAAAAAACTAGAAGAATTGGGAATTGGAAGACCCTCAACATATGCACCTACTATTAAGACTATTCAGGATAGAGGCTATGTTGAGAGAAAATCAATTGAAGGAAATGAAAGAGAAGTTATTATTCTTTCCATTGTAAACGGAGAGGTTTCCAAACAAACTTTAACGGAAAGATTTGGTGCAGATAAGGGTAAACTTTTCCCTACAACTATTGGCGAGGTTGTAAATGGTTTTTTAGTCAAACACTTTGAAAAGATCATGAATTACAATTTCACTGCTAATGTTGAAAAAGAGCTTGATATGGTGGCAAATGGCGATTTAATATGGACCAATATGCTTGGAACCTTTTATCAGCCTTTTCATACAAACATAGAGCATACTTTAGAAAATGCTGAAAGAGCTACCGGTGAAAGAGAATTAGGTGTAGATCCAGTTTCTGGTGAGAAAGTTATTGCAAGGTTAGGTAAGTTTGGTCCAATGATTCAGATTGGTGTTACATCAGATGATGAAACAAAAAAGCCAAAATTTGCTAGCTTGTCTCCAGGTCAAAATATAAGTTCAATTTCTTTAGAAGATGCTCTTGAACTCTTTAATTATCCAAAAAACTTAGGTGATTATTTAAATTTGCCTATTGTATTAGCACAAGGCAAATTCGGACCTTACCTAAAATACAATAGTGTAAATATTTCTATTCCCAAAGGAGAAGAACTAGAATCTATAGGCATCACTAGAGCAATTGATTTAATTGAGCTAAAGAAAAAAGCTGATGCACCAATTGCAGAATACGAAGGGCACGCTGTTACTAAAGGAAAGGGGAGGTTTGGACCATTTATAAAATGGAACAGTTTGTTTATAAACATAAATAAAAAGTACGATTACGATACCTTGTCGCAAAATGATATTGTAGAGCTTATTGAAGATAAAAAACAAAAAGAAAAAGATAAAGTCATTCACAATTGGGAGAAAGAAGGGATTTCTGTTTTAAAAGGTAAGTGGGGAAGGTTTAATGTGATAAAGGGAAAACAGAAAATTGAACTTCCTAAAACTACAGATGCTCCAGCTTTAACACTTGAAGATGTAAAAGCTATGTTCGATAGTAAATCAAAAAAGAAATCAAAGAAATAAGTTGAAATGGAATTAGATATTTTTTTTAGTCCAATAAACGAATTTGCAATTGAAAAAGAATCAATTGGTGAAAATATTTCTTCGTATTTCAAAGATAAGCCTTTTCCAAAATGGGAAAATGCTGATGTTGTTTTATTTGGTGTCCAAGAATCTAGAAACTCTCACTCAAATAAGGGCTGTTCTCATGGGCAAAACAAAATAAGAGAATCATTTTACAAGTTAAATTCCAATTTTGAATTTAATGTTACAGATTTGGGAGATATTCAAAAAGGAGACTCAGTTGAAGATACTTACATTGCTGTTTCTGAAGTCATTAAAGATCTTGTTTCAAATGGAAAATTTGTGATTATATTAGGTGGAAGTCAAGACATTACATATGCCAATTACTTGGGTTATGAGAAACTAGAACAAACTGTGAATGTTGTTTCAATTGATGATCGATTAGATATTTCTACAGATGAAAAATTAGGATTTAGTAGCCTTAATTATTTAAACAAAATTGTTCTTCATCAGCCAAACTACCTTTTTAACCTTAGTCAATTAGGTTATCAGGGTTATTACGTAAAGAAAAGCCAAATTAAATTACTAGAAGATTTGTATTTTGAGTATTTGAGGTTAGGTGAATTACAGGATGATATTTCTTTAGCTGAACCAGTATTAAGAAATGCTGATATTTTAAGTATTGACTTAAAAGCGTTAAGGAGATCTGAATTTTGTGCCGCTCAAAATGTTGGTCCAAACGGATTCTTTGCAAATGAAATGTGTCAGCTTATGAAATATGCTGGAATTAGTGATAAGTTATCTAGTGTAGGAGTATACGATTACGACCATGAATTGGATTTTGATGGTAGTGGTGCTGAACTTGTTGCTCAAATGATCTATTTTTTAATAGACGGTTTTTATTCTAGAAAGGGAGACTATCCATCAGGTTTAAAAGCGGATAACATCAAGTATGTTGTTCACCATGGAGAAATTGATCATAACCTTATTTTTTATAAGAGTCCTAAAAGCGATAGATGGTGGTTAGAGGTTCCATATCCACCAAGAAATGACTTCAAGTTTGAACGTCATCATCTTGTTCCGTGCAGTTATGTTGATTATCAAGAAGCAATGAATGAAAACATTCCTGATGTCTGGTGGAAGACGTACAGAAAGTTAAATTAGAATATTTGGTTATCTTTACGATTGGAAAAAACATGTAAATCGTATTAGAAATTTAATTAAATTAGCGGTTTTCCACTTCATATAATTTAGAGTTGGAAAGCTAACGTATTGAAAATAAGACAATTGATTACCGTATGAAAAAGTTTATCATAGCTATAGCTCTTTTGATTGGAGCTCAAAATGTAAATGCACAGCAAGATTATCAGTTCACACACTACATGTTTGACAATCTTTCTTTTAACCCTGGATACGCTGGAATTACACAGAGTATTTGTGGTACAGTTCTATTTAGACAACAATGGGCTGGTTTTGACGGAAGTCCAACAACAGCATTAATTAATGTACACGCGCCAATTCAAGCATTAAGAGGCGGCATTGGTTTGTCATACTTGAATGATCAGCTTGGTTTTGAAAAAAACAACATAGCAAGACTAAGTTACTCGTACCATTTAGGTGTTGGTGTAGGTGAATTAGGTATTGGAGTTAGTGCAGGTATAATTCAAAAAAGTTTTGATGCTCAATGGATAACACCAGATCAAGGAGCAGCTTTTCAAGTTGGCGATGATGGTTCTATTCCTATTAATAATGCAAGTGGCGTAGTTCCAGATTTTAATCTTGGTTTATTTTACAGAACTAATCAATTGTTTTTAGGTGTTTCTACTACTCATTTAGGTGGATTTGAAATGGCAGATTTGAATGTGAAGAATGTTCATCACTATTGGATAACAGGTGGGTACAACTATCAAATTAATGGTGACTTTTTATTGAGACCAAGCTTGTTGATTAAGTCTGATGCTGCTTCAACTATTATGGATTTAAATGTTAATGTTCTTTATAAAGACATGATATGGGGAGGCCTTACATATCGTTTAGGTGACGCTGTTGCTCCTATGGCTGGTTATCAACATACTTTAAGTAATGGTGCAACCTTGAGGGTAGGTTATTCGTATGGTATTACTACATCTGATTTAGGAAATTACAATAACGGAACACATGATATTATGTTGAATTATTGTTTTAACCTTGATAAGCCCCCAGTTTTACAGAAATCAAAAAATCCGAGGTTTTTATAAATAAATGAAACTTTAAAAAATTAGCTTCGTTATAGCAATCGCCTAGAGTTAGTATGGTTATAGATTATTTTGATAACAAGGCGTACAAAACTTTTTAAAAAAAGGGAGCATGAAAAAGATATTATATTTAATAGCAATAGTGACACTTTTCACCAGCTGTTCAGAAGGGAGCAGAGGAGAATTAACAGGTGTTTATGGTAGACAACTTTGGTATCATCCAGATCCATTTGGTATGTTATACATCCCTGCTGGTAGTTTTAATATGGGTCAGAGTGATCAAGATGTTCCAATGGCTCATTATTCCAGAACAAAAACAGTTTCTCAGTCTGCTTTTTACATGGATCAGACAGAAATTTCAAATAATGAATACAGACAATTTGTTTATTGGGTAAGAGATTCGATAGCGAGAAGAATTTTAGGTGCTGAATTTCCTGAAGACTTTATGATTCCAACATTTGATGATGAACTGGAACAAAAAGATGAGGATAAATGGACTTTAAATTGGAATAAGAGGTTTAGATATTTGTCTATGAATCCTGATAGAGGAGATAATGAAGAATATGCTCCATTATTATCTAGTATGTATTTGAATGAGAGTGAAAGATTCTATCAAAGAAAAGAAATAGATACAAGAAAATTAATGTTTGAATATTACTGGGTAGATCTTCAAGAAGCTGCTAGAAAAGGAAGACCTTTAATTAAAAGATTATCTAATTCTGAAGCTGAAGAAGATGAAGAGCACAGAACAACATTGAAAAATCCAAACATGCCATTTCCTGCCGATCCAGGTTTAAACCAAGGTAGAGATTATGACTTAGGTTATAGAAACTCCAAAGGGCAAAACAATGCTATTCGTGGTCATGAGGATCGTTCAAGGTTTATTATTAAGGAGGTAATCAATGTTTATCCAGATACCTTATGTTGGATTCATGATTTTACCTACAGTAATAATGTTGATAAAACAAACATGTACTTTTGGCATCCTGCTTACGATGAGTATCCTGTTGTTGGTGTAACATGGCAACAAGCAAATGCATTCAATGTATGGAGAACTCAACTGTTAAATAGCTACAGAGGAAGTAATTGGCAGTCTTATGTGCAAGATTTCAAACTCCCTAGTGAAACTCAATGGGAATATGCTGCTAGAGGTGGTTTAGATTTAAATCCTTATCCATGGGGAGGTCCTTACATTAGAAACTCTAGAGGATGTTTCTTAGGTAATTTCAAACCAATGAGAGGGAGATACATGGAAGATGGTGGTTTCCATACTGTTAAAGTAAATTCGTACCATCCTAACGATTATGGATTATACTGTATGTCTGGCAATGTTGCTGAATGGTGTACAACTGCATATGACGAATCTATTTATGAATTTGGACACGATTTGAATACTGAATATACATATAATGCATTAGATCAT
>Ga0315332_10000113_pt1 | contig 28099 bp, 24 predicted proteins | sample M110034915metaG_FD_203455 | JGI IMG/M metagenome (GOLD analysis project Ga0315332, IMG submission 203455) | Ammonia-oxidizing marine archaeal communities from Monterey Bay, California, United States - M1 100m 34915 | ecosystem: Environmental > Aquatic > Marine > Intertidal zone | place: USA...
GGAATCCCAATTGAAGATTATGGATTTTCTAATAATGTAAGACCTTTTCTATCTCCACCTTCATTTGATGATGCTTTAATTATCCTAAATTCCAAAAAGACGATTACTATTCAATTGGAGTAACATTAATTAAAGATTTAAACTAATCATATATTTGCTAATACAAGATGAATTATTTTGACTTTTTAGCTATTGTATGGTCCGCCTTAGGGGTCATTACATTTTTTATTTTAATCCTATATAAAATAAAAGCTCCTTATGGCAGACACAGCTCTAACAAATGGGGCACAATGATCTCTAATCGCTGGGGATGGTTCTGGATGGAGTTGCCTGCATTTATTATTATGCCTACAATAGCTATTCTAGGACCTTCAGATAAAACTGAAACAGCATGGCTATTGATCAGCCTTTGGACCTATCACTATTTCTTCAGAACACTTATTTTTCCATTCAGATTAAAAACAAAAGGTAAAAAAATGCCTCTAATAATTGTTTTAAGTGCCCTATTCTTCAATGGAATAAATGGGTTATTAAATGGCTATTATATAGGTTATATTTTTGAAGACCAAGAGCCACTATTTTCTTTACATATTATAGCAGGAATCATGCTTTTTCTTACGGGTTTAATCATTAATAGGTCATCCGATAAATTATTAATATCACTAAGAAAAAAACAAGCAGGATACCTAATTCCTAAAAGTGGACTATTTGAATACATTTCCTGCCCCAATCATTTTGGAGAAATCATTGAATGGCTTGGCTTTGCGCTAATAGCATGGAATCTTCCTGCTTTAAGTTTTCTTATATGGACGATTTGCAATCTTATACCACGATCACTTAACCATCATCAATGGTACAAGAACAATTTCCCAGATTATCCTAAAAGCAGAAAAGCTGTATTGCCATTTATTTGGTAACTTGAACATAAATGATGAAAAAAATTCTTTTAACAGGATCATCCGGAACAGTAGGTAAAAAAGTCCTAGATCAATTACTTTTAAAAAAGTGCTATGATGTTACTGTGTTTATTCAAAAGTCAGCAAAAAATTTAAAATTTTTAAAGCCCTATATCAATAATATTCAAATAATTTATGGTGATTTATCTATAGAAAAAGACATTGAAGCCTTAAACTCTGAATTCGACTGTATAATTCATCTAGCAGCAATAATACCTCCTGCAGCAGACGATTACCCTAAAAAGGCTTATGCAGTCAATGTAACAGGAACTAAAAATCTAATATTAAACATTGAAAAAAATAGTCCAAATGCTTTCTTTATGTATAGCTCTTCTGTCTCTGTGTATGGCGACAGACTTAACAATCCTGAAATAAGAACTGAAGACCCTTTGAACCCTAGCCATGGAGATGAATATGGAAAAACTAAAATTGAAGCTGAGTCATTGATTAAAAATTCCAAATTAGATTGGACCATTCTAAGATTATGTGCGATCATGGGTATTAAAAACCATAAAATGTCTAAACTAATGTTCCATATGCCATTATCTACTTCTATAGAAATTGCAACTCCTGAAGATACTGCAAGAGCATTTGTCAATGGCATTGAAAAAAGAAAACAGCTCTCTAAAAACATCTTTAATTTAGGTGGGGGTGACAACTGCAGAATTACCTACAAAGAACTTCTAATTAAATCTTTTGAAATATACGGATTAGGGAAACTAGACTTTCCAGAAAAAACATTTGCAGAAAAGAATTTCCATTGTGGCTATTATGCAGATGGCTATCAACTTGAAAAAATCGTTGGATTTAGAAATGATGATCTAGAATATTATTTTAAAATGACAAAAGATAGTATTTCTCCTCTGCAAAAAATGTTTACTGTATTATTAAAATCACCTATTAAGTTTTTTTTAAAAAAACAATCTGAACCACTAAAAGCTCATAAAGAGAATAACATAGCATTAAAGAAAAGGTTTTTTAATTAATAATTATACTGATGTTTTTTTTTTAATTTTAATATTCTAATAATTTAAATCCTATGAAACGTATTTTAACCATCTTACTTATCACCTCTTTTTCTTTTACTTCAAAAGCCACCATTCATGAGATTTTGATTTGGGATGGCTACATGCAATTCCTTCCTAACACACTCACTATTCAGCTAGGAGACACTATCCAATGGCTACCATTAGATTACCCATCAATGACACATACAATCACTTCAACAAATATCCCAAGTGGAGCAGCTAGCTTTGATGAGATCTATCAAGCTCCAGCAGATACATTCTTCCAATACATCCCACAAGTTGCGGGAACCTATGAATACGAATGCACCCCACATGTTATGATGAATATGACAGGAAGTTTTGAAGTAACTGGAAGCCCAAGCAGTATAGAAGAAAGTACTAAAAGCCCTCTTTTAGCATACCCCAATCCAAGCTCAGGTCATATATTCATAAATGATCACTTTTTAGGCTATAATTATGAGATTTTCAATATAAACAATCAACTTATAAGATCTGGAGTCACTAAAAATTTATTGAATACTTCTGAAATAAAGTCCGGAATTTATACACTTATCATATATGCAGATAAACGCAAACATCAAAAATTGATTATTCAATAAAACTGTTCCTTATTTTAAGGTTCTTATTATATGAATATGCAAATCATTAAGGTATTCATATTTACTACAATTGCTTTTTATTCTTGCAAAAGAATAAACTCCAAGGAAATTGAAACTTCTCAGGAAATTACAGCAAATGTAAATCACACAGAAAAAGAAAATGCATTTAAAGAAGGAGACCTTATCTTTCAGATAACAGAAAATGGACAGAGCCATGCCATTCAATTTCTCACCAAATCAAAATACTCTCATGTTGGTATTATCGTTAAAATAGAAAATAAATTATTCGTTTTTGAAGCTAGTAACAAAGTAAGATTCACACCTATTAAAAAATTTATTGAAAATGGCGTAAATAGTCATTTCGTAATTAAAAGACTTAAAAATGCAAACCAAATACTTACAAGAGAAGCACTTATTAATATGAAAAAAATTGGTGAAAAATATTACAACAAAAACTATGACCTATGCTTCGAATGGACAGATGAGTACATTTATTGTTCAGAATTGGTATGGAAAATATATAAAGAAGGTGTAAATATAGAGCTAGGGAATCCTACATCACTAAAAGATTATGATTTATCTTATGGTCCTGCTCAAAAGATCATAAAAAAAAGAATGGCTCGAAATGGATGTAATTTTTCAAGTGATGAACTTGTTATCTCTCCAGCCGAAATATTTCAATCTAAACTATTAAAAACAATAGAAATTAATCAATAACTTTTCCACCTAGCTCTCCTGCCCCTTACATCAAAATGAACAGAAGAAGAATTAGGATACAACCCTACTCCACCTTCATTTCGAATAATCTTTTTATCTAACAATTCTAGCACTATCTTCTTGTCTTTTTTCTCTTCATACCTTCCATTTCCATCAATATCACCAATTGTAAGATCTATGGCCTCACCAAGGATATGTCTACTTACTGATGCACCTCCCACTTTTTCATTATAAGCAGGATATCTGTGACCATTTCTAACAGTAAACCCCTTAGGATCATACCCTTCTTTTTTAAGTGCTAGTTGCAAGTCCAATAATTTATATACAACCCTTTTATCCATTAACCAATAGATTTCCTCATTATCATTCAAACATTTTTTAAAATAAGTATCTTTTTGAGGTAAAAGGTCTTTTATCTGTACATCTCCAGCAATCTTTGTATACAAATCCCTTCTATGAATTACATAATATTCTTTGCGCTTGAGCAATCTCTTGTATTTAAATTTTGATGATTTTGTTTTTGAAAGATAATTTTGATCTAATTCTAGATATGCTTTTGTTGGAAAAGAAGCAAAAACAGCATCTATCTCTTTATAGGTTGTAACTTCTTTCTGATGATCTATAGTATAAAAATAAGATTCCTGTATCAGCTCGTTTCTAAAAATATAGAATAACATCCCTAAACAAATAAAGAGAATCAATGTAATTAACAATACACCTTTCTTATTCATATTTAATATTAAACACTCAAATCTGTCTCACCTAGAAATACCCAAAGTGAAATAATAAGTATTCCAATAATAAATAATATTGCAATGCTATTCATAATAAATTATTAAAAAATAAATATTAGACCTCTGCACCTTCACTAATAAAAAAATAAAAAGAGGATATATATACTCAGATTTATTTATTCCTAAGACTGTGAAACTTAATTCCAATCAATGTATAAGGGGCAATGGTCAGCTTTCCAAAAAGTCCACTAATCAGGCAGACTAAATTCTTTATATAAGATACAAAAAAATCAACTATTTATTCATTTTCAACCCTATAATTTAATGTCATAGTAATTGAAGCCGTTTTCTTCTTTGAAGATGTATTTAATGTCCCTCCCCAAGAATATGCTTCATCTGAATTTTGACCTACTATCTGCAATACTCCCATCTCAGCAGATACAAGATCTCCTAATTTAGCACCAGATTTTCCTGAAATATTGACTGCTCTTACTCTAGCATCTTCAGTTGCTTTAGAAATAAGGTCAATCTTTAAATCGGCCAGCTTTGTAAAATAATATCTTGGTTGGTAAGAATAGAACCGAACCCCACTATTCAACACTTGAGTCACTGCTCGTGACACCTCCTCTACTTTCTCAACATCTTTGGACTCTATCATTACTTCTTGACTCATCTGATAGCCTAAAAACTCTTCACCAATATACTTACCTTCATCAGAATACAATGTCTTATTAAGCTCGGTTGTATTTACAGCTCCAAAAACAATCTCTGACTTCTCAATCCCATTTGATAATAAAAATTCAAGAACAATTTCTTTATCTTTCTCTATTCCAGCATATGCATCCTTCATATTGTTACTTTCTTTAGAGTATTTGCCCTCCCACACTATTAGGTCTGAATCAAAATTAGTTTGCCCCATTCCTTTTACAAATATTGACCCTTTTGAATCTTTTGGATTTCGATTCAAATAAGTATAGGCCATAATTGAAGTACACATAATAAGTGCTAAAGAAATTAGCAGGGCATTTAAATAATTTTTCATTTTTTTAGTTTTAAATTAAGTTAATTTATTACAGTCCTTTTTCAATATTGAGACAAACTATATTGCCATTTACAATCTCATATCTATATCCATCTAGCTTGAATTTATCTCCTTCCTTTGCATCCATTAATATAGATATATCTTCTTCAACGGTATGCAAGGTCCCTTTAGTATGAAAAGCCAATTTAATATAATCAAAATTAATTCTACCTTCTCCTAAGCCACATAATACTATCCTAATTGGTCTATCTAGTTCTTCTAAAAGTTCAATATCTCTAATATCACTTTTATTATCAACTATAAGGATCACTTCATCAAAGTCTGGAGTTCCATCAATAGCTTTCAATACTGCTTCTGCATCATTTTCAGGTGCATCATCATTCCCCTTCCCCATAAGTGTTACCATTCTAATGGTATTGATCACCTCTTGTGAGTTTTTTGGATCGGCAAAATGTATACCTCCTGTTTTTCCAACAACTTTTTCTTTTGTAGGAATACCATCTCCATCATTAAAAAACACAAAATTCTTAACCGTAGTAGTAGTGTCCTGTAATAAATGCCACAGCGCTACTTCAGCTCCATAAGGCTCCATACTACTAGTGCAATCAGTTATTATGAGCATGTTTTTGCACTTTTTACTTAAACGACCAAGTATTTTATTCAATTTATCCAACTCTGTCATTTTAGCTACTCTTTTATTTCTAGAACGCTGTAACGATTCTATATAATTATTAGCACTTTGTTCATCTTTTAATGGATAATAATGTATAACGATACCATGAAACATTTTTTTAGCTGATGATGAAGTTTTCGCATGACTTTGCAAAGAAATTTTCCATTGAATATTTTCATCTAACAAAAACACAGAATCCAAAGCATAAAGTTTTCTCATTCTATTGCCTATAAGCTTATAAAAATCATCACGCCATTTTTTAGTTGATGAAGGATGAAGAGTCATTACTAATTCAACCATTCTTGGTTTTTTATCTACCAAGCCATTTTGCCAATCAGCTGGATTCAAAATTTTATATTTACCATAGTCCATTTTAATATGCATGGCATTTCTTTGAGGCATCTCATATTCTTCAACAAGCTGTACTCTAGGAAATTTCGGAAATAAATTTGTGATTTTTCCAGGTGGGAGAAATTTGTTTTGTGGTTTCACAACTTTAGGTATAATAGTATTATCACTAACCTGTGATCTCATCGATCCTGTTAACAGGATAATAAATAATATATAAGCTAAATTTCTCATTATCTTATTTTTAAAGCATCGGCTGAGCATTAATTTTCGCTGCTTTCATTTGCGCAAATTCTTCTGCATTAATACGCTCTGTATTGAAATAAAATTTATTGGTGAAATGTTTTGAGACTGTTCCTTCATTAACTTTTTGGCTAAAGGATATAGGATCTACTCTAGCAACATCTCCATTTGGTAAAACAGCAATAATTTCAGTAGAATTATTAGTAGCTGGAATTTGATCCCATTCGAATGCATTTAATTTAATAACGGTATTCAACTCTTCAAATACCAAAATCAACATGACTTTATTAAATTCTGGAGAATATTCATCTTCAAAGTCAAATTCCAATTCAACTTTAGCAAAAACCTCCATCTTATTAATCACATCTATATTAAAGATTCCCATTTCATTGATCGTAAAAGAATTAAGAAGATTCTGTTCTTTCATTAATCGACCTTCCTCCTTTTCTTGTAAAGCCACCAATTCCTCATACTTTTTAAATTCCTGAGCATATTCTTTCTTTGCCTTTTTTAATTTTTTCCCACTTAATAATGGAATAGCTTTCAGCTTACATTTTTCCCTTAAAGCTCCGCCATTAGCCTTATCTCGTGACCAGCTTAGCTCAATAGAATAGATATTCTTTTTCTTATCAATCTCCTTCAATTTTATTCTATCCCAGTTTAATCTTAAAGCCCAATAAGGAATTGCCTCACCTTCATCAACAATTAACTTCCAATCAACTCCTTTAAAAGACCTTAGATAGGGTAAAGATTTATAATCTGGTGAAAGCTGAAAAACAAAGTCTGTTGAGTCAGGCTCTGGATTTTGAGGAGATGCTGGAAGTATAGGTAAATTTGCAAGAGCAGAATCTCTTCTGTTGTTATTCATAGTTTGATAGGAACCTCCATCTACCCATTCTTTATCATTCTTTAAGAAATACAACTCAAACCCTTCTGTTGGCTTATTCAAAGACGCAAGATCAATATCTATATTTTTACCTTTTGCCAAACTTAGCTCACTTCCATTTTGAAAAGCTCTTAATTCTATCATTCCTGATGATTGCATGAATTGATTTCGATCATCGCTCATTTGCATAGGGATTCCAGACAATAAAATTGCGTCAGCAGTATGAAATTCTCTGAATTTAAATTCTGCTTTTCCTTTAACCATTTTACCATTTACATCTACAAAGGCATTTGCAGGTACTTCAATATGTGTCCCATTTGGGGAATGAACAACTAATGAACTATCTGCATTAAATTCTTCAGTAACAAAAGGAATTGTAGTTTTAAAGGGCTGGTCTATTCCTGTTGAATATTCAGACAAATGCAAATAATACATATATCCAGCAATAAGAGCTCCTGTAAATACGACCAGAACAGAAGATGATATTATTATTTTTTTTCTAACTAACTTTCTCATAATTATTTATATTAAATGGTAAAAAACAATTTGCTTATTAAGTCTGATCTATTAAAGAATCTTCATCCTTATTTCTAAACAAATAAATACTAGCGCCAACAAATAACATTAACGCAAATGACGCATAGCTTATTAGGTATAAATTAGCAGCATTTAAATCCTGTTCTTCATTAGAATTAGATGCTTTTACAGAATTATTTTCTGATTCTTTTTTAACTTTAGCTTCTACAATTTCATCAGTATTAACTTCATCCACTTTCTTTTCAAGATCAGCACTTAACTCATTAATGTTTTGGGGTGATCTATTTTCAATTGATTCAATGCTGTTTTTTGTCTGAGAAATTGAATAAGTCTTTTCTTTTGTCAGCAAATTTCTTGATGAAATCCCCATATTGTAACAATATAATTTTCCATCATCACATCCGACTAAAAGATCTAATTTTCCATCCTTATTCACATCACTTATATGTGGAGCAAATTCACTACCTGAAGGAAGATAAAACCTACCATGAACTTTTTTAGAATTCAATCCAATAATACAAACAACTGCATTACGTTTTTCTATTGCGTAATCAGACTGATATAACAAAACAACACATTCTTCATTTTTATATTTAATTAATTGATTACCTAATAAAGGATCATATGAAAAGCGATCACCAACTTGCTGTTTGTTTTGCCAATCAGTGTATGTATATTTTAAATTCAATCCCTCTATAAAATCTATCCTTTTATTATTTACATTAAATACAGCTAATGCATTTTTAAATGGAACCACAATTTTATCTGAACTTACATTTAATGAATTTAAGCCCCTATTACCAACTGAAGATTTATAGTGATAATCTCTTATAAATTTCCCTTTTCTATCGTAGATAGAGAATTTGTTGACCCAATCTCCATTATTGTATTTTTGTTTAGGAACAAGTAATTGAATACGACTTCCTTTTCCAGCCAAAATTGGCGTATCATGGTAACTACTAGCCAAAGACCATTTATCTTTATCATTTCTTGAAATAGACCATAACAATCTACCATTAGCACCATTTATGGCTCTTATTTCATCATAATTACAGCTATAAACTAGATCAATTACTCCATCCGAATTAAGATCGGCAACTGCTGGTTTTGAAAAGAAAACTCTTCCACTTCTAAAATGAGTTTTAATTTTAAATACAACCCTGTTATCCCCCTGACGCCAACCTTTAAAATCTGGATGTAAATGCTCCCATATAGTATTACCATTTTCTGGATTTACCGCTCTCAGCTCTCCAGTCTCAGTCGCAAAAACCATCATGTCAATTCCATTGTTCTGAATAAGAAAAGGTTCATGTTCAACATCTCCAGACAAAGGCAGTCTCCATTTAATCTTGCCCATAATATCTACACAGACAAACTCATCATTATCGTTTCCAAAATAAATTTTATTATCATAAACTTTTACTCCGTTAACATCCACATCTCCATAGCTTTCTCCAAGGATTACTCTTTTAACCTTTCCATTTTTGGAATCAATAACTTTAAGCCCATTACCCTTGTCAATTGAATAATCTCTATAATTATTACCATTAGATCCTACTAATAAATAATTGCTAGCAGAAATAATATTGGTTCGATAGGTTACATTACCTATTTTAGAACTCCAGTTAAGAGAAAAATCATTCTCTATTGGTTCGATTCTTTGAGAATTACTTCCTTTTACTATAAAAAAAAGCAATATAAAAATGATGGTACTACGCTTCATATTATTTATGATTTAATGATTGTTAAAATTTCTTAGCGTAGAGTTGTTTTCAATAAGTATATTTTTAAATAATTGGTTTGATTCGTCTATACCCTAAAACATTATTGGATGGATAGGGTGCTACACATACTTTTCCATCCTGATTACCTCCAAGACAAAATATTTGATTTGTTTTTTCATCCTCATATAAGAAGATTGAAACATGACCTTCCCAAGAATTGACCTTTTCCCTCCAAAAAACTACTATATCACCAGGTTGTGGAAAAACAACTTTAGCTCCCATTTTTAACCAAGATCGAGCCAACAAGCTTTTAGAGTAATACAACCCTGCCTTTTTAGCACACCAGCTCATATATGCAGAGCACCAGGAAGTTTCATCTTTATTAATGTAATTATGTCCTGTTTCCTTGAAATATTTTATTACCTCTTTATTATGATCTTTTCCTTCATATTCACAAACACCATATTGAGTAGCAGAAATGTCCATTATTTTTGCCTGATGAATATCAACTTCTAAACCTAATTGATTTGTTAAAAATTCAGAAAGAGTTTGTTGATTATTATTTATTAGCTGACTTTCTAATTGATGAATTACAAGATCTGAAACTGTCAATAGCTCCTCTATATCATCATATTTATTAGCTGTACTAATTTCCAATGATTCATTGTTTTTTAAACCAATCAATTGTTTAAATAAATCCGTTGAATCCTGATATAACTCTGCGACATATTGTAATCTTCTTTTTGTTTTATTCCTGTTAATTACAGCTTCATTCTCACATAACGAGAGTGCTTCTTGATGAATCATTTCCAATAAATCCTTATCATTTAACTGTAATTCTCTAATTGTTGGATCTAAATTAAATTGAGAGGCTTTTAGAAACTTTAGTGTACGATCAAATAATAAAGGATTTAATTTTTCTTGATATAAATTAAAAGTTGATAATGCTAAATAATAATAAGCTACTTTATTATTATTATTTCTTGTTATTTTTTTTGATGCCTTTTTTATGCATTTTAAATAATTATCATTTCTATATATATTTTGAATTCTTTTTTGGGAATAAAGTAATTCGCCATCATTACTTAATGAACTTTCAGTATTTCTTATTAATGTAACAACAACATCTTTTTGATCTTGTGCCTTAATTAAATTAAAGCTAATAAGAACAAAAAAGAATATTATATTTTTTAAAAACCCACTCATTGATTAATTAAATAGTTACTAAGTGAATAGGTATTTAAAAAAATGGTACAGCTAATACTGAAAATTTATTTCAATACTAAAAATGAACAATGGAATTAATAGAAATCAACTAACACGAATCTTATCTCCTATTTGCAAGACTTTTTCTGGTTTAATATTATTTAACCTACAAATCTTATTCAAACTCGTCTTGTATTTTAAAGCCAACCCATACAAAGTATCCCCTCTTTTAATGGTATGATATTTCTTAGATGAATTATCATTACTTGATTGTGCCACATATGTATAAGTACTGATGTAAGGAAAAACACCTTTATGGATGAACAAATTTTCTGAAACAAGTTCTCTTTTATTAAAATCAATAACACTTGCTGGATCTAAAGCAAAACCATAAAATCTAAGCTCAAAATGCAAATGAGGTCCTGTAGACCTTCCAGTTGAACCACCTAAACCCAAGAAATCACCAGCTTTTACTTTTTGATTGGTATAAACATTCATTTTGCTTAAATGTGCATAATAAGTTTCTAATCCATTATAATGTCTTACTATAACTAAATTTCCATATCCTCCATCATTGAATTTAGCATATCTAACAACACCATCAAAAACACATCTAATAGAGTCTCCATTGTTAAAACCAAGGTCTATTCCTTTGTGATATCTTCTCCCTCTTCTTCCGTATCTAGAATTAACTTTCCCCTGATTAGGAATATAAAAATCAGGATGTTCTTCATCAACCACACACATCCATAATGTATCCATTAATTTATTTAAATCGTTCTCTGTTGTATAAACATCATTATCTACCCATGGATTTACCCAATTAACATTTAATTCATTATTTATTGTTTCATTTAAACCTTTATTTAAAACACCTTCAAAACCAATCATATCCAATCTTTCCCAAGACTTATCGGAATAAAGAACCATTGAATCTTCCCCAACAAGAATAGTATCAATAATAAAAATAGTTTGTGCCTTAATTGAAAAGCTAGCTAAAAAGGTTAGAAAAATAAGTTGATATTTAAATAACATTGACTTCATGCTACAAAAATATTAATTCACTAAATCTAAATTCAGCACATTCAATAAGTCTACGAACAAATTCCTGTTAATTTTCAACAATAAAACTCTTGAGAGTTCTCATTTTACTGATATTTATTAATAGTTAGTTATTTTTGTGAGAAATCACATTCTTATTCAAAAGTTGAACAGTTTTAAAATAAATATCGTGCGATTAATATTTTTTTTAATCGCTTTTAGTTCTAATTATTATTCACAAAATAATTCGAGTATTCCTTGGACTCAAAAAGCCGATTCTGTTATTTATTATGCAAAGTCACAACTAGACGTTCCATACAAATGGGCTACCTGTAAACCAGGTATTAGCTTTGACTGTTCTGGATTCACCTATTATGCATATAATAGTGTTGGAATTAAAAGCTATAGGGGATCATCTGCTTATCAATCCCTTGGCAACAAAGTTCAATTAAAATCTTGCAGAAAAGGAGACTGCATACTATTTACAGGAACTCAGGCTGGAGACAAAAACGTAGGTCATGTTGGAATTATAATAGAAAATAAAGGGGATCAGCTCTATTTTATTCATTGCTCAAGTTCTAAAAAGCACTTTGGTGTAGTTATAACAGAATATTACTCATCTAACTATCCAAAAAGATTTATTGAAACAAGAAGATTATTCGATTAATTCTAAAAGTTCTCTGTTATCCATGCAGAAGAGAATTCTTTTCTAATGTCTTTCAATTTTTTTTCTGCAATTTCAACAGATTCAAACCCAGCAATGGAAACTCTATGATATCTGCTTTTATTTTTATCTAATATTATTGCTGTAGGGTATCCTTCATCTTTTAATTTTTCTACTAACCTTACTGCATTTTTTTCTGAGCTAAAACTTCCAACAATAACACAAGCAGTAATTGATGATGTGTTATTTTTTTTAGAAATTTTCTTTATAGTTTTAGTTGTAGCTATATCATCATTTACTATTATATCGAGCTTCTTTTTAACTTTTCTTTTAATAGTTTTTATCTCTGGCTTTACTTTAATTTTTTCTTTTTCCTCTGGAATCGATTGATTTGACAGCTCATATTCCTCTTTATTTGAAGGCGTATCTATTTGAATAGGTTCTTTTTCATCTGTTCCTTCAGAAGCCAATAGATCTTCATCTATATCCGTTTGTCCAAGACAATAAAAATAACCATTCCTTGAAGCTATGTAAACCTTTCCATCGTGTACAGCAGGTGTTGCCTCAAAAGTCCCCTTTCTATAATCTGTTTGTATAAATTCTCCTTGTTCATATTTAAATACATAAATCCCTTTATATCCAGCTGCCATCAATCTACCATTAGAAAATACAGGAGTAGAGATGGAAGGACCAATCTGCTTTTTAAATATAATCTCAGGCATGGGATATTCATTCTTTTTATTAGGACCTTCAACTATCTCATTAGTAATTTCATTTGGATCTATTACATATAAATAACCATCTATTCCTGTAAAAGCAGCTAAGCTTTGATCATTAAATGACGATTTATATTCTTCATTAATTGCAGGGCTTCCAATCACCCCACCTTTCCAGCTAGAATAATTTTTATTCTGTGTTGGAAAAAACCATTCTACACATGCAGTATCCGGCAAACTAGGGTTTAATTTTAAAATCCCTCCTTTTCCTTTAATATATTGTTTTTCTACTGGCAACAAAAGACAGTTATCCTCAGTTACAATTGTTGTACCATCCAGATCCGATCCTATACGAAAATCCCATTCCATTTGATTGGTCTTCATGTTATAACCATACACATGACCAGATCCAGAGGCAACATAAACACGATCCCCTATCCTACAAGGAGAAGCTTCTGTCACTAAATTCCCACGATGTGTTTTAATGTCAGCATCTTCATAAAGCTTTAATTCTTTGTGAATGACGGGTGAATGAAATACTGAGTCTTCATTTTTATTAATTTGAGTATGAGAAGGATTAAAAACTACAAATGACCCATTTTCCAAACCAATATAAGCAGTGTCATTTACAATAAGTGCAGAAGCATCTACATCTCTACTGTAACTTTTTCCTCTTTCAATATTCATTCTCCACACTTCATTACCAGTAAAATAAGAAATGGCCCTATAGCTCCATACCTCTTTAGAAGACAAATGATTTTCATTCCCTAATCTACTACCTTGCATGATCAATATTCGATGATTAGGATCTTTAGCAGTATCATTGACATATAGAGTACCAGTTCCTTTAATAATATCATCATATAGGTAGCTCCATATTACCTGCCCATCTTCAGCTCTAATTTTCTTTAAGCCATGATCAAAAGAACCTTGTATGATGAAAATCTCTCCCTTTTCTTCTACAATAAGTGGCTGACCAGTCCAACCAGCTCCCTTCCATACTTCTCTGCCTTTACTAGCAGAAACTATGGTCACCCCTGAACCAAGATCTGTTTTCCAAATTTCATTAAGACTATCCGATTGATAATTTCCTGAATAATTCCTTTTTTCATTCCCTAAAAACGTACCCAAATGAATGATTACAGAATCTTTTTCTTCTACAATTGTATCTATTACTTCCGTAATTAACACATCACTTTGCAATGGTTTATTTGATAAAGGATTCTTAGGGGCTTCTGTTTGACAAGAAGTCAACAAAAAAACAAGAATAAAACAGTAGACTACTGTTTTCTTTATATGGTCCATGGGATACATGGTGACAACAAAGGTGCTTATTCGTAAATCAGAAGGAAAGGTTACAGTATTATATAAATAATCAGGTCTTATTTGCTCTCTTCCTTTCAACTTCTTTTAAGAGGACTTTTCTTAAACGAATCTGATTTGGAGTAACTTCAACATACTCGTCTGACTGAATGTATTCTAAAGCCTCCTCTAGAGAGAATTTAATCGCAGGAGCGATCCTTGCTTTTTCATCTGCACCAGACGAACGCATATTAGTTAATTTCTTTGTTTTAGTAATATTTACTGTTAAATCACTAGCTCTAGAATGTTCACCCACTACCTGACCTTCATAAATCTCTACATTGGGATCTACAAAGAATTTACCCCTGTCCTGCAAATTACTTAAACTAAAAGGTATCGATTTACCATTCTCCATAGATATCAAAGACCCGTTCAATCTACCAGAAATTTCACCTTTATATGGTTGAAACTCCAAAAATCTATGAGACATTATGGCTTCTCCAGCAGTAGCGGTCAATAAATTATTTCTTAATCCAATTATACCTCTAGATGGAATCTGAAATTCTAACAGCATACGATCACCTTTAGGTTCCATACTCAGCATCTCACCTTTTCTAACAGTTACCATCTCAATGGCTTTACCTGAAACATTTTCTGGAAGATCTATAGAAAGCTCTTCTACAGGTTCACATTTAACACCATCAATTTCTTTTATAATTACCTGGGGTTGACCTACCTGAAGTTCATACCCCTCTCTTCTCATAGTTTCTATTAAAACAGATAAATGCAAAACTCCTCTTCCATAAACACTAAATGAATCTGCAGATCCTGTTTCTTCAACTCTTAATGCCAAATTCTTCTCTAATTCCAGCTCCAATCTATCTTTAATATGCCTAGAAGTCACATATTTCCCTTCCTTACCGAAGAATGGTGAATCGTTAATTGTAAATAGCATACTCATAGTAGGTTCATCAATAGCAATAGTGGGTAATGCTTCTGGATTTTCTAAGTCAGCAACTGTATCTCCAATCTCAAATCCTTCTATACCAACTAAAGCACAAATATCTCCAGCTCCCACCTCTTCTACCTTTGATTTACCTAAACCTTCAAAAACATATAGTTCCTTCAGCTTATTTCTTACCATCTTACCATCTCTTTTAATCAACATGATCTGCTGACCTACTTTCAGGCTTCCTCTTTGCAATCTACCTATAGCTATTCTGCCAATAAATGAAGAAAAATCTAGAGAGGTAATGAGCATTTGAGTAGGGCCTTCAATAATAGTTGGAGCAGGGATATTCTCAACAATAGAATCTAGTAATGGAATAATATTATCTGTTGGATGTTGATGATCTAAACTCATCCATCCATTTTTTGCAGATCCAAAAACTGATGGAAAATCAAGCTGATCTTCAGTTGCATCTAAATTGAACATTAAATCAAAAACCTTATCCTGTACCTCATCGGGTGTGCAATTTTCTTTATCTACCTTATTTATAACAACAATGGGTTTTAAACCTAGCTCTAGTGCTTTTTGTAATACAAATCGAGTCTGAGGCATTGGTCCTTCAAAAGCATCTACTAGTAATAAAACTCCATCTGCCATATTTAATACACGTTCTACTTCTCCTCCAAAATCTGCGTGACCTGGTGTATCGATTATATTGATCTTAATACCTTTATAGGAAACAGATACATTTTTAGAAAGAATAGTAATACCTCTTTCTTTCTCTAGATCGTTATTATCAAGGATCAATTCTTTGGTCTCTTTTCTATCGTCTATTGCCTTACAGGCATAAATCATTTTATCTACCAAAGTAGTTTTACCATGATCAACGTGAGCTATGATCGCAATATTCCTTATGTCCATTTCCAATTTTTAAGTCCGCAAAAGTAAGATAGTTATTGTACTTATATCCAATTTAATCCGTTTTTATAAAATAGCTCAACAATTGAATTCTTAATTGAACCTTTACAAATATGGAATGTATACTATATTAAAATCTAGATTATGTACTTTAAAAAACCCACTCTCTTATTTATTCTATGCTTCATTTCATTTATTATTAATGCACAATACAATTCCGATAACCTTAAGATCTTAGAAATAGACCAACAAGAAAATAACAATCTTAATTTTTCCTATGAAAAATTAAGGCTCTACCCTATTGTTGCTAATGATGCTTTTTTTAATGAGCATAAAGAAATCGGTGAATTCACTCTTTTAAAAGATGCTATAGATCAAAAAAAAATATTAATTACTGAAACTGGAGCAAGTAGTCAAAACGAAAGAGAGTCAGCACCCATTAGAGAAGTAAATACAGAAAGAGAAGCCAATCATCAAACAGAATCATATAACATTCAGAATCAACAAATAATTCAAGGATCCAATATAGGAGGAGATGTTAGTGGTAGAGTAAATACTTTAATTGCAAATAACATATCAACAGATACTATCTTTATAATGGCAGGAGAAGTTGTAAAAGGAGGAAAACAGGATAGAGTAATTGCGCAAGATGTAGTATTGGCCCCTGGAGAAAAAATTGACCTAAATGCATTTTGTGTAGAAAAGAACAGATGGGTAACAAAAAATGAAAACCAAGGGGCATTTACTGGCTATTACAATGTAACCAGTATGGACATTAGAAAAACTGTAACAGAAGAAAAAAATCAATCTGAAGTCTGGAAAAAAGTTGACAAACATACTTCTAAAAACAAGGCTTCTTCAGCTACTAGTACCTACACCAATCTTGAAAATTCTGAAGACTACCAAAAAGACATCAAAAATTACATGGACAAATTCAATAATCTATTCGATGCCAATAATAAAGTAATTGGATTTATAGCTGTTACAGGAGATGAAATAATAGGATGTGATCTTTTTGCTACTCATGAATTATTCATTAGTTCTTATGAAAACTTAATCCACTCTTATATTGGGCACGCAATAACTAACGGATCTAAAATTTCAATTAGCAGTGAAAAAGTTTATACCTATCTAAATAACATTCTAAAAGATGAGAATAAACAAGAAGAGAAAATTGAAAAGAACGGCACTCTCTATAAGTGGAAAAATAAAAAATTGCATATTACTCTCTATTAATCTTTTTCTTAAGCAAGTAATTATGACATTATTTCATTCACAAACATGTACATTTGTTTAAAGGGTCATTTGCTTTATAGCAAATTATGCTAATAATCATATGCATGAAAAAAACACTTGATTCATTATCTTTTATTAAAACAGCAAAGGAAAAGACGGTTTTAATATCCAAAAAATTTAAAATCCCTGGACTCAAAGGACTTACTCTTTATGATGTTTCAAGTTTCATTTATAATTTAATTAAAAAGGGTAACCTAAATATTAAAAGCGCAGCTATTTCCTTTGATTTCTTTATTGCTCTATTTCCTACAATAATATTCTTTCTAACACTTATCCCTTTTATTCCTGTGAGTGATTTCCAAGACAGGTTATTTCATAAATTATCCATTATTTTACCTGAAAATGTTTTCTCTTTATTAGAAATTGCTTTTGACGACTTAGTTCATTTGAAATACCATGCATTACTAAGCGTTGGATTTTTACTATCTATTTATTTTGCTTCTAAAAGTATTGACACCATCCTTACAGTATTTAATGATTCACATCAAAAAAAAATACAGCTTAACCCTTATAAACAAAGATTTTTGTCTTTAGTTTTATTCGTTAAAATTATTTCATTACTCATTCTATCAATTTTTATTTCATTTTATAGTGATAGCTTAATTTATGATCTTTATATTAATGACTCTCACCTAATATTTACCCTATTATTACATATATTTAAATGGGTCACCATCTTTTATCTACTGATCTACTCTCTTAGTATCTTATATAACTACGGGAACACTCATCAAAGAAAATTTAACATTATTAATGCTGGGTCTCTATTTGCCACACTTACTATTTTATTGGCTTCTAAAATACTCTCCTTCTTTTTTGAAAACCTATCCAACTATAATGAAATTTATGGGTCATTAAGTGCAATACTGATTACTTTTATATGGATCAAAACATTAAGCTATATCCTTATTATTGGGTTTGAACTTTATACAGCAAAAGAGCTCCATAAACAAAAAAATCAACTCATCTATAAATAGGATTCCAATAAACCAATCTCAATTAATGCAAAAACCTAAATACATATCATAGTTTTAATTAATTTCAACCTTTATTTAGCTCATGAAAAAATCAATTAAAAATATATTTATAATTCCTCTATTATCATCCTTGCTTTTTATTGGTAATATCTCAGCACAAGAAGTCACTTATACTAAAAGCAATTTTAAGGTTTGGGGGAATTGTGATATGTGCAAATCAAAAATTGAAAAAGCCGCTAAGCAAATAGATGGTGTTAAGTCTGCAAAATGGAATGTTGTTTCTCAAAAAATGTTTGTAAAATTCAATGAAAAAGAAACTTCAATTGATGAGATTCAAGCTACCATTGCAGGGACTGGATATGATACTGAAAAACACAAAGCAAAAGATGAAGACTATAATAACCTTCATCATTGTTGTAAATATGATAGAGAATAAAAGAAAAACTATGAAAAAGATATTACTATTATTAATCCTTATTCAAATGACTTCCTCTCATTTAATAAGCCAAACTAATGCAACAGATTTTAATGCAAATGATTGTGATGGCACTGCTCATCATCTTTTTTCTGAATTAGATGCAGGAAAAATAATTGTTATTGCTTGGGTTATGCCCTGTGCAACTTGCATTACAGATCCGTTGTCTGCTTTTTATGATGTTCAATCCTATGCATCCAGTCATCCTGGCCAGGTTATTTTTTACATGGCTGATGATTATGCCAATACTGTTTGTTCATCTTTAGAAAGCTGGGCTGCAAATAATGGAATGGCTAACTGCACTAAATTTTCTGATGCTGCTGTAAATATGGGTGATTATGGGCAACCTGGAATGCCTAAAATTGTTGTTTTAGGCGGCACAGATCATAAGATTTATTATAACCAAAATAGTGCATCACAAGGAATTGACATGGCTATCGACCAGGCTTTAAATGACATTACTTCGATTAATAGCAGAACTGATTTAAATTTAAATATCTCAACTTTCCCTAACCCTGCAGACAACATACTTAACTTAAAATATCATCTAAATCAATCTAGTGAAGTTAACATTGAGATCTATAATATATTAGGAGCTAAAGTATCTTCATTTAAAACTGACCATCAAACTTCAACTGGAGATCATCTTGAAAAGATTAATGTAGCTAATTTAAAAAATGGAACCTATTTTTTAAAATTTAATACTAAAGAAATTGATCGTACCATAAAGTTTTCAATTTCTCACTAAATATATTAAATGCGATTTTTATTTTTTCTTTTCATTCTGCTTATTGCTAATCACATTCATGCTCAGGGCTGTTGCTCTGGTGGCTCTGGAATTCCGATTGCTGGCGGTGCTGCAACAGGTGTACTGAAACAGCATCAAATGGAAGTCTCTGGAAATTATCAATACATAAGGTCTAATAAATTTTATACTGAAAACCGTGATACTGCTGCATTATTTGACAACCTAAATAGTAACTATTTTTTTATAAGAACCGACTATGGCTTAACTGACAAATTAACATTATCGATTGCTGGTGGATATTTTTCAGGTAAATCTTTAATTGAACTGGAACAAACCGACACAGTTTCTTCAAGTGGATTTGGAGATCTGATCATTTTTCCACGTTTTGATGTCTACAATAAAACAAAAAATAAAAAGCAAACAGAAATAACCATTGGTTTAGGACTAAAAATACCATTAGGATCTCATTCGGATTCTAATTTAGTTTTTTCTCATCCAATTGCTGGAGACTTCTATACTATATCCCCACCTACAGTTCAACCAACCAATGGATCTTATGACATGATGTTCTATTCCTTTTTCTTTAGAAGCTACCAAAAAAGAAAATTTAGGGTTTTTGCCAATACTTTCTATTTTAAAAGAGGCTATAATTCATTGGGTCAAAAATTTGGTGACTATGCAAGTATTGGAGTTTTTGCTAGTAAAACTTTTTTTAGAAAAATTGGAGTTACTGGTCAATTAAAGGGTGAGTGGATAGGAGAAATGAAAGCCGCAAGAAACATAGACTTATTAGCCAGCTATAATATCGATCAAATATCTACAGGAAGTAGGAAATTGTTATTTGTTCCTCAAATTAGCTTTATTCAAAAATCAATGATTTTTTACATCACTAATGAAATTCCGCTCTATCAATTTGTTAATGGCACCCAAATAGGCTCACAACATCAGATTACTTTTGGATTTAATTATCGATTTATGCTCAAGAAAGGTAATGAAGTTTTAGAAGATTGTGAAACAGAAGAAATCCTTGAAAATTAATTTAAAAAGGTATTCCTACGTGCACACCAATACCTATATGCTGATCCTCTTCCTCTAATGCCCACTCAAAAAATGGACCTATATCGATTGGTCCCAAATGGAATTCCCTTACAACTTCAAAATGACATGCCCAATGGTATTCTTTTTCTAGATCACCCATATGCTCATGTTCTGCTATAACAAAACCAGGAGCTACACATATATGCGTTCTATAAGTAGGGCTCCATTGAAATACTGTACTAAATGTACGATGCTTATGATCATCAAAAACAGCCTCAAAACCTAATCCAGCACCAAATCTAGAATCTCCAATTCTATGTATATAATGCATATGAGCTCCTAGAGAAACTTCACCCTCTTTTAAATAAATTGTAGGTGATAAAGAAATCCCTAATTCATTTTTATGAAAGTGATCATGTTCATGATCATGTTCTTCATTTTCATGATCATGATCATTATCCTGAGCTAGAATTTGAAATGACAAAATCGTATATAATATAAAAAATACTTTTCTCATTATTTACTTTTATAAAGAGGGCAAATCTAAATAACTATTTCAAGATGTTATAAATTTTATATATTAATAAATTGTTAATTATCCTATTCTAGTAAAGAAGAAAACGACATCATGGTCATTAATGCAAATAATTATAAGTTTGATTGTAGAGTATCTGGTAATATTAAAGATGAATTAGTAATACTTCTTCATGGTTTTCCAGAAACTTCATATATGTATAAAGACCTAATTAAAGACATAAGCGACAGTGGATATTATTGTATTGCGCCTAATCTAAGAGGGTATTCAGAGGGCGCAAGACCTCAAGGGAGAGATAATTACACATTGGACAAATTGGTTAATGATGTATTAGAAATGATCAATCATACTGGAAAAGAAAAACTACATCTTATAGGTCATGATTGGGGAGCAGTGATTGGATGGCAAATCGCTCATGATTATCCCAACAAATTATTAAGCTGGACTGCTCTCTCAGTTCCTCATACAAATAGTTTTTTTAATGCTATTCTAAATGACAAAGAACAAAAAAAGAAAAGCTATTATATGTGGTTGTTTCAAATTCCTATTCTGCCTGAGTTTTGCTTAAAATTCATGAACCTAAAAATACTTAGAGGTTTGTGGTCCTATCATAGCAAACAAGAAATAAATGATTACACACAAACCTTAAAACAAAAAGGTGCACTTACTGCAGCACTGAATTATTATAGAGCCAATTTTAAACTAAAGCGATTAGCAAAAAAAGGACAAATTCTTGGAGACATCCATGTGCCTACCCTATTCATATGGGGAAAACATGATACTTCAGTTGGTTCTTCAGCTGCTAAAAATTCTTATGCTTATATAAAAGCCGATTACCAATTTTTAGAACTAAAAACTGATCACTGGATAATACAAAAAAAATATAATGAAGCTAAAAATTCAATTCTTGAGCACCTTAATAGTAATAAAGTCTCTAATTAAAATTATTCTTATCTTAGATAAGTCCTAAAACTGCTATCAAAGACTAAACCCTTAATAAAAATTGCTATGAAAAAATTAGTTTTAATTTTCTTATTGATACCTTCATTTTTTTATTCACAAATGGATTCTGCATGCTATTTAATTCCTGATGTAGGTCCATGTTTTGCTGCAATTCCAAAATATTATTACGACCAGAATACACAGCAATGCGAAACCTTTTTATGGGGAGGATGTGCTGGTGTCGTTCCTTTCAACACTCTTCTAGAATGTGAATCTAGCTGTGGGAATTCTTCTACAAATTGCACCAATCTACTTCTTAATCCTGATGCAGAATTAGGTTTAGTAGATTGGAATTTTTCAACTGGAACAGGGACAGATTGGGTGATTCAAGGAAGTTCTTTTGGTAGCTCTAGTTTTGTCTCTTCCTATAATTGGTCTACAAAAAATCAAACCATTGACCTTCTTGCCAATGGATTCAGCACTACCTATTTAGATTCAGAACCATTATTATATGTTCAAGAAATGTATACTGGTCATACAGTTGACTTCAGTGATCAGTATTATTTACATGTAGAACTTAGAGATGCTTCTGGAACAGTTTTAGCCTCTTTTGATGATGGCACTCAATCTAATCCTTTAATAGCTGACACTTCATGGAAAACTTCAAACCATGTTTTTTCTTCTTACGGACCAGGATTGAGAACAATATATATAGAATCTGGAGGAAATGATGCTGAATATTGGGCTGGTTATTACGGAACAAAAATAGATGAAGCGGAGGTTAAATTTATTACTCAAGGAACTGACACTCAAATTGCATGTAACAGCTTTACTTGGATTGATGGAAACACATATACATCAAATAATAATACTGCAACCTATATGCTCACTAATTCATCTGGATGTGATAGTCTTGTAACGCTAGACCTTACCATAAACACATTAAATAATGTGATTATAAATAACTCCCCTACTTTATCTTCTAATACTGCAGGCGCTATCTATCAATGGCTAGATTGTGATAATAACTATGCTCAAGTTAACGGAGCAACCAATCAAAGCTTTACAGCTACATCAAATGGTAATTACGCATTAGCATTAACTTACAATAATTGTACTGATACTTCTGCATGTGAGCCAATAAATAATGTGTCTATTTTAGAGAACTCATTTAAAAAGGCTCCCAAAATATTTCCAAATCCAACATCGGGAAAATTAACTATTGAATTAGATGATATTTATGATAAAATCAACTTGACCTTAAGAACAATAGAAGGTAAAATCATCTCTTCAAATAATGTAACCTTCAACAATACTATAACATTAGAAATAAAAGAAAAACCTGGCATTTACATCATTGAAATTTCTAACAATGAAGATAAATCTGCCAGGCTTAGAGTTATTAAATATTAAATTCTATTTAATATCGTCAGCTACTTTGTTGGATACTACCTTATCACCAAATCTCTCGTAATTAACCAGCCAAGCTGCTGCATTTTTTACATATCTCCCTGTTCCTGCCGTATCCCAATTGCAATACAAGCGTGTAAACCCTCCATCTAAGATCAAACGCTTGCCTTCTTTCTCATAAACAGCTGTCACTAAATTATTAGCTGATCCATATATAATTGGTGTTAAATCTTTAGATTCTGATAAAGTTGCAATAGTAATTCCTTCATATACATATTGTAATCCTGTAGTGATCAAATGATTGGGCATTACACCTGCTTTTTTCTCTTCCATCTGTAAATTCACCACCTTATTACCCATTAAATTACCATTCATTTCTACTCCGATTAATGCTTTTGACACATAATTAGCATCTGCATAATAGGGTTGATTATCCCCCCATATATAAACACCCTTTCCACTATCAAAGAACTTTTTGATAATCTTTAAATGCTCATCATTTAAATGACGAGCCTGATCTGAGATGATCCAGAGCTGGCAAGATTTAGCCAATGCTTCTTCTAGGTCCTTAGGCTCTGGTGCTTGATTCAACCACCTGTATACAGAAAATCCTTTTTCTTCCAATGCTTTTTTAGGAAGTGAAAAATTAAATCCTCCTCCAGTATAAAAATGAAGCACAGCTATGGTTTGTCCTTCAAATGCACCATCAACAGCAAGGTCGTATTGGTTTCCTCTAGCATTTCCATAGCTATCTGATGCTACAGCTCTTTCTTCATATCTTATCTCTTCTATACCTGTATCTTCATCTAGATACTGAATGGGAACACTTTCAGTTATAACATTTTTAGAAGCATGCTTTGTATATTGGGCTGAAGCTCCTGTGGAAAATAATAATCCCACTCCTATCAGCAGGGTGAATAATTGATTTCTTGTTTTCATAATTGTATGTTTTTAATTTTTTCATTCCATACATTCAATAATCAATAACGTTCAAAAAAAATTTAAAAATTATTTTAATTAAAATTTTTGAACCGATCAAAATGAGACTTGTATTAGAGTATATAATTTAATCTACAAGTCATGAAAAAAACAATACTCTTTACTTTTATATTATTAACCGGACTTATTCATCTAAATGCTCAATCATTAAAAGGGAATACAGCTCTTAAAATTAAAACTGAAAGTCATTATTCTCATTTACCTATTCATAATAGCAGTTCAAAGTCTAAGGCCATGAAATATGGAAATGTAGCAGTCTATGACAAAGACAATAATTTAATAAGGTCTGTTTTAACTGATGAAGATGGAAATTATGAATTGGATCTTGCAGATACAGGCACTTACACCATAGAGGTTAAATATGCTGGTTATGAAACCATAGAAGAAACCATAGAAGTGTTGAATGATGTTGAAGTTGAAGCTGATTTTTCATTATCTAGAGATGAGCTGAGAAAAGAAAGAGTACTTTCTGAAGTAGTCTATTCTATGGATGCAGGATATGTTGATGGAGAGGTTTATTTATCTAGTAATAATGCTCAGCTTAATACTAACGATTATGGAAAAGGACTGACAGCAGGAGAGATCAATGACTTTGGTAAGTGGAATCTCTGGAATGATTATCTAAACAATGAATTATCCACTTACCAACAAACTTGGAAGCTAAATCCTCAAAACAGATATGTAGTGCAATTGACAAATGATGAAAAAAGCCCCTTGGTAGGAGCTAAAATTCAATTAATTAATTCTGTAAATAATGTAATCTGGGAATCGAAAAGCGATAATACCGGAAAGGCAGAGCTATGGGGTTCTTTAGATGGAAAAGAAGCAGAAGTCAAGCATATACTTATCGATTATTTTGGAGTTACCAAGACCATTAGAAATCCAAAAACCTTTAAAAAAGGAATTAATACCCTTAAAATGAATTTAAGCTGCGGTGCCTCTAATTTAGTTGAAATTGCTTTTGTAGTAGATGCTACAGGAAGTATGAGTGATGAAATTAATTTCATAAAAAGAGACCTAAATAAGATCATGTACAATGCTCAGAACTTTTACAAGGATGTTAGCATTAAATATGGTAGTGTTTTTTATAAAGACAGTACAGAAAATTATATTACCAAACACAAAGATTTCACCGATGTGTTGTCGGAAGCTTTGGTTTATATAGATGAACAATTTGCAGGCGGAGGTGGAGATATGCCAGAAGCTGTAGATGCTGGATTAGATGTTGCTATTAATCAATTAAGCTGGAGTGAGGACACTAGAAGCAAATTATTATTTCTTATTCTAGATGCCCCAGCACATAACGATGAAAAAGTCATTAAAAGAATAAACGAACTTTCTAGAAAAGCAGCAAAAAAAGGAATCAAAATTATCCCAATAACTGGTAGTGGAATCAATAAATCAGGAGAATACTTAATGAGAGCGTTAGCATTAAGTACTAATGGAACTTATCTATTCTTAACAGATCATAGTGGTATTGGAAGTGGTCATATTGAACCAACTGTAGATGAATATGACATCAAATTACTTACTGAAAGGGTAAGCGAAATAATCAAAGCTAATATCTATTATCCAAAATGTGAAGAAGATATACCTGAATTTGATATGAATTATCCAGATAGTGTAGTAACATTCACTATGGAGCATGGCCAAATATATGAGGACCTGTTAAATCAAGACACTCTTAATAATGAAGAAATCAATAAAATAGAATGGAAATATTACCCAAATCCAACTAGAGACTATGTTACCATTGAAAGTCCTGAAATAATTGAATTTATCTATTTAACAGACCTATCTGGTAAGATCTTACAACGAGTTAATTTTAACGATAGTCATAAAATAACACTCTTCTTAGGAGATTACCCTACTGGAATCTATTTATTGAGGTATCCAATAGGTAAACAATGGGTTTCTGGAAAGGTAGTATTGGTGAGGTGATTTTTATATCTCACTTGAGATCCTAATAGCTTCCATCAGTAAAGCAATTTTCTTGTTGCTTGAATCTGACACATTAAATACAACATACATCTTTCTTAATGAAGAGCTAACACCCTCTAAGCTTAATGAGACCTCTTCTGCAATCTCCTTATTGCTTATTGAAGGATTTAATAATAACACATTTAGTATCATCCATGAGGATTCTCCTAATTTAGCATCAATAGCTAGTTCTAATTTATTTTTATCTAGTTCTAGATCATTTCTTATTTCAGGTTCAGTAAAAGATTTCGCAACTCCTTTCTGTTTTAGTCTCTGTATTTCATTAAGAAGTTTTACACGTTCAATTTTTGTGAAATCTGATTTTTTCTTAAAATAAATCAACAAAGAAAATATTATAAATAAAATTATTGTAATAGACATATAAAACAATAAGGTTAGATCTCCTTTAGCTCTATCAATTTTTTTGTTATTTGCATTTAAATCTTTTAAAAGTCTTAATTGTTCATTTTCATATTTTATTCTCTCTAATCTCTTCTTTTCAAAACCATAATCAATTCCAATATCTCCTAATTTAATAGTGTCATTACAATTAGCCCTTACACAATATAATGAGTATATGGTATTAAATTCAGAAAGATTATTATCCATGAAAGTGAACTTATTTAGACCATCATTATCAATATTAATAATTGTCAATGTATCATCATTAACAGTTTCATCAGTTTTTAAGATTATAATTGAGTTCACTCCAGCAACTTCACTTATACTCCAATTAATATTTATTAAACTATCTAAAAAAGAAAACTCAAATTGAGATAATAATGTTTTTAATGTATTATTTTCATTAAATGAAGATCCTAATGTGAACTTAGTTCCATTTTTTAGCTGGGTTATATTATTAAAAATTATTTTACTTCCATCCTTGACATCATTAACTGGAATTGGTTCTTCATTAGAATAAAGGCCATCATTATCAGCATCAATTAATAAAAATAAATTTAATGGATTAATCTTTGTATATGTAGACAAGTCAAATTGAATATTAATAGGCCCAACATCTACCTCATTTCCTTCTAAATCAACCTCAGCAACCTTCCACTCTCTTTTTAATCTATTAGTAACCCCTTTAGGAACATCAATTGAATTATTCTTATCGAGAGAAATACCATTATGCGACCAGATCATATATTCATCAGGATTAAGGTCTAATGGGTTTTTAATAGTGACCATCCCATCCCCACAAGCATCGATTTGCATACTATTATCTTCAGCCATTCCTATACCAGCAAGACCATAATTATAATTTCCATGTATAGAATCATCATAACAATAAAGATCCTCTTCAATATCAATATTATATTTTGAGGAAAGGTAATTATGGATCAACCTTCTTTGAATTAATGTATTGGGCTCATTAAACATAATTATTTCATTGATCTCACCATCTAAAAATTC
>Ga0315332_10000115_pt1 | contig 28035 bp, 17 predicted proteins | sample M110034915metaG_FD_203455 | JGI IMG/M metagenome (GOLD analysis project Ga0315332, IMG submission 203455) | Ammonia-oxidizing marine archaeal communities from Monterey Bay, California, United States - M1 100m 34915 | ecosystem: Environmental > Aquatic > Marine > Intertidal zone | place: USA...
CAAAAAGGTTCTCCATTTGAATGGCCACATCAGTTACAGTTTTGAGTTCGATGGCTTTTCCTGACAATGTAGAGGCGGCGGTTAGCATTATGACGAGTGTTATCAGGCCTAGAGTTGTGATGCCAATTACTGTATCTACAAAAGTTTCTTTGACGTTATCAGACCTCCAACCACGGTCTCTCACTAGGTATGCTTGATAAAAGGCGCCAGCAATTGAGAACGTAGTAGCGATAAGTGCAAATACAGACAATGGATCTTTATTTTCCGGTAGGCTTGGTTTGAGCCCTTTTATTGACTCAATTAAAGAAGGTTTACTGATGATGCAGTTAAATATGAAAGCAATAACCATGAGTCCGACTAAGACTTTCATCAATTTTTCAACTGGGCTGTATAAAGATTTTGATCGGTAAACGACTAATAACAAAAAAGAATTCAGCGCAATTAAAGCCGCAGTTGGGAGGTGATTCCGTATAAATACTGAGTGATGATTGTCACTGTATGGAGCTATTGCTTTAAAAATAGCCATGTTGTTTGATGTTTGAAATCCGGCAGCGATCAGGAAAACTGTCAAGCCAACAAATATTGCGGTAACCCGGCCAAAGCTCTGTGCAATTTCGTCACAAGGTGTTCCTTCCATGAATACCCCTAACCTTGCAGAAAGAGCTGAGCTTCCGATCATTAAGAATACTGCAAGTACAATGACCCATGTCATTGAATAACCGAAATCTGCACCTGTCTTTGATGCGGAAAGGATACTCCCAGGCCCGCAGACGACTGCCGCTACGATAATCGCTGGTCCAATGTTTTGAAGGCGCTTATTCATTAATCAAATTTTTCTAGGATTGAACAGCCGCACGTGGGTTCGTCTGTGTGATTTGTTCTATCTGTGCATCATTCATATTCAAATGATTTTTAAGGTTATCTATAATCTTTGGCGCAGTCAGTGTAGACCCAATCAAATGGGACCTGTCTGGCGACATGGCGACCCCGTCTTTTTCAATTAGGATATCCCAATTACCCAGAGTGTATTTTCCGGGTTTCATTTTCGCTGCTGATATAGAGTCAGTTACGGCAATGGCATTTTCAGTGGGGATGATTTTTAAATAATTATTAAGCGCATGGAAAGGTATGTGGATTCCATCGGCGATAAATGTTATCCATATGCGGTCGCTAATTTCTAATATTCTTTGAATGATATTGTCATGACGATCCAAAGTCATTGGACAACCATTGCCGAGGTGAGTGAACATAGTTAGCCCATTTTCAATGGCTCCCGCCATTTCATCTCGGGTAGGATTGCAGTGGCCTGCTGAAACAGTGATGTCTAATTCATTGAGCATTGACGTCACTTGGTAATTAGGATCTCTTTCAGGAGCTAATGTGACCAACTTTGTCAGTCCCTGAGCAGAATCTAGGAGTCTTTTAGTATCATCAATGTTGCTCATTATCGCATGATTAGGTGGGTGGGCTCCAATGTAACCAGGGGACTCGTTCAGGAACGGACCCTCAATATGAAATCCCGCGATCATTTTTCCGCATACGGGGTCTAAACTCCTAAATTTGTTAATTGTGGTTATTTTTTGACACATGGAATCGATGGAATCGGTGATTACCGTGGCCAGTATATGTTCGACTCCGTCATTTCTCAGGGCTAGGCATGCACGATGAAGAGATTCTTCGGTTAATGAATCGGAATTGAAGTCCGCTCCTGCATAACCATTGATCTGAAGATCATAAAAGTTCACTGTTTTATTCTAACTACTTGTCCGCTATTTGCAGATTTTAATGCGGCCCAACCCAGTTCGGCTGTTGATGCGGAATTTTCGAAACTTAAGAAAGAGGCTTTTTTTTCTATGACGCAGTCTAAAAAATGATTTACGCATGCTCCGGTTTGATGATTGACGACGTCACCACTGTCGGGGGTCGTTGTGTCTTCAGGCCACACTGATGAATTTGGGCATCTCGAAGGATCCAATGGATAGACCCACTTCCCATCAGTTGTTTTATTAGACCAAAGTCTTATCTTGTTTGGCCGGTCCAGATAACTGTCAAAAATTAAACCGCCCTCAGTCCCATGAATATTGTGGTAAGCGTCATATCCATTGGCGAGATCGACGTTCCCAAAACAAAATCCTGCGGCTCCGTTGTCGAAATTTATCATGATGTTATAAATTGGTGCAGTCTCAAATCCTCGCGTACTGTCCTCATTTTTTGTTGCGTAGACGGATTCCGGTTTGGCATTATTGGCGTCCATAATATTCAACATAACAGAGATTGCGTGAATGATTCCCATGCCTATCGCATCCCCCATGATTTCGGATTTTAGTTTCCAGGCTTTATCTCCGCTGATGTTAATAGGATGTCGGTAATTGACTTGTATCTGTGTAATCTCACCGAACTGCTTCTCTTTAACCATTTCGCAGATTCTTTTTTCCATGGAATCAAAATTCATTAAATAATTAACATACGTAATTAGATGTGGTTTCGATTTGGCTACCTCTAGCTGTTTTTGGTAATCCGAGTAAGATGTAGAACAGGGCTTTTCACAGAAAATGTGTTTGTCTGCATTCATCGCCGTGATGGATTGTGGTCCATGTGATGAATTAGGGCTGCACAGAAAGACTGCGTTCACTTTCGGGTTTTCCAGCATTTCAGAATAATCTTTACAGTATAGATCCTGGCTTAATCCAAGATTCAGTAAGGTCTCGCGAGCGTTTTTTTCTGATCTTTGGTGTAAAGCAATTATTTCACCATTTTCATGTTCTATAATTCTTTGCATTAGGGTCGTTCCCATCCAGCCTGCACCAACAAATCCTATTCCAATTTTAGAGTCACTTGCCATTTGATTTAAGTTTATAGCCCAAGAGTTTAATTGATATTGATTTTTGAAGCCGATTCACTGTCTAGAAATAAACTGCAATCAGGATGTTTCTGGAGGATCGATGCGGGGCAAGAGGGAGTTACCTCACCTGTAATGGTCTTCGATACTGCTGAGGCTTTTCTTTTGTCTGGTACGCTACAGATTATCATTTCACTTTTCATTATTTGCTTAACAGACATTGATATGGCTTGATTGGGCACGTCATCCAGAGATTCGAACCAGCCCTCACCGAGTTGCTGTTTTTGGCAGTCCTTATCAAGGTTCGCAATTATATAAGGATCGCTGGTTTCAAAGTCTGCAGGAGGATCGTTAAATGCGATATGAGAATTCTCACCTATACCGATAAATGCCACGTTAATTTGAAGGTTATTGATTATTCCGGCTAAACGTATGCATTCACTTTCAGGATTTTGCTCAGCATTAATGAAGTGAAAGGATTTGATTGGCACGGGTAATTTAGAAACGAAACGTTTCCAGAGGTAGAGCCTAAAGGATGCGGAATGATCTATTGGAATGCCAATGTATTCGTCCAGATGAAATCCTGTAACTTTAGTCCAGTCAATCCCATTTTCTTTAGTAAGATGCTGGAGTATCTCAAACTGAGATGCTCCAGTGGCTACAATGATATTAGCTTCTCCTTGTGTTGAAATGCTTTCTCTGATTTTTTGAGCTCCTATCCTAGCAGCTTCTTTTCCAAGATCGTTTTTGCTGGTTGCTTTATGGATATTCATTTGTTGGCAAGATCGAGAATTACAGATCAAAATAGTTTGAGACAATATTAATCCAGGTATTTGCCATTAACGCATGACCGGCTACGGACGGATGTACGCCATCACCTGCCCAATATTCTGGTTCGGTGCCCGAAGCGACGGCGTCATCAAACATTTTCTGGAATGGCACAAATAAGGTTTCGGATTTCTTAGAGACTCTCTTCGAGGCGGCTCTCCTTTCGTCGAATTCCGGGAACCATGCATCATTTATTGCGCCACATCGCAGGACAAATGGTTCGCATATAATAATTAGGGTGTTAGGGAGTTTTTCCTTAGTTCTTTTAATGAGTTCAGAGTAATGCATTTCATAATCCTGAACCGTCCCTTTGTAATTTCCATTTAGCTTGTGCCAAATATCGTTCACTCCAATTAATATGCTCAGTATGTTCGGTTTAAGTTTGAGGCAATCCTTTTCCCATCTCGCGGTGAGGTCAGGGATTTTATTACCGCTAATACCACGATTATAAATTTTAAGTTTTTCCTGAGGAAGCTTGGCCAGAATTTGCCCGGCAATTACATGGGGATAGCCTCTGCCAAGCATCCCGGGATGGTTGGCGCTATTTTCTGCTCTTCGATCGCGTCCTGCATCTGTAATTGAATCTCCTTGGAAAAGTACAGTGGAGCCTTTTGCTATTTTTTTTGGATTTGCTGTCGAGGTTTTTGATAAGAATGAGAGGCAAGCGCCAGAAATTATTGAGTTTTTTAAGATTGAACGGCGTTTGAGTGAAAATTCTGATTTCATAATAAATAAATTCGAGAGTATTATTTTCGCTCACTGATTGCAATGATTCTGATTTTTTCAGGATGGCCTTTATTTAAATTAAGATTAATAATAAAAACTTATCTTGAACTTTTGTGTTGAAAGCAAAGAGAATAAGCTAAGCCGTTACATTTCATGAAGACTCTATTTATTTTAGTATTAATTTATATCAGCGCGGGTTTTACAACTGCAATTGAATTTAAGAATGAGGAAAAAGTCGTGCTACTCGGAAATGCATTCATTGAAAGAGATGTTAACTTTGGCCATATTGAAACTCACCTTGCGCTTGCCCTTTCGGACAAGAGGCCAACATTTAGAAATTTAGGTTGGAGCGGAGATACGGTTTATGGTCATGCGCGTTCTTATTTCGGGCCACCGCAGGAAGGTTTTGATCGGCTTAAAAAGCATATTCAGTTCTTAAAGCCTACTCTAGTATTGATGTGTTATGGGGCAGTGTCCTCATTTGATGGAGAACCGGGGCTGGGTTCTTTCCTTGAAGGGTACAAGAAGCTGATGGGGATGATAAGATCGACTTCCGCCGCTAGGATTGTTCTTGTGTCTCCACCTCCTTGTGAAAACCTTGGCTTTCCTCTGCCTGACATGGAGCCGCAAAATAAAAGATTGGCTCTTTATAGTGAGGCAATTAAAAAATTAGCTGCCGAGGAAAACTGTGATTTCGTTAATTTATTTGAGGCTCTCGGAGCAGGCAAAAAAAGATTAATTCCTCCGGTCACTATCAATGGATTACATTTCAGTGAACAGGGGTATAAAAAAGTAGCAGTGGCTTTAGGTGATGGATTGAAAGTTAAGGGGCCCAATGTTGATTCGCCTAACAAGGAAAAATTGAGGCAAATAATTATGGAGAAGAACAAATTATTTTTTAACCGTTGGAGACCTCAAAATGAAACTTATCTGCACGGATTCAGAAAACATGAGCAGGGTAACAATGCAAAGGAGATCCCGCAATTTGATCCTCTAATTGCCAATAAGGATAAAAACATTCAAGAAATTGCACTTAGACTTTCCGCTAAATGAAAACACTAAAATTAAGTAGGAGTAAGAGAATGATGTTTTGTTTTAGAGTCATTGCTTTTGGTTTTGTGGCATTGTCAGGTAACGCCTTTGCACAGAGGAACCTTCCCCTAGATGCTATTCCAAAGCCTGATCCGAGTGAGCAGATTAAAGCGTTTGTTCTTGATGAAGGTCTTGAGATTAACTTGTTTGCTTCCGATCCAATGATCGCTAAACCGATCGGTATGAACTGGGATGAAAAGGGAAGGCTCTGGGTGGTAAGCAGTCGTCTCTATCCTCATATTAAGCCGGGTCAACGGTCCGATGATAAGGTTGTGGTTTTAGAGGATTTGAATGGGGATGGAGTCGCCGACAAATCTACTGATTTTGCAAAGGATCTTTTAATTCCTACGGGAATTATGCCTGGGGATGGAGGTGTTTATGTTGCGAATTCAACGGAAATTCTATTTTTAAGAGATCTTGATGGTGATCTTAAAGAAGATCAAAGGCGTGTAGTCCTGAGCGGGTTTGGTACAGAGGATACGCATCATATTATTCATTCCTTTAGAGGGGGGCCGGACGGAATGATGTATTTTAACCAATCGATATACATTCATTCTCATGTTGAAACTCCTCATGGAGTAAGAAGACTCATGGCTGGAGGTATTTGGCATTACCGCCCTGAAACCGGTGAATTGGAAGTTTTTTCTCGAGGATTTGTTAATAGCTGGGGGCATATATTTGATAGGTATGGACAAAGTTTCGCAACTGATGGTGCTTACGGTGAGGGCATTAATTATGTCTTTCCCGGGAGCGTGTTTGTTACGGCTTATAATGCTAAAAGAATTATGAGAGGGCTGAATCCAGGCCAGCCCAAGCAGTGTGGACTTGAAATAGTTAATTCTAGTCATTTTCCCGATGAGTGGCAGGGAAATTTGATTACCAATGACTTTAGGGGGCACCGAGTTAACAGGTTCGTTATTAGTGAAAGCGGTAGTGGATACGTTTCACGTCAGGCGCCTGATTTGATCAGGACAACTCACAAAGCTTTTCGGCCAATTGATGTGAAAGTAGGGCCAGACGGCGCATTGTATATAGCAGATTGGTATAACCCTATTATTCAGCACGGGGAAGTTGACTTCAGAGATTCTCGAAGAGATCAAGTTCACGGGCGTATTTGGAGAATAACTTATAAGGGCCGAAAGCTTTCTCAAAAGCCGAAATTTGAAGATCAAGGAATCCGCGCAGTAGTTAATCAGTTAAAATCCTCTGATTCATATACGAGGCACTTTGCAAAAAGAAATTTAAGGTTAAGAAAAAAGTCAGAAGTCATTAGAGAATTAAAGTTATTGGAGAGCTCTGAAGGAATCACCGAGGAGGACCGGCTGGAAATTCTTTGGGCGAACCAAGCTGTTAATGAACTTGATGAGTCTCTTTTGAAAAAACTCTTAGTTTCTAAAGATCATAGGATTCGAGCCGCTGGGATTAGAGTGTTGTACCACTGGAGTGACCGCCTCGAAGAGCACATGGATTTCTTGGGGCAGGCGATCATTGATGATCACCCTCGCGTTCGCCTTGAGGCTATTTCAGCATTAAGAAAAGTAGGTACAGTCCAATCATTTAAATTTATTCTTAAGGCATTCACAAAAGACATTGACTCTAATATTGATTTTGCTTTATGGCTCTCAGCCCGTGAAATGGAGTCCATTTGGCTGCCTGCTCTTGAAAATGGAGAAATCAGTTTTGGGGGTAATACTTCGGCTCTTGAATTTATACTTAAGGCCGCAGAGAAGCCTTCAGCTCTTAAGTTACTGAGTTCGTCATTAACTTCTTTTGACATATCCAGTGCAGGGTTTCGAGAGCTTGTTTCCCTCTTTGCTGATATAGGGAAGACAGAAGACTTAGATTTGTTGCATTCATCTGCTTTCTATAAAGAGAGAATTAAAGAAGATAGAAATTTTGTGTTTAAGGAGTTGATTCGTGCTAATCAGCAGAGGCAGGTAAGGCCGAGTGAAATGAGGAAAACCGATTTATTGAAATTATTGGTTTCTGGAAACTTTGATGTCGCTGAATTGTGTGGTAGTTGGAAAGTTTTTGAGGCAAGAAAAGAAATAATCGAATGGCTTAAGAATGATGAAAGAGTTGAGATTGCAGCTTCTTCATTGAGCGGTATGGCAGATGAGGAAAGTAAACAAGCCCTCTTGGAGCTTGCGGAGGATGAGTCAAGAGGGATTCTTCAAAGGTCTGCGGCAGTAGGCGCGCTTACAAGATTGGATCCTGTTAAAACTAGTGAGCTTGCGGCTCAAGTTTTGGTTAAGGCTCAAACCACTCAAAGTGCTGAATTAATTTTTGAAGCATATCTTGCAAAGGAAAAATCTTCAGAACATTTAGCTACAGCACTTTCAGGAAAGAAGATGAACGCAGAAGTTGCAGCTGCCGGAGTAAGGAAGAGTTTATCGAGTGGTGGAGATACTTCTCAATTGGTAGAGGCTTTATCTAAGGCAGGATCGTTACAACCTATTGTTACTGGTTTGTCAGATGTAGAAATGAAGTCTTTAATGAACGAAGTTCAATCGAAGGGTGATGCTGTTCGCGGGGAAAATATATACAGGAAAAATCAATTACTTTGCCAGGCATGTCATGCAATTGGAGGGGGTGGAGGGTTGATTGGACCTGATCTAGTTAGTATTGGATCAAGCGCGCCAGTAGATTACATAATTGATTCATTACTCGAGCCTGCAAAGAAAATAAAAGAGGGTTATCACACTACGGTGATTACCACTAAGGGAGGTGATTTGATTACTGGGGGATTGATAAGTGAAGGGGACCGGGAAATCATTTTAAGGATGGCCGATGGGAGTGAAAGAAAGATAGCAAAAGTAGCAATTAAAAAGAAAGAAATCAGTCCAATTTCGTTAATGCCTCCAGGACTCACTGCTAGTCTCCGGAAAGATGAATTCATAGATTTGGTTCGATTTCTCTCATCCCTTGGTAAGGAGGGAAAGTTTAAGGTTCCATCTGGCCGATATGTAAGAAGGTGGCGTGTTTTACCTGCCAGTGGGAAAGTTGGAAATCTGATTAGAACAAAAGGAATTCAATATGCAATGAATGGTAAAAATGATCTGCCATGGAGAGCTGCTTATAGTCAAGTTGATGCCGAGCTCCCAATTGAAGAAGTTGGTATAAATAACGGGTTTAACAATAAATTAAGCGCAGCAAAATTTGAGATTTCTGTGTCAGTTCCTGGAGAGATAGGATTGAGGATTGATGACACAAAGGGTTTACAGGTTATTGTTGGCGGTAAAATGATTGAAGCTTCAGCAGAGTCAGTTTTTAACCTTGGCAAAGGCTTGCACGATATCATTTTTATTACTGATCGTGCCGTTAGAGAGTCCAATTTAAAAGTTCAACTTTTTGATGTGGATGGATCTTCTGGGAGAGCGAGTCTGGTTGGAGGTCCGTAAATTATTTATTGGCTTCTAATTCATGAGCTCTAATTAAGCGAGTCACAATTTCTGGAAAAACTTTAGCAAAGTTCTGCTTTTCTTCAGGATCTTTCTTGAGGTTTGATAAGAAGAGTTTTGCTGGAGGGGCGGAGTTCTTTGCTGGCGGATTACTTGTGTCTCTAACGTTTCCAATTAATTTCCATTCCCCTTCACGAATTGCCCATTGGCTATTTTTACTTCGACCTACTTGCCAATGGAGTACTTCATGAGGGCTTTTATTTTCTTTTCCAAGAAGAAGGGGGGCTAAGCTTTTGCCATCTATCTTATTGTTGATTAATTTAACATTTGCAAGTTCCGCTAAAGTTGGCAGCCAATCACAGGAGTGTGCTACTTGATTTATCTCTTTCCCTTCATTTAATTTGGATGGCCAAGAGATGATAGCCGGCACACGAATTCCTCCTTCAAAGAGGCTGAACTTTGCTCCTCTGTATGGACCTGAATTTCCGCCTCCGAAGTGAGCCCGTTCTTCTGTTGAGTGTCCATGGTCGGATTGGAATACAATAATTGTGTCATTTCTTAGTCCCACTTCATCTAGGTAATGTAATAAGCTTCCAATGCGCGCGTCTTGAGTCGAAACAAAAGCATTATATAATTTTCTGGGCATTGCCAACTCCTTGTAATGGTTCAACCAGTGAGCTTCGCCTTGATACGGGTAATGAGGAGTGTTCAGTGCGAAGTATATAAGGAATGGTGAGTCTTGATTTTTCTTTATGAATTCACATGTTTCGCGAACCATCAGATCAGGGAAGAATTTACCATCTTCAAAAATTTCTTTACCATTACGGTGCAGGTCATGCCTATTAGGTCCTTGCCAGTAGAAAAAATGAGAATAATTGTCGATGCATCCTCCCATGTGCCCGAAGGAGTGATCAAATCCTTGTTGGTTTGGCATGTGTTCTGGAATGTATCCTAGGTGCCACTTTCCAATGTGTGCTGTTTTATATCCGGCTGCTTTAAAGTGTTCAGCTATAGTGATTTGTTCGCTAGGCATTCCAGGTTTCCCCTTTTGGGATGTGGTATTACCTGGAACTCCAGCATGGATTGGGTATCGGCCAGTCAAGAGCCCTGCACGTGAAGGGGAGCATACTGGAGCTGCGGAATAGAATTGAGTGAAGCGGATGCCTTTAGATGCAATGCTATCAATGTTTGGCGTTTCAAGATCTTTTGCACCATAACAGCCAGCATCTATACTGCCTTGATCGTCAGTGAGGATGATGATTATATTTGGTTTTCTGTTAGCCAAGGATGGCAATGAAAGTGCCAGTAGGAGAGCGATGGTTGGTGTTATTTTTTTGAAACAGATTTTCACGGCGATTAAATGTTTTATTTTTGTTGTCCTTTAACGGTTAGTCCTGAATGATATTTATATAAAACAAAAACTTCTCATGAGTCGATTAGCATCTTTAATATTGTTATTTTCTATTATTTGTAATGGTTTTATTGTCGCATCTGACTGGCCGCAGTGGAGAGGTTCTACGGGGCAGGGGCATAGTAAGGATGAGACTTTGGCAGTAGAATGGAGTGAAGAGAAAAATGTCACTTGGAAAGTTGATACCAACGGCCGGGGATGGTCTTCTCCTGTTATATTTAATGATCAAATCTGGTTCACTTCTGCAGAAGAAACTCTTGCGACTGAGGAGGAGGCCAAGGAAAGATTAAAAGAGAATACGGGTAGCCAGCCTCTAACGTTACTGAAGTCATCTCGGTTCTATGCTGTTTGCATAGAAAAAAAATCTGGGGAAATTATTCATAACGTTGAACTCTTTACCGTTGATAAGCCTCAGTGGGTTCATAGGTTCAATAGTTACGCTTCACCAACGCCAATAATAGAATCGGGTAAAGTTTACTGCCATTTCGGCACTTATGGCACGGCATGCGTAGATACAAAAAATGGGAAGGTACTGTGGCGGAACCTTGAATTAAAATGCATGCATGAAAACGGTCCAGGCAGTTGTCCTGTTCTTTATGATGATTCGATGATCTTTCATATGGATGGAAGTGATGTTCAGTATGTAGCGGCTCTTAATAAGGTTGATGGATCCTTAAAATGGAAGACTTCACGGGGTGGTAAGATGCATGCTAATCCACAGCTAAAAAAAGGGTATAGCACGCCAATCCTAATTAAACGCAATGGGAAAGATGAGCTCATTTCTCCAGGCGCCAATTGGTTGTACAGTTATGATCCAAAGACTGGGAAAGAGAATTGGAAGGTAGATTACGAAGTTCTTGGTTTTTCTAATGTCGCAAGACCAGTGAGTGGAGACGGAATGATTTATGTGGCAACTTGTTTTATGCGATCACAGATGCTTGGTATCTCAGCTGGTTCAACGCCTGAGATAGTTTGGAGGTATAAGAAGGGAGTTCCCAACACTCCGTCCCCTTTGTTGTCTAAAGGTTTGTTGTATTTTGTCGGAGATTCAGGAGGGTTGGTGACTTGCCTCGATGCAAAATCAGGTGATTTGGTTTGGAGCGAACGAATCGCAAGTGGTAAATATTGGTCTGCTCCTTTTATTGCAAATGGAAAAATATATTTTCACAGCGAGGAGGGTGTTACTACTGTAATCGAAGATGGTCGTAATTTTAAGATTGTTTCAGAAAATAAAATTAATGGGAAATTGATGTCATCTGCAGCTGTTTCAGATGGAGCAATCTTTCTGCGGAGCGATAAGGCATTGTACAGAATAGAAAACAAATAAGATTTCCCCTATGAACTGGGATTGGATAAGTGATAATTATCGACTCATCCAATGGATAGGTGTTGTATCTGTCTTATTGTTTGTTTTGTCTCTTTTTATTCTGAGATGCGTTATAGTTCGATTGCCGGATGATTATTTTTTGAATGATTCCTCTACTATAAATAAACGCTCAGGAAGCTTAATTAATCTAGCTTGTAGAGTGACTAAAAATCTTTTTGGGTTTTTACTTATAATTTGTGGAATTATTCTATTATTTATTCCCGGGCAGGGGTTAGTGACTATAGTGTTAGGCGTATGGACGATGGATTTGCCTTGGATAATTAAAATTAAGAGAAAATTTGTTTATTCTGGATTGGTAAAGAGGACTTTAAATTGGTTTCGCTCTAAAAATGGCATACCGCTATTTAAGTTCCCTAAGCGTTAGGCAGGTTAATTTAAAAACTTTTCACTAGCATAGCAAAAATTTTAAATTTGGCTTTTCTTTGATCTAAGTTCAAATTATTAAAGATAATTTAATTATTTTATAAGATATGCTAAATTTAATCGGTTAATCTGATGAGAATAATTAACTAACACTGCATTATGACAATGCGTTAATTTTGAATTGCTATGTTGTCGATTTATTCAAGAAACAAAGGAAAGTTTTGTGACGGAATGTCACGTAGAGGTTTTTTAAGAGTCGGCGGGCTTTCTCTCGGTGGGGCAACTCTTCCTCAAATTTTATCTGCAGAAAACCCATTGGATCCTTCTAAATCTCGATTGGGACATAAGGCTGTAATAATGATTTTTCTTGCGGGGGGACCTCCGCACCAAGACATGTGGGATATAAAAAGAGACGCGCCTACTAATATTCGAGGTGAATTCAATGCCATGAAAACGAACGTGCCTGGCATTGAGATATGTGAGCTATTTCCCAAAATTGCAGCAATGGCTGACAAATTTGCTTTCATCCGATCAATTGTTGGAGCTCAGGGAGGACATGATGCGCAACAGTGCTTGACGGGCAGATCACCTCGCAATGCTCCAGCCGGGGGGTGGCCTTCCATTGGGTCAGTGATGTCAAGCGTGCAGGGTCCTGCCAGTACTGCCGTGCCTCCATTCGTTGGGCTTTCACCAAAATGCGGTCATGATCAATGGGGCGATCCAGGCCAGTCAGGTTTTTGTGGGCCATCTCATTCTGCCTTTACTCCTAACCGGGGTGGTGGTGCTAGTGATGTTGAGTTGAAAGGCATTTCTTTGGAGCGTTTAGGTGATAGGCAAGGTTTATTGAAGAGTGTGGATTGTTTTCGTAGGGATGTTGATGCTTCCGGTGTGATGGGGAGTCTCGATAATTTTAACAAACAAGCTTATGGAGTCTTAACTTCTAGTAAACTTGCAGAGGCATTTGACCTATCTAAAGAGGATTCTAAACTAGTTGAGAAATATGGTAAAGGGACTGAAAAATTAACAGCTGACGGACCATGGAAGAGGCTCGATCAATTTTTAATGGCCCGCCGATTAGTGGAAGCAGGTGCGCGATGCGTAACGATTGGATTCAGTCGATGGGATTGGCACGGTTCCAATTTTAAGAGAGCGAGGGAAGATTTTCCTCTACTAGATCAAGGAGTAACCTCTTTAGTCCAGGATCTTCATGATCGAGGTTTAGATAAGGATGTGTCTGTTATAGTTTGGGGTGAGTTCGGGCGTACTCCTGTAATAAATAAAAATGCAGGGAGGGATCACTGGCCAAAGGTTTCTAACGCATTAATTGCTGGAGGAGGAATGAGAACGGGGCAAATAATAGGCTCTACTACTAGAGATGGAGGAGAAGCAGATGATAGGCCTGTTACTTTCCAAGAAGTATTTGCCACTTTGTATCATAGCGTCGGGATTGATGTTAGTAGCGCCACTGTAAATGATCTAAATGGAAGGCCTCGTTATTTAGTCGATCAAAGGTATAAACCAATGCCTGAGTTGGTATAGAAATCAATATTGAATGGTGTAGTTCCTGATCTTTAAGTTACTAATGATAACAGTTTTTGGAGACCACAAATCTGGTAATTTTTGCGATGGTATAAATCGGAGGAATTTCCTTCAAATTGGAGGGCTAGCCATGGGCGGGATCGGGTTACCTCAACTGTTACAGGCTGAAAGTGATAGTGGGGCCGGAAGCTCCAATAAATCAATAATCATGATTTATATGCCCGGGGGACCTCCTCATCAGGACATGTTTGAAATCAAAACGGATGCCCCATCTGAGGTCAGGGGGGAGTTTCGTCCTATTTCGACTAAAGTGCCAGGAGTTCAGATATGTGAGCACTTACCAAAAATCGCAAGTATAGCAGACAAATGCGTTTTTATCCGTTCTGTGGTTGGAGCTAAGGACAGGCATTATAGTTATCAATGCATGACTGGTAGGCACAATGATAATTCTCCAGCCGGGGGATGGCCTGAAATAGGTTCAGTGATATCGGAATTGGATTCACGATCAGTGCACAAGGCTCATACGCCGACCTATATAAATTTGTCTCCAAAAATGAAACATACGCCATATAATTTTGGGCATTCGAGTTTTTTGGGTGTGTCATGCAAACCATTCCGTCCGAATGGGGATTGTTTGTCGGACATGACGTTAGAAGAGATTACCTTGAATCGGTTAGGGGAGAGGAAAAATCTCTTACAAAAATTTGATAAATTGAGGCGTGATATCGATTCTTTTGGATCGGTTGCTGGAATGGACGGCCTTAATCAGCAAGCATTTGAAATTCTTAGCTCAACTAAGCTCGCGGAGGCTTTGGATATGGAAAGAGAAGATCCTAAGGTTCGTGAACTTTATGGAAGCGGAACTGAAAAAGTGCAAGGAGACGCAGCCCCTCGGTTGAATTCGCAATTTCTCACAGCGCGACGTTTAGTCGAAGCTGGAGCTAGGGTTGTGACTTTAAGTTATAGTTTCTGGGATTGGCACGGATCGAATTTTAAAAGGGCTAAAGACAATTTGCCTGATTTCGACCAAGCTTATTATGCTCTTATACAAGATCTTGAGGACCGAGGGATGCTTGACGATGTGACGGTCATTGCATGGGGTGAGTTTGGCAGAACGCCTAAAATTAACAAAAATGCAGGGAGGGACCATTGGCCAAATGTTTCATGTGCATTGCTTTCAGGGGGAGGAATGCAGGTAGGAGGGGCTATAGGAAAGACTGATCGATTAGGCGGTGAGGCAGTAGAAAGACCCGTGCATTTTGCTGAGATTTTTGCCACACTATATAAAAATATGGGAATTGATGCATCACAAACTACTGTAACTGATTTAGGAGGAAGGCCTAGATATTTAGTAGAAGGGTATGATCCCATTAAAGAATTAATTTAATATTTGCTAGTAAGAATACCTATGAGAATTGGACTTTATTACATAATTATTTTGTCGTTAGCGGCAACAAATCTAATAGCTGAGGAATTAAATATCTATGCCATTTCAAAACCAAATGAGGAGGTCAAATTAATTGGTCCAGATGCTAATCTTCAGCTCGTAGTTACTGGGAAAAACATTTCTGATATGACTCGATCAGTGAGTTACGAGGCAGATCCATCTTCCGTAGTTAGCGTTTCTAATACCGGCCATGTAACGCCTCTTGCTAATGGTTCGGTTAAGGTTACGGCAAAGACTGCTGAAGGATTGTCAGCTCAGATAGAATTGACGGTAGAACACTTTGAAACCCCGCAAGCAATCAATTTTCCGAATGAAATTGTTCCATTGTTTACCAAACATGGATGTAATGGAGGAGGCTGTCATGGCAAGTCTGAGGGTCAAAATGGATTTAAACTTTCGTTACTTGGTTTTGAGCCTACCGAGGATTTTGAATATTTAGTTAAAGAAGGCAGGGGAAGGAGGCTATTCCCTGCAGCTCCCCAACATAGTCTTTTATTGAGGAAGGGAGCAGGTGATTTGCCGCATGGAGGAGGTGCTCGATTCGAGCATGACTCATGGGATTACAAGGCCATTGTTAGGTGGATGGAACAAGGGATGCCTTATGGTAGTCCTGAAGATCCAAAGCTAGAGAGTATATCAGTTTATCCAAGTTCACGTATTGTTGAGCCGGGAACGGAGCAGCAGCTAGCTGTGGAGGCATTGTATACGGATGGGTCAGTTCGGGATGTCACTGGCATTGTTAGTTATGAATCCAATCAAAAAGAAATGGGTGAAGTTAATCAATCTGGGTTAGTTACAATGCTAAAGGATCAGACTGGTGATATGGCGGTAATGATTCGTTTTCAGGAACAGGTATCTGTTTTTCGAGCCACGATACCGTTAGGGGCTCCAACTGACAATTTTCCTGTCGCTAAGAATTTTATTGATGAGAAGGTCTTTAATAAATTAAAGACACTCGGCTTGCCTTCCTCTGAAATTTGTGATGATACGACCTTCATTCGTCGAACTGCGATTGATATCGCGGGTAGATTACCTTCTCTCCAAGAGGTAGATGGGTTTTTATCTAATAATGATCCTGAAAAGAGATCGCAGTGGATAGAAAGTCTACTTTCTACGACTGATTATGCTGAATATTTTGCAAATAAATGGTCTGCTATTTTACGTAATAAGAGGAAAGGCAATACATATACAAGAGGCACTCAAGCATTCCATGAATGGCTAATGGGGAGCCTGCACGCGAACAAGCCATATAATCAACTGATTACTGAATTAGTTACAGCGCGTGGAGAAATATCTCATAACCCAGCATCTGCATGGTTTAGGAATGTGACTGATCAAAAGGAAAGACTACAGGACACTGCTCAAGTGTTGCTTGGAGTGAGGCTCCAATGTGCTGAATGTCATCATCATCCATACGAGAAGTGGAGTCAGCAAGATTACTATGGTTTTTCAGCATTCTTTTCTCGGGTAGGTAAGAAGAAGACTGATGTTCCAGGAGAAGAGGCGGTTTTCCACAATGTGGGATTAGCTGCCGCAAAGAACCCTAAGTCTGGAGAAAATGTTAAACCTAAACCTTTGGGAGGAGAGCAGCTTACTATAAAGCCAGAGGATGATCCTAGATTGGATTTGGCTTCCTGGATGACCTCAGAAAGTAATCCGTTCTTCGCCAAAATGTTAGTTAACCGTTATTGGAAGCATTTTTTCAATCGTGCAATCGTAGAGCCAGAGGACGATATGAGGGTTACTAATCCTCCGACGAATCCTGATTTATTGGATTCGTTAGCAGATCACTTTGTTAAATCTAGTTATGATATAAAGGATTTGATCCGAACAATTTGTAACTCAACGACCTATCAATTGAGCGCGATTCCAAATGATCATAATGCAGGAGACCGGCAAAATTATTCTCGATATTTTCCTAAACGCCTGACAGCTGAAGTGTTATTAGATTCTATCGATGGAATTACAGGATCATCGACAGCTTTTTCAGGACAATTGGCTGGGACTAGAGCCGTTTCTTTACCTGATGACAGTTACAATTCTAGCTCTTACTTTCTTACGGTCTTTGGCCGTCCAGAAATGGATAGCGCGTGCGAATGTGAAAGGGCTCAAGGTGCTAGTTTAGCGCAAACTCTACATTTACTTAATTCAAAAAACATTCAAGACAAGTTAGCAGGTGCAGGGGGGAGTGCAGATAAGCTTTCGGCTCAAGGAGACAGGGCTAATGAGGATAAAATCGTTGAGTTGTATAAGAGAGCATTTTCTCGTGAACCTAAAGACGATGAGATGAAGACAGCCATTGGCTACATTAATAAAAAGACTCAACAGGCTGGAGAAAAAATTAAGGAAGCAAATAAAATGGCCTACGAGGATCTCGTTTGGGCTCTTTTGAATACAAAAGAATTTTTATTTAACCATTAAGTTTTGCGTTTCTATAATATTTCTATGCGAAGATCTGGTTACAAAACTTTATGGGTGTTCTTGATTTTTATATTAGGAAATTCAGTTGAGGCGCAGCTTCCTGCTCCACGTCTAGATTCAATTTTTCCTATGGGGGGGAAGGCAGGTGGATCTGTCGATATTACGTTGAAAGGGGCTGACTTAACTACCGGAGGTCAGTTATTTTTTAATGTTCCAGGCATAACTAGTGAGTCTTTAGGGGGAGGAATTTTTAAGGTTAAGATTGCAGAATCAGTGAATTCTGGCAGTTACGATTTAAGGTTTGGAGGTAAGGACGGAACGACATACCCCATTAGTTTTGCAGTAAGTAACAGGGAAGAAAAGGTTGCTCCTAATGAAGTGTCGGATAGAACGAAGGCGGCTCTTCTTGCAGATAATATAGTGATGAATGGAGTGATAGATCAAGGCAAGGCGCATTATTACAGAATTCCGGTCAAGAACGGAGGCCATTACTTTATTGATTGTTTTGCTGAGAGAATTGATTCTAGGGCTGACGTGCTGTTAGTCCTGACTGACCAGTCCGGGATTGAGGTGGCGAGGTCAAGAGAATCGATTGGCGGGGATCCTTTAATTGAATTCACTTCAACTTCTGACGGAGAATATCTCTTAAGAGTTTCCGATTTTCTTGCCCGTGGAGGAGCTGGATATAATTATAGAATTCAATTCCGGCAAGGCCCTCAAATAGATTTTGTTTTGCCTCTATCTGCACAGCCAGGTAAAACGCAATCTTTTCAAATTTTTGGGAAAAATCTTCCTGGCGGAGTGCCTTCTGGCGAGGATGGTCTTGAGAGGATAGAGGTTAATGTTGATGTTCCAACAGAAATGGAAAGAAGGAAAACAATGCCAGTGAAACCTTCGGGAGCAGGAGTCAGAGGTTTTCATTATGCGTTGGGCGAAGGCAATAACATTTCAAATTCGATATTCATAGCAAAATCTAATTTTTCACCAGTGATTGATGGAGGCTCAAATTCTTCTCCAGAGGATGCGCAGGAAATTCCTTTTCCTTCTGAACTTAGCGGGCGATTTTATCCAGGCAAAAAGTCTTGGTTTTCATTCAATGTCGAGAAGGATAAGGAATATGTAATTGAGGTAATTGCTCATCGATTGGCAAGTTATTGCGACCCATCGATTGTGGTGGAAAAAGTGATTATTGATGGGGAGGGAAAAGAGAAGTCGTCCATTCTAGGAAAGGCTGATGATCAAGAGGCTAATGTGGGAGGGCGGCGTTATCCTACCAATACACGTGATCCAATATATAGATTTAAGGCTGATATTGATTGTAAGGTACGTGTGGCTCTTAGTGATAATTTTGCTACTAAAGCGCCTTTCAGACTGATTGTTCGAGAACCTAGCCCTGATTTTGACCTGTTGGTTTCAGCTTCAGCTCCAGCAGGGGATAATAACAAAGGAAAAAAGATTGTCAGAGAAGGAATTGCGATTAGACGTGGGCAAGTTGGAAATTTAGACGTGTACGTTCTTCGTAGAGATGGCTTTGAGGGTGAAATCGAATTAAAAGCAGAAGGTTTTCCAGAAAGTTTTAAAGTCAAAAGCACAAAATTAGAGAAAGGAAAAAATCACTGTTCTTTGTCATTTTATAACGATGAGGAGGCACCGGCTTGGGCAGGTAAAGTAAAGATTGTTGGTGAGGCAGAAGTGCAGGGAATAAAGGTTCAAAAAGAAGCTGAGAGCCTAACGGTGAACTGGACAGTAAATGATGCTGACCAAGAACGTGTTATTTCAAGAACAAGCTCAGGCATTACTGTGGCTTCGATTGAGGAGCAAACGCCGATGAAAGTCGTTCCCGCCGAAGATAAGGTCTGGGAAAGTTCCCTAGGTGGAAATCTAGAAATTCCAATCAAATTTATAACGACTTCTGAGATTAAGGATAAGGTTACTATTGTTCCTGTTGATTTTCCTGGAATGGGTAAAGCCCCTCAGATTCAGGTCGATAAGGGTAAGACTAAGGACTCTCATAAGCTCGTAATACCTTTGTTAAACAATAAGGATAACAATAAGTATAAGGAAGGTACTCATCAATTTGTTCTGAGGGCGTCGACTAAATTAGGATATAGGCGTGATTTGCAGCTTTTCCAAGCTGCAGAAGAGCAAAAGAAGAATACGACCAAGATTTTGGAGGAGGCAAAGAAAACACTAGAGACGCTTAAGAAAGAGCTTGAGGCTGTAAGGAAATCTGTGAACGAGGCAAAATCTAGCGGTTCAGAAACAGAAGAAGAAAAAAAGAAAAAAATCGCTGAAGCTGAATCTAAGGTTGGACCAGCAGAGGAGTCTTTCAAGGAAGCTGAGAAGAAATTAAAAGAGGCTGAAGAGAAGAATAAAAGTGCTGACCAGAAACTTAAGCAGGCCTCAGATAGAGCAAAGCCGAAAGATGTTCAGTTTGTTAGTTATTCGAAGCCGGTAACTGTAAAAATCGAAGCGTGCCCAATCAGATTCAAGGATAGCAAAACTCCGGTTGAATTAGGAAAAGGGCTTAAATCTCAAATTGTAGTAAATTTTGATAGGCTATACGGTTTCGCGGATAGCGTTTCATTAAGTGCAATATTACCTGATGGAACCAAAGGGGTAAAAGTTGTCGAAGTAAGTGCAAATAAAGATCAGTCAGCTATTGATCTTCCGATTGAAATTATGGCTGATGCGAATCTTGGATTAATTGAGTTGGAGTTGATTGCTAAATTGAAATTCAATGGAATAGATCTACAGACTAAAGGCAATGTTTCAATAAAAATCATTGAACCTCCCGCGGCTCCAGAAGAACCTCCCGCGGCTCCAGAAGAACCTCCCGCGGCTCCAGAAGAACCTCCCGCGGCTCCAGAAGAACCTCCCGCGGCTCCAGAAGAACCTCCCGCGGCAAATTAATTTTCGTGAAATTTATTATCTTTTCATCCTGTATTTTATTTGTTTGGTGCGATGTAGTCCTTGCCCAGCCCTTACCTATTGCCTCTATCGATCAAAAAGAGCCAGTCAGTTACGCAAAAGATATTGCGCCCGTGTTTAAGAAGAGTTGCATCGCTTGTCATAATGCAACAAAAGCGAAAGCGAAACTCAACCTTGAGAATGTTTCAGTAATGATGAAGGGCTCTGATAGTGGAGAGGTTATTGTTCCTGGTAATGCTGAGGATAGTTTGGTTTTTCTTCAAGCTGCTCATCAGGAGGAGGAATTCATGCCGCCGCCTAAGAATAAATCTAACGCGCCAAATTTGAGTCCCAAGGAACTTGCTTTGCTTAAGCTGTGGATTAATCAGGGAGCAAAAGATGATGATACAATCGCAGCTGAAAAAAAGGTCAACTTTGCTGCTATGAGTGAGAAGGTTAATGCAATTTACTCTGTGGCTGTTTCACCAGACAATCAATATGTTGCAGCTGGTAGAGGGAATCGAATATTTATGTATCACACGCCAACGGGCAAGAGTCTTGGTGAATTAGTTGATACTGAACTGAAGGGCAAAGGCGGATCGGCGCATGTAGATATTGTTGGGAGCTTGGCTTTTAATAGTGATGGGCAACTTGCTTCTGGGGGATTTAGAAATATTAAACTATGGCAACAGGCTGATCCTGATCTGGTGTATGATGCGGAGCCGGTTGATAATGTGCCCCTTGTTGCTGGGGTCAGTAGTGATAGTGAATTGTTTTCCGTTGGAGATGAGAGTGGTTCCATTAAGGTCTATATTTCTGAATCCAAGAAAGTTGTAACTTTCAAAGATCATGTTACGGCAATAACAGGAGTGGGATTTGGAGTGGGTGGAAATATCATTGCGACGTCTATTGACGGGTTTGTCAGTTCTAGAAAAATTGGTGAAGCAGCACAAGTTGCGACGGTAAAATTATCTTCTCCAATCAATGCAATGGCGGTCATTAATGGAGGGGAGCAAGTGGCGTGTGGCTGCGATGATGGGGTAATAAGGGTATTGTCGATTGAGGCGTCGCTGGAACAGGTTCATGAACTTAAAGGGCACACTGCGAAAGTTGTGTCCTTGAGTTCTTTTGGTGAAGATCTGAAGGGTTTTGTTTCAGGAAGTGCAGATTCGACACTTAGAATTTGGCAAGTTGGAGAAGGTAAGGTAAATCAGGTCAAACAAATAAATAATGATCAGGCGCCTATATCGATAGCGGCATCAAATGATGGGAAGCGTTGTGCTTCCGTTTCTGGCAATGCTAAAATTCGTATTTGGAACATGAGCGATGGCAAGTTGGTCGCTGATGGGGATGCAGGTTGGAAATTAAGTGGAGAGCAAAAGTCGAAAGAAATGAAAGTTTCTGTTTTGACGAAGATACGTGATGAAAGGAAAAAACAATTAGGAGAAAGTGATAAGAAATTAAAGGCGGATCAAGAATCATTAAAGAAGGCCCAAGATGCGGAAAAGAAATCAGTAGAAGAATTAGAGAAAAAGAAAGCTGAACTCGTTTCAGCAAAGGATCTCAATTCCAAAGCTGAAGTGGATCTAAAACAAAAAGAAGAAGCAAAGGACCCTGAGCTTAAATCCGCTAAAGAAGCAGCAAAGAAAGCGACAGAAGCCTTAACTGCAAAAGAAAAAGAAGTTCAAGATGTCGAGAGGAAACAGTTGGAAGCAACTCGTAGCCGTGAAATTTCTGAGAGGTTCTTAAAAAGAGCAGTCGACGCTGATTCTAAATCAAAGCTAAGGCTAGCAGATGCGGAGAATGATTTAAAAAACGCAGCCAAGATTCATACGGATATAAAGGCAAGAGTGGATCAAGAACAAAAAATTCTCAGAACTGTTACTTTTTCGGCAGATTCGGCTCAGGTCTTTGCTGGTTCTGATGATGGTAATATTTATTCATGGGAAACAAATGCGGGAAAGCCGTGTGATGTTATTGCTGCTAAATCGGGTCTCACGAAAGCAATTGTTGCGGTAGGAAAAAAAATCTTAGTGGCATCTGCAGATAAGACAGTCAGGATCTGGGATTTTACTCCGACATGGAATCTTTACAAAAAGATTGGAGGGCTACAAGATTCTAAAACTTTAGTTGATAGAGTAAATTCTTTATCTTATAGCCCTGATGGTAAATTATTAGCATCGGGTGGAGGAGTTCCATCGAGGAGTGGAGAGTTAAAGGTTTGGAATGTCGCTGATGGTAAATTGGTTTGCGCAAACATTGAATCTCACAGTGATACGATATCGGGAATATCATTTAGTCCTGATGGGGGGTTTATCGCTACGGCGGCAACTGATCGTTTCGTAAAAGTGTTTAATATGGAGGGGGCTGTTCTTGAGCGCAGCTTTGAGGGGCATACAAACCATGTTCTTGATGTTGCTTGGCGAGCAGACGGATTTGTTTTAGCAAGTGGAGGAGCTGATCAAGTTGTTAAGGAGTGGGATTTTGAAAAAGGCAGTCAAAAACAAACAGTCAAAGGCCATACTAAAGGAGTCAGTTCAATTGCATATATGGGCATTGGAGAACAGTTGATTTCTAGCAGTGGAGATCAGTCAGTTAGAATAGCAAACAAGCCTTTGCCTGACGCGGCTACATTCATCCACTCATCAAGCGTTAGTAAGGATGGAACTATAATTGCGGCAGGAGGAGAAGATAGTATCCTTCGAATTTGGACGACAGGTGACAGTAAATTATATTTAAAATTACAGTAAAATCTATTATCGGATTAAGATAACTGAACGTTATAAACTATGAAAAAAATCACACTAACAATTATTGCTCTAAGTGTTTCATTGGCACACGCGGACTTTGAAATTAAGGAGCTAGCAGGAAAACACATTGATGTCTTGGATGGAGGAAAAGTTGTGGCCCGAGTAATGACGGCGCATGATAAAACTACAGCTGAATCTAGGCATGAAACCTACAAGGTGTACACTCATGTATTCGATCAACAGGGAAAGGCTCCGATTACTAAAGGTGCTGGAGGTCAGTTCACTCATCACCGCGGAATTTTCATAGGTTGGTCGAAGACAAGGTTTTCTGGAAAACAAGTCGATTCTTGGCATATGAAAGGTTGTGATCAGATATATAAAAAGATAATTAAATCAACTTCGGGTAAGGATGAAGCTTCCTTGAATATTTTAATTCACTGGGTGACAACTGATGGAGTTATTTTCATTGAAGAGAATCGCACCCAGAGTTTTAAAAGAGTCGAAGGAAAAGGAGCTTATTTGCAGGTGGACTTTGATAGTACTCTGAAGGCTGTAAGTGCGGATGTTGAGTTGAATGGTGATCCCGAACATGCTGGGTGTCAATTCAGGCCAAGTAATGAAGTTTCAAAGAACAAGTCTGCCAAATATATATTTCATAAGGATGGACTTAATTTAAAAAAGGATAAAGACCTTCCATGGGCAGCTGAAAGTTTTCAGATTGGAGAGGATATGTATTTTGCTCAGCACATGAGTCATCCCACCATTCCAAAAGGGAACACTTATTCGGCGTATCGTGATTATGGACGATTCGGAGCTTATTTTGTTAAGAAAATTGCGAAAGGGGATTCCTTATCTTTACGGTATCGCTATTTAGTTGGTAATGGGAAAATCCCGGGGCGGGATTATTTCGCATCTCGTTACGAAGCGTTTTCTAAATAAAATTCTATTCAGTTTGTATTGGGTGTTGTCTTCTGACGAGTCACCAGAGCAAGGATACCAAAAATAAGGATTAGGCCGGGTCCCCACCATCCAATCTTTGCGTGAGACGCCCATCCTGCGCCAAGGGTAGCAACAGTCGTAGCAATTATCATAAGAATGTTCCACCTGAGGAGGGAGGATCCTTCGGGTCGCCTGTCTCCGAGCAAACTCTTTGAGTTCATCATTAAGAGGAATGTTATATAAGCGATAGGTAGTAAAGTCATGCCAAATACAGATACGGGAATTGCTAACCATGGTCCGAGTTCACCCCAAGCTATTGGCCCAAAGAAGCCAATAACTCCTACAATTAAACAGCCAATTCTGTGAGGAGTTCCACCGTCTGGAACTCCCAGCATTTCACAAATGGCGAATCCATTAATTAACATTAGTATGACTATTGTGGATACAGCCATGGCTAATACTCCGATTCCAAATACGTACTGAGAGAAGAGGTTGCCAGTGAAAGGTTTGAGGGCATTTGCTAATTCAAACTGAGTTCTTTTAGCGGTCATCATTTCGAGGGTAGCATTGGCTTTTTCTTTGGACGACATTGCTATATAGACAGCTTCTAGTTTTTCTTTATCCTCAGAGCTTAGTTTGGGGTTCTCTTCTTTAGTTAATTGCTTTACTAGCGAAGGGCTATTTTCGAATTTATTATTCTCCATATTACCATGGAACTGGGAGGCCGCAGCGATGACGAGGCAACCCGTCGCGATAACAAAAGGAATAAACAACCCCGTTGAAAGATCAAAAATAGCCAGGCCACGGTGCTCTTTACCCCACTTTCTTCGTAGCATTGAATAGGGAAGAAGAAAAGTCATGTTAATGCCAACTGTAGTACCAAAGGCTGCAATGATATTATCTCGTTGGCGTCCAACTATATCAGCTGTCCATTTGTCTCGATTGATTGGATCGAGCTGATCAATGTATGGCATAAAAGTTTCAGAAGGTCTGAACAGCGCTCCGAAATCAGGCATGAGGCCACTGAAAACATTGGCCCAATTTAATGGAGAATTCTCAGCGAAAGTAAGAACGATTACTACGCCTATAAATGAAATGACAACTAATCCAACTAAGATTTTCAAGAGAAATTCGAATCGAGCGACTCCTTTGCTGCCAGCGCCATAAGACCAAATGATTGTTGACGCTATAGTTAATACCATTGCTGATATCAATAATTTTGATCCTATGGTTTCAGGAATGTTTGGAGCAAGGTTAGTAGCTATTGCTCCAAAAGCCAGATTGAATTGAGGTAATACCCATACCAAATTTGCAACTATCGTAGCACCTAGCCATGCCCAACCGAGGAATGGTGAAATGTGTTTATTGATGGATCTAAATGGTCTTTCTCCAGTTGAAAGTGTTACGTATGCAATTGCGCTTAACATTACAACGCCAAGAATCATTGCGAGAGGTTGGACCCACATGAAATTCACTCCTCCAATAACTCCTACTCCAAGTGCACCCACTAATGACCCTCCTCCAAGAGTTATGGCGCTTTGCAACCATCCTGGGCCACAGAGTTTAGAGTATGTTCTTAATTTTGCTCCTGTACCTTTATTGGCTACAGAGTTAAGTAATTCCTTTTCTTTAGTTAGTGCGTCTTCGGATTTTGACATTTATGCGTGTGTTTTATTCTTACTGAGATTGAATGATGAAATGAGTTTGAGCTGATGACAAGAGAGATTCTCGAATTTGACTGCAATGCTGATTATCCTCTATAATGATTGGAATGAGATATTTTATGAGGTTTCTTACTGTTTCTATAGGTATTTATTTAATAAGCCCTGTTCTTCACGCTGTAGATAAACCTAATTTTATCCTTATTAATGTGGATGATCTTGGCTGGACTGATCTTGGTTGCTTTGGCAGTAAGATATATGAAACGCCCAATATTGATAATTTAGCTAAAAATGGCATGCGGTTTACAGATGCCTATGCAGCTTGCGCAGTCTGTTCTCCGACTAGAGCCGCCATTATGACTGGAAGGTACCCAGCAAGGTTAGGAGTTACTGATTGGATACGGGCAAGGTTTCAAGGCGGAAAAATTCCAAATGATAAAAAGAATCCAATGGGGTGGATCGGATCTAAAGCCAATAAAGTTTTGTGCCCAAAAAATGCGCTTTGGATGGAAAATGAAGAAATTACGATAGCAGAACAACTTAAAAAGTTAGGGTATAAGACTTGCCATATTGGGAAGTGGCATTTGGGTGCAGATGACTGGTATCCCGAGAAGCAAGGATTCGATGAAAATTATGGTGGATGTGATTATGGGCAGCCTCCTAGTTATTATGACCCTTTTTCTAATAAGAGATTAAAGGGTATAAACGGGTTGCCGGGAAAAAAGAAGGGGCAGTATCTCACTGACCGGGAATGTGAAGAGGCCTTAGGATTTATTTCGAGAAATAAGGAAGAGTCATTCTTTATTTATTTTGCAAATTATGCGGTCCATACACCGATTCAGGCGAAAGTCTCTTTGTTGGATAAATACAAAAGCAAGATCAACAAATCATCTAAGGTTAAACAAAAGAATGCCGCTTATGCGACTATGGTTGAAAGTGTGGATCAAGCAGTGGGCAGAATCCAAGAAAAGCTCAGCGAATATGATCTTAGTAAAAATACGGTCATCATATTTACATCCGACAATGGGGGGTTGCTGGGGCCAACTAATAATGCGCCGCTTCGATCCGGCAAAGGTTACCCTTATGAGGGTGGTATACGAGTTCCTCTAATTGTCCATTGGCCAGGAGTTACCAAAGCTGGAGCAATTAGCAGTGTACCAGTGAGCAGTGTTGATTATTTTCCAACTATTTGCGCTGCTGCTGGAGTTGCATTGTCCCCTAAGAGTATTATTGATGGTTTTGATCTAAAGCCTTTAATGGAAGGTAAAGATTCTCTAAATCGTGAAGACTTATTTTGGCATTTTCCTCACTATCGGGGAAGAGTTATGCCTTATACAATTATACGGAGTGGTTCATGGAAATTGATCAAGCGTTATGATGGGAAAGAATATGAATTATTTAATCTTGCTCAAGACATTGGAGAATCAGAAGAGCTTTCAAATAAAATGCCAGAGAAAATCAAAGAGTTGGATGCAAAGATATCAAAGTGGTTGGAAAAGACAGGAGCAAAGGTTCCTAAACCTAATCCAAATTATGCTGGCAATAAGTGAATTTTAGCAGCTCCTCCCACCGTCATTTTGAGTATCAGTTTGACTGTTAATTGGTGGAAGTGATTGTTCTAAAACTCCTTTTACTTTTGGCCAAGCGATAGAGGCTTCAATTAGCATCCATATTTCAAGAGCGAGTGTGGCTAATCCGATTGTGGCTAAAAGGGGTTTTTGTCCTGCGATCCATCCATTTGGTTTGAAGAGCTCAATGACCATTGCTGAGGCAGGAAGGATTAACATGAAAATTGCAGGAATTGCTATAAACCAAATAGGCAGGTTGCGGCGGCGCATCCAAAATAAAATGACAAGGAATGCTAAGCCACCTAGCAGTTGATTGGTTGCTCCGAAAAGTGGCCATAAGTTGAGCCCTCCTTTTCCTGCATTTTCCCAGGACCATTCCAATCCAGTAGTGGGGCTAGCGGCGACACCAAAGGCTAGGATCACAGCTAGGATAGTTGCTCCGTGTTTGTTTGTGAGCCAGCTCAGAGGGTTTAGGCTTAAGTTAATTTTAGTATTGGATTCGACTTTAGATTTTTTTGTAGATAAAGTGGCAGCAATCTCTTGAATTACATAGCGTTGGAGTCTGCACGCCGTGTCCAAGGTCGTAGCGGCGAAGGAAGCAACGAAAACGCCCATGAGAGCAACTGCAAATTGCGGCGCAAGTCCTAGCGCCTTTAGAAAATTGGCAGACCCATCAACAAAAGCTCCTACTTTAGCACCAAGTCCTTTTGCTCCTCCCCAAGTTTCATAACGAGCCAAATAAGCATCTTTTCC
>Ga0315332_10000116_pt1 | contig 27995 bp, 24 predicted proteins | sample M110034915metaG_FD_203455 | JGI IMG/M metagenome (GOLD analysis project Ga0315332, IMG submission 203455) | Ammonia-oxidizing marine archaeal communities from Monterey Bay, California, United States - M1 100m 34915 | ecosystem: Environmental > Aquatic > Marine > Intertidal zone | place: USA...
GCAATTAATCCTAAAAAAGATGTAGATGGCTTTCACCCCGAAAACATTGGATTAATGGCACTTAATTTGCCTACATTTTTACCTGCAACTCCCTTCGGAATTGTTCAAATGCTCGAAAGATATAAAGTAGAAACGAGTGGTAAACATTGCGTAGTTGTTGGAAGAAGTCATATTGTAGGGTCACCCATGAGTATTTTAATGGGACGCAATGCCTACCCAGGGAATTGCACAGTTACCCTTACGCATTCTAGAACAGTCAACTTAAAAGAGATTTGTGGAACGGCGGATATCCTTATTGTAGCTCTTGGTAAACCAGAGTTTATTACAGCTGATTATGTAAAAGAAGGTGCCGTCGTTGTAGATGTTGGAATTACAAGAATTGCAGACGACTCTAAAAAATCCGGTTTCAAGCTTTTGGGTGATGTTCAGTTTGATGAGGTTGCACCTAAATGTGCTTTTATCACTCCTGTTCCTGGAGGTGTAGGTCCAATGACAATTGTCTCGTTGTTAAAAAATACTTTACAAGCAGCAAAACAAGCTAATTAAGGCTTTTTCAATCAATTCATTGCTAAATTGAATATTGGTTTTTGAAGCAGACAAAAGCCCAAAGACTTTGCCGGGATTTATAGAAATTGTGTCATCTGCAAATGTTTGATTCGTATTTGAGATTTTGGATTCGGGCCTGCTACAATTTAAAAGCAAAAGAAAACACCCTACTAATACTGGAATACAATATTTGATTCGTTTCATGTCGTATGTTTTAGTGGCGTCACACGATAAAAAGGAATGGGAATCAATTTAAAAAAAGACCTTTTCAGATAACATTATTTTTTTATTTGGAAAACATTTGCTCTCTACAATTAGAGCATTTAGTTTCATGAAACAATTACATTATTAGTTTAATGATTTTTGGAATCTTAATAAAATCCAATTACCTATTTTTGCCCCGATGCTGATGAATACTTTAGTAGAAGATATGGGATTGCCGTTAATGGAAGAGTTTCTCACTATTCAAGGAGAAGGTTACCATACTGGTAGAGGCGCTTATTTTATTCGATTAGGTGGGTGTGATGTAGGCTGTGTATGGTGCGATGTAAAGGAAAGTTGGAATGCAACGGACCATCCCAAAGTCAGTGTGGATCATTTGGTTCAGAACGTGATTGATACAAATATTGATTTTACGGTTATAACAGGTGGAGAGCCTGCTATGTATTCATTGGATATGCTTACCCAAGAACTGAATGAAAAAGGGATAGAAACAGCAATAGAAACATCTGGTGTATATGAGTTGAGTGGAAAATGGCATTGGATTTGTTTTTCACCCAAAAAATTTATGCCACCTAAGGCCTCTATTTACGAAGTTGCCAATGAGCTTAAGGTAATTGTTTTTAATGTCCATGATTTTAAGTGGGCGGAGGAGCATGCAGCAAAAGTAAATGATCGTTGTGTACTTTATTTACAACCTGAATGGGGGAAACAAGATGAAATGATGCCACTTATTATTAATTATGTGAAACAAAATCCAAAATGGCGCATATCACTGCAAACCCATAAATACATGAATATACCATGAGAATCCATTTAATTGTCGTTTTTTTCTTTTCATTTTTAGCGTCCTGTACAGTGGCTCAGCCTGGAATCTATAGTACCAGTAGCAAAAAAGCCATCAAGCTGTATGAAGAAGCCAACATTTGTTATAAGGACCTTGATCCTCAAACGGGGAGGAGGAGGTCTCTAGGATGTGCAGAGTCTAATGCGCTTAAAGCGTTAGAAAAGGATGAGCAATTCATTGACGCCTTATTATTATTGTCAGAAGTCAAAATTGCTCAAAATGATTTTTTATCTGCTATAGCTTATAAAGAGCGTGTTTTGGCCATAAATCCAGCATATTCTTCTAATGAATTTTATTACATAGCAAGCTTAGCAATGGGCCTGGGAGATTATGAAAAGTGCCTCCAATTCAGTAAGCTATTTTTATCAAGAAGAAGTACAAGTGAATATTTTCAAGACCAAGCAAGAAGATATGTTGACGATTGTGAATTTGCTATTCAAGCGTTGAAGTCTCCTGTTAAATACAATCCCGAAAATTTGGGTGCAGGAATTAATTCCGAGAGACCAGAGTATTTCCCAACTCTAACGGCAGACGATAAGTCCTTGCTTTTTACTCGAAATGTTGAGGATGATCGAGTGCCAATGTATGGAGAGCAAGAAGATTTCTTTTTAACAACTTGGGAAAATGGTAGTTGGCAGGAAAGTGAAATTTTAAAGGGGCCTATAAATACGAAGTACAATGAAGGAGCACCAACCTATTCAGCAGATGGGAAATACGTTGTTTTTGTTGGATGCGAAACAGGTTACAGAGGTGAATTTAATTATGGGGAAGGTCGTCAGGGGTACGGTTCTTGTGATTTATTCGCAAGTGAAAAAGTGGGTTCAAAATGGATAAGACCATTTAATCTTGGTAAGCCAGTTAATTCAAATCACTGGGAATCACAACCCAGTTTTTCGGCTGATGGCAAGTCTCTTTATTTCATCAGAGGAATTGTTAGGCAGGGAAGGAAAAATCCTGGTGAACAAGATATATATGTTACTGAAATAACGGATCAGGGAACCTGGTCTGTGCCTAAGAAAGTTTCAGGTAAAATAAACACTCCTTTTAGAGAAGAATCAGTTTCTATTCATCCTGATGGACAAACACTGTATTTTTCGTCTAACGGACATCCAGGAATGGGAGGGTTAGATATTTTTATGAGTAGGCGACAAATAAATGGGGAATGGGGAGAACCAATCAATTTAGGTTATCCCATCAATACCTTTAATCATGAAAATAGCTTGCTGGTATCTGCAAAAGGCGATTTGGCCTTTTTTGCTTCTGACCGGGAAGGAGGATTTGGAAGCTTAGACTTGTACTCATTTGAGTTGCCATTAAAATTCAGGCCAATTAAAACGACTTATGTTCGTGGTAAAGTGTTTGATGCAATAACTAAAAAACATCTCCCAGCTTATTTCAAACTGATAGATTTAGAAACAGGTCAAATTGTTAAAGAGGCATATGCTAATTCTGGTAATGGTGAATTTTTAGTTGCTTTACCTATCAATAAAAATTATGCCTTGCATGCGGAACATGAGGGCTACCTATTTTATTCAAAAAACTACGCATTGAATTCTGATCAAATGAAAGACAAAGAATTTGTCATCGAAGTTCCCATGGAAAAAGGTAAAATTGTTTTAGAAAATGTCTTCTTTTCTGTTGGTAAATATGACTTAAAACCGGAGAGTATTTATGAATTAGATCGAGTTGTTGATTTTTTAATTTCAAGTCCGACTATAAAGGTTGAATTAGGTGGGCATACAGATACGGATGGAGATGACGATATGAATCAGGTTTTATCTGAAAATCGAGCGAAGGCTTGTGTAGATTATCTCGTTTCAAAAGGAATTGATGCGAATCGTTTATCATTTAAGGGATATGGGGAAGCCCAGCCAAGAGCTAAAAACAATAGCCCAACCAATAAAGCCTTGAACCGTAGAACAGAAATGAAAATAATTGATTGATTATTTTATTATCACAAGCTTTTCTGTATGAATATCATTCTTGCCAGTTAGTACAAGGAGGTAAGTGCCTTCGGTAAGTTGGCTTTCAATAATTATTCCTTCGTGCTGAATTTCATGTTCTTCTAAGAGGTTTCCGAAAAGACTAAACAATTGAATTTTGTTCCATTTTTCTTTTGATTTTAGTTTTATCGTTCCATTGGATGGGTTAGGGTAAATTTGGAGCTTACCATCGTTAACAGGTTCAATTTGAGTCACGAAAATAGAGTCATTAATAACAGTCCCTGTACCGATGCAATCTGCCATCATTTTAACCACAAATACAGACGTATAACCAACTCCAATATTTCTTTCTCCAACCAAAACAAAACCACCGTCGGACGTTGCAAGAATGTCTTTGCCGTAATCTATGCCGCTGCCGCCAAATGTAATTCCTGAGCAAGTAGGGTCGAAAAACATTCCAACCGTGTCAAGGCCAAAAAACATCATATCGTCTAGAGTGGAAGTTGGAGCCGTATATCCCACTGTGAGCGTTAGTGGTTTGTCTTGTACGGCAATTATTTTATGACTAAAGTAAGTGAATGGAGTGGTAAACGGTTGCTGCAACATTACAGCACCGGTCATTGGATCAATCTTTGACTGTATTGTACTCCAATAATCATTTCCTGGTACGATTGTGTTCCAAACAAACATGATATTTCCATTGTTAAGTTCAATCATGTCAGCACCTCTGTCATTGTCCGTTCCACCAAAAGTTTGTTCCCAAATAATTGCTCCATTGCTATCCATGCGAATTAACCAAGCATCTTGTTCTCCAGCTCCTGTGGTACTTGTTTCTCCTGCCAAAAGTAAATCTCCATTAGCTGCTTCTTTGATTGACCGCCCAATTTCATTGCCTATTCCTCCATAAGTTTTTGACCAAACGGTATCTCCAAGAGCGTCTATTTTTAGTACGAAAGCATCATTAGATCCTGCGCCAGAACTATAAGTTTCTCCTGTTATAACAAATCCGCCATCGTTGGTTTCAGCAATGGAATATCCAAGGTCCCAATCGGCTCCTCCAAATGTTCGAGATTGCACTATCGAACCGTCAAAGTCGATTTTCAAGAAATAAACATCGTATCCGCCGTTTCCAAAACTATTGGTGTATCCAACAATGGCTAAATGATTGTCACTTGTTGCAATGATTTCCATTCCATTATCTACATTACTGCCACCACTAGTTTTTGTCCAAATAACATCGCCAATCGAGTCTAATTTCAGCAATAACAAGTCAGTCGATAAATCCCCAAAACTTGATGTCGAGCCTGTTACAATATAACTGGAGTCAGGCAATTGAATGATTCCTTCACCGCGTTCCTCTTGTACATTACCATATGTTTTTTCAAATGCAATCTGGCCATGTGTTCTCGATACAACAGCAGTAAGCGATATGATTAAGATGTATTTTAGAATCTGCATTGTAATCCCAGATTAATGTTTTTACCATAACCTTTTTTAGAAATTAGTCCAATCACATTATTGCATGACGCAAAGGCACGAATCAAATTGCTTGAATAATTAATCCTAATTCCGGTTGTGATGGTTCCATACCCCCCTACAATGCCAATTACTGAAGTGCTTAGTTTTCGGTGCAGTCTAATATTTACTCCGCCGTAAACCATCGGTTTCATGTCGGCATTTAGCTGATACCTCGCACCTGCAACACTTCCTAACGGGTGCGAAGTTGTCAATTTTGAAACATAAACGAGGTTAAATACAGCAGGAAGTACAGTCCAATAATTGGATACTCGAGGTTGAGGTAATATAGAATCAGAGATTGTATTTTCATCGACCCAATTTACATTGTCAATATTGAATAAATTATCTACTTCGTAACCCGCATACGAATAAGTTGTATCTATTTGATAGGTGCTCGGGCTATTGTTCCAGGCAACAGCCCCAATATTGTCCATTTGCAATGTGATTGTTCCTATTTCTTTTGTTGCGACAGTTTCTTTTGAAAGACTGGAAGACTGGTGATTTTTAACCTTGATCGGAAGGGAGTACGTGAAGTTGAGTGCGAATCCGGCACCATTAAATGCTCCTATCTTGTTGCCCTGTTTATTTGCGCTTTGCATGTAGGTATTTGTTTCTAATGAAATTGCGCTCAGATCACTTTCGGTATGAAGAGTCATTTGATTGGCTGCTAATGCAAAATGTGATTGACCTTTTACAAACGAAACACCGAATTCGCAGTTGTTTGATTTGTGTGCAAGATTCAAGCCTAATTTTTGAAAAACGATACGATTAATATAAGACGGCCCCAATTCCATATTTTGACCAATTCGGTCCGCATTTCCAGAGAAAATGATGTGAAATAAATCTTTACTGTAGGTGCTAGAATTTAGCTCAATATAATCGGCATTCACAGCGAAATTCCAATTCGGATTATTTAATAAACGATCTGTTGCTACGTAGCACTTTATTCCCGTGCTAAAACCGAATGCAAGACGATTTCCAAAATTGAGGAGCTTTTGTTCGGTTTGGTCTTTTAATTGATCGTCAATATATCCGCCGAAGATTAGTTTATTCATGAATTCGTTGGAAAGACCCTGACCTTGATAGAATGCATTGGCATATCCATTGATAACAACTGAATTAGTGGAATCCATTGAGTTTGACGCAACAAAAAGTGTTTGTGCGTTGCCAATACAAAAACTAAATAACCCTATGAAAAGACAGATTCGAATCAATTGATAGTATGTTGATAGTTTAGGATAACATTCAAATTAAGATCTATATCATGCCAATCCATTATCTTAATCATAGAGGGCAAATTAGCTGTGTTGAAAACGACTTTTATTAAAAGTTGATCCGTTTGCATAAGCCGAGTTATTTGGTCTTTGTTTACTGTGAGAATTACTTGCGAAGTAGAACTTGAAATGACCTCATTAGATAGGTTTAATACAGCGGGTTCAATTGTTGTGGAGGTGGCAATGGAGTCAGTAAATAGGCCATTTTCTTCTAAAACAAAAGCTTGAATTTCTGCACTTAATGGAAAATTATTTACTGCGTTAATGATAATCGATCCGCTTTGAATGTTGGTTGTGTCTTGGTCTATTTGAATAGGTAAGGTGTCTTGAAGCGTTAATTTATTGGCTGCAAAACAAAGTGGAACTTCTAAATTGATATTAGCATGCAAAGGATATTCATAATTAAAAAAGTCTCCATGACTGTTTACATCACCAAATGGATTGAGTTGTAATTGGGCTGAGTAGCTCATTTCTTTTGGTAAGTTTTCTAGGAATTCGTCAAGATTAGAAGTGCTATTGGAAAACGATTCTGTGTGAATTTCTGATGCCACGGTCCAGCCAGTTTTCATAGGTCGTGTAAGATTAATTGGAATTCCAATAGAACTGTGAGTAAGCGCGACTATGGAAGTAGTGTTTAAACTATTCAGTTGTTCAATATTAACTTGCATATCAACACCAAGTCCATTTTTAATAGTCACATCTAGCTGCACCTGATCTATGTCTAAGCTGCCCGATACTATATTTTCCATGTAAGGTATAGCGACAGAATCTAGCGGAATTTCAATCAAGTCATTCCCAAAATAGCCGAGAGCTCGTGCAGGTGAAATGTCTTGGAAAGAAACATTAATTCTAATGGAATCGGCCTGCGAGATGGTGACATTAGATGAAAATGCTGGGTCAATAGTTGAGGACGCTTTCGAGGTCATGGTGTTGTATTTTAATCCGTTAGAACCAGTAAGATCGAATTCATATCCATTCAAATCAACGCTTCCAGCTACAATTGCTGGAGTTATTCCGTCTGACGTCGGAACGTAGAGCACTTCTGAAAATTCAACGCCTGCTTTGGTAGCACAGGGTAGAATTATAGAATCTATTGTTGGTCCAGTCACGTAGCTGATTAATTCGTAATTTAAGACTCCGCCTTTTAGCATAAAGTACTTTAGCTCTGCACCTGCGATACTATAAGTAGATTCTTCTGCCTCTGAAATAAACGTAAATCCTGGACCAATAGATAAGGTAGCAGGGGTAAGTAGCTTGTGTATTTGTGAAATGGTTGTATCCGGGGTTTCAAAGAATGAATCCACATCCATTCGGTAAATTTCTCTTTGGATACTGAGACTAAGTGAGCTATCGGCGTGAACCAGTAAATTGGTATCGCCTAGAAGATTTCCTATATCAAGCTTTGTGTGAATTAAAGGCAGAGCGTAATCAGCATCCCAAGTTGTTGATTCTTTTCTGCACCCAAAAAATAATAGTAAGATCGAAAAATACAGGCATAAAAGTTTTCTCATCACTTCAAAAATACTCAATTTGTAAAGTTACAGGCATTTAAATGAGGGAACGGAATATTTTAGGTGCTTAATAACCATATTTCTCTTTCCAAATTGATTTCAGGAAACCTCGCAGCTCCAGTTCTCGCTTCGTATTAGCGGGTTCAAATAATCGGGTGCCTTTTATTTCCTCGGGAAGAAACTCTTGGTCGCCTAATTTTTCTTTGTGGTCGTGAGAATACAGATATTCTTTGCCATATCCCAACTCCTTCATCAGTGTTGTTGGGGCATTTCTAAGCGGAATCGGCACAGATAAATTCCCAGTTGATTGAACTAGTTTCTGTGCTTTATTGATTGCTTGGTAAGCAGAATTCGACTTTGCTGAGCTAGCGAGATAAAGCACACATTGAGATAAAATAATTCTTGATTCAGGCCAACCAATTACACCGACTGCTTGAAAGCAATTATTTGCCATTACTAGCGCGGTTGGGTTCGTATTGCCTATATCTTCACTTGCAAAAATCAATAAACGACGCGCAATGAACTTTGGATCTTCTCCTCCTTCTACCATTCGAGCTAGCCAGTATACAGCGGCGTTCGGGTCGCTTCCTCTAAGTGATTTTATAAAAGCTGAGATGATATCGTAATGCTGTTCGCCACTCTTATCGTATAAAGCAATGTTCTGCTGAATAGTATTTAGTACAATCTCGTCATTGACCAACCCATTTTCAGTGTTATTGGCTACAATTTCGAGTACATTGAGTAATTTCCTGGCGTCACCACCAGACATCCTGAAAAGTGCTTCATTTTCTTTGATGGTCAAGTTTTTTTCCTTGAGAATAGTGTCTTTGGCAATAGCACGATTCAATATCGTATTTAATTCCGCTACGGTGTGGTGCTTTAAAACATATACTTGACATCTTGATAATAAAGCAGAAATTACTTCAAATGACGGGTTTTCAGTAGTCGCGCCTATAAGTGTAATGATGCCTTTTTCTACTGCGGCAAGTAATGAGTCTTGTTGAGATTTTGAAAACCGATGGATTTCATCAATAAAAAGGATGGCGTTCGCTCCTCCGAAAAGGCCTTGATTTTTTACTTTATCAATTACCTCTCTTATGTCTTTAACTCCGGAATTAATCGCACTCAGTGTGTAAAAAGGTCGGTCTAAGTGATTAGAAATGAGTTGTGCAAGCGTTGTTTTACCAACTCCAGGGGGTCCCCACAAAAGAATTGAAGGTATAATCCCATTGGCGATTGCTTTTCCCAATGGTGCATTTTCACCAATGATGTGCTCCTGACCAACATATTCGCTCAGTGTTAAGGGCCGAACCCTATCTGCTAAAGGCCTGTGATCCGCGTTATTCATATTGTTTCAGGTCTGAAGGTCTTTTGTGCTTCCAACGTCGATGACTCCAAAGCCAATATTGAGGATTTTCTACTATTTGTTTTTCTAAAACCTGAGTATGTGCTTCTGTGATCTTGCCATATGGGGCTTCTTTTGGATTTTCAAACAGCACTTTATAAGTTAATCTATAGTGCCCCCGTTTTACTTTGTATGCCATCCCAAAGATTACGGGTAGGTTGTATTCCTTTGCATATTTCTCAGTGCCAAATAAAACACCTGTATCTTGATTCAGAAATTTCATCCAATAGGCATTCTTAGGATTACTGGGAGATTGGTCACCGCCAAGGATAAAGGCACGACTAATTTTTTCATCAGAATTGGCAAAATAACGAGCACTTTCTTTCATAGAAATGAGCTTTAAACCGAATTGTTCTCTGGACTGTCTCAGCTTCATGTCGAAAAATCTGTTAGAAAGCGGTTTGTAGATGCCAACACCTTGGTGCTGGTGGTAAAGTGGCATGGCTAGTGCAAAGAGCTCCCACGAGTTGTAATGCCCACCAGCAATGATAACGTCGCGACCTTCTTCAGCAAAACGGTCAACTACTTCCGGATTCTCAATCACAAACCGTTTTTTGGTGCTTTTTTTTGAAATATTGAAATTCTTTAAACTCTCAATGATAATATCACAAAAATGCTGATAAAACTTTCGCTCTATTCTCCGAATCTCTTTATTAGAAAATTTTGGAAATGATCGTTCTAAATTTCCCCTGATTACTTTTTTTCGGTATCCGAAAACAAAGTAAATAACCACATACATAAAGGAAGATATCCCATGTAAAAACCAAATAGGTAAAATGGAAATAGGTACAATTAGTATATAATAAATTACTTTGTTTAACACGTTTATTCAATAAGCACCAAATCTAAGGTTATTTCATCGCTTTCATAGCAAGTGTCATCACAGTTTGTAAAAGATTCTGTTGTTAACTTTTTGCTGTCTACGGCAATAATGATATTAGGGCCAGAACGATAATAAGCTTCTGCTGTGTACCTAATTCCGGTGGGAAGATAATAATCATGTGAATCACTATATAGTGTGTCACGCACTACAATCAGGTTGTTTTCCAGATTCCCATTATACAAGATAATGGGAACACCTGATAACTGCTCTGTTATGGAAAGATTGACCCAGTTAGAATCAATCGAAATGGTAGTGCAGATTAAATTAGGGTCGCAACTGTTTTCGTCTGGAGTGCAAGAAGCTGCGGTAATAAGGGAAAGCAATACTACGATACAACGCTTAATCCAATTCATGGGGTAATAGGGATATTAAGAGAAAACATAAGCCTACTGTTCGGCACAGAGGCTAAGCGGTCGTTAAAAAATAGATACGTTACATCCAGATTAATACCGTTTAACCAAATTGAAAAGCCTACAAAAGGATTGATGGTTAATCCTGCTTTAGGACGCTCTCGAGTTCCTAGATAGTCTCCAAAAAGGTAGCCGGATTTTGCGCCTGTCAAAAAGCTAGAATTTAATGTATTAGATAAATGAAATTTTAATAACCTTTTGTATAGATCTAAGCTAACCAAGTACTTCTTTTCTTTCCATTGCCTGATGATATTACTTTGTTGATGGATTTGCACCTTTTTATAAAATGGCCTAAAACTGCAACTTAATTGTGCTCCTATTCTGGATTTTTGATCATAGGCACCTGCTCCGAAATCAAGATAGAAATCTTGGAAATTGACATGCATTCCAGCGCTAATAGTCGGAACAACATTCAGTTTGAACTTTGTTTCTGTCGTGCCCGCTGAATCTATTTCTTGTGCGTACGTTACTGTAGCGCAGAGAGAAAATAGAAAGAAGTACAAAACACGAATCATATTCCAAAAATAGAAAACTCTTCAAATTTAGCTGATTAAACCCATAGCGAAATCCGCCTTGCTGATTGCTTTATAAATTACGTATTGTTTTTGATTTTGGGTATTTCACCTGGTATTTGAATTCCACTGATTTTGTTTCTCCGGGTGATAAAGTAATTTCCCATTCTAATTTTCCGGTACTTTCGTGGTACTTCGCATTGGAAGTTTCTACCGTGGTTATTTCAATTTCTTTGGTTTTTGAAATGGGAATTTGATCTTGCAGTAAAATGGTTATTGGAATGTTTTTGGTGTTTCTAATGTTCACTTGTAGTCCCAAAGTTTTTTTAACAGAACTGCCTATTGTGGATTCTTTGCAATAGTCTTTGATTTTTTTTCGATCGACAACTACTGCAAAATCTCTACCTAAAGAGAGTTCTAGCGTATCTTTGGTAATTGCTGCGTCTATAAAAGAATTGCCAATGAAGGTGCCGTCGTAATAAATATTTGCTTTTCCACTAAGTAAATTTAAATTACTCCAGTCTGCTATTTTGGCCATTAAAAAAGCGTCTTTATCAAACTTTGGAGCTGCGTAAAATTGGTAATTAGCCGAAAGTGCATAGGATTGAATTTCAACAGCATTGTATTGGCCGTTACTTGGTATGGTATATGGGATTTTTATCTCAAATTCTGTATTTACGTTTCCTTGAGAGACAACTACATCGGGGCGGAGGTTTATAAATTGATTATCGTCAGCTAATTCTGCTGCTTCGTCTTCTTCATAACCATCATTATCGTTCATGGGGGCAGCAGCATATTGACGTTTAGAATTTCCATACATGCCTTTATTGTTCTGATTTCTAATGATTGGTTGAAATTGCAAGGCCCAAGGCTTTACGGTTGGCGCTGTATTACTTAGAGTAGGATTGCCAGTTGATAAGGTTAGTGTTACATTATTCCAATCAGAGCCCGTTTGTTGCCATACATTCCCTTTGTAGCTTAAATTGACAGGTTCGGGAGCACCTTTTGAACGAATGTCATAAAGTGGAGTCCATCCCGCTTCTGAGACAACATAGCTCAGAAAAATTTTTGATTTTGATTTGGTTTTAGCACTAATCCGAACGGTTATTTCATTCGTGTTTTTAGTTGCTTTTCCGGTAAGTTCGTTGACTTGCCTCTTTAATCTTTTCACTTCTTTTTGAAATTCTTTTCGTTCTTCTGATATATCGAGAATTTTAATTTCCAATTCTACCAGTCTTGATCGGTATAGGTCGGCAACTTCAATCAAATCTTCCACATCTAAACCTGTTTGAGAACCTCCAACGTTTTTGTTGGCAAGCAACAGCGATTTCTCCGCTTCAAATACCGAAAGGTATCTATTGCGCATTTCCAGTTTGAATTCCACATCGTTTAACGATTCTTTAATTGTTTTAAGTTGTGGAGAAACCAAAGGGTCTTTCATGTAATTTCTGTTGTGTTTAACCGACACAATGGTGAATTCTGTATCGCCTCCTACTTGAATAGATGACCCATCAAGGTTCGCTGCTAAACCCTCAAATTTCACAAGATTGTCTCCTGGAAGGAGCGTCACGCTTGCTTCTCGGTGAATTTGTGCTTTGCGTTGAAAAACAGTGACGTTTTGAATTGTAGAGGCTGCAACTACGGCATTATCTTGTGAATAGCTATCGGCACAGATAAAAAAAATCAGGGGTAAAAATAATAGTTTCATATAAATTCAAATTTAGAATAAATAACGTGGATTGTCACAATTCATTGTGAATTATGAATAGCTTTCTATCTAAAGAGTTATTGGATTTGGTTAGCTTTGCTATGGAATAACCATTATGGGACAAAGACCACTGATTTTAGTAACGAACGATGATGGAATTACGGCTCCTGGCATAAAGCACCTCATTCGTTCTGTAAAGGATTTTGGAGACCTTTTGATTGTCGCACCAGACAAACCGCAAAGTGGTATGGGACATGCGATTACAGTCAACATACCGTTGTATCTTAATACATCAGATTATTATCCTGGACACGAGGCTTATTCTTGCTCTGGAACTCCCGTAGATTGTGTAAAACTGGCAATGCATATACTTAAGGGTCGTAAACCAGATTTGGTTGTTAGCGGCATCAATCATGGTAGTAATGCATCTACAAATGTGCTGTATAGTGGTACAATGTCAGCTGCAGTCGAAGGTTGTTTGGATGGCATTCCTTCTATCGGGTTTAGTTTGTTGGATTTTTCCCACGAAGCGAATTTTGAAGGAGCTGTTGTAGCAGTCAAAACCATTGTTAAGAATGCTTTAGAAAAGAAAATCCCTAACGATGTTTGTCTAAATGTAAACATACCGAAAGTGCCTGCTAAAGAATTAATGGGTTACCGGGTCTGCAGGCAAGCTCGTGCTTTCTGGGCGGATGGTTTCGAAGAAAGAGAAACTCCGTTCGGAAGAAAGTACTATTGGCTAACGGGTGAGTTTGAAAATTACGATACGGAAGAGGACACAGACATTTGGGCACTGCGTAATAATTACGTTTCTGTAGTTCCAACACAGTTTGATATGACGTCTCACCAAACCATTTCGGAGATTAAAAATTGGGAAATTTAATGTTAAAAAAGAATCATATTATTTGGGGTGTTATGTGGGGGCTATTATTGCCTGCTATCATTATTTCCGGGGTTTATTTCGCATTCTATTTAAATGGACTACTACTTGCGTGGGAGCTCATGGGTCAAATTGTCATATTTGCTATTGCAACTAATATTGTTCCGGCTCAGTACTTTTCAAAGAGATATGTGGAATACACCGCAAGAGGAGTTATGGTGGTCACCATGCTGCTTGTTTTGCTATGGGCCATCTTATTCATGTTAGACTAATGAAATATTATCTTATTTCTGGAGAGGCGTCTGGTGATTTGCATGGGTCTAATTTAATGGCGGCATTGAAAAAGGTTGATGCGAATGCTGAATTTAGATTTTGGGGTGGAGACCTTATGGTTGAGCAAGGAGGAAGCCTTGTTAAGCATTTTCGAGAGCTGGCTTTTATGGGCTTTGTAGAGGTCTTACTTAATATCCGAACCATTCTGAAAAATTTAAAATTCTGTAAGCGTGATATATTGACGTACAACCCAGATGCATTGATATTGATAGACTATCCGGGTTTTAATTTTCGGATTGCAGAGTTTGCTAAACAGAATCAGATTGCTGTTCACTATTATATCTCACCCCAAGTATGGGCATGGAAGCAAAATCGTGTTGAAAAAATCAAAAGAGACGTAGATCGACTTTACTGTATTTTGCCCTTCGAAAAGGAATTTTATGCGGAAAGAGGAGTAGAAGTAGATTTTGTTGGTCATCCGCTGATTGATGCTGTGGAAAACAGTCAGAACAAGACCGATTTTAGAAAGAGCAATGGCTTGGAATCTAAGCCAATCATTGCGTTGTTGCCTGGAAGCAGAAAGCAAGAGATATCAAAGATGCTTTCCATTATGCTAACCATGAAAAATCATTATTCAGAGCACCAATTTGTCATTGCTGCAGCACCTTCGCAAGATGAATCGTTTTATAGAAATTTGATTGGCGATGATGCAAAAATTATTCATGGGCAAACGTATGACCTTTTGAAGAGTGCTGATGCGGCCTTGGTTACTTCAGGTACCGCAACTTTAGAAGCAGCTTTGCACAATGTACCAGAAGTAGTCTGTTATAAAACCAGCTGGATTTCATATCAAATAGCTAAAAGGCTCGTTCATGTATCTTACATTTCTTTAGTTAATTTGATAATGGAGGAAGAGGTTGTTAAAGAGTTGATTCAAAGTGATTTAAAAGAATCTAAATTAAAAAAAGAATTGGATTTTATTTTGTTTGATGAAGCTAAAAATGAAAAAATTAAACAGGATTATTTAAAGCTGAAAACGAAGTTGGGTGGTGCAGGAGCTTCAGAACGAACAGCGGCATTGATTTATAATTCATTCCAAAATGATTTGCCGTGATCTACCATCGAAAGAATGTTCATAATAAAATAGAGCTTTTTTCTAAAAAGGGCATTATCCTTGTATGTTCGTAAAGCAGTGAGAGTTGTTAGTACCATATTATTATTTCTATTTATCCAATCGATATTTGCGCAAAAGATGCGAATTGGATTGTATGCTATTTCAACGGTAAAAACTGTAGAGGTTAACTATGATCAAGGACGATATGTGCTGACCGCGGATACGGTAATTATTGATACGTTAGATAGTAAGTTCTCTTTAATTGTATACGGTAAAGGTGATGAGGTTAAACTGCGTTTGGACGGTAATGATTTGGGTTCTTATGGGGTTATTCGGTTAGCACAGTTAGACAGGAAATCTGGGTTTAAAATTCGGTCTTTAACCCACAAGAGCAAGCATCGCTATTATTGGGGAGGCCTTGAAATAGGATTGGGAGAGAGGAAATTAAAGATGGTAAATATTGTAGAACTGGAGGATTATTTGCCTGGAGTGGTTGAATCAGAATCTGGATCAGACCAGAACATAGATTACTATAAGATTCAAGCAACTATTTCGAGAACATATGCACGCAGACACATTCAAAAACATGTTGAAGACGGCTATAATTTATGTGATCATACACATTGCCAGGTATATAGGAAACGCTCGATGAGGAATCCGGATATTAAAAAGGCGGTGGAAGAAACCAAAGGATTGGTGCTAGTAGACAGCGATATTAACCTTATTTCAGCATTGTTTTTTTCCAATTGTGGTGGACAGACTTGTAACTCTGAAGATGTATGGAACTCAGAATTGAGTTATTTAAGAAGCATCAAAGATCCGTTTTGTAAAAGTATGCCGCATTATTATTGGAAGAAAGAAATTAAAACAGATGCGTGGGTACGGTACATGAATAAAAAAATGCCGGATTATTATAAGCTGAAAGATGACTTTAACGAAAAATTTAAAGTTAATTACGATCAAGGTAAAAGAAGGCTCTACTACAGTAATGCAGGTTTTAGTGTTCCTTTAACGGAAATCAGGACAGATTTCAATTTGCGTTCCACTTTTTTCTCAATAACTGAAAAGGAGGCTAATATTGTATTCAGGGGGCGTGGATTTGGTCACGGGGTAGGACTTTGCCAAGAAGGAGCGATGAAGATGGCAGACCTTGGTTATTCCTATTTGGAGATATTAAAATTTTATTATTCAGGCATTCACTTGATTCATTTAGATGACCTGGATTTTTTCAAAATGGAATAGGGTTCTCAAAAATCAGTATTAGCACAGTCAACTTCTCTTTCTGAAGAAGACTCAATTACATCTAATTGCAGATTAAGTAAATAATTAACCGTGTAATATACCCTGCATCCAGTTGCCTCTTTAGCCATGAATTTATGCTTTAGCTTATAGCCTGTTTCGAATTGTTGTTCTTCTCTAATTTGTAAAATAGTACTGTCCAGGCGATTCATTTCGGCATTGTAATTATCAAGTAAATTATTTTCTATTGTCTTTTCGAATAGTCTATACTTCCCCTCAATTAGTTCTTTTATTAACTTTTTTCCCTCATCACTAATGTCCTCAATTCGTTCTAATTTTGAAAAAAAAATAATTTTATAGTTGTTGGTATCATCTTTCATCCGATTTTTGATCCAAGATTCGCAATGATTTTCAGCTATTTGCTGATTTTGACAAAATCCCGCGATTGGAAATAGTAAAAGAAAAAGAAATGACCTCATTGTTGAAAGATAAATATATTAATAGCGCCTTACCAAAAATACTAATGATTCTGACAGGTGTGTGTCTGTTTTCATGCGAGGGGAATAACCTGGTCCATTACAAAGAAGATGGAACGATAGATGCTGAAGGTGCGTTGGTAAATGACAAAAAGGAAGGGGAGTGGAAGTTTTTTGATAATCAGGGTAATGTCGAGGAGATCAGTAATTGGAAGAACGGTGCAGTTGATGGTATTTCTAATACGTTTTATGAAAATGGCCAACTTAAATCTAAGGCAACATGGAAAATGGGTCTATTGCATGGATTGCAACAAATTTGGAATGAAAATGGCGAGATTTTGCAGGAAGTCAATTGGAAAGAAGATAAGAAAGAGGGCGATTTTGTAAGCTATTACAAAGACGGTATTGTATCGAGTGAAGGTTATTTCAGAGATGATTTGGAAGATGGAGCGTTTAAAGTTTATTATGAAAATGGACAACTCAGTGAGGAGTCTTATTGGTTAGATGGAAAAAGAGAGGGAAAGGCAATAACATATTCTCCAGATGGACAGGTCCTATCACAAGGTAATTACGATTCGGATCTCCGATCGGGAAAGTGGTATTATTATTTCAAAAATGGACAGCCGAAAGAAACTTGTAATTGGCTTGAAGACCTCGTAAATGGACCTGCTGAATATTTTCATCCGAATGGCAACTTGGCAGAAAAGGGCGAATTTCGGAATAATTTAAAGGAAGGTCTTTGGCAGTTTTATGATTCCTTGGGAACGCTATTAAGAGAAAGTACTTTTTCTCAAGACCAGTGTGTAGTCAATTGTGTTGAAAAGAGTTGATTCTTGCGATTTTAATACCAGAACACTTGGTTTCATTATTTTAATCATTAGTCAATAAATTCTCCATCCCCATTTGGGTAATTGTTACGTCTGCAATAGGATCATACCAGCTGTAGAAAAATTTATTTTCCTTAAAATCAATAATAATTACATCATCAATTACAAGATGATCATAAGGGGGGGCTGGAACGAATGTAGAATAAAAATAATATAACCCGTTTTTTATTTCATAACTATCAACAGGCGAGTCAGTTATATAGTTGCTATTTTTATAAATTTTCATATAATTATCCTCCAAAAATATTTCATATTGGTAAACAATATCTTTTTTATTAATGGCTTGAAAACTTTTAGGCACCATTCTGGGATCTTCATATTTACCATAAGACTGAAATTCTATTTTGTCCTCCATTTTTGCAGTAATTGTCGTAATGTTTTGCCCCATTGAGGTTGTAGGTGTGGCAACAACAAGAATGAAGAGCAATGACCCGGATAAAAGATTAGAAATGATAGAATACATAACTCAATTATTTACTATTCATTGAAAGCTCTACGGGTTTTGAAATAGACATCCAGTTATCACCATAGATAACATAGGTCATAAATAGGTCCTTATCCGTATCAAAATAATAATGTTGGTGTGAGGTTGTATTGTATAAACTACTTTGTTCTATTTTAAATATAAAAGTATACTCACTACCATTCTTTTTACATTCTTCATATTCAAATTCCCTCACTATTAATTCTTCTGAATACAATTCCCCTTCCCATCCGTATATTTTTTTGGTGACTGTCAATTTCACCTTTTTGTTCTTTAAATTGATGTTTAATGTTGCATCTGAAAAGAAGGGTCCATGATCAACTCCCAATCCTTCATAAAGATCCATTAACGAGTCTATATCTCTAATTGGATTTAGTGTAGTGTCGTTTATCAAAATGCAATATTTATCTTTTACATTAACCTCAATGGTTTTGATGTCTTGACCGAATGCATGGACTCCCAGTGCGGCCAACAGTAGTATCCCTTTTGTTAAAATTGCTTTTTTCATCATCGTATTCGTTTTTTGGTTTAATCAAGTCCTTCCATGGCAATGGCAAGGCACTCTTCGTGCACGTGGGTGGATTCCCTCATGTTCTTGCCTGAACCGTTTCCATCCTGCATGATGCATTTTTCGTGGGTACAGTGCCGTACCCCCAGCGTGTGCATGAATTCGTGAAGAACCGTTTTCGAGAAGGTTGCTGCATTGCCGCCCATTCGATGGTTCGAAACCACACATACAGTACCCGGCCTTCGGCCCAGCCCTAAAATGCCATAATCGGGGTAAGTCATCTTTTTGCCCTTCCTGATCAATGTTCTAGTGCTTGAAATGTCTGAGGAGGTAATGCCAATGACTTTACTTACACTATCAGGTTTGATCTGATCGAGATATCTTAGTATTGAATCAGCCCTGTACCTTTTGCCGTTGTAGCAGCTGGACGGTAATTGCACCTTTCCGCCTTTAACGATTTTGAGTGCCGGAAAATTCTCTTTCAGAAAGTTGCAGGCTTCAGACAATTGTTGTTGGCTTACTCCTTTGTTCAGCTCCAACAGCAAAACTGTATTAGCCGGAATTTCATCTGAACTACCGAAATGGATTGTGTTGCCGGTGCAACAGAGGAGGAGTACACTTGCGGTAAGTATTGAAATGAGGTTTTTCATATCTATATTATTTTTTTCGATTGGCTAAAAATGATTGGGGTTTATGTGAATTTTTGATCAGATCGCGGAAAGAATATCCGCTCGGCGCTACAAATGCAACTGAATAGCTTTTGGCAGGAGGTAGTGTTTCTGTTTTGCTTTTACCATTGATTGTTGTAGTTATTCTTCTTTTTTTTCCACTGTAGGAAGAACTTAGTCCTGCAACAATTCCGCTATCATAGCGACATACTTTTTCTAGATTAATTCGATAACGGATTATATTTTCGAAATGAATGTCGTACATGTTTTTATGTTCCAACAAGAACTTAGTGAAAAATTCTAGGTCAGAAAGACAGTAATTATTGGCGTAGTAGGCACCTGCGCTATTGCTCAAATAAGGGCGGGCATTGAGAAATACCCGATCTCGAGCGGTAGCATAGGTAATACTTTGACGGTCTCCCGCAGAGCTTCCAGCACCCGTGCACACGTGATTGTACATAACAAGGGCATTCGGCGCCAGTTTGATATTTTCTGCGATAGCATCATTGCTCATTAATCCATCACTCAGGCAAATCATGCCCATAGTATTTCCATGACCTTTGTATATAAAGATGTTGACATTTTTACTGGCTTTAATTACATTGTCTTTAGTAGAATAGGGGGGGTACAATTCTTCTACTGAAATCCCGAGTGATGTCAAAAATTCAGCCAGCCTTTCTGCACCATTAACAAAGCGGTCACAACTTTCGTCTCCAACTATTATGAGGGCTTTTAAAGATTTAAATGCATATTTAAGGCTGTCCGGAACGACATTGGTTTGCTGCGCATAAATGGATTGACTGGTGATCAACGCTACCCCGATCAGCAGTCCGACTAATTTTACTTTCGTTTTCATAAGCTGTTGTTTTTAAATGGAGTAGCATTGTTTCATAGGCTATTATATTATTGGTCTGATTCTTCTTCTGATGCGAGATCAACTCCCGTTAGTCTGAGCTTTTTGAGTACCACTTTGTATTTCTTTTGTTCAAAAACAAATTGCAAACGATCTGTGATCTGAAACAGGTCTTCATAATTGTCTCCCTCCAAAAGTTTAGCCCCTTCCTTATACGACTCAGTATCAAATACCCGGATCCAATGCGATATATTGCCATCCCACCGGTTCACTTCTTCGATGACTTTTTTATCCAAAACATAACGCCCTTGCTCATCAAAGAAAACAGAGCAGGTGTCGGAGGTAAGCTCGGCAAGCTTGTCTTCGTCGCCGAGATAAACTGCTGAAACCACACCCATGGCCATTCGCTCTTTAATTTTATTGGATGCCGATTCCACATGATACTTCATGAGGTCATCAAAATTTCCCTTGATCACTTTGTATTTTACCGTGGTTGATTGATCGATGTCAAAAATCAAAGGCGTAACGGTTTTCTTTAAAGGAACAAAGACGTGCGTAGAATCACCGCTTCGGATTTTTCGAGCAGTCTTAATGTTTTTGTGTAAGCGAATTTTTACCTGGCCCGGATCACCGCGGTATGGTGTAACAAAAACTCCGTTGGAGGCTAATGATATTTGTATTTCAGGCTCTCCCGAAAAAGAGACGCGAAAAACAGAATCGCAATAAACCGTGCCGCGGTTTTCTGAGAAATTAATAGATGCGCTTGAATCTGTGGGGAGCGCAATGGGCATTTGTTTGAATTGATTAAATGTGATTGGTTCCTGAAGAAGTTGGTCTTCGACATTGTCTGGGAAGTGGGAATAGATCATTATCGAAGGGTTTACGTCAAGCCATTGATTGTCCTGGCCATCTGCCCATGTCACGTCGTACAATTTGGGTTCGTTGTCGATCCAGATTATGTTCCAAGCGTGATACGTTCCTTTTCTGGAAATATCATTTAGTTCATTTCGTGCGTAACCGCTAATTTTTTTGCATTTAAGACCAGCCAGCTTTGTAAGCTCTTGAAACACATAAGAGTAGCCCGCGCAAACGGCCAGTTGAGTGTCAAACAAAATGCGTCTGGAATCAGTTTGGGGGCAAGCATAGATCCTTGTTTTCAGGAATTCTCTGTCGTAATTGATTGAACTCGTTATGAAATGGGCAATTTTCAATGCCTTTTCTTCATCGTTCGATTCCTCCCCAACTATTAGATGCACCAGGTCATACAGGTTAATTGTAGTATCCGGTTTTTCCAATCTTACTGCTACATTTCTTTTCGGGTGGACGTAGTAGGGCTTTGAAAAATCACTAATATGCTTTGCTTTTCTGAAGATAGTCTTTCGTCTTGGCATCAGGGCGCATAAACGGTTTCTGAACAGATTCTTTTTCAGATAGAAAGGCCGGTCGTAGTAGTAGCAGTCGAAATGCTCTCCCTCGGGACTATTTAGAACCAATTTCGATTTTGTTTGCTGATATTCTCCAAGATTCCTTTTAACTCTGCAATTGGTTCCTGTGTAATCGTAGATGTATCGTAAATGTTCAAAAGTTTGGTTCGGGTAAAGTCGGATGAGCTCACAAGATTCTGAATGCATTCGGTTGTGGTAGACAGCAATTGGCTTATTGGTCTGGGCATATGCCGTTTGGCAGGTAATCAAAGTAACTCCAAGCAGCAACCCGAAAAGTATTCCGGTCGTTTTCATAAGATTTGATTTTTGGTTGGAGTAACATTGTTATATAGGCAAACAGAGTTTACATATATAATACTGAACTCATAGAATGGTACAAAAAGAAAGTCAACGATTACATTACAAAACCAGCAGATGGCAATAATCCTTTCAAATCAGTAAGGTTTTACGGTTAAAATTCTGGACGGGACGAAAGCTTCTAAATCAGGCATCAATCATTTCAAGCTGTTTCTTGTTGTAAATCCCAATTGCTTTACCAATGAGCTCGCAACCTTCAAAAGGTGTATTCTTTGCTTTACTTTTACTATTGGCTGTCTGATAAGTCCACTCTAGACCTGGATCAAATAAGGTAAGATTAGCTTCGAAACCTTCTTTTACTATGGGAATATCTAGTTGGAGTATTGTTCTTGGATTAATGCTAATTTTATTGATTATCTCGTCTAAGGTAAGAACGCCAGATAAGTTCGTAATCGCAAGCCCAAAAAGGGTTTCTAATCCTATTATTCCATAATTAGCTGCACCAAACTCAAGCGCCTTATGTTCAACGTCTTCTGGTGAGTGATCTGAGCATATCACGTCAATAGTACCATCTTTAAGGCCTTCAATTAGCTCTAGCCTGTCTTCTTCTGATCTTAATGGTGGCAGTACTTTAAAGTTGGGGTCGAAACTGGTAATGGTTTCGTCGTTAAGTAATAAATTATGAATAGCAATGTCACAGCTTACGGCCAGTCCACTTTCTTTTGCTTCTGCTATTAAATCTAAACCTCTTGGGCTGGATATGGTGGAGAAGTGAATTTTGGCATCGTTGTACTCCGTTAAGTACAAATCTCGGGTTATCTGCAGTTCTTCTGCTACATTTGGTATCCCCTCAATTCCAAGCATGGTACTTGTAACGCCTTCATTCATCATTCCACCAACTTGAGCAGTTTGGTCAAAAGGAAAGCTCATAATAGTGCCATTAAAGTTCTTTGCGTACAACAATGCCCTTGAAAGTAGCCCGGAATTTCGGATTGATGCTTTATCATCCGTAAAAGCGACTGCACCTGCTAATTTCATATCGTACATTTCAGATAATTGTAGTCCTTTTCGATCTGAAGAAACGGTTCCGCATGGCAGAACGTCTATAGGCGTATGTTTAGCTCGATTAACCACGTAATCGACCATCGCTTTATTCGAAATCGGTGGAGTAGTACTTGGCATCAGAGCTACACCGGTAAATCCGCCAGCTATGGCCGCGGCAATACCGCTATCTAAATTCTCTTTATATTCTTCTCCAGGATCTCTGAAATTCACATGCATATCAAACCATCCTGGCGAAACATGCAAATTGGTTGCTTTCACAACTTGCGCTGATTGATCTGAAATAGATTTCGCAATTTTTTCAATGACTCCATCGCTAATCAGAATATCTGCTTTTTTGCTATTCCACTCTGAATTAGGGTCAACAATTACTGCGTTTTTTAGAATTACCTTCATATTATTTAACTAAGCGATAAATCAATATTTCTAATGCTAATGATAAAAGTACCAAAATGATGCACCATTTCCAGTATTTTTCTCCATCTGATAAATTAGATAAGCTACTATTTACATTAATCACATCTGTTTGCACCAGTTCAAATTGTTGATTAAGATCTGCTTTGTTCAGTGCTAGTTGTATTTCTTCAGAGCTGAATACTCTCGTATCCGATTCATTGCGGTTATAGTTCCATCCAAATGAATATTCATGCTTATTTTTATTCAATAGCCGATAATTTCCCGCAGTAGTAAGTTGATCGTGAAAAAGCAAAGTAGTTATCCCTCGATTGACATTTATTTGTGGAATGAAGGCTATATCTGTTCCTTTTATAGTAACGTTCTCAGGTCTTAAGTCTTTGTTTTTTAGTGATATAGAGTTGTTTTTACCAATAGTCCCGTACAATTGTTGGTTTTCGTAACTGAATTCACCAATTCGAATCATAGCAGCAACGACAGTAGCATGTTTTAAGAAATTCCCAAAAGATTGATCAGTAGCTACAGCGCTCAAATATATTTTACCATTTTGGAAGATATGTTCAGTTAAATAGGGATCTCCATTCTGCAGCCGCATCAAGTAACTAAACTTGGATTTTGACGGAATATTGATTTTAAAATGCGATTGGGCTGCAGGTAAATCTATGTTGGTAGGTATTTTTTCGAAAATACTGGAGAATATAGGATGGGACAGGTTAATTTCTTTCACATTTACGGCTGTCGTGTCTTTTTTGGTAATGGAACCAATTTCCATAGCACCAAGTAATGCATTGTAAGAGCTTATATCAGTATGGGTAGACGGGAGAATCAAAATATTCCCACCATTACCAACAAACTTGGTGAGCTCAGCTATTAATCCAGAAGTGATAATTGGTATGTTTTGCAGTACAATTAAGTTTTTTGAGCTTAATTCAGCGTAATTAATTGAAGTTGTTTTGCTGAATTCTAAGTTGAACATAGGAACAGAACCTAATATGGCACCAATTCCCTTTGTTGTATCGGATAGTGCGTTGCTGAGCACTAAGATGTTAATCTTTTCTGCAACATTATAACTGAAGTAGAAATAGTCGTCAAAGGTGATTTCTGGTTCAGGATAGTCCGCTAACTTGAAGCAACCTTCTTTGATTCCTGTTCCGTAGGTTGTGTAATTAAATTCGCAATCTTCGTAGCCATATGAAGGAATAATGTAATTATTAAATCCTTGGCTTTTATCGTTGATGTCTAATTCAAGACGAACTTCTGTTTCCTTTTCTGATAAATTATAGATCCTTGCAAAAATGGTTTCTTCAACACTGTTTTGGCGATGTGGTGTTTTAAACCAGATACTATCTATATAAAAGTTAGATTGATTTATTCGTTCAAAAGGGATAATTCTAGTAGAAATTCCAGTGTCTGATTTTAGATTGGAAAAGTCACTAACTGATTGTTGAAAATCAGATAGGAGATAAGCTTGTTTATTCAATGATTCCGCACCATTTAGAATGTCTTTTTGACGTAAAACGATTTCACTCAGGTTTCTTGTTACGGGAGAAAGCTCTACATCGTCAATGAGATTTTGTATTTCCTCCTTGCTGTAGATTCTTTGTAGGTGTCCTTTAAAATCATTAGTTGCTAAGTGAAATCTATCTATGGATTCGTAACCTTCAATAATAGAAAGAGCTTTTTCTTTTTCATCTTGAAATAGGTAACCATTTTTACCTTTTGCATCAGTGCTAAAGGAGTTGTCAATGTAGATGGAAACCACTTTGTTTCCTGATTTTATTATTTGGTCATCGATAGGAATATAGGGTTGGGAGAAAGCCAACACTAAAAATACAATAGCAAGAATTCGAGAGAGTAGCAATAACAAGTGTTTTACTCTTGCTTTACTTTTAGTTTCGATTTTAATTTCTTTCAAAAGAGAAATATCAGAATAATATATTCTTTTGTATTTCCTAAAATTAAATAAGTGAATGATGATAGGAATTGCTATCGCTGAAAGTGCATATAGGAACTCTGGAAATAGAAACTTCATTAAGAATCAAAAGTAATACAAATCGACTACTTCTGGGTTGCTAAAAACCTATTTACTTCAAAATTAAGGTAAATGCTTCTGGTACAGAAATGATTTGCCCTTTAAAATCACCTACAACGAAAGCATCGGTTATGCCTTCCAGAATAACTCTACGCTTAAATTCTGATGCCTGATCATAATTTTCAAAATTACCAACAAAGTATTTTACTAAATTATCCTTAGGATCTTTTTTCGGTATTACATTACCCAATTGCAAGAACAAATCAAGCACATCGGTAGGAACATCTAGTGCGTACGCACCGACTTGAACTCTAAATTTAATTAGCGCATTGCTAACGGTTGTAGGGCTAGGCATAATTGGATTAATCGAATCAAATTCAGGGTTCAATACGCTAAAGCCACCTTGCGAAAGCTTCACTCGCTCACCATTCTTGAAAACGACAATGAAAGTACCTTCATATCCTCTACTTAATAAATCAATTTTATACTTAGCAGCTTCTTCTGGTGTAGTAAATTCACCTGAGTAGTATCGGACGAGGCCATCGTCACCAACAACTTCAGAAATGTCTGGTATGTCGGCAAATACTTTTTGGGTTAAGCGGTCATTAAATGCACCAATTTGAATTCTAAAGAAAGCACCTTCAGGGTAGGAGGCAAGTCCTAAATCTGGAATTGGTGCAATTGGATTAACATCTACATTTCCATCATCTTGTTTTATAGTTTCTACAATACCTGCATTGGAAATTCCTTTAGTGTCCAGTAGGTTAGCAAGTTCTTGAGCTCCTTCAGGTGAATCAAATTCGCCTAACACAAAGTAGGTTGTATCTCCTTGAACAACCATTTTATAGTTTTTAAAGCTGATGATTCCAGCAATATCGTTTGCTAGTATTTCTTTCTCACTAGTTCCTACAAGAACCCGGTATACCTTATTTTGAAATTGTTCGAAATTACCACTCACTTGTTGTCCTGGTGCAGTAGTAGTTGCAATTGTTTCTTCTTCGAAGTAATCTCCATCATATTTTCCGGTAGTGTCACTATACCTGAGGTATCGATCTAGGATGTCTTCATCCGTTAGAGCAACACCAACAATATCTACTATGGAGCTGTCTGGTGAGAACATTTCTTCATCCACATAGTCAGGTACAAGATCATTATCACTGTCCATAGGACAGCCAAATTCATCTACATCTACACCAAGCGGAGTGTTCTGACAATAGTCACACATGTCAGCGATTCCATCATTATCTTCGTCCAAAGTATCTTTAATGCAATCTTCTGGACCCCACTCAAATTCACCATCCGCCCCTCTTTTTCGTTTATTTAATTTAAGGTCATAGGTCAGGGCGAAGCTGGTGTATAAGAACTTGTCATTACCTTTAGTTCCTGCACGGTCACCCTCACTTTCGCTTGTTACATTGTCAATTAAGTCGCTCATTGTAAGATGTAAACTTGTGCCAATTCTGAATTTCATTCGCTCACCGAGATTCATTCTTGCGCCTATTTGAATCGGTATTGAAAGTGTCCTTTCGGGGTATTTTCCTAAATTATCAAGATTTAGTTCTCTTAAATCGGTTTCGTAAGTGTAATCTCTGTAAATGAGTTCAGCACCCGCTGCTAATGGACTGTTTTCAGCAATGTCTCTTATAGAGCCATCAGACCAATAATGATAGAAATTACCATTTGCATCGTAAAGATCCGTTTTGGATAAAAACTCTATGGACTCTATTCCGACACCTATAAAAGGGTCAATGGGACCATTTGGTTTAACAATGTGTGCGAAGTTGTAATTAATTACAAATCCTCCCGCGGTTATGTCTGATTGGAAATTAAGGTTTCTAGACAGCGATCGTTCATTTGCGCCAATGGTACCCATCATACCATAAAATTTAATGTCTAAATAATCAGTGAGTGGGTTTGAAATGGTTAAATCATAACCTAATTTACTAACTGTGGGATGGTAGCCTTCGTGATTAGATGCAACGTCACCATAAAATGTGAACATTCCAATCCCCAAGCCAACCCTGGGTTTAAATTGAATCTTTAAGGTTTCTGATTCTTCAGATTCTTCAATTTCTTGAGCTTGCGTGACTGTTGTAACTGCAAGCAGTAAAAGCAATAAGGTCCGTTCAATCCACTTCATTCCGTGCGATAAATGGTTAATTTACGAGAAAATCAATCAATGGTTACCAAATTGTATTTATTTAATCCAATCTTGGTTAGCAACCATTAGCGCCTCTTGTATTGAAATTCTTTCTCCAGCGTTGTATGCAGTAACAAATGGCCCTGGTAAATCATATGGAGACAGTTTTTGTCTTTTATCTCTCGCCGATTTGTATTTGTCAAATCCACCTACGGTATATTTTACCCAGCCTTCATGAGATTCTAAGGCAATGTTTTCATTAATACCATATCGTTTATTGATATAGGATTCAGTAACATTTTTGTGCGAAGCAACAATCTGAACCTTAAATGAGATACTCGTAGTGATTGCAGAACTATTGTCTACCGTGTTGTTGTCTACCGTAGTATTGTCTACTGTCGTGTTGTCTACTGTCGTGTTGTCTACTGTCGTGTTGTCTACCGCAGT
>Ga0315332_10000118_pt1 | contig 27810 bp, 23 predicted proteins | sample M110034915metaG_FD_203455 | JGI IMG/M metagenome (GOLD analysis project Ga0315332, IMG submission 203455) | Ammonia-oxidizing marine archaeal communities from Monterey Bay, California, United States - M1 100m 34915 | ecosystem: Environmental > Aquatic > Marine > Intertidal zone | place: USA...
AAATCAGCCAAGACTACCAAAACATTACTTGCTTGTTCCATAATTCCGTTGTCAATTGAGATGTTTTTACATACGGGGTATATGGATTTGATTAAACTTGCTTCTTGATTTGTATTAAAAATTGGTAGGGCATCATGAAAAACTTTATGTAAGTCGGGCATGTGTTTTTCAAAAGCGTTGATAATACTATCAGCAGACCAAATAAACATACCAGAGTTCCAATAAAACTCTCCAGATTCTAAAAATTTTATAGCTAAATCTAAGGGAGGTTTTTCTGTAAATGTTTTCACCCTCTTAAGTGATTTAGGTTTGTCATCACTAAAGTCTTCAAATTGAATATATCCATACCCAGTGTCAGGTCTACTTGGATGAATACCTAATGTAATCAACTGTTGATTATCTGCTTCCTTAAGAGCAATTTGAAGTGTGCTTTCAAATTCAATTTGATTTAGTATTACATGATCACTTGGAACGATAATTAATTTAGCATTTTCATTTATTGATTTAATCTTGTAAGATGCATAAGCAACACAAGGAGCTGTGTTTTTTCTAAATGGTTCTAATAAAATTTGAGAATCTTCAAGAAAAGGTAACTGTTCTTTAACTAAATCAAGATATGCTTCATTAGTAACAATATATATATTTTCTTTTGGGCAAGTATTTTTAAATCTTTCAACAGTTAATTGAAGTAAAGATTTACCAACACCAAGAACATCATGAAATTGTTTGGGAAATAATTCTTTACTCATTGGCCAAAATCTTGATCCAATGCCACCAGCCATAACAACTAAATAGTTATTTTCCATAATAAAGTAATTTCGAAAAGTACAAATTTAACGAATAGGGTAATTTATGATTTACTATCTAATTCTTCAAAACTTGTATTTTGACCTTGTGTCCAAGAAGGACAAGTGTCACATTTGTTTTTTTTCTTAAACAAAGAACAAGAATTAAAACAAAAAGTTGAAAAGAACAATACTAATAATAAAAAGGTTTTTATTTTCATAATATTAATTAATATCAATATTAAACTGTTTAAATTTAGGGAATGCACATGCTATTTCCCAATATATATTAACTATTTTCGTTAATATAATATTATTTCAAAAGTATGTTTTATCATATTGGTCGTTACACAACTATGCTTTCTTACCTTTTTGCTAAACCAGAAAGAGTATCTACTTATTGGAAGAGGTTGATTGATGAAATTATCCAATTAGGTGTTAAGTCACTCTTTATGGTTGTTTTGATGTCTGCTTTTATGGGGGCAGTTTTGGTTATTCAAACAGCTAGTGCTATAGAGTCTGCCTGGATACCAGATTATACTGTGGGGTTTACTGTGAAGCAAACATTAATTCTTGAGTTTTGCCCTACTATAATATCTTTAATTCTAGCAGGTAAAGTAGGATCTAACATCGCTTCTGAGCTGGGGACTATGAGAGTGACAGAGCAAATAGATGCTTTAGAAGTAATGGGTGTAAATTCAATAGGGTTTTTAATTGGTCCTAAAATTTTAGGTTCACTTTTTATTTTCCCAATTTTAATCATGTATAGTATGTTTTTTGGTTTTGTTGGTGGGTGGGCATTGTGTTATTTAACAGAGATAATTCCTATTGAGCAGTATTTGTTGGGGATTCAATCATTCTCGTATGAAAATTATGAATACTTAAGGTATGCATTAATAAAAACAGTTTTCTTCGCATTTATTATTACAAGTGTTTCCAGTTATTTTGGGTACTACACATCTGGAGGAGCACTTGAGGTAGGTAAATCAAGCACGAAAGCTGTTGTTTATAGTAGTATTTTAATTTTGATGATTAACGTCTTGTTAACACAATTACTCTTAGATTGATAGAGATTAAAAACATATCTAAATCTTTTTCTGGTGTTCAGGTCTTAGATGATGTAAGTTTCACCTTTCAAAAAGGTAAAACGAATTTAATTATTGGTAAGAGTGGGTCTGGCAAATCAGTTTTAACTAAATGTATTGTTGGATTATTGGAACCAGATGAAGGAGAAATAATTTATGATGGTAGGAGTTTTAGAGGGATAAACAACAAAGAAAGAAAAGAAATAAGAAAAGAATTGGGTATGTTGTTTCAAGGGGGTGCTTTATTTGACTCTTTAAGTGTTGAAGAAAACGTAGCATTTCCTCTAAAAATGTTTTCTAATTCTAGTAAAGAGGAAATTCTTGAAAGAACTAATTTTTGTCTCAATAGAGTAAATATTATTAATAAAAACAATTTATTTCCTGCGGAAATTAGTGGTGGAATGCAGAAAAGAGTTGCAATTGCTAGAGCAATTGCAATGAATCCAAAATATTTATTTTGTGATGAACCTAATTCTGGACTAGATCCAGTTACAGCAATTGTAATAGATGAATTAATTAAAGAGATTACAGAAGAATATCAAATGACTACAGTTGTAATAACTCACGACATGAATTCTGTTTTGGAGATTGGTGATAACATCATGTTTATTTACGAAGGGATGAACAAATGGGTTGGAGATAGAAATACTATTTTAAATACTGACGTAAAAGAGCTTAATAACTTTGTCTACGTTTCAAAATTTTTACGTCAATTTAAAGAAATGTTATAAATAAAAAAAGCCACTGTTAAGTGGCTTTTTTTATTGAGTATTGTTATTGAATTACTTTGCAACTACTACTTTAAATTTGCTAATTTTCCCATCTTCAAAATTTAGATTGAAGATGTAATTACCACTTTCAAGGTTGTTTAAGGCAACATTAATTAATCCATTATCTGTATTGATTGTTTTAGAAGAAACCAATCTTCCAGTAATATCGTGAACAGAAAGATTAGCAAATCCATTTCCGTTTTCTAATGATATTGTTATCTCATTATTTGCTGGATTAGGATAAACTATACCCTCAATTGTTTCAAGCTCAATTACATTAACGTCATTAGCAATTTTTAGTCCAAGCGTTACAGCGTCAGCACTAGTCCATCCAGTGTACCAAGTTGCACCATCAATGTTTAATGCACCAATTGGTTGGTTGTAAATAGAGTAATTTGCCCCGTAATTTGGACCACTATCATATCCGAAACCAATAGAATCATTTGCAAATGAATTCAAACATACTAGGTATCTTTGATTGTCAACTAATTGTACCGATTCATTAAGTGGAGCATAAACAACTTCACCATTTACTGTACTTGCTGTACCATCCCAATCAAAATCAGCAACTGCCGAAAGAACATCGAAAGTAACATTTGCCCATGAGCCATCAATACCAGTCCAAGCATCATCCCATTCGTAAATTTCACCTTGTAAATAGATACCATCTAAGCTTTCAGAAACACCTTCATTAAAAGGAGAAAAGTAAATTCCTTCAACTCCAGTGGAAACCGTTGGGTACACATCTTGAAGCATCATACATGATTGGTAACTTGTGGTATGATTAATTGGAAAAGAATTAACCGCTACAGTACTTGTAGCAACATCTTGTCTTGCCAATGAAAGAATATCTGTTGTAACATAAAAATCTGAAGAAAAATTATTGTCAAAAGTATCTTCATCAGTTTGTCCAATAATTCCAATAGAGTAGGATACTGTGTATTTACCTAAATCCCAAGTTCCATTAGTTAATGCTGCAAATGAATTTGCATTTCCATTAAAAACTGATAGAGTGTCTCCTGAAATCAAATTTAGAGGAGCTAAAGAATCGTAATAAACTTGACCAGTAGGACCATTAATTTCAGCTATTGCATAAAAATCGTTGTCAGATGAACCAAAATTAGTGAATTGAACACCTAGGTCAAATGTGTATCCGTTGTTAGCCATATCTTGAGGGATAGAACCATATTTAGAAATCATTATGTCAGACTTGCTAGTACCACCATCATGTGCATATAAGTTTAATTTATTACCCATAAATGCAACAACATCTGAATTTGCCATTTCATTGACAAGAGTTGCTCCATCATCGCTAGATAGCATAACAACTGGAATGGTAACGGCAGTTCCGTCATCTCCACCAGCCATACCTATAGCTTCTGGATCTCTGTTAATAATAATAATACCAACAGCACCTGCGTTTTGAGCATTTAATGCTTTAGTTCCAAACTGACAAGTATTTCTGTAGCAAACTGCTATTTTACCTGTTAAGTCATTGATTAGTGGGTTACATCCTTCTTGAGATATCGGATTTCCTTGAGGATTTAGACCAGCAGTGCCATCTTCAACCATCATTAAAGTATCTTCAACAAAAGTATTGGCAACGTTGAAATCGGGACAAGCCCAATCACCTCCGCCTGGATCAGCCCAGGTAAAGTCATAATTATTTGCAATTACTGCAGGAGAAACTCCTCTTACAATAATTTGTGCATTAGCAAAAACAAAAGTAGTTAGCGCTAATAATGAGAGTAATATTTTTTTCATGTAGTGTTATTTAATTATTAAATTTTTAGGAGCCCTAAATTTACGGAAATCAATTCATTAAAACAAGAGCAAAAAATGGATATAAAAAAAGGCAGCCGAAGCTGCCTTTAAATTTGAGTTTATTAAGAATTATTATTTGATAATAACTCTTTCGATAATAGTTCCATTATTATTAGAAACTTCAACTAAATAAACACCAGTACCTTGGTTAGATAAATCAATAGTAGTTGTAGTGTTAGATACTTTAGTCATAATAATTTGACCAAGCACATCATACACAACGATTGAATTTTCTTCATTGTTTGTATTAGTAATGTTTACTATTCCTTCAGAAGGATTAGGATATACAGAAACTCCTTCTAAAGTAGCTTCATCAACACCAACTCCCCAACCGTTGCCCATAAGCATACGAATTGCAGTTCCAGTTCCGTTTGTGTATGATTGATCTCCAGGAATATAAATTGCACTAGCATCAGATGGTTGAGCAACTGTTCTGTCGTCTAAAACTCTGATATCATTTGCATTTCCAAAGCTGTAAAGTTCAACAGCTGCATAGTAAATACCAGCATTAATGTTTAAAACTTCATCAAACCATACATCAACATATCCATTAGATATATCGTTAGCTGTAACTGTTGTAATACTAGATACAAATAAATTAGTCATGTCATATGCCCAAAAATCTGAAGTATCTTTGATTGAAGCAATAATTTCTCCACCAGCAGTGTTTCCAGTTGAAGTTAACATTACTCTTAATCCTGAAACTTGATCAGCTTGTTTTACATGGTAAAGTGTAGCAAGAACTAGACCATCTTCACCACCAGTAAATGATGCAGTTCCTAATGATGTGTAATCATCATAACCAGCTGGGTGATTTCCAGCACCATCTAAAGAGTAAACATCTGAAGTAACTTCGAAATTTCTTTCATAAACATTGTTTCCAAAAGTAGCCGCACCAGAAGTTTCTTGATCTGAGACAGATGTGAAATCACCTTCGTAAAGACCAGTTGAAAGAGTTAAAGCTTCAGTAGTTTCGATTGTAATTGTAGAATCAGCTTCCAATAAAGTTGTGCTTCCACTGTTACCAAACGAACCAAAATCACCAGTCATAACAACATTTGTTTGGTCTTGAACACCAAAGTTGAAGATTTGAGCTCCAACGAAATAATTTGCATCAACATGATTAGATGGAGTTCTTCCGTACTCAACACCGCTATTGTTTTCACCAGAAATGTAAGCAGTAGTAGTTTGAACATCATTTTGAGGTTGCTCAATGATTGCGAAATCATCTACAAACCAAGCATATCCCCAAGTACCAGTCCAATGAAGTCTGATGTATATATCAGAAAGCTCAGTAGGAGTTAAACCTACTAGTGCAGAACTAATGTTAATTTGCATTAGTTGAGGGTTAGTTGTTGCTGCACTATTAGCCCAGTTTGGGAAAGCATCAAAAACATTAGTTAGAGTTGAAATGTCAGTTAATGGATCTAAATCTGGCCAAGTAACATTACCAGCACCATCACCAATACCAACAACAACGTAAGGTCTTTCACTGTTATACCTTCTGTAATGTGTCTCAAATTCAACAACAACATTTGGATACGCAGATAAATCAATTGGAGATGCCATTGTAATCCAGCTGTCTTCAATTTCAGAACCACCATTTGCTCCACCATATGCATCAGAATCTACTATTGCCCAACCATCAGCTGCAGTTGAAGAAACTATGTCAGCAATAGGATAAGAACCAGCACAGGAAACTGTACCAATTGACCAATCTAATGCACAAGCAGAAGCATCATGACCAATAACCCAATCAGCAGCACTGCTAAATGTGTTAGACCAAAGAACTGTTTTTTCTTGGTTAAAATTGTTTGTGATAGGCTTTAATTCAGAATGCTCTACAGAACGAGCAACTGGTCCTTCACTTTTTTTATACTGTGCGTTAAGTCCAGAAACTATTGCAACAGATAAAATACTTAAGTAAATTTTTTTCATTTTGTTTGTTTTAAATTATAAAGTTTTATACTAGGGTTAATTATAAGGTTTGCAAATAAAATTAATTTAAAGCGAAAATCCAAATAAATCAACCCTTTGGATGTTTTTTAAAGACTCATTATCAATTATATAGTTGCTTGCTCTTGGTATGCTTCAATAGGTAAGCAACTACAAACAAGGTTTCTATCTCCATGCGCATTGTTTACTCTACCAACTGGTACCCAGTATTTGTTTTCATAGAGTGAATCTGTAGGGTAAGCTGCTTTGGTTCTTGAATAACTGTGTTCCCATTTGTCATTTATAAGAGATACAGCAGTATGTGGAGCATTTTTTAGAACATTATCTTCTTTAGGATAAATACCCTCTTCAATTTCTTGAATTTCTTCTCTTATTTTAATCATTGCTTCAACAAATCTGTCAAGTTCACATAGAGCTTCACTTTCAGTTGGTTCAATCATCATTGTTCCTGGCACTGGAAAACTTACTGTTGGAGCGTGGAATCCATAATCAATTAACCTTTTTGCAATGTCTTCTACTTCTACACCAGAATCTTTTTTAAATTCTCTACAATCAATAATCATTTCATGAGCAACTCTTCCATTAGGACCTGTATAAAGCACATCATAATATGAATGTAGTTTTGCTTTTAGATAATTTGCATTAAGAATAGCAAGTTCAGTAGATTTTTTTAGTCCGCTAGCACCAAGCATTTTAATATATCCATAAGAAATAAGTAGAATTAAGCCACTGCCATAAGGAGCAGAGTTAATGGGCTTAATTGCTTTTTCTCCTCCTGTTTTAATTATTGGGTTTCCTGGTAAAAAAGGAGCGAGGTGCTTGGCAACTCCAATGGGTCCCATTCCAGGACCACCACCACCATGAGGAATAGCAAAAGTTTTGTGCAAGTTTAAGTGACAAACATCAGCTCCAATGAGTCCTGGAGAGGTAAGACCAACTTGAGCATTCATGTTTGCTCCATCCATGTATACTTGGCCACCATTTTCGTGAATTATATCTGTGATTTCAATAATGCTTTCTTCAAAAACACCATGGGTAGATGGGTAAGTAACCATCAAAGCAGCTAAGTTAGCTGAATATTCTTGAGCTTTTTCCCTCAAATCAGAAACATCAATGTTTCCATTTTCATCACAACCGACAATAACAACCTTCATTCCAGCCATTACAGCACTTGCTGGATTTGTTCCATGTGCACTACTTGGTATTAAACAAATGTTTCTTGCGCTATCATTATTGTTTTCATGGTATGCACGAATAACCATTAATCCAGCGTATTCTCCTTGTGCACCACTATTGGGTTGTAATGACATTCCTGCAAATCCAGTTATGTCGCATAAGTCTTTTATGAGAGTGTCAAAAATTTGTTGATACCCTTCTGCTTGGTCTATTGGAGAAAATGGATGAAGATTGGCAAATTCATCAATTGTTATTGGAATCATTTCTGATGCTGCATTTAATTTCATTGTGCAAGAACCTAACGAAATCATGGTATGTGTTAATGATAGATCTTTGTTTTCCAATGTTTTTAAATACCGCATCATTTCTGTTTCTGAATGATAGGAATTGAAAACTGGATGCGTTAAAATTTCATCTTTTCTCTGCATGTAAACAGAAGGACTATCAGATTTTTCAAGTATTATTGATTTATTCAATGCATCATTTAAGCACTTAACTAGTTTTTCTAAATCAGACCAATCAGTTAATTCATCAATTGAGATGACAGCAATCCCTTTATCAAAATAGTAACCAAGATTGATTTCGTTTTTTAAAGTAAACTCTTCTAAACGTTTTAAGTCTGCTTTAAAACTAATTGTGTCAAAGGCATTTTCGTTGAGAACTTCAACGCCAGCATTTTCTAATGCAGATTTAAGTGAAATTGTTTTAGAGTGAATATCTTTAGCTATTTGTCTTAGGCCTTTTGGTCCATGATAAACTGCATACATGCTTGCCATAACTGCTAATAAAGCCTGTGCGGTGCAAATGTTTGATGTAGCTTTGGCTCTTTTAATGTGCTGCTCTCTAGTCTGAAGAGCCATCCTTAAAGCATTATTACCATAGCTGTCTATCGAGACTCCGATTATTCTACCAGGAATAAACCTTTTGTGTTCTTCTTTACAAGAAAAATAAGCTGCATGAGGACCACCATAACCCATAGGCACTCCAAATCTTTGTGTAGAACCAACAACAACATCAGCACCCCAACTTCCAGGAGATTCAAGTAAAACAAGGCTTAATATGTCCGAAATTACAGCAAGCTTAATTTCGTTATCATGACATTTACTTGCAAAAGACTTATGATTAAAAATATTTCCTAGGTTATCAGGATATTGTAAAACAGCTCCAAAATAAGTGTCATCCATTTTGAAATCTTCTGGACTTCCAAATGTTAGCTCTATTCCTAGAGGTTCGGCTCTACATTCTAAAACCTCTTTTGTTTGAGTAAAAATAAAGTCAGAAACATAAAACTTATTTACTCCTGCTTTTTCTTGCTTTCTAGTTCTCATATGAAAGAACATTAACATAGCTTCAGCGGCTGCTGTTCCTTCATCTAAAAGTGATGCGTTAGAAAGTTCCATTCCAGTTAAATCTGTTATCATGGTCTGGAAATTCAACAATGCTTCTAATCTACCTTGAGAAATTTCTGCTTGATAGGGAGTGTATGCAGTGTACCATCCTGGGTTTTCTAAAACATTTCTTAAAATTACTGACGGAGTTTCTGTCCCGTAGTAACCTTGACCTATGTATGAGTCGTAAAGCTTGTTTAGTTTGGCAACTGAATTTATATGAGTTAAATATTCTCTTTCTGACATTGCTTCTCCAGTAACTAGCTCTTTTTCAGCTTTTATGTTAGATGGAATTGTTTCATCAATTAATTCAGAAACAGATGATGCATTTACTTGGGAAAGTATATTTTTTGTCTCTTCTTCAGTAATTCCGATGTGTCTGTTTACAAATGATTTATGGCTCATAATTGGAATGAATTTTTTGGCAAATATATTAACAAATCAATCTAAAAATAATTTAGTTAAATATTGTTTTCACATGTATTTTAAAAATAAGATGTTTTAAGATTCCAAGAATCAACTTATCTTTGTATTATAGAAGTTAATTGAATTCCTTTCACATGTTAATTCAATTCATTACAGTTTTTTAAGAATGCAATTTTTATATCGTTGGTTAATTTATGGTAATTTTTGGATAGCGTTTGGTGCGGTTGGTTTAACCTATGCAAATTCAATGATGATTTACAATCAAGTGAATTACAAACTCTTAATTGTTGTTTTTTTAACAACTCTTTCTGGGTATAATTTACAAAGAATAATGAGGGGAAAAGAGCAAAATTCTTATGAGTTAAAAGATGATTGGCTTTCAAAAAATATTATTTCATTGGCAATAATTTCTATTGTTTCTCTTTTGATTTGTGCCTATTTATTTATCGGTTTTAGTTTAGATAGATTATTAATATTTGCTCCTTTTTCTTTCATTGTTCTGTTTTATAGATGGCCAATTTTAGGCATATCACTTAGAGATATTCCATTTATTAAAGTATTGTTAATTGCATTTTGTTGGGGGTTTGTTACTGTTTTTCTTCCTGAATTATATTACGGGAATAAATTTCTCAATAATTGGATTTATATATTAAGTAGTTTTTTATACATTCTTGGTTTAACCATTCCATTCGACATTAGAGATATGGATTTGGATAATCAATCTAAAAAAACAATCCCACAATTATTTGGTAAGCCAATTTCTTGCGTATTAGCTACAGTTATTATTCTTTTGTCTGGTATAGTCTTTTTTATGTTGAAACAATATTCTATGTTTTTACATTGTTTATTTTCTGCATTAATTGTTTTATTCTCTTATAAAACTAGATCTGACTGGTATTATTCATTTATTTTGGATGGATTATTAGTAATTATACCTTTGTATTTTTTATTCTAATAAAGTGAGAAGAGCAAAAATATTGATTATTTATACTGGTGGGACTATCGGTATGATCACAGAACCTTCAAGTGCTGTGTTAAAACCTTTTGATTTTAATCAAATCACTCAAGAGATTCCAGAGTTAAAAAAAATTAAATGTTCGCTTGATGCTGTTTCATTTAAAAACCCAATAGACTCTTCTAATATGAATTTTTCTTCTTGGAAAAGAATTGGAGATTTTATATGGAAAAATTATGAAAATTACGATGGCTTTGTTGTGCTCCACGGTTCAGACACTATGGCTTATTCTGCTAGTGCTTTAAGCTTTATGTTTAGAAATTTATCTAAGCCAATTATTTTCACTGGCTCTCAACTTCCAATTGGAACCATTAGGACAGATGGCAAAGAAAATTTAATAACAGCTATTGAAATTGCTTCATCATCAAAAAACAATAAACCTATTATTCAGGAAGTTGCTATTTATTTTGAATATCAATTGTATAGAGCAAATCGAACAACAAAGGTTAGCTCCGAAGATTTTGAAGCTTTTAAATCTTTTAATTACCCAACATTGGCTGAAGCTGGAATTAATATAAAATACAATTATTCTGCGTTACTTTCAAGTGAAAGTAATGTGCAATATTTTTCAAGTTTTGATAATTCAATTGGTGTTATTTATCTATATCCAGGTATGGATTTTAACATGTTGGAAAAACAACTCAATTTAGAAAAACAGCGTGCAGTTGTTTTATTAACATTTGGTTCGGGAAATGCTCCAACAGACAAAAAGTTTTTGAAAATCATTGGAAACAATATTTCTAAAGGAAAGTTCATTGTAAACCTAACACAGTGCAATGCAGGAAGTGTACAGTTGGGCAAGTATGAAACAAGTGCTAAATTAAAAGAGTTAGGAGTTGTTGGTGCTAAAGACATGACAATAGAAGCGGTAATAACTAAACTAATGCTACTGCTGGCTGAGAATAAAACGATAAAAGAGTTAAAGAAAACTTTTCAAGAAAATATTTCTGGTGAAATTTAAAAATAACGCTTGTAAATTCACTCTTTCTTAGAATTCTTGAAATAAATTTTTATTTACAACGTTAAAATTTTGTATTTTTCGAACCAATTTAATTTACAATAAGAGGAAATCCTCATTTTTTAAAGATTTAAAACCACAAAGAAACAACAATTATGAAAAAAGTATTTGCGTTTATTGCAGTATTCGGAATGTTATCAATGAGTACATTAACTGCTCAAGATTCACTACCTAATGACTCTACTGTAGCTCCTATTGAAGAAGTCGTAGAAGAAACACCTGAAGAAGTGCCTTTAGAAGAAGTAGTAGAAGAGCCTGCAGATGAAGTTGCTGAAACTGCTGGGATTTCACAATCTCTTAAGTTGAAATTTATTGAAGGTGGACCATTGTTCATGTCTTTTGTACTTATCGCTTTAATTTTAGGTTTAGCATTGTCTATCGAACGTATTATTTATTTAAACCTAGCTACTACAAACACTAAGTCTTTATTAGATAGCATTGAAGATGCTCTAGCTAATGGCGGAGTTGATGCAGCAAAAGAAGTTTGTAGAAATACTAGAGGTCCTGTTGCAAGTATATTTTACCAAGGATTAGAAAGAAGCTCAGAAGGTGTTGAAATGGTAGAAAAATCTGTTATTTCTTACGGTGGCGTTCAAATGGGGTTATTAGAAAGAGGTCTTTCTTGGATAGGTTTATTTATTGCTCTTGCACCTATGCTTGGTTTTATGGGAACTGTAATAGGTATGATTCAAGCATTTGATATTATCGAATTAAAAGGAGAAGCTAAGCCTGATGAATTGGCTGGTGGTATTAAGGTTGCTCTTATTACAACTGTTTCTGGTTTAATTGTTGCTATTATTTTACAGATTTTTTATAATTACATTGTTTCTAAAATTGATTCATTAGTTAATCAAATGGAAGATGCTTCTATTTCTTTGATTGATATTTTAGTTAAGCACGAAGTTTCTTCAAAGTAATTCTAATTCTAATTATATAATTATTATGGATACTAAGGTTCAAAATATTGTACTCAAATCAATAACAGGTCTTATCATTTTTTTAGGAGTCTTGTTTACCGTTATGGTAATGGGAGATGACAATCCTGCAGAAATGAGTTATGCTCAGCAAGAACAGTGGGCAATTAAAGAAGCTAAAGACTTAAAGCTAAATGAAGAACTTAGCTCTTCTGAGCTTAGTCAACACATTACATCAAGAACCTCAGAAATTGCATCTGAAAAAAGCAAAGCATTATGGTCTGATGTTTCTTTAGTTATCGGATTTACCAACACAATTTTAATTTTAGGAGTTTTAATTGTTTTAGGCGGATTCATTTATTTACTTGTAATTGACAGAAAAAAAGCTTTACGTATTCTTGGAGGCATTGGAATTTTTGCTCTTTTAATGGTTATTGTTTATGCGGCATCATCAAGTGATGTTCCTGCCGAGATGATTAATTCTGAAGTAGGTCTTCTTGAAGAAGAAAAAATACACACTCCAGAAAATTGGAAAATTGCTAGTGCAGCTATTAATGCAACAGGAATTCTAATTTTAGTAGCTCTTATTGGTTGGATTGGTGGTACAGTAGTTAAGTATTTCAGATAATAAATAGTTATGGCAAAAAAAGAAATAGAAGAAATAAATGCAGGTTCAATGGCTGACATTGCCTTTTTACTTCTTATTTTTTTCCTTATTACAACAACAATGAATCTTCCTCAAGTTCATGAGGAAAGGTTGCCTCAAAAGTCAGAAATTGAATTTTTGTTAAACAAAACGAATGTTCTTCAAATTCAAGCTACTAAAACAGATAAAATTGCTATTGAAGAGGAATTTGCTAAACTGGAAGACATACAAGAAGCTGTAAAAGAATTTTATGTGCATAAAGTTGGTGATAGAAGATGGCCAAAATACATAGATGTCACTAGAAAAGTTTGTGAAGATACACTTGTTAGGTTAGACGAAGTTCTTAAAGTTTATCCAGACGCTCCTCTTTATAATATTGAAAGAGGTATTTGGGCATCTAGACTAGAAGCCGTAAAGTTAATTGGAGATTTCCCTGCTTTACCCAATAGTGCAACAGTGTCAATACAGCTAGATAATGCTACATCTTATGATATTTATATGCAAGTATTGGATCAAATTATGTTAGGATTAAATGATTTAAGGAATGAGTTGTGTTTAGAAAAATTTGGCATTCCATTTACTAAGCTCAATAAAAAAGTAGAAACTGATAAAGCTAAAATTTCTGCAATTCGTCAGGTTTATCCTAAAAGAATAATGAAAGAGAAGAACAGGTCAGTTCAGTAAAATTTATATTATGTCAAAATTTTCAAAGGGTAAGAAAAGAAAAGATCCTGCAATATCTACTGCAGCCTTACCAGATATTGTTTTTATGTTACTTTTCTTTTTTATGGTAACAACTGTTTTTAAAGAAAAAGAATCTAAAAAAATTGTTATTGACAAAGTCACTATTAAAGAGACTGTTGATTTAGAAAAAAATGTTAAAGCAGCATATTATTGGATTGGAAAAGTGCCCGGTGAATTCACAGCAAAAGGAGAACCTCTTTACAAAACACAATTGGATGATGATTTAATAAATGATAATTCTGAAATCAGAAACTACTTAAATAAGTTAAAGAAGAATCCAGAATTTGCTCAAGTATGGGATTCTAAATTTTTCAATGTTTTTAAGGTTGATAAAAAAACTAAAATGAGGTTAGTAAGAGAAATACAAGATGAACTGAAAGAAGCTGAAGCATTTAAAGTTGTTTATTCTGTTCAAAAAGACAAGAAGAAAAAGTAAACTAGATTATTTTTTAAAAAGGGAACTTTATGTTCCCTTTTTTTATGCTGAATAATTTTGTTTTATCTTTTTTAGAAGATTATTTTTTCTCCAAAAAATGAACAATAAAGCAATGCAAATTAGAAGTGTAATTATATTTTGGTAAGAATTTTCAATTGTAATTATATTTTCTAAATCCATTCCCCTTTTTTTTGAATATATGGAAATAATACTTAAGCTATTAAAAGTAAAGTGTAACAAAATGGTAGACCATATGTTATTAGTTATTGCTATTGTATAGCCCAATAATAATCCTAAGATTAGTAATGGTATGATGTTGTAAAATTGAAAATGCAACATAGCAAATATTATAGAAGAAATTAATATTCCAATATGAAAATTATTTGTCCATCTAATTAACAAGGTTTGTAATACCCCTCTAAATGCAATCTCTTCACAAATTGCTGGTACTAGCGCCATTAATAAAAAATTAAATAATAAACTTTTATTTGTTGTGCCTATAAATGATTGATGAATTTCATCCATCTTTTCTTGATTATACCTAATTAGATTCATTGTTTTATTACCTAAAAAAGAAAAATCAATGCTGTGATTTAACTCCAGAAGGAAAGAACTAGAAATCACCATAATTGTCAAAATTAATGGAAGTGCTATTATGGTGCTAAGCTTTAGTTTCTGAAATTTCAATAGTTGATTATACTTTTTATTGAAAAACCAACAAAAGGCTATTGAAGGAATAAGAAATGTGCCGATTTGATCTAATAAAGCAGCAATTTTATAAGATCTAATAGTATTGTTATTAAAGCTTTCAAGATGAGTTAAATCAATTTTAAAAGCCCAAAGTGAAATATAATAGCTTAAACCACTAAAAATGATTTTCCCTATGAGACAAAAGATGAAAAAATAAAATAATTTTTCAGTAAAGGATTTAGTATAATAAGTACCATTTTTCATATTTATAGCAGTGCTTATGTCCTTAAATATTAATTTTGATGTGTAAAATTACATTTTTGATATACATAGGAGACATAAAATTAACTGAATTTCCATTGCTTTTAGCTCCAATGGAAGATGTTAGTGACCCACCTTTCAGAGCACTTTGTAAAAAGCATGGCGCAGATGTCATGTATACTGAATTTATTTCTTCAGAAGGCCTGATTAGAGATGCAGCCAAAAGTGTACAGAAATTAGATATTTTTGAATACGAAAGACCAGTTGGAATTCAAATATTTGGTTCAGAAATTGAATCTATGAAAAAAGCTACGGAAGTTTGTGAAGCAGCTAATCCAGATATAATTGATATTAATTACGGTTGTCCAGTTAAAAAAGTTGCAGGTAAAGGTGCTGGAGCTGGAATCTTACAAGATATTCCAAAGATGGTTGCATTAACCAAAGAAATAGTTAAATCTACTTCTCTTCCAGTTACTGTTAAAACCCGTTTGGGATGGGATGAGAATTCTAAATACATTGTTGAGGTTGCAGAGCGCTTGCAAGATGTAGGAATTAAAGCAATTTCAATTCATGGTAGAACACGTGCTCAAATGTATAAAGGGGAGGCAGATTGGTCGCTTATTGCAGCGGTTAAGAACAATTCAAGAATGAATATTCCTGTATTTGGAAATGGTGATATAACTTCTGCTGAAAAGGCATTGGATTATAAAAATAGATTTGGTGTCGATGGTCTAATGATTGGAAGAGCTAGTATTGGAAATCCATGGTTTTTCAATCAAGTTAAATCTTATATTAATAATGGAATTATTTTAGACCCTCCAACATTAAAAGAAAAATTGGATGCGGTTCAAGAACATTTAAATTTTAGTATAAAATGGAAGGGCGAGAAACTTGGTATTTTAGAAATGAGAAGACACTATTCTAATTATTTTAAAGGAATCCCTGATTTCAAAAAATTTAGAACTCAATTAGTTACATTAGAAAATAAAGAAGATTTATTTAATGTTCTAAATATAATTCAAGAACAATTAATAATGCAACAGCAATGAAAATATATACAAAAACAGGCGATAAGGGAAAAACCTCTTTACTGGGAGGAGATAGAGTGAAAAAAAATGATTTAAGGATTGCTGCTTATGGTACAGCAGATGAATTAAATTCATGGCTTGGTCTTTTGAAAGACCAAGAGATTCCAGAAGATGATGTTACATTTCTTGTTGAAATTCAAAATAAAATTTTCACTATAGGTTCTCATCTTGCCGCAATTGGAAATAAGAAAGTAAATTTATCTATACCCTCAATTAAAGAGTCAGATTTAACTGTTATTGAAATTAGAATAGATGAATTTCAAGAAAATTTACCACCAATGAAAAATTTTATTTTACCTGGTGGGCACACTACTGTTTCTTATTGTCATCTTGCCAGAACAGTTTGCAGAAGGTGTGAACGGTTAGTTATAGAGCTGTCAGATAATGAGGAGGTTAATCCTTTAATTATTCAATATTTTAATAGACTCTCAGATTTCTTATTTGTGCTTTCAAGAAAATTATCTCATCACTTGGGAGCTGTTGAAACTACTTGGAATTCAAAAAAATAATATAAAGTTGGTTTTTTACTTTGATGTATCAACAAAAAAATTATTTTTGCGCTTTAGAATAGAAAAAACAATTTACTATGTATTGGACACTCGAACTAGCTTCCTATCTAGAAGACGCCCCTTGGCCAGCAACAAAAGATGAATTAATTGATTTTGCAATGCGAACAGGAGCACCATTAGAAGTTGTAGAAAACTTACAGGCTCTTGAAGATGAGGGTGAAAGTTATGATAGAATTGAAGAAATTTGGCCTGATTATCCAACCAAAGAAGATTTTTTCTTTAATGAAGATGAGTATTAATTTCTGTCTTTAATAGGTTCTTTTAGTTCTGAACCTTTCTCCTTTTTTTAAGTCTGTTTTTTTTGTGTCATAGTGGCAGAAATTTCCATTTGGTATAATTTGTGAAGTTATATTATTGGCTACAAAACCCTACATTACTAACTAATAGATTATTTTTGTTAGCCTTTAAAAAACAATTAACAGATGTTAGATAAAATTTTCAAAAAGTTATTCGGTGATAAAGATCAAAAAGATTTAAAAGAATTATTGCCTATAGTTGATTTGGTTAACATTGAATATGAAAAAATAGCTTCTATTTCTGATAACGAATTAAGAAATAAGACTACAGATTTTAAATCAAGAATTCAAAAACACAATTCAGAAATTATTTCAGCTATTACTTCTTTAAGAGAGAAGGCTAAATTAGATGGAACTCCTATTCACGAAAAGGAATCTATTTTTAAAGAAATCGAAACTCTTGAGAAACAAGAGGATGAGCAATTAGAAGAAGTGTTGTTTGAAATTCTTCCAGAAGCTTTTGCAGTTGTTAAAGAGACAGCTAGAAGGCTTTTTGAGAACGGATCTTTAATTGTTACTGCCAATGACATGGATAAGGATTTGTCTAAAACTAATGATAACATCTCTATCAACGGTGATAATGCTGTTTGGCAGAAACAATGGGATGCAGCAGGATCTGAAGTTATCTGGAACATGATTCATTATGATGTTCAGTTAATGGGAGGAGCTGCTCTTCATAAAGGTAAAATTGCTGAAATGATGACAGGTGAGGGGAAGACATTAGTTGCAACTCTTCCTGTTTACTTAAATGCTCTTGCTGGCAAGGGAGTTCATGTAATTACTGTTAATGATTATTTGGCTAAAAGAGATGCAGAATGGATGGGCCCAATTTATCAATTTCACGGTCTTAGTGTTGCTTGCATTGACAATCATCAACCTCACTCTCCTGAAAGAATTGATGCATATAATGCAGACATTACTTTTGGAACAAATAATGAATTTGGATTTGATTATTTGAGAGATAACATGGTAAGCGATCCAGAAAGTATTGTTCAAAGAAAGCATCATTTTGCTATAATTGATGAGGTAGATTCTGTGCTTGTAGATGATGCGAGAACACCTCTTATTATTTCAGGTCCTGTACCTAGAGGAGATGAACATGAGTTTACAGAGTTAAAACCAAAAATCGAAAAACTTGTTAGTTTTCAAAGAAAATTAGTTACGTCTCTTTTAGCTGAAGCTAAAAGTAAAATTGCTAAATCTGATTCAGAAGGATTAAATAAAAAAGAAGCTAAAAAAAATGCTGAAGAAGGAGGGTTAGCTCTTCTGAGATCCTTTAGAGGACTTCCAAAAAACAAAGCGATAATTAAGTATTTAAGTGAACCTGGAATTAAAATTCAGCTTCAAAAAGTAGAGAATTTTTACTTGCAAGATAATGCTAAAGAAATGCCCAAGGCAGATGAGGTTTTATATTTTGTAATCGATGAAAAGAACAACACCATTGACCTTACGGAAAAGGGTATTGATTTAATATCGGGTGAGGAAGATCCTGAATTTTATATTCTTCCAGACATTGGAATGAAAATTGCTGATATTGAGTCGTCAAATGTTTCAGTTGATGAGCAACTTAAATTAAAAGACTCATTAATGTCTGACTACACGATAAAAGCAGAGCGAATACATTCAATAAATCAATTATTAAAAGCATACTCATTATTTGAAAAAGATGTTGAATATGTTGTAATGGATAATAAAGTTAAAATTGTTGATGAGCAGACTGGTAGGATCATGGATGGTAGAAGGTATTCAGATGGTCTTCACCAAGCAATAGAAGCTAAAGAAAATGTTAAAGTTGAAGCGGCATCTCAAACCTATGCGACCATAACACTTCAGAATTACTTTAGAATGTACCATAAACTTGCTGGAATGACTGGAACAGCAGAAACTGAAGCTAAAGAGTTATGGGATATTTACAAATTAGATGTTGTTGTAGTTAAGACAAATCGACCAATTGTAAGAATGGATCAGCATGATTTAGTGTATAAAACAGCTAGAGAAAAATATACGGCTATTATTGAAGAAATAGAACGATTAAGAACTGATGGTAGACCCGTTCTAGTGGGTACTACATCTGTAGAGGTTTCTGAATTGCTTTCAAGAATGCTTAAGATGAAAAAGTTACAACATCAGGTTTTGAACGCAAAGTTGCACCAAAAAGAAGCAGAAGTAGTTACAGCAGCAGGTCAAGCAGGTACTGTTACAATTGCAACTAATATGGCTGGTAGAGGTACAGACATTAAATTAGGAGAAAATGTTAAGGAAAATGGTGGATTAGCCATCATTGGAACAGAAAGACACGATTCAAGAAGAGTAGATCGTCAGCTAAGAGGTCGATCTGGAAGACAAGGTGACCCTGGTTCATCTCAATTTTTTGTTTCTCTTGAAGATAATTTAATGCGTTTATTTGGTTCTGAGAGAATTGCTAAGATGATGGACAGAATGGGGCATAAAGAGGGAGAAGTAATTCAGCATTCAATGATTAGTAAATCTATTGAAAGAGCACAAAAAAAGGTAGAAGAGAATAATTTTGGTATTCGTAAGAGACTTTTAGAGTTTGACGATGTTATGAATGCTCAAAGAACAGCGATTTATACAAGAAGAAAAAATGCACTCTTTGGAGATAAATTAGAGTTGGATTTAGATAACATTTTATTTGAAATTGCGGAATCTACTGTATATGATTTTCAAGAAAGTGGTGATTTTGAAGGATTTTCATTTGATGTAATTAGAAATTTTGGAATACAATGTCCATTTTCAGAAGAAGAATTTATTTCTACAGAAGCAGCAGTTTTGATTGATAAATTATATTTATCTGCAAGAGAAGCATATGATAGAAAATCAAAAGTTATTCAGCAAAGAGTTTTTCCTGTAATCGAAAATGTGTATAAAAATCAATCAGATTCATTTGAAAATATTGTTATTCCTTTTACTGATGGAAGAAAAGGAATTAAAATTGTTGTTAACTTAAAAGAAGCATTTGAATCTAATGGAGCTAGAGCTATAAATGCTTTAGAACGAAGCATAACATTAGGCTTTATTGACAACGAATGGAAAGAGCATTTAAGAGAGATGGACTTTTTAAAGCAAAGTGCTCAAAATGCTCAATATGAACAAAAGGATCCTTTATTGATTTATAAACTTGAAGGGTATGATCTTTTCAAAGCAATGCTAGACAAGCTAAATAAGGATATTATTTCTTTTTTAATGAAAGCTCAATTGCCAGTTGAAAATGCTCAAAATGAAAGCCAGTCAAGAACAATTCAGTCTCCTCCAAAACAAGACCTAAGTAAACTCAAGACTGGAAGAGAAGATTTGGGACAATCTACACAACAAAACTCCCAAATGGCTCAAAAGAATCAAAGTCAGCAAGTAAAAAGAGAGCCAGTTTCAGTTTTAAAAAGACCAGGAAGAAATGAAAGAGTTAAAGTGCTTAATCTTCAGAGTGGAGAAACGAAAGAAATGAAATTTAAACAAGCTGAGCCATTAATTAATACAGGTTCTTGGCAGTTAGTAGAGTAGTTTATTAATTGAATAATCTGGATAAAAATCCTATTTTTGAAGGAACTTTAACTTGTGTTGAATCAAAAACAAGGGGTTTGTAAAAAAGATTCGAATTGTTCTTTTTAAGGAATAAATCTACTGCTTTAGCTATATCATTAGTTTGCTCTAAAGGCTCATCACTTATTTTATAAGCTGTTAATAATGATTTTTCAAAATCAGAACCTTGAAATTGAATAGCGATTACATTTAAAAATGTTTCGTTCCATGCTTTAGTATAGGTTTTTCCGTCTCGAATTCCTTTTTCATTAATTAAATAAAATGTTAAGCTTTTAAAAAAATCAAGATTTTGTTTTATGAATTTTTTATTGTCCATGCAAAATTCAAAAAAGCACCATTTAACACAATATGGAATAACATGGTTGTATTTGTCTTTTGTAAAAGAGATGTTGGTTTTAACTAGCGTAGGGTTAAGCTCATTAAACTTTTTAAAGGCGAAATCGTAAAGTTTAATGTCAAGTTTATTGTTTTTAATTATTAACTCTTTGATTTCATCAGAAATTTCATCAGACTTAGGTCTTTTAAAGGTCATCCGTTTTACATCAATATTTTTTTTCCATTTTATTCCAGTATTTTCAGAAAAGTATGTTAGCGATTCTGAAAAGTGTTCAAATATTCCCGTGTGAACAGGAACACTCTGAATAACTTCAAGTACATCATCAAGATCTTGTTCTTTAGCTGAGTGAAGATCATACATCCTTCTGCCTTTTAAGAAATTAACAACATAATTCTGTGTTTGCCTACTTTTAATGTATGCTTTAAAATCTTTAGGCTTACTTTTTATTAAATCAGTAAATTCTTTTCTTTCCTTTATAAAATAATATTCAGATATCATCCTATCAATAGGATTACGCAACATCATAAAAATAGAATAGTCTGAATATTTCTCAATGTTTGCTGGGTCGAAAATGTCTCCTGAATTAGATAACTTATTTGCATCAATATGTCTATAGTTGAATCCAATTTCAGTTTGCCATAAAGAGTTGTTCATGGCGGCATTAATTGTTGTTCCACCAGTTTTAGGAATATGAATAAAAATATTTTTATCGCTCATAATTAAATATATCAAAATCCCACAAGTATGGTAGTAAAAAATACACTAATAGTGAAAGAATAATTATAGAAATAATATTCATCCAAACACCAGCTTTTATCATGTCAGCAATTTTAAGTAACCTGGAGCCAAAAACTAATGCATTTGGAGCTGTTGCTACAGGTAACATAAATGCACATGATGCAGCAATTGTAGTAGAGACCATAAGTGTGTATGGATTAATATTTAAAGATAAAGCGATTGGGGCCATTATAGGTAGTAGCATAGCAGTAGTAGCTAAGTTTGAAGTGATTTCAGTTAAAAAATTAACAATTGAAATAATTAAAAAGATAACAATGAAAAGAGGAAGCGCTTCTATTAACGTTATTTGATCGCCAATCCAATAAGCCAAACCAGTTGTTTTAAATCCATTTGCTATGGCTAATCCTCCTCCAAATAATAACAGTATTCCCCAAGGTAATTTTACTGCATCTTCCCAAGAAATTAACTTTTGACCTTTATTTTTACTTGGTATAATAAAAAGAAGAATTGCAGAAGAAATAGCAATTATTGTGTCATCTAATTCAGGAATGAATGAATTAAGTAAAAATGATCGGGTAATCCAACAAAAAATGGTTACTCCAAAAACAATAAGTACTAATTTTTCTTCAATTTTAATAGGCCCTAAGCGGCTAAGTTCATTTTTGATTTCTTTTTTCTCACCATCAATTTGTTTATTCTCAAACTTAAATGCAATTTTAGTCAAATAAAACCATGCTATAAACAATAGTATAACTGATACAGGTAATCCAAACTTCATCCACTGTAAAAAGCTAATTTCAATGGCATAGTTTTCTTGAACAAAACTGGCAAATATCAAGTTTGGTGGCGTGCCTATTAAAGTAGCTATTCCTCCAATTGATGCACTAAAAGCGATACTTAACATCAAAGCCTTCCCAAATAATTTTTTTTCCTTTTCAGTAGAGTTTGGACTGTCATTTAATTGGGATATTACAGAAAGTCCTATAGGTAGCATCATCACTGTCGTAGCAGTATTAGAAATCCACATTGATAAAAAAGCGGTTGCTAACATAAAACCTAGAATAATTTTTGAAATGTTATTTCCAATTGTCGAAATTATAAACAGCGCAATTCTTTTATGTAGATTCCATTTCTCAATTGCTAAAGCAAGAATAAATCCACCAATAAAGAGGAAAATTATTTTGTGTCCAAAAGATGCTGCGGTAGTAGATAAATTGACTATTCCAGTTAGCGGGAATAATATTAAAGGAAGCAGTGAAGTAACAGCTATGGGTATTGCTTCAGTAATCCACCATATACCCATCCATAAAACAATAAGAATTAAACTATAAGCCTCATTTGGCATAGATGCAGGTGGTTCAAATAAATTGAGAATTAAGAATAATAAAGGCCCTAATAATATGTAGATGTTTTTATTTGATAACATATACAGTTTTATTTTATATCTCCCTTATCTGAAAGAATAATTGCAACAGGTTTTGTTGAGGGGAATTGAGATAAAATGATTATTAAAATAACAGTAATGGGGACACTTAAAAACATACCAGTAATGCTCCAAATTGAACCCCATACTGATAATGCAATTAAAGTGGCAAGAGAGCTAATGTTTAGTGAATTCCCCATTAACCTTGGTTCAATTATGTTTCCTATTATTACCTGTACTATTCCAACTAGGAAAAGAACTAAAAGAAAAGGAGTTATATCTCCAAATTGCAACAAACAATAAGTAGCTGGAAAAACTGTAGCAATTAACGAGCCAACTGTAGGAATGAAATTAAGTAAAGCAATAAGAAAAGCCCAAAATACTGGAGCATCAATTCCTATGAAAAGTAAAATTATATAGCTTAAAAACCCAGTGATAAAACTCACCAATGTTTTTAGCCCTAAATAATTTGTTATTGATGCCTCAATCTCTTCAAGAATAGTTGATATTTTTTCTTGTTGTTCTTTATTTGAGAAAGCAAGCATTAGCTTTTTGTGAAAATTAGCTTCTTCTAAAAAGATGAATAATACATAAATTACAATCATAAAAAGATTGCCAAAAAGCTCAGTTATTGAGTTGAAAATAAGAGATAAAATTTGCCCAAAATTTATGTTCCCAAGCTGTGTTTTAAGAGTTTCCGTTAGGTCGATAGTTAGGTATTGTGATATGTTTTCAACAATAGAACCTATGTTTGAATCATATTCTTGAGTTGCCCTTGCAAGTGTGTTAATATTAGTTGATAATATTTTAGAAATAACGATAAGAGAGGAGATAATAATAAGAGAGCTTAATGTGTTTTTTATCCAGGTTGGAAAATATTTTTTTATGAACGAAACTTTATTCATTAATGATCTCATTTTTCTTGAAATAAACCATAACAGCATAGCAAATACAAATGGAATTAGAAGGCTTTTTCCAAATGTTAATGTTGTTACAATAGAGATAGATACAATAAAAAAGTAGGCAGTATTTTTCATGAACAAAGGATTTGTTTTTGATTAATGTAAAATTAAAACAAAATCAATGCAAAGCTGAAAATCAAAAATCCAACTAACATTATTATTAATGTGTAGGGTAATATTTCTTTGGCTTTTAGTCCAGTTATCCCAAGCAATGGTAAAGCCCAAAAGGGTTGTAGCATGTTGGTAAGTTGATCTCCGTATGCAAGTGCCATTATACTTTTAGAGAGTGAAATTTTCATTTCAATTGCTGTTTGAATTACTATTGGGCCTTGTACATACCATTGACCACCACCACTAGGGACAAATAAATTGACTAACCCAGCACTTACTAGTGTAAACAAAGGATAAGTAAATTCATTTGAAATATTGATGAAAAATAAAGCAATTTCGTTAATCATTCCACTATTGCTCATTATTCCCATAATTCCAAAATATAGTGGGAATTGAATTAAAATTCCAGAAACTCCTTTAATTGCACTTTCTAATGAGCTTAAAAAATTTGATATGCTACCATTCATTAAAAGTGCTAATCCAAGAAGTGAAAAGTTTAGGTAATCAGGGTTAATAAATTTAAATTCTGAAAAACCTGAATGAGAAAGAGCCATGTAAATTGCATAAAAAATCATTGCTGAACCTAAAAAGGAAGAAAAGTATATAGATTGGTCAATTTTCTCAGCTCCTTTGAATTTTATATCATTTTTAGGTTTTTTCGTTGATGGGACTAAACTTAAATTTAATACAGCACCTTTTTTCTTCTTTCCAAGAAAGAACATGATTAATGGAAGTATTATTAATAAGCTTATGGTTGCTGTAATATTCATTGACGAAAAAACGGTTTCATTAAAGCTAATTGAAGAGGGTAGTTTTGTTAGTAAATCCGGATTAGAAATTAGATCATTAAAATGGCCTTTTTCAGCTACTTTAATGAGTGATGATCCAGAAATTCCACCGTGCCAAATCATTAACCCTGAATAACCTGCAGCACCAATTAAACCATAGTTGAGTGCTAGACCATTTCTCATGGCATATTCGCCAACTTTTCTCGCAAAAATTGCTCCAAAAATTAGTCCTAACCCCCAGTTAAACCAGCTAGTAGTTAGAGTTAATAATGTGACAAGAAGAGCTGCTTTTGATGTGGTATTACAATAAGGAGAAAGTTTGTTAATTAATTTTTCAACAGGCTTACTTAATGCTAGAACATGTCCTAAAACTAGCATTAACATCATTTGAAAAGCAAATGTTAACCCTCCTTTTCCCCAAAGTCCGTTGTACCAAAAAGAAACTAATTCTAAGAACTTCGCTTTTGATTTAACAACAGTGAGTAGCTCATTTTGCTTGGAAAGTTGAAAATTAATATTCGTAACGTAATTACTTTTTTGAGACTTGTAAATCCCAGCTTTTAAAAGCCAATCCTTTTTATTGAATTGAATGGTATCATTTTTTATACCATTACCCCAGTCTATCACTTTGTTTGATACAACTGTACAAACATTTTCATCCTCAATTAGTGTAATAACTAAATCAGTTTTTTCCTTAGGCCAAAAAAAGGCTAGCGAAAAAGTAAACAAAGTAAGAAGGAATGCAATGGTTAGAGGATTAGGAAGTAAATACCTAAAAGCATTGCTGTATTTGTCAATAAATGACATTGTTAATTAGAACGGCAAGTCATCTGCTTCATCATCTCCAAGCGGCTCTAAGTCTGTGTCTGGAGGAATTGTTTCAGGAGAATTACTAGTTGCTTCTTTTGATATTTTCCATGCATCAATGTTGTGGAAATAACGACCATTATATTCTCTTGAAGATATGTTGAACGAAACCTCTAGATCATCTCCATCATTTAAACCATCTAACATTTGAATTTTATCATCACCAAAAAGCTGAAAGCAAACTTCGGGATTATATTGAGCACCTGTATTTACTAAAAAAGATTGTTTTTTCCATTCTTTACCAGCTTTACTTGTTCCACTTTCTACATCTAACTTCCTTACTAATTTTCCTTTAATTACTAGACTCATATTGTTTGTTCTTTAATTTTTAGCAAAGCTAAACTTTTTAATATTTAATGAAAGTGTATTAGTCGTTAAAAGCTAATAATGTTAGCCAAGCTTCTACTAATAAATTTTCTTTTAATAGAACTTTTGCTTTTTTGTGAAGTGATTTTTCAAGTTGTTTTTGATTGTTTTCTAGCTCAACAAAAAGGTCGCTAAGTTCCATTAATTTATATTCATTCACCTGAGTCTCATCTGGTAATTGTTCAACTCCTCCAAGCTTGCCTAAATCATTCGCACTTAAAATTTCACTGTTAAGTATTTCTTTTGGAATGTTGTCGTAACCTATGCCACAAGTGGTAATTGGCTTAGTAATTTCAAACATTGAATTTTTATCACTTCTGCAATACCAATTACCGCCCATTCTTGAAACTAAATCAATTTTGTGTTGATCTATCATGTTGTTTTCATCAAGAATATTCTCCTGAATGTGAATTTTTTTGATTTTACACATTATTAAGTTTCCAGCTCCACCTTTATCCCCTAATTCCATCACATTGAAAACTTCACATTCCATTTGAACGGGAGATTCTTTTACTCTAAATGGTTTAATGGTCTCAGAAGCAATTGGTGTGAAACCACTTTTTGTAAATTCATCTATTTCAGAACCATATGGTGAACTGGCTAATGACATTTGTTCAACCATGTTGTAATTAACAAGATTAATTACAACTTCAGCAATTTCTTTTACATTGTTGTAGGTGTCTTTCTGTTTGCCAGTTCTTCCGCTTCTAGCTGGAGAGAAGATAGCAACAGGAGGGTTAGAGCTAAATACGTTGAAAAAAGAAAATGGAGCTAGATTAGCTACTCCTTTTTTATCAATAGTACTTGCGAAACAAATGGGTCTTGGTCCTATTGCTCCTAATATATAATGATGGGCTTTTGGATTGCCTAATTCAATTGGATCTATTGTTAGCATTTGGTTGTAAAATTTAAAGCAAAGTTAACAGAACAAATTTGAGGTTAAACTTTTGTTTTTAATAAAATTAAATAACTTTGCAAACCATTTTTGAATAAAGATTCAAAATTTTGCGGGTATGGTGGAATTGGTAGACACGCTAGACTTAGGATCTAGTGCCGCGAGGCGTGGGGGTTCGACTCCCTTTACCCGCACTAATTACAGATGGTATAAGTTCTAACTTATGCCATTTTTAGTTTAAAATTATAAATCATGGATGTTAAAATAGAAAATGTTGATGCACTTAATGCTGTGTTAACTGTTAAAATTAGTAATGAGGATTATAATACGACTTATGAGAACTCATTGAAAAGTTATAAAAAACAAGTTCAATTGCCTGGTTTTAGAAAAGGCCACATACCAACTTCTGTAATCAAAAAGAAATATGGTCCATCTATTTTAGCTGAAGAAATTGACAAATTATTGAGTCAGACTATTCAAAAGCACATTACAGAAAATGAAATTAATATCTTAGGAAATCCTTTGCCTAAAAGTAATGAGCAATTAGAAATAGATTGGAAAAATCCTGGAGATTTTGAGTTTCAATATGAATTAGGGATTGCGCCAGAATTTGAATTAAAAATACCTGGAAGAGATAAGCATCCTTTTCATAAAGTGAAAATCGATGATAAGCTAATA